>WNFB01001766.1_pt1 | contig 23340 bp, 24 predicted proteins | sample 5400501 | NCBI WGS metagenome assembly WNFB01 (sample SAMN13153341, study PRJNA577476) | soil metagenome | isolation source: 200 cm saprolite under Douglas fir tree site 2 hole 1 | place: USA:California | collected 2015-04-18 | reverse complement strand
GTACGAGAGGACCGAGATGGCTGGACCGCTGGTGTGCCAGTTGGGGGGCCTCCCCCAGAGCTGGATAGCTACGTCGAGCAGGGATAAGTGCTGAATGCATCTAAGCGCGAAGCCGCACCCAAGATGACTCTTCCCACCCGCTTGCTCTTGCGAGAGAGAGAGTGGGTCAAGATCCCAGGGAGACGACCTGGTAGATAGACCGGAGGTGGACGGCGGGTAACCGGCGCAGCCAACCGGCCCTAATGATCGTACGGCTTGTCTCAACTTCAACTGGCTTGCTTACTCCTTCATGAAGGAGTGAGTGAAGGTGTGGAGGAGACGGTCAGTGGGTATCTTCATCACTGTGGGCAATGCATTTGGCCTGGCCACGGATGTGCAGGGAGGAGAGTATGCTCCTGCCTCTGGCTCTTGGTCTCGGCAAAATTGAGGTAATCCTTTCATCGGTTGTTCAGGAACAAAATTTTATCTAGATTATCGTTGTGGAAATGGGAAGGCGGTACAGCGAGCAAATGCGCCGCATTTGCTCGCTGTACCGCCTTCCCATTTCCACAAGTTCACTTCTCCTCCCCGAACATCTAAACTACCTAACGCCGCTTCCGTCGCCGTAGCAACACCACTCCAATCAACACTCCAATGCCAAATGCAACCAGCAGTGTGCGCTGCTGCCTTCTGTGATCGATTTCCACCTCGCGTATAGGTATTTCATATAGTCTTCCGGCACGGTAGGCCTCGTCAATGAGCTGGATGGGGTGGACTACATCTAACTCCATGCCGCGTTCGCGAACACCCAGGGAGATCTGCATCATGCAGCCTGGGTTGCCGGTGGCGATGACGCTGGCTCCTGTGGCCGCGATATTGTCCATTTTGCGCTGGAGCAGGGTGTTAGCCATCTCCTGGTTGGTGATGTTGTAGATACCTGCGCTGCCACAGCACCAATCGGACTCTTTGAGATTGACCAGGGTCAGACCGGGGATAGCCTGGAGCAACTGGCGCGGCTGTTGTTTGATCTTTTGTCCATGAACGAGGTGACAGGCATCGTGATAGGCCACGGTACGTGATACTTCGCCCATCTCCCGGTTCAATTCAATGCTTGCTAGAAATTCACTGATATCTTTGACCTTCGCGCTAAAGGCCTGCGCTCGTTTAGCATAATTCGGGTCGTCGCGCAACAGGTGCCCGTATTCTTTGAGGTTGGAACCACAACCTGCCGAGTTAATGATGATGACGTCGCAGTTATACGGTTCGAACACGTCTATGTTGTGTTGAGCGAGCTTCCTACCTCGTTCAGCCTCTCCCGCGTGGATATGCAGTGCGCCGCAACATTGCTGCTGAACTGGTGTAATTACCTCGCAGCCGTTGGCAGTCAGGACGCGAATCGACGCTTCATTAATATCGCGAAAGACCTGGTCCATGATACAGCCACTGATGAAACCCACGCGATAGCGTCGCCGCCCCAGTGCTGGCGTGTTCTCCGGCAATGGAGCCGGTAACAGGTCACCTCTGACATCGGGCATTAACTCTTCCGGCGTCTTGAGTTTGCCCTGCAACGGTGTTGGTAGGGCGTTGACGGCATCGAGCAATCCTGTCCGGTGTACCAGCGTCTGTAATCCGCTGCGTTGGTAGAGCTTCAAACCGCCAAATACAAGTGACGTGATCGGACGCGAGGGTAACATCATATCGAAGAAGAAACGGCGCAGCAGCCTTTCAGTCGGCGACTCAAGGGTAGGTGGTGCAGGTATATGCTCATGTAAGGGGTAGTCTTCATCGCCCTTCGCTACCGGCTGTTCTTCTTGTAGTGCTGTTTCAGGGCTTGCTTGTTCACCAAAAAAGGGCATCCGAGCTACTTCCATCTGGATATGTTCGCGGGCAGCCTCAATCAATTTGCCGAACTGCACACCTGAAGGACAGGCCGTCTCGCACGCTCGACAGCCCAGGCAGCAATACATGTGATCTACAAATTCGGCGGAAACTTCCATACGTCCATCGGCAACCGCCTGCATCTGGTAAATGCGCCCACGAGGAGAGTCCATCTCTACGCCCAGTACCGCGTAGGTTGGGCAGGTGGGCAGACAGAAACCACAGTGGATGCATTGGCGCATCAAGTCGTAGGTGTGGGTCTGACGACGCAATGGCCCCTGAACTGTTGGAGCGGTCTTCTGTGATACAGCTTGTAGATATGGTTGTTCAAGCGACATATCGGCCTCCCGAAATAGTTATACTCACTCAGCTTACATATTTTTATGTCCGTATAGGTAGCGGTTTTGCTGTAAGGACCGTAATTTCCTGGCGGTTATGAAATAGCTGCCGGACCTGTACCACCCCATAGCTTTTGTTGAGCAAGGCCAATGTCGCTCTCAATGTTGCCAGAGGGTCAATTTCGCGGGTAGCATGGGGCAATTTGAAGACACTGATTACAAAGCCATCTCTCTGCAAGCAGCGCGATGCCTGGACCAGCAGGCGAGCAGCATCGCGAGCATCCATACGCATATCATTGACGATCAGATCAAAGCTTTTGCGTGTCTTCACTGCATCCTCAAGATAGGTTTCCGCGTATCCATGATAATGCTCCAGGCGCGGCTGTTTTGGCAGGCGCGGATCGAGATTGGCCGGGTCTACTGCTACCACATGCAGTCCCGCTTCGAGCAGCAGGCGCGTCCAGCCGCCGGGAGCCGCTCCAAGGTCGAGTACTCGCCCTTTTGGAGGCAGGCTTACTCCAAAGACCTCCAGTGCCTCCAATAGTTTAAATTCTGCACGGCTGATCTGTTCAGGCGTCTGTGCGTAATGACGTGCTCCTCCAGGCCAATCGCTCAGGTTCTCTTTTGCCAGGGAGATACCCAGATAACCCTTTTCTGTCGTGCAAAGTAACGAGACCACGATCTGTGGCTTCTTGATGGCTTCTACTGCCCCCGTCTCTTCGGCGATGGCCCCGGCCAGCATCTGGTTCAAATGCCCACTGCTATATGGCCGCTTGACGGCATTCCCCTCGTCCTGGATGATGCGCGTCTGTACTGCGAAGCGTTGGCCGCGTTCCAGTAGTTCAAATGCCGGCAGGCTGGCTACCGCTACGGCAAGCTCACTCACGTCCTGCTCGGTATTGCTTAGCGGAACGATGGCCTGTACCGGTGCGAGGTGCCGCACAAATATGGGATGCTGCTCTGCTGCCAGACGCATCACTGTGGGGACATCAGGCACGGCGCATAAGGCGGTGCCTGGAGCCAATAATTCGACATTGGATAGCCTTTTATCGATTCGTCTTATTTCGGCTATGCCCGCGTCCAAAAATTCAGGATGCGCGGTGACAATCAATAGATTTTCTGAAATCACAATCCTCCCACAAAACGCCCTCTTACAAACGTTCCCTTTGGATCAAATTGTTGCTTGAGACGCTGCATCAGGTAGAAGTCTGAGCCTGGCTCGCCCCAAACAGTAATCCGCCGTTTCAGGTCAACAGGACAGCGTTCAACGACCAGGCTTCCACGGACTTCTTTTGCATGTGTGCGCAGCTCGGCGATTGCCTGAGTCAGGCGCGGCGTCGCATCGCCCGGTCGCAGTTCAATGTAGAGTATGCCGTTGCCCGCGTGAGCAACAATCGCTGTCTCAAGGTCGTGAAGGCGACAGACCTGCTCAACCTGCTCTAGATAGGCAGCAATCTGTGATACCAGTATAGCAGCTTTGCAGGTGACCGACCCCCGCGTGTGCTCTCGTACTACCTCCCAGAAGCGGTTCTGCGCTTCTCCTGTCAGATCATCACCCATCAACGCTCCATTTTTGCGTGCCAGTAAGCGCGTCTCATCGACCTGGCGATCAATCGTCACGCTTCCGCCCTCGAAGTTGACGGCCAGCGTATAGCCGTTGGCTGGCAGGTTGATGCCAAAGAAGTCACTCATATCGCTGGCAGCCCCGGCATCGATCAATTCGATGGCACTGGGGGTCAACAGGGAACCCAGTATAGCGATCACCGTCTGCATGGCCTCTGTGGCATTGATGAAAGTGAGCAGGAGTGTACGTTCGGCGATAGGCAGTGGGTGCAGCCGCAGATTGGCATCGACAATCACGCCGAGCGTGCCCAGGGAACCGATATAGAGTTTATTGAGATCATAGCCGGCCACGTTTTTGACCACACGCCCGCCGCTGCGTGCCACCTCTCCATCGGCCTGCACAACATGTAACCCGATCACCAAATCGCGTAGCGAACCATAGCGCAGTCGCTTGGGGCCACTGGCGTTCGAGGCCAGTAAACCGCCAATCGTCGCCTGTACCGCGTCGGGCGGGTCAAGTGCCAGCCACTGCCCTTTTGTTGCCAGTTGCGCCTGTAGAGCAGCCAGTGTCAGCCCAGCTTCAACATGGCAGGTGAGATCAGGGGCCTCGTATTCCAGTACTTGCGTCAATTGATTGGTTTCAAGCAACACATCGATCTGCTCAGGCAGTTCTCCTACGTTTATACGAGAACCACCGCCCCGTGCGAGCAAAGACAGACTGTGCTGGTTGGTCAGGGCCACTATTTGGGCTACCTGCTCCACCGTGGTAGGCGTAACGACCAGGCGAGGTAACAGACCATCGATCGCATAGCTGCTCAACACATCGATGTCGCTGTTCAGCGAGGCTGCTGGCGCGTGTTCCTGAATAGCCCTTGCTAGGGTCTCAATCTCACCCATACTTGTCTCCGAAAATATGCACAACTACAACTGCTTGATATCCGCGCAGCGTCCCGGCATAGGAAAAAGTTTGCCGGGATTGAACAACTGGCGGGGATTCCATGCCTCGCGTATCTGTTGCATCACGCGCAGATCGACCTCGTTGAAGATCAAGGCCATCTCCTCCTGTTTCTCGATGCCCACACCGTGTTCGCCCGTGATTGTTCCGCCAACTTCTGCACACACCTCCAATATCTCATGCCCGGCCTTGCGCACGCGCTCGACTTCCCCTGGAATCTGTGAATCAAAGAGGATCAGCGGATGTAAATTGCCATCACCTGCGTGAAAGACATTGCCCACGCGCAGCCCATAGCTCGCACAGATCTCGCCCACGCGCCGCAACACGTAGGGCAGGCGCGTGCGCGGTACCACCCCATCCTGGACATAGAATTCTGGACTGATGCGCCCCACCGCCCCAAAAGCGTTTTTGCGACCCGCCCAGAACAACTGGCGTTCAGTCTCATTCGCCGCGATCCGCACTACCCGCGCATGATGCCTGTTGCATACACCCACGATCTGCTCTACCTGCTCTGCTACGCCTTCACGCAATCCCTCGGCCTCCATCAACAGCACGGCTGCAGCATCCATCGGATAGCCAGCGTGGGTATCAGCCTCGACTGCCTGCAAAATCATCTGATCCATCATCTCAATGGCGGCGGGAATGACCCCACTGGCGATAATCTCAGAAACCGTGTTTGAGGCATCATCCATGGCATCAAAGACCGCCACCATGGTTTTGACGGCCTCAGGCAAGTGGACGATGCGCACAATGATTTTAGTCACGATACACAGCGTCCCTTCCGAGCCAATCAACAACCCCGTGAGGTCGTAGCCAGGGGTATCCTGGGTCCATCCACCCACCTGGACAATCTCACCCTCCGGCGTGACGATCTCCAATCCCAGCACGTGATTGGTGGTGACACCGTAGATCAGCGTATGTGGGCCGCCGGCATTTTCTCCCACATTGCCGCCAATGGTACACGAACGCTGGCTACTGGGGTCTGGCACGTAGTAATATCCCTCTGGATTTAGCGCGTTACTCAGGTGCAGGTTGACCAATCCGGGCTGGACAACGGCACGGAGATTCGCATAATCAACCTCAAGGATGCGATTCATGCGCGTAAAAATCACGACGATACCGCCGTAAATAGGGATGGCACCCCCACTCAAGCCTGTTCCCGCGCCTCGCGGTACAACCGGTACATTATGGCGAGATGCTATTTTGACAATGGCCGCCACCTCCTCCGTGGAGGCTGGCATCACCACTATGTCGGGTGTACAGCGATCAATCGAGGCGTCATACTCGTAGAGCATCAAGTCATAGGGGGTGTGTAAAACGTACCGCGCTCCAAGCAACGCAGTCAGTTCTCGTACCACTTCAGCCTTTTTCATAGGTGATATCCGCTCAAATACGTGTAATGTCGTTGGAGGTAATGCGGTGATACTCATGGATGTGGTCCTCCTGGATGACAGATGTGTTGCCTGCTCTGAATGCTACTGAACTGTATGCCTTTTGTTCTATATGCAGATCATACCATGCAATTTGAGCAATGGGAAGATGTGGTGTATGGCAAACAGGGCGAGGACAAGCCGTCGCCCCTGCCATGCCTGCGATGAAGCAGCCAGTGAAGGGCGTCCATAGTAGGGGCGACGGCTTGTCCTCGCCCTGCTGCGTCAAGTTTTGCTGTACTTTCGCCAGCACCAGAAAAGCGTCAAAGCCAGAGCTATCAAGAGGATCGTCAGCGCGATGCGCCGCACGAGCTCAAATTGGGTATTGCTCGAAGGCGACGAAGAAGATACTGTTGTTGGGAGCAGCGTCACCGAGGAGGAAGTTGGAGTTTCGGTGGGAAGTTGCAGCTTATTCCATCGAGGCTGGTTGCCGTTGACAAGTGTTTTGTTCCCAGTTGGTGTACCTGTATTCCCGCTGCCGTTTCCCGAACCTCCACTGTGTCCATTAGGCGGGGATGTAGGGGTGGGAGTTACCTGCAACGAGGTATTGCTGGCATCGATAGTTGGTGTACTGGTCACCTGCCAGCTAGAAGCTCCATCGGATGTACGAGCATACGACTGATCGGGGCCAAGTTGGGGAACCGTGACCTGGTCAACCACCACATTGGGGATAATTAAACGCAGTGTGGAGGTCTCCGTAGAGAGAAAACTGGCATTGGTGCGAGGAAAAACGACGAGGTAGCCGTGTGCTGCGATAGCGGCACCAAAGGGGAGGGTGAAGGCATTGGTGTTGGGGCCACTGTCAATCTCGGTATGTGCCGCATACAGGTCGTATGGCTGATTTTGTGTATTGTACAGTTCAAGCCAGGAGTCGGTCGTGATAAAGTAGGTGCCAGGCGTTTCCGCACAGTTCCAGGTAGAGTTTGGTATGAGCAGTACTTCGTTGAGAACAATAATGCCAGAAACTGCTGGCACGGGTGAGGGTGAACCGGGTATTCCAGGCGGTGTCGGCCAGGCACATCCGTGGCCATTCGTCCTGGCCGCTGAAGCCGAAGCAACCGATGAAGCGGTCAGGCTTGAGAGGAGAAGAAGACTTATCAGAAGTGCCGCCGCTACTAAAAACCGCACGTTACCCCCCTCTCTTAATAAACGCATGTGTCGTTATTGTCGTTTAATAGAGATATTTGTAGTCTATTCCACGTTTGCGTGAGAAACGCCTATCGATAAATCGGCGTACCGCTCCGATGCTGCTTTCACCCAGGGTGAAGGCAATAATTGAGCCGATAATGATGCCACAGATACCACCGAAGGCGATACCTTCGAGAAACATCCGGTTACGAAAAAATGTCATCATTGCCACCTTTTCTGTCTGTCTAATGGATTGATTGATTCATTCATTGCAGGTAGACCACCGTCTTTGCTTCACTCCAGAGGCGTTCCAGTCGGTAGTATTCCCGTTCCTTGGCCCCAAAGATATGAACGATGACATCGCCAAAGTCTAGCAGTACCCAGCCAGTCTCGGCAACACCCTCTCGATGAAACAGCCTGGCTCCCTGTTTTCCTAATTCTTCGTCAATGGTATCTGCGATAGCTTGAATCTGGCGTGGGTTGTTCCCACTACAGATGACAAAGTAGTCAGCAAAAGCGGTAACGTCTCGGATATCCAAAAGGATAATGTCCGAGGCTTTTTTATCAGATGCAGCATCGACCGCCGTCTTTGCTAACTGAGCTGGATCGAGCAGAACTTCCTCCACAATTACTCCCTATATTCATACACTCTATGCCATATACAGGTCTTGCATATAGCAATACATACAAGTCTTTGTAACCGCATTATAGCATGGCAAAACAACGTTTGTTAAGAGAAGCAGAGGTAAAAAAGCACCATGCTGTAAGCTGATTTTACTCTACAGTAGCCATTATTGTATCAATCCTGTCAAGCCTAACCATGCTTCCCTGCTAGTATGACGTTCGATACCCACACCTTCTAAAATTTCTGAGCGAAGCTCGCCCAATGTCCCCCAGCCTTCGGCCTCCACATCATATTTATGGATGGTTTCCTCGTTACGTTGTCGCACCCAGACAAAGGAGTCATCGGAGAGATCGGTGTATTTCTCGACGACGGCTCGCAAAATCTCACGTGCTACATCCTCAACGAAGCGAGGGTTGCTATGCGCTTTGTTAACGATATAGAGCTCATCGGGCCGCTTGAGCAGAGCATAGTTCTCGGAACTCATGGCACTCTCGACCAGGGCGATCAGGTCTTTAGCCTCCACAGGTTGATCTGTCCCAAGCAAGAGCGTTGCTCGTCCACGTTGATTATGCGTGGCTAATGGCGTCACATCCAGCATCCTGGCGATCACATCTTCGGAGAAGCCCTCTTCTTGCAAACGCACGCGAGCGTAAGAATGCACCATATCCTGGGCGCAGGGGCAGGCCACCATGCCCTCCACCTCGACGCCAATCATGCGCCGGCTGCGCTCCTTCGTCGCCACGGCCTGCGCAATCAAACCATAGACTTCTTGAGTGCGGCGACCAGAGACCGGAGTCCACTTTTGCAGCGGCAGCGTGGTACGAATGGACACCTCCGCACGCGAAACCTTTTGCCTCTCGACAACAGTTTTCGCTATGTGCTCGGCCAGCAGTTCAATCTGAGGCCAGGTGCTCGTCGCGATCTCTTCGATAACCTCTTCTAACGCATCGCTGAAGCGCGACATATGCACTCCCGCCTGCGTCGGATCGAGGTTGGTGTAGAGGTCAAACGTGGCATCAAACCACTGCTGGTGCTCCTCATTGCCGATCAAGAGTGCCTTCCGAATACCGACCACACCGGCTCTACCAAGGCGAACATGGACGGTAGGTTGACCACTTTGAATATCTCGATCAAGAGAGATACGTAAATTTGGTGCTACTTTTCTCACACCATCTTGCGAGACGTCCGCCAGCAGTTCCTGTGCGGTTTTTCCACTAACGGGGTCGACCATTTCAGGCGCAATCTCTGCCAGGGGAGCCAGCACGAAAGCACGCTCAGCCATGCGGGGATGCGGCACGGTTAAATCGTCCTGCATGATGTGGAGATCATCATAAAAAATGAGATCAATATCGATCGGACGGGGGCCATTGCGAAACGAGGGCTGGCGACCAATAGCCACCTCAATCTCTTGCGTGCGCTTCAACAACGCTTGTGCCGAAAGCCCTGTGGTTCCACTGCACACGATATTCAAAAAGCGTGGTTGGTCAAGATAGCCAACCGGCTCCGTTTCATAGGTGGATGAAATGACGGAAATCTCCATGATCTCTCGCAGGCGCTGTAAGGCCGCGGAGAGATTGCCACGTCGATCTCCCAGATTGGCCCCCAGAGCCAGGTAGATGGTATGTGTAGCAACGGACGCATGACCGTTTAAGGGAAACAAAGGTGAAACGGTAGTATCAAGACTCATATATACGTAACCTCTCTAAAAAAGTGTTTTTTTACTCTCGATAGATGATAACAAAGAAGAGCCCAAATTCGTTCCCAATCTACATGTAACACGATTCATTCCCATCCCCTGTGGCATCTTTGGCCTGTTTACAGGATATACGTTATATCGTTACTCACCCATGAGCCATCCCAAATTTTGAAAGCGGAAAGCGACGGTTCGGGCAAAAGACGCAGTCTTTTGCCCGAACCGTCGCTTTCCGCTTTCAAATTGTATCACCTTTGGAAGACCCAAACATTGCTGAAGACAGCTTCTGTCCCCCCCACACTGTCCCCGCCAACCAGAAAACCGATCATACCGGAGGTGTAGAAAGCATCTGAAAAATTGGTGACAATCAACTGCTTGTTGATATAGAAGCGGAATTGTGAACCTGTCGCCAGCACCAGAAACGTGTTGGTATGACCGTATCCACTGATAATACTGTTAGAATGTGTCCAGTCGATTAAGGTCAGCCAGGCAAGAGGATTATCACCCCAGGCACGCACAAAACGATATTCACCCGTACTATTAATCTCCAGCACGTAGAATTCCTGGTTAATGGGACTGAGGCGAAAGACCAGGCCGTAAATATCTCCATGCAGTAATTGCCCTTGTGCGGTAATCACCGCGTCAGAAAACTGGTGCTGGTTGGAGTAGCACCATGCTGACACATGTTTCACAAAGGATTGCACATGATAGCCCTGGGGAGAGAAATAACATTGGACTCCATCATTCACCCAGCCACCTCCTGGCGTAGTCAGATCATCTCCGTAGAGGACGGTGCCCGTACTGATGGATGAAGTGATACCCGCGGTGGCCTGCACTCGCGCCTGGGCGGCCAATGTTGCCTGGAGTTGTACCTGCGTTTCTGCTGTAGCCGTCAGGTTCGGGACAATCTGCGTCGTACCCAGCGATTGTATCCTCTGCCTGGGCTTGAGGCTGACGGCTGAGTGCCCATACCAGATCACACCCAAAGGGATACTCAATGCTAGCGCGAGCAGGCAGCACAACAGGGTCACAAACGCGGGACGCCAGCGGCGATGCTTGTGGCTGATATCGCCTGGACTTAAACCAGGGCTTAAGCTGTTGGATGGCTGCGATGGCCCTGATTTCTCTGATAAAGGAAAAAGCAAGGGTGTGATAGGGGGATAGGCGAGTACCCGTTCCGCTTCTTTGAGAATTTTTGTCACAGCAGATGACGTGGCACTCCTCGGCTGTGCTTCCTCAGTAGCCGCGCTACCTGCTTCCACTGGAGAAGTAGATGGAGGAACAGGCTCTTCATCCTTTAGGCGTGCCTGTTCCTTCTGAAGGGCTTTCCAGTAAGCGGCGGATAGCTCCTGTGCCTGTTGATAGCGTTCGTTGGCATCTTTGGTCATAGCCTTAAGAATGACCTCTTCAATACTTTGAGGAATCTCGCTATTGATTTCGCGAGGAGGAAGGGGCTGTGTCTGAATATGTTTCAGGGAGATGGCCACCGGTGACTCAGCCATAAATGGCACGCGCCCGGTTAACATTTGATAGAGGATAACTCCCAGAGAATAGATATCGCTGCGGTAATCATTCAAGCCATTTGACTGTTCGGGAGCCATGTATTCGGGCGTGCCGACCATCGCGCCAGCACTGGTAAGCGATTCCGCACCCATCATCGCCTTGGCCAGCCCGAAGTCGACCAGGTAGGCGTACCCATCGCGGCGCAGCAGAATATTGGAAGGTTTGACGTCACGATGCACAACACCTTGATCGTGGGCATATTGTAAAGCGGAGGCAATCTGGTCGACAAAGCTCGCGGCCTCTTGCAGCGTGAGCCGCTTGCGTTTGAGCAAATATTCGCGCAGCGTGCCACCCTCCACATACGGCATCACCAAATAGTACCAGGGGCGTTGTTCACCAAAGTCGTAGAGCGGCAGGATATGATCGTGGGAGAGGGTGCCAACAGCCAGGGCTTCGCGCTCGAAACGGCGCACAAAGGATTCGTCTCGCCCGTAGAGGACTTTAATAGCGACCTGCCGTCGTACACGCCGGTCATACCCCAGATATACTTCTGCCATGCCGCCTTGAGCCACGCGACGACGTAATTCATAACGCCCCAGTGTTGAACCTTCGATCCCCTTCATCAAACCTCGCTCCTACATTCTCTTTCATCCACATATGCCCATCTCACCTGGGGAAGTCTTATCTTTATCTATAATAACATACAAACGAATGAGGCAAATGAATACATTCACCTGCCTCAATCCGCCATGCCAGATTAGCCTGGAATCCAGTACCGCTCTAAACACACAGTCTGCACAGGGCGAATGCCGTGGGTATAATCTTCCATCGACTTCTGCAATTTAGCCCTGCTGCCAAAGTTCAGTTCCACTTGAGAAGTGTGCAGAGCAGACGCCTCTATGCGGGCGGGCAGCATTTCGGACATCTCAACGTATGCTGGTTCAAAAGCCCCGCCGAGGTCGTTTAGCCGCTCTTCTAAAGCCCCTTTCTGTAAGACATAGGGGAAATCCTCGTAGAGTTTGACATTGGCTCCCCGCTGAATGAGCCGGTCGGCGGCAGAAGAAACAATCTGGTGATCAACGTGACGGCCAATGCCGAGAGGGGCGTACCAGACAGCGTCAGGGAGGCGTTCATGCAGAGCTACCAGGTCCTGCGCCAGTTGTCTATCTATTCCCATATCAGCAGGATGCACCTCACCGCCTATCAACTGCTCTTGCCGAGTATAGTACCCTGAATTGCCACGATAGATAGCGTCGAGATAGTCGAGCCACAGGTAATCGACATGGAGGTAATCCAATGCGCTGGCATCTTCTTTGCGCCGGTTTGTCACCAGGCTGGCCGCGTCGAGATTACCTGCGTTCATTTCTTTGTGCATCTCGAATGCGAAAGGACTCAGTTGCAGTCCCTGAGCAGGTATGCCCGCAAAAACGGTAATCACCAGTGGTCGCAGTCCATTGCTGTTCTGCACTGCCAGGGTGCCGCCACAGCAGTAGACGGCATCGTCAATGTGTGGCGAGAGAAAAATATGCCGGGAAGTGGTCGTGATTTCCTTGAAACTTGTGAGTTGCAACGCAATGCTCCTTTATGTATGTATGAATAGGTTGAAAATAATCCTGGTTAATATGATTACGGGAAATATCAGCCATAGTATACACGATAAGGACAATAACGTGAAAGTGCATACATATTTTCCGGGCAGGACCTGGTTTCACATTTCTTATGGCAAACGTACTCCATCCTCTGAACTATCCAGTAGCCCATCTTTTACCAGCCCATCGACAAGTTTCTGCAGCCACAGTCGATCATCATCGTTAAAAGTTGGCTTGATTTGTGGTCCCAGGTCTGCCAGGGGAAGGCGTTGTCCATTGGGTACGGCGCGTAAAAGATCAACGATGCGCCCGCGAAAATAGCGATTGGTGCTGGTGAAAGGCTGGTAGTTCTCCTTCTTCTCGGCGACTTTGCGCAACTGGCGCAGTACCGTTCCTGATGGGAAGAGACTGTGTTGACGCATCTCGGTATAGCCACAACAGCTCTCTTGTAAGGGACACTGTGTGCAGTGCGGGTTGCTACCGGTGCAAACAGTGGCTCCCAGGTCCATCAGTGCCTGGTTCCAATTGTAAGCCTCACCCGTGGGCAAGACCTGTTCCGCCAGCGTCAACATCTGTACATGGTTGAGTTTTGGCTGTGGATGTTCCAGGCCAAGAAAAATACGATGCAAAACTCGCCGGATGTTGGTATCGACGGTGGCCACCTGTTTATGATAGGCAAAGCAGGCAATAGCTCCGGCAGTGTAGCGGCCAATACCCTTGAGTTTCAGTAGCTCGTCGATAGTGTCGGGGATGCGCCCGGAGTATTCAGCAATCACCTGGCGTGCAATCGACTGTAAGCTCACGGCCCGCCGGTTATAGCCAAGAGGCACCCATACCGAAATCACATCGGCGGTAGATGCTGCAGCGAGATCGGCCAGCGTTGGAAATGCAGTAAGAAATTGATGATACTTCGGTATTACGCGATCCACCTGCGTCTGCTGAAGCATTACCTCTGAAACAAGGATAGCATACGGGTCATCCGTAGCACGCCAGGGCAGGTCGCGCTGCTCAGCCATATACCACTGTAGCAAGGAGAGATGCACCCGCGCAACGATTTCGGGCGCGGGTTGAAAAGAAATAGCCGAGGGTAGAGATGGCTTGCTCATGCAAACTCACTCAATTCAGGATGTGGCACGCTGCGGGGCAGCTTCGTTTTGGGCTTCTGGCTGCTTCAGGCCATCGCCCTGGGCGTCTCTACGTTGACGGACCGCCAAAGAAAATATGGTATCGCCGCCCTCTTGCCAGCACTTTGCATCGGGTGCGGGTAAATTCTCGCAGAGAATCCAGTCCTCAGCATCTTTGAGCATATGTCCCTTGATGCACTTCGCGTACATCACGTTATCATTGAAATCGGGATCATCCGGTTTGACTCTCGGCGAAGCAATCTTCGGAATGAAAAACTTACACCACGGCACGGTTGTGTACCTTCCTTATTCTCAATTGGTTGACCCATACCTGGGCCTTGCCTCATCTACTACTTCATGTATTATATGCCTGCATGGTGGGTCAGTGAGGCCAATTCCATTATAGCTCATTGCGTGGCTTTTAACCAGGGGCTGGTTCATTGTTTCATTGTAGCATTTCCTTTTGTGTAGCTACTTCCGTATTCTTCGCTCAGCAGTTTAATATGGAAATTCTTTCCCCTTTCCCCTAGAGCAAGTTCCGAGGATTATCAATGGGCGTCCAGCCGAGCGCGAACACAATGTGTTCGGTATCCAGATCGGGGCGTCGCAACAGCCCGGCTCGCTCGGCGGTTCGTATGGAGGCAATGTTCTCAGACCTTGTGCGGGCAATCACGGGCCACTGTGAGAGATGTTTTCGTGCCAGGGTCACTGCCGTCCGTGCCAGTTCGGTGGCATAGCCCTGGCCCCACGCGCTGGGTGTGAACCGGTAGTACAGGTTAAGCACGTCCCGATCACGCCAGACTAGATGCTCCACTCCGCCAAAGCCGAGGATGTTCTCCGCCTGCGGAAGCGTGACCGCCCAATACCCGAAACCGTATTCTTCCCAGTGCTGCCTCAAGAGTCGCAACATCTCCTCGCTGGTAGCCAGGTTCGCATGGGGACCAGAGGGGTTGTACTGGTTGGTCGCCGGATCGCCATGCACTGCGAACATCGCAGGGCCATCTCCGGCCTGCAGACGGCGCAGAACGAGTCGTTCCGTGTGTACTTCGTTGAATATGTTTGCCAGATCGGTCGGTGAAGGCATCTCGTCATTTGTGGTGGGAATGGGCAGACGTTGCCTATGCATGTCGTCGTTTCCCATGCGCATATTCCTTTCCACCATTATGAGCAGCTTCCTGCAATCCACCTGGCTCCGAAGGTGGAACAAACAATAGTCGTATAACGTCTCCTCTCAAGGACCTTCTTTTTACGACAACGCTGAGTGCTTCGCCTGCTCAACAACCAGGTGAAGGCGAAAGGAAAAAGCACCACAATGAAACGGCTCATCATCTCTCTCATCATCCCATTGGTACTCAAGAAATGATCTTATACCCCGGTGGGTGCCGGTACATACAGCTAGGGAAAAACGATAGTCGTGTACTGACCAACCCTTTTCTACAACTTTTTGAGCAAACAATAGGAATATCCGAAGATGAGTTAGAACCACAGCCGTTGTTTTCTTGTACCCCTCACTCTCCCTGTTCTTCTCCCATTCCCTCCCACTAGCTTTCATTGGAGTAATGTTCAAACTCATGTGGGAATATTCAAATGCAATACGATTGTTTGTAACATAAATCATATAATTGTGATATGTGCATTCATGTGGCTTTAATTGTTATGAGGTAATATGCTTGACAATATATACCACATTATGATAACATAGTATTATAGGATTGTTACTTATATTATTAAACCGTTACCACTTACATACTGTTTAGTGAGCAGAATGTCGGCCTGGGGACGTGTTAGAGCGTCGAAAGGACCCTTTTATGTTAGCCCGTTCCTGGCACTGGTTGACCCAGTGGTCAGATGGAAGATTGATGTATTGTTCGAAGTGCAACAAAGATATGCCCTTCAGGAAATCTATCGTAGATGGAGCCTGGGTGTGTCAGAGGTGTAGCTCCCGCATTTAAGCATAAGGACGTTGACCGTCTTATACAATAAATATAGATAGAGCAAGGATTCAATCAGGCGAACGTCACCCGACGTTCGCCTTTCTTCTTGTTTATTTGTCCTATGCTCTCCGGCTAAGTGCGCAGCGCAGCCACCAGGTTCCCGTTTTGAAAGCAGCAATCAGATAAATCCAGGTCCAGGCTTCACCTAAGACGGCATAGCTGGCAGACATTGCTAAAAAGAACAGGCAGGCGATGGCCGAGACTTGCATTAAACGCCAATTGCGCCACGACCAGCGGAAACTCCATAAACGGGTGCCGCGGTACTGCCACATCACTATAGTAGCGATGATTACCAAAGTCAGTGTCCCGCTAATACCGAGTATTCCCAGGCACAGTGAAAGAAATGAAGAATCCATCAGTTCGCCCTCTGTTTATGAGGTGTACTACAACTTCTCAACATTGGACGCTTTATCGCTTGTTACATTATAGCATCAGGGCAAACGGTATTGTATACTGACTGTAACTAGTCTGGTGTGCGGATTTCTTTTAAGCCACGCCGCTTCGCGGCTCGCCAGGATATTTTTTGTGTGTCTGCGAACTGTGCAGCCTGTGGCTGCACAGTTCGCAGACACACAAGAAGCTGTCGTCGCCGAAGGCGGTTCATTCATTCAATGGTTGTGTAAGCTCTTGCTGCCGACGGTAGCAAGAGCTTACACAACCAAAAACTCTTTCAGAGCGGAGTAAAGTGTGATAGCAGATGAATTATTGGTAGTTGACGCAGATGCACCCTTGTGGCGTGCGGCGCGACCATTGCTAGATGTCGCGTTACGGCTTGAACAGAACGATGATAGTTACACCTGGCATGGCTGGAACAAAGCACAAATCAATAATTTCCTGAAAAATCTCCCTTCCAGGTGTAGTTTGGTCATAGGCGTATGGGAGACTCTTTCAGAAGAAGGTACAGCACTGGAACATGAAACCCTCTCATTGGGGGTTGCCTGTGAGGTTGTTGAGGGAGAGGTATGTTCGATTCGCACTTTTGAAGCCTTGACCGCGAGCGGGCTCAAACCCGTGATACAATTAGAACCGGGGATAGACGATGCCCTGGAAATTATGCGCATAGTCAGGACACAAGTAGCACCAGTCGCCTGGGCACTCTTCATCGATAAAGCGGCGTGGAACGAGTGGCTTTTTGCCAGTCTTGATGAAGGAGGCGCAATCGACAAAGGTGCATTGCTGGCAGCATTCGCTCGTCAGGGGCGTTGTGTTGTCATGGGCACCCAGACCGCTCATCACCGTCATAATGAATTGCCAGATGAATTGCCAGATGAATTGCCAGGAACGCTATGCAACCGAAATCCTCTTTAATCTGGAATCCAATCTTACGCCAGCCGCTTGTGAATGCACCGAATCGCATGAATCGGCGTGAAGGCGTGACAATTTGTCCTTTTTGTGCAGATATTACGGAAGGGAGGGTTGGCCCTGAATCACAGGTCTGGCTGCATCCGAATGACTTTCCACCTTTCCAGCCCCCTGTAGGTGAGGCATATGTTGTCATCTACCATCGTGACCATCATCGCACATTTCCCCAACTAACAGTAGACGAGGTCAACGCAGTTACACGTTTATGGCGTGATCTCTACCTCGACCTGGCTTCTCGCTATGCAGCCGTCATGATCTTCGAGAATAGCGGTGAGTCGATTGGTCAGACACAGTATCATCCACACGGTCAAGCCTTTGGTGTCTCAGTCATTCCACCCATCCTCGAACGCGAGTTAGAGACAGCGGTGCAGGATGCCGCCGCCGGGCGGGGATGTCCCTTTTGTCGCGTGCGAGCCGAACTTGAGGGAGAAGTCTATGAAGTAGCGGCGAATAGCACATGGCAAGCATTTTTACCACCCTACGTGCGCTATCCATATGAAACCCATCTCTATCCCCGTCGTCATGTTGCGAACCTTGGCGAGATGCAGGATAACGAACTGCGTGATTTTGCCGAATTGTTACTGCAAGTTGTGCGCGGCTACAATGCTCTTTTTGACGGGGCGATGGCTCCCATGCCCTATCTCATGGGTATACACCAGCTTGCCGACGAGCGGTTTCATCTTCATATAGAGCTACTTGCCGTAGGACGCGCTCCTGGCAAACTAAAATATGCGGCCTCGTCCGAATCACTCTGGGGCATGTGGACCAACGATTCTTCACCGGCGCAGAAGGCCTACGAGTTGCGTCAAGCTATTTCGAGGTTAGAGCGATGAACGACCCGGCAATCTTTCCACGTCTTGCTCAAACTACGTTAGATCGATTTCCTATAGCCTTTTCAGATGAGGTAGAGTATAGCGGACCCTTGGGTGCAGCATGGGCACCTGGGCGGGTCAACCTGATTGGCGAGCATACCGATTATAACGATGGTTTTGTTTTACCAATTGCCGTTGACAGAATAGCAGCATTTGCCGGTCGAAGGAGAAATGATGGTATTGTACGGCTCTGGTCAACCCAGCTTCAGCAGTATGCCCACTTCTCCTTAGAGGGATTGCCAGCTACCTTCACACAGCAACGTGAAGGCTTGCCAGGTTGGCTGTGCTCTGTTTTCTGGAGGCTGTTTTACCATTGGTGCTGAAGGAGCGATATTGACACCCATGCAGGTCGCGGCCATTTGCCAGCGTGCGGAACAGATTGCCTCAGGTGTCATGTGTGGCATCCTCGATCAAGCCGCCTCGTGTTTAGGGCAACCAGGCAAGACCATCTTGCTCGATTGCCGTTCACTGGAATATCGCTATCTGCCTTTTGACGCCCCAGGATTATCCCTGGTGGTCATCGATACAAATGTTCGTCGTGAACTGGCAGCCTCCGCCTACAATGCACGCCGTGAGGAGTGCGAAAAGGCTACCAGTCTGTTGCGAGAGATTATCCTGCAGCACGAGCCTGAGAACACCTCGGCCCATGCTATTTCAGCCCTGCGCGATATCACGCCAGCTCAATTTGATCGCTACGCTTCAGCACTTCCTGAGATACTAAGGCAGCGGGCGGGCTATGTGATTGCTGAAGATGCGCGTGTATTGCAAACTGTGACACTTCTAGAGAAAAATGCTTTTGAGGACATAGGCGAGTTGTTATGGAAGTCACATCAGGGCCTGCGGGACGAGTACGAGGTCAGTTGCTTTGAACTCGATACCCTGGTAGAGATTGCACACAACGTTTCCGGCGTATTGGGGGCACGTATGTTAGGCGGCGGCTTTGGCGGCTGTACGATAAATCTTGTGCATCATGAATCTGTCGAGGGACTGCGCCAGGCTGTTGAACTGCACTATCCGGCACGTACAGGACGGCAACCAGACATTGATATCTGCCGGGCCGCGGGCGGCCCTGGATATGCCTTTCTCCCGTAGGGGCGGGAGTGGAGTGGAAGGGTGGTGGGGACGCAGCCGCATTCGGGGAATGGTGAAGGCAGCGTCGCCCTGGGGTGTGGGGCGGTTCGATTGTGTGAACAGGACGAGGGCGACGCAAGCGTCCAAGGTTCCCGCACTCCATCTCACCCCGCACCCGCCCCTACGGAACGACGTCGCTTTTCAAACCGCCAATGCACATAAGCAATTATACGAATAACGGAGGCTCATGTGGAAGCACAGCATAATCCAGCAAGGTCTCTTGTGACATTGCGTGAGTTTGCCAGCAGAGATTACCTTGAAAGTCCAGAAACATATAAAGCTGCCATCGACGGAGTCTTGAACGTTTTGAGTAAGGAAGATGGACTTATTCAGGTGCATGATTTGCCAACGATTGTCATTCCCGACCTTCATGCCCGCAGAGGAATGTTACTCGACACTTTCTCCTATCAACTTGAAGAAGGGCCGCACGTGGGAAGACAGGTGTTTGAATTGCTGCAACAAAATCTGCTGAACGTAGTTTGTGTCGGGGATATTGTGCATTCTGAGGAAAGAGCCGACTGGGTGATCAATGACAATGGTGACTGCACGCCGGAACTTCTGGATAAAGAAATGATCCGCTCATTAGGAGCGGCCGCCATGGTCATGTATTTAAAGATACAATATCCCGCACACTTTCATTGCCTGCGGGGAAATCATGACGACATGACCGGCGAACTGGCAGATGACTTCAGAAAATTTGTTGGCCTGAAAATGGAAAATGACGAGCATGTCTTAGTCGACGGCAAGCCAGTGATAACCTCTGACAAAGGCGAATCAAGGATTGTAAGAGACTGGGTTCTTCATAGAGGGATTGGTTGGGGGCAACCATTTTTAGATCTATGGGGTCAGTTTGATAAAGCACTCCCAATTTTTGCTGAGGGGACATATTATGTTGTAAGCCATACTCTTCCCCTGGAGACGTTGTCGGAGTCCGACATCAGGAACAAAAATAGATTGCGCAAAATTACTGACCAGCTTACATCGAAACGCGGAGAAAACAGGGACGCTATACATGGAACGCTGGAAAATCTGGGACTCAAAGAGTCCATAAAACGCTGGTTTCATGGACACACGCACGTTCCCAAAGAGGTAAATGGTGGTAAGTATGATGAGAGTCCTGATGGCCTACTGCTGCGCATAAACAACCGAACCAACTATGTATTTGCTTTTGTGCCAGCACCAGCAATAGATGAGCGACTCTTTGACCCAACAAAAGATGTGCTTATCAAATCACCATCAGAAGATCAATTTCATAGATGATAACGCAACTAGTTGCGTTATCATCTATAACAGGAGGGATATCGAGCATGAAGCTTTTTCTTTCAACAGACTTTGAGGGTACAAGCGGCATCGTGGCCTGGGAACAGATTATCGAAGGCAATGCGGAATATGAGCAAGGGCGGCGGTTGCTCACCAACGAGGTCAACGCCGTCATTAATGGTGCTATCGAAGGCGGAGCCACACAATTTGTGGTCAACGACTCACATCATGCTATGCGCAATCTCCACCCGCAAGACCTGGATGGTCAGGCGACACTGATCACCGGTAAGCACAAGCCCTTGTATATGATGGAGGGCCTTGATGCCAGCTTTGATGGTGTGTGCTTCGTTAGCTATCACGGGTCTATCGGTGCCGAACATGCCATCCTTTCGCATACCTACAATCCGGGTGCGATCTGGGAGGTACGTATCAACGGCGAAGTCGTTGGGGAGTCGGGCATCAATGCGCTGGTTGCCGCCCATTATGGAGTGCCAATTATCTTCGTCAGCGGCGACGAGGTAACTGCGCGGGAAGCAGGTCGTATCGCCCCCAATGCTGAAAAGATAGTGGTCAAGCAATCGCATGGGCGATTCGCCGCCGCCCATCTCCATCCAACGGTCGCCTGTGACTTGTTACGCGCAGGGGCTGCTCGCGCCGTTGGCAATCTAAACACTATGCACGCACCTGAGTTTGAGATGCCCGTATCACTAGAAATTACCTTCCTCGTCGCGGATATGGCAGAGATGGCCCTGTGGGTGCGCGGAGTCGAACGAGTAGCTTCTCGCACCGTGCGCATTGTGAACGACAATCTGCTCGATCTCTACTGTATGTTCGTCACGGTTGTGACGCTGACACGGGCATTGGTAGATCGCTAATATAAAATATAGGAAAGGATGCTTCTCTATTGTCAAAAAAGAAGCTATATACAAGTGGGACTTAAGCTGAAGAAGTAAAATATGAGTTCTCTCATAAGTGCAACGAGAAAGCGCAACCATCCTATGGTTGCGCTTTCTCGTTGCACTTATGAGACTGTATTATCTGACGCTGCTCCAGCCTCTTCTTCAACTTCGGTATAGTCACTTTGTGATTGCTCGATGTGGTTGACCATCTCTGAGAGTACACCCAGACGCTGCTCCAGCTTCCATGCTTGCTGGTGCAACATTCGTATCTCCCCGGCCAGTTCGTGGAACTGTCCATTGAGGGAAGGGTGAAGCTGTTCCCCCTGAATGGTAGCAAGGGCCGTCTCTCCCACGGCAGGCGAATCTGGCTTCCTGGCGGCAGCTTCATCCACTGTTCTATGATTGGCAGACTCACTCCTGGCAACAGGTATTGTCTGCGGTGTACGGTTCTTCTGTGCGTTCTCGGTTCGCTGCTCACTCATACCGAGGAGGACAGCCCCAAGAATAGCCAGGATACCGATAGCCAGCAGGCCCCCGATAATCAATAAATTCACTCTATGCTCCTTTCGTGTTAGAGAGAGTACCAAAACAGGTATGCTTCCCTTCCGAACTAGTGGATATGAATGGTGACTGAGGCACTCATACCGGGCACGATATCCTTGCCACCATTGCCATCAAGCGTGATTATTACCTGGATACGCTGTCCAACTTTCGTAAAGTTGCTGCTGGTAGGATCCTGGTTAGTCAGCAGTGAGAATTGAGCGGCTGTAGCCTGTACGATTTGTTGCACATGGCCGGTAAAGCTGGTGTCACTGTAGGCATCAATCTTGATATCAACACCCTGTCCGACCTTCACATTGTTGATGGCAGTCTCATCGACATAGGCCGTCACATTGATACTGTTCAGGTCAGTTACTGTGGCGATTTGCAGACCTGGACTCACAATCTGGCCCTGTACCGACGGAACCTGCAAAATAGTACCGCTTAGCGGGCTAATGATATCAATTGAGGTCGGGCTAGTCGCTGTACCAGTGGCACTCACGCTTGACGCACCAGTAACTGTGGCAAGCGTTTGACCTTGAGTGACCGTGTCACCCTGCTTCACACTGAGGGTGGACAGTGTGCCAGCCATGGGTACACTAATATTCACGATCTTCGCGCTTATCTGCGCATCATCGGTGCGATAAAAGGTATAGCTATCGTATACCCAGTAGGCGATGCCACCACCAATTGCGGCAAGGGCTAAGAAAATCAGTACAGGAACCAAAATCATGCGACGCATTGCATTTTTCTCCTTTAATTAATGGATGAGTTAAAGTCGCTTTGTAGAGGCGCATTATGCCGCTCTACAGAGAACGTTACGATACGAAAATTGTTATTCCGCCACGGCAAATACTGGACCTGCCTCTTGCTCCTCAGCAGGAACGCCGGAGCGTGATGGTGATTCAGGAATGCGTGCTGGCTTGCGTTTGCCTCGCACAAACAATACCGCGATAATAGCCAGACCAATCACAACCAGGGTAAAAGAAAAGGCATCCTGAATGGCCAGCGTAAAGCTTTGTCTCTGAACTAACCCGGAAATCACCTGGAAAGCAGTGATTCGTGCCGCTGTTAAGTCTGCTCCTCTTGCCACAAATAGTGCCTCCAGGCGTGGCACTAACTGTCCAAGAGGTGAGCTTGGAGTCACCATCTCGACAAGATGAGCATAATGTATTTTGCTCTGTGCCTGTACGAGCGTTGCTAATACGGCAATGCCCAGGGAGCTGGAAACGGAACGCATGACTGTATTGAGGGATGAAGCCTGGCCTAATTGCCTCGGCTTAATCTCTGATAACCCAAAGACAGTCAGCGGCTGAACGGTGAGGCCGAGTGCCAGGCCACGCAAGACAAGCAAAGACTGGAGCCACCAGAAAGGCGAGTAGAGAGTGATAGAGGTAAGTTGCCAGGTGGCAATAGCTAATATGAGCAAGCCAGGTATCATCACTGCTCGCACACCGATGCGATCTACCAGGCGTCC
>WNFB01001027.1_pt1 | contig 23340 bp, 26 predicted proteins | sample 5400501 | NCBI WGS metagenome assembly WNFB01 (sample SAMN13153341, study PRJNA577476) | soil metagenome | isolation source: 200 cm saprolite under Douglas fir tree site 2 hole 1 | place: USA:California | collected 2015-04-18 | reverse complement strand
AAATAAGCCTTACATTCGATACCAACATCGACCTCAGAGGGACTATGAGCTACTCCCAACTCTATCTATCCGCTCGACCTGCTTTCACGGGACTATCGTCCTCCTTCGAAAAATCCCGTTTCGTCTTCTTCGGCGTCCCCTTCGACCGGACCAGCACCTACAAACCGGGATCCCGATTTGCTCCCTCCGCCCTCCGCGACGTATCCGCCAACCTTGAACTCTACAGCGTCAGATCCAATCTGGATCTCGAGACAATCCCTGTCCACGACGCAGGAGACGTCGACACCGTCGAGGACCTCAATGAAACCCTCCGAAGAATCACCGCAGTATGGAAAGAACTAAAAGCTGCTGGCAAGATTCCTATCATGGCAGGCGGGGAGCATACAGTAACCAAGGCCGCCATCGACGCACTTCCGATCGATATCGGTGTCGTGAATCTCGACGCTCATCTTGACTTGAGAGATGAATTTCTCGGGGAGAAGCTATCCCACGCGACCTTCATGCGACGCGTGGCTGAGCGAATAGATCCAGGCCATGTCATGGAGGTTGGAATCCGAGCTTTCTCGAAACCTGAGCTTGACTACTGTCATGAATCTGGCTTGCAGATAATTACTCCGCAAGACATCAGAAAGACTCCGCTTGACAAGACAGCACAGAGAATTCGGTCATTTTTGTCAGGCTTCACCCATAGCTACTTGACTGTCGACATTGACGTCCTCGACCCAGCATACGCACCCGGAGTCGGCAACCCGGAACCAGACGGCATCACGACCGATGAGCTCCTGACCCTCGTTCAAGCCGCGATGATCCGTAACACTATAGGTTTCGATCTGGTCGAAGTCTCGCCCCAGCTGGACTCTGGACAGACAGCGGCGGTAGGTGCAAAGGTCATATTCGAGGCGATAGCAGCACTATCCTCTCGGAGCCTTACGAAGTGACCTTAGACAACTACATCACAGCCTCCACGACGCGAGTCAAGGGCGACAAGAACGTTCCAAAAGACAAGTTCGAGCATCTGAAGGAAGCAGCAGAGAAGAAACTCAGCCTACATTCCCTCCGCTCAAAGGCGAACCTGAACGGGGTAAATATCGAATTCCAAGGCAACAGCAAGCACCAGTACGACTTCTGGACGCTAAACTGGAACGAAGCCCCCGCAGCAACGCCTGTCCATTCGCGCATCATTTCTGCTATAGGAGTAGAAGGCTTCGAACCCTCCGCATTCTACTGCCCCGAAACCCAAGAATCCCTCTTCTTCAACACCGAATATTACGGCCAGTGCAAGAGCTGGGCTCTTGGAATGGCTGCCGCGATTCTCGAGACGACAAGAAACACGCACTCAATACACGGTGCGTGCGTCGATGTCGGCGGCAAAGGAGTCATCATAGTAGCACCGACTGGTACGGGCAAAACAACTCAAGCGTTCAAACTCATGGAACGGCCGGAGGGCAGGATCGTCGGAGATGACTGGGTAAACATCGACCACACTGAAGGGGAACGGCTCGGCTGCCTAATCGGCAAACAACCGGAGAAGAGCCTCTACATGCGAACTGAGACCCAGCTCAACAAGCCGTGGCTACGAAAAATCTTCGACAAGAGCAAATGTGAAAACGTGGTGATTAGTAAGAAAAATTGCGAGTTCACACAAGGTCCAACCGGATGCAAACTCACAAACCAGCGATGCGTCTTCGACGACGGATACCAGTGGTGCTACTACGCATTCGGCAACAGTCGTGCACTAGTCCCGAGAGAGCACTTATTCGGCAAGGAGAAAGTAGCTGACGAAGCTAAGATCCGACTCCTAGTTCTGCTCAGACGTGACGAGAAGAGCCCAGCAGAGGTCAAGCTAAACTCAGACGAGGCGATCCAAGTCCTCCGTAAGGGCGAGTACATGATCCGTCCGGGAGCTGGACCAAAGGAATCATGGGGAAAAATAAGCAACGAACCCTGGTTCAATCCGTACCTCCTCCACCTCGACCACGCCCGCCAAGAGCAGTTCTTCCGTCGAATGATCTCTTCTTTCAAAGTAAAATGCATACTTCTGAATACAGGTATTGAAAGCGTTGAAGCCACTCACAGCCGGGTCCTAGCCGCACTCGAAAGCTGTTAGCCACAGTCTAGCAGATGGCACGTTTCTGCGTCTGCAAATATAGACGAGTCGAGCCCATAGGAAGCGTTAAGACAAGAGCTGACCAGGCTGGAAAAGGGCGAGATGCCAGCCAAGAAGAGCTCAACGAAAGCCAAGAAACGGAAGGCCTATTATTACTACGCTGGGAAGGAATCTAAAGCAAAGAAGGTCGCGCGCAAATCCTCCAAGACGAAGAAGGCCAAGCCTAAGGCGAAGAAGAAGCGCAAAAAGTAGCAATCAATCTAACGCGGCAGGAATTTCGGTATTATACGTTCGTCGGCAATGGGGTCAAAGACTCCTGGTTCATTCTTAGCCAGTGGTATGGCTATTCTGCTGACGAGACCGTTGAGAGAGTATGGGAGACGAATCAGCCTCATCCCTCCAGCAGGGACCCATTCGTCCATCACGAACCCTCGCTTAGTGAGCGACTGAACTAGGGCTAAACGTCTCTTTCGGTTCAAGAAAACAGTCTCTTCATCTCCAATGTGGATGTGAAATCCTCGACCCGAATAAACGAGACTGATGTCAGAGAACCTTCTGGACAGAATCTCTATGAGCTGAGCAGCCTCTTGTTGGGCCAATTGAAACTCGAGGCGGCAGAACGAGAGCCCTTGACGTTTCTGCATCTTCTCCTCAAGCGTGCCATGAATCGGGCAAGCAAAGTTCTCAGGATCAACGTCCAAGACTAGCTCCTGGCCAAACGAGTGGCCCAATCGAGTCGGGTCGTTCCCGATGCGCCTCGCTTGCTTCCAATCCTTGTAGACATTACGATCATAATAGACCGATTCGGGCTCGAAATCGATCAAGTAATTCTGGATTTCGGAGAAGCTCTCGTACTCGTCGATGACTATCGTCCGTGCACGTTCGTGTCGATACTTCCTCGGAGCGATACCTGTGTGCCTACCTATGACGGCAGCGAAAACAATAGGTGATTTCCATCCGCGAAACCAATCACGCACTTTCCTGAAGCTAAACTCGCGAGAGTAGAACTGTCTCCTCTCATCAAGCGAGGAAATTCGCATTCCATCCGGAAACCGGTATTTCGCAATTCTCAGTTTCTAGGCCGCTTCCACGGGCTTTGTCTCGCTCAACTTCTTGAGCTGGCTTCTGTACATTCCCACGATCTCCTTCGTAGTAGTAGCATCCTCCGGCGACTTTTCAGTCCTATACTTTCCCGTAAAGCGCGGAAACCTGATCGCCAACCCAGCCCCAGGTCTAATCGAGTTCAACCCACACGTATGTATCGGACTGAGCGTTATTTCGGCTCCAATAACCTCCAAGACCAAACCAGGCACAAACCACGTGTCAGCCACGATCTTGGAATCTACTCTAGGGTGCCGATGGTTGATCTTGTATTTCTCCAGCATTTCCGGAAGTTTTGCCAAGTCTTCATCCTTAAACCCGGACCCGCACTTACACGCAGTTCTGAACACATCATCCTTCTCGTCGTACGCAGCCAGCAGAAGAGCACCATAGTTTCCTCCACGCCTTCCTCTCCCGGCAAAGGCTCCTACGACAACCAGATCGACAGTGTCCTGCATCTCAGACTTGTAATCCCGTTTGTATTTGATCCAGCCCCATCCCCTTGCTCCTGCCTTGTAGATTGAATCTGGTCCGATTGACTTTATCATCAATCCCTCGCACCCGTCTGCTACCGCCTGTTGCATGAAATCGTCGAGCTGTTCAGGCTTGGTGACAATGACCTGGCGTGAAAGGTTGAGCCTTTCATTGCGCCGAGTCAGCTTAGCCAAGACCTCTCGCCTGCGCGGATACTCTAGTTGAGTGTAATCGACGCCATTATTGTACAACAGGTCGAAGGCGAAGAGCGCTACGGGTATTTCCTCGATAGTCTTCTCTAGCTCATGTTTGCGTCCACGTCGTTGTGAGACCAATTGGAAGGGTAGTAGCTCGCCCGTTGAAGGGTCTACAGGAACGGCCTCCCCCTCAAGTATTAGTTCGTCGCCTACAATTCCCTGATTCAGAAGAGCCTGGAGGTCGGGGAACTGGTCGGTGATGTTTTCGAGGCGTCTCGAGAAGAGGGTGACTTTTCGATTCGATAGATGTGCCTGGATTCTCATCCCGTCATACTTGTACTCTGCCGCTGCCCTACCATTCATTTTCTCCAGAATTTCTTGAGGATCGGAGAGTCTCTCCGCCAGCATCGGCCTGATGGGCCTACCCACGGTTACTTTGAACGACCTTATCGCGTCAATCCCACTTGTTACGAGAGACTTCGCGACGAACCCAAGATCGGAGGAGCGGTTGTAGGCTTGTTCCAACAGAGGCTTCGACTCTTTTCCACCGGCGAGAGCGTATGCTAGGGCGTCGAGCAGCGTCATCTCAGCTACGCCTAGTCTTAGTCTCCCGAGGGACATTCGTATGATGTATTTCGACTCTATGGGAGAGGCTTTGCTGATGAGCGATGTTAATTGCCGAATCTTCGACTCAACAGACCCTGGTCCGCTTGACTTGGCGATCCTGTCTAAGACGGCATAGACTTCCTCCACGGTGAGCCGTTCATTCGCTAAACCGACCTGGGTCTTGCCCGCGAGGAGGCTCTGTGCGGCATCGCCGAGGTCGCCTCGCCGTTTGTACTCGCTGGCTATTCGTGACTCCTGTATGGCGGTAAGGATTGCGAGGGCTTTGATGGCTAGTTTCTCGGCGATACCGATCTCGACTCCAAGGTAGTCAGGGTAGAGTTTACCTTGGGTGAGGTATACGACCCTGTCAATAATCTCGGAGGGTGTCTCTTTGAGGAGGTCAACCAGGAGCTTTGTGATCTCGAGACGTTTGGTTGTAGCTTCTATCTTCTGATAGGTCTCAACCATGCGCGAGTAAAGCATCATCATTTCTCCACGAGATGCGTGGTCGTCCCATCGGTCTTGTTGTTAAATAGATGCGATCGTTGCACGATCGTCAGACGATGAATTACCCCTACGCGGCTTGGAGGAGGATCTTGTTCGTCGCCGTGCTAGTCGTCATCATCGTAATTGCCTTCGCCCCGGCAACAACTCAAGGAACACTCTTCCTACGATTCTCCAGCTTATCTTCCCCAAGCGCTGTAAACCACATCTACGTCGGATTTACCCAGATCGCCCTCCATCAAGCCGGATATCTCAATTCCAGTGGCTGGGTCACAATCTCCCAGCGCTTCGCTACCATTGATCTATTGTCAAATCAGATTATTCCTCCAACCGTGACTTCGGCGCCCGTTCACTCCGGACGCTACGACGAGATCCGGATAGCCTTCTCAAATTCCACTCTCGTGAGGGCAGGAAATAGTTTTGCAATGTCAGCGCCCTCCATGCTTGGCGCCAATGTAACTCTACCCGTGCCCCCCAGCGGGGTCGGAGACATAATGTTGGTTGTCGCGTTCGACTACTCGGCACTCTTCTCAAGCCCTCCATCGCTCTCATTCGTCCTAATCCGCACGTCAACAGTGTAGACCGGATCCAAGAATTTCTCGACCGAAACCATCAAATTTACCCTGTTAGCGGGTCGAGAGTATGTGTGTGATTGGTAAGAACGAACTCACCGAACTCATTCGGAGCTACAAGTGCATTCATCCGTTCGATTACATCCTCTTGGACGGCGATGGATACATCCTGACTGTGAAAGAGGAGCGAACACTCCACTACTTGGAGCACCAGAATCTCGTATCGAACGAGATAGTTTTCACTCCTCCGAATCTTGTCGCGCATCTCACCGCGAAGAGCAAATACGGAAGGATGGGCCTCTCATTTCTGAACGCGGCGAAAGTTCACAGCGGATACGTTGGCAGACTCGCCTTAGAGCTCGTCAACCTGAGTAATGAGCGGCAGCCGATTACAATCAAGCGGGGAGACCCTCTGATGCACATCGAATTCCTGAAGAGGGAGGGCGAGCCTTCTCCCTACGCCGGCGGCTATATGTTCCAGTTCATGAGTGATGAGGAGATTGCTGACTACGTCACCACTCTCACTCGCGATTTCAAGAATGTGTTCCACAAGGATGAACTGACAAAATCTGCAAAGGACCGCGTTGCACTTGCTCCACTAGTCTAGTTTCTTACGATTGTCGCGAGGGCGCTCATCAGTGTTGGGTCTTTTATCTCTCTAGTCGCAGACTCGTAAAAGTCGCGCATTTTTCTTTGCCCTGTTCTCTTTCCATATGCGTTGGCTTGAAAAGCCATCTCCAACTTGTCTAGCTGATGAACCAAGCGGGCTTCTTTGCTCTGTCTTTCTCTCAGATCTGTCCACAGCTTGAGATATGATGCGCGACTCTTGGCCGGTAATTTCGACAACAACTCTCGGATCGCTATTTCTCGATCCCTCCGCACCCTTATCGGACCTCGGCGCGCCTTGTCCCGGGGTGTGAGATCCCCAATGATGGCCTCCTCTAGATCGTGAATTAGCGCCAGTCTCAGAATTTTTTCCAGATCGTACCCTCGGCGCTCGCCTTCGAATAGGGCTAAAAGCGCCACTGCAAACGAGTGATCGGCGACGGACTCGACCCTCCCATGAACCTTGTTCTGCCACCCTTTTCTTGGCTCGCCCTTGAGTTCGGCAGCATATTGCCAAAATCTGAAGAGAGAATCCAACAACGCTCGGTACATTTCAAGGCAAGCAAATTCTAAAAGCTTTACTTAAGTAAACGCAGATATACTTCCTCTCAAAGATGCCTCAGCGAGCCGTCAAGATTGGTCAAGAAGATTCTAACCCGATTCGCCGTAGCCAAGAAGTCGGCCAGCAATGGAGATACAGTGTATAGATCGCCGCGAATCTACCTGCCAACGAAGTTGACTGACGATTCCAGCTTCCCTTTCAAAGAAGGCGACATTCTTTCCGTTAAGGTCGATGGTCGCAAAGTAATGATCCAAAGGGTGCGGAGAGTAACCAGCCCGCAAAATCGTGCTGGCGAGCCTGGCAAGAAGCAATGATATTAGAGTGGTTACTCGTGCCTCTACTCAGATGATTGTATCGTGCTGAGAGTCGCGGTTCAAGTAACAAATCTAAGCGGGGAGCGCTACTGGGCTCACGACATTCCCCTCCCGGCCCAAGTGCAGATCGCGGTGAACATCAACATTGTTGGACTTGACCAGAAAACAGAATCTATGGTCGAGGCTCCGTTCGTTTTCACTGTAAGCTACTCTCCTTCGATTGCGCAGCTTAGCGTCAAGGGCAAAGCTCAGGTGACGGGCGACCGATCCGAAGTTCTCCAGATGACCGAGGAACACAAGAAGAACCGGCCGCCACCACAGACCGTGATCCAGGCCGTGTCAAATATCGCAATGGCGGAGGTTATCATTATGTCAAAGAGTCTTGGAATCCCACCTCCCCTTCCTCCAATCGGCCTACCCTCAGAAGCGTCTCAGACGCAACCTATCCAGAGGAAGGAGCCAAGATACACGACCTGAGTCTGTGATTCGCAGAGAGTGTCCAATAAATTGGAGAATTCACATCACTCCAATAAATTGGACGCCCGGGTATCCTCATCCGTTCCCTATAATCCTGAGCTCGAATTTACCCAGGCTCGCCTCGGGTGAAGCGATCCCATGGTGATCTCCTGCTGAATCCGTTCTTCCCGCACCTCCCTGTTACCATCCACGGTTACCAAATCCGTTACCATCGCGAAAGATCCCAAAAGCAGTTGAGTCTCGCGACACAAGAGTGGTCTTTGGGAGAAACCTAGGGATGGATCATAGGCACGGAAGGGTCTAGGTTAGTTCGACATCCGCCTAATTTTTGACCTCTTGAAAGACACCAATATTAGGGCATCAGCACTAATAAGCATGCATATTTGCTAAAACTGCACTTTTAGCAAATGTTATTTGACCCTCCGTTTCCAAGGAGCATAGAGAGATCCTCATGAGCCCCTTCGAACTATGCGAGTCGACGCTGACTGTCAGGACTCGCGAATCGGCTGGGAATGGGAATCAAAACACCTGCCAGAGATGTGTTCTACTCTCCCACAATGACCGGGAGGATCTCAGACTTTTCGGCCAAGCTTCTCATGTCAAGGATCATGTTGGAGAATGCGGAACCACTGGAAGCGCAACGAAAAGGGGAGGACCTCCCAGTTGCGAATAAGCAGAGACGGACGAGGAGAGACGCGGCTAAGCGACGTGCACAAGAATCGGATATTGGAACTGGCCAAGATTACGCCGCGAGATCACCTTCTTTTGGGACTCCAACTTGAGCGAGGATGGCGAATCGGAAGCATAGTCGGCTGCCACAACAAGATCACGTATACCAGGAAAAGGACAGGAGAGAAGGCCATCTGCGTCGTCAACCTTCCGGGAATAAGGAAGGAAGATGTCGGCCGCGAAACGATCATGATTCATTTCAAGGGAGGAAAAACAGAACCTGACTATCCTGGAGAGAAATGGCTAAGACTTGCACAGGAACTGGCGTCGAAGGTTCTCAATGGCAAAAGAATTATTCCTCTTACCGAACAACACGGTACAAATATCCTACGAAAGTATGCAAAACTCGCCGGGGTTCCCAACTGGGATCGCCTACACAATCACCGTCAACGGGCCTATTTCGGGACATACTGGGCTAGAAAGACCGGCCGAGACTACTGGAAGGTGCAGAGCCTCATGGGACACAAAGACTTGAGGGCAACGGCTGTCTATGTCGAAGAGCTGTCTCTTGAGGAGAAGAAACAGCTCTTAGATGGGTCCTAGACGTTCTCCGAATGGACTCCCGCCCTCGATTGGCAATTGCGAAAAACGACACCCTTACGATGCGATACGCGTAAGCGAATGGCGCCGTAGTGATCATCGCGATCTGATCGCTGTTCAACTACGTTTTTACTTACGTAATCCCGTTGGTGGCGTCGTCATCGAAAACCGATGGTTCGGCAGCGCAAGGTCTCACCATAAGGATTAAAGCCAGAACTAAGTTCTCGCGAACCCAAGTGAACATTCGATGCCTCGCAGAGCCGCCCGTGGACCACCGAAACAGAAAACGACCATCCTTTTCAAAGCAGGCAACCTCCCAAGCAGCCCGGACGATCTCTTTCGCCGAGTGTTCTGGAAGAGCGACTTTCTCGCAGGTGAGGCGCACAACTTCTGGCGAGAGGTCAAAAGGGCGGAACCAGCAGGTCTGCCGATACAGGCTTGGAAAGACTGGATTGGCAAACGTGGAATGAGCGTAGGCCAATTTTACAACATGATCCATGGACTGGTAGGAGCTGGGTTCATTGAGAAGAAGGATTCTAGGTGGCATCTGAGTGGCGGGTTCCTCCGCGAGCTCGAACAGATGCTCACCGTATACTCTTCAGAAAGCGGGCTAAGATACCAATTAGCCTGAAACTGAGACGCCGAAGATTATGGACCTAGCGAATCCGGCATGGGACCCTGACTATCCGACCCTTCCGATCGACCTCACCCCGCCGTATTCTGCTGTCGGACAGAAGTTTGCCATCGTCGGCCCTAACCATCCTAACAACATGGATCCTAAGGGGCCTTAGGCCCTGGCCTCGTCTTAACGCGTTTACTCTTAACCCATTTTCCCGAGTTTCTTCACTGACCACAAGAGCGTCGAGTCGTTTTCTCCTGCTCGCCGGACCGAACGAATCATTGAGCTCCGAGATTCTTGCTCGCTTAAGCCAACCCCTAGCATTCAACAATCGCCTTAGATCGCGGCGTCGAACCGCGAACTTTCTTACAGCATGATCCTTAATCAGCCTAGGAACGAGCCGGTCTCCCGAGACGCCGACAAAAACAAACTCCCCAAGCTCGAAGGCTTTAGCCAGCAATTTCTCGTGACCAACGTGTAGAATATCGAACGTCCCTCCGACCGCGACTGCTCCATAACGAAACTTCCGTTTAGACTGACCGAACCCCCATCAACCCGCCAAATGTCGATGGTGTTTTGGAATAAAACATGATTCCCCATGGCGAATCTCTCCAGTTTTGTGAACTCGCCCACGAGCTGGCTTGCCGGTGACTCGTATTCATTGTCATAATCAGTTCCCAAACTCTGTCCTCTTTCCGGCTTTAGCAGGTACTCGAACGCACATATCCCGCGCAGACCCTAGAGTACAGTGAAGAGCGAATGAGTTCATCTGGTCGGCCTCCTCGCTCGAAATACCGGTTTGGCTTTAGGGGAAAACGACCTGGCCGTAGCCCTCACCCCGCAACAACCGACGAGATACTTGACAGCCTAACGCGACAAGCCAAATTGATGGAAAAACACGGAGAAGAACGAACCATAGGGTTACAGACGATACTCGAAGTCGATCCCCCTGATGAGCCCACGCGATCCTCGAATCTTGAATCGAGTAGAACATTTGAGCGCTTGAAAACCGGGAGCGTCGGAAAAGTCGCTTTTGCTGTGATGCTCCTCACGGGGCTCGCATTTCTATGGATCTACTCTAGACTGTCGCTTACTCTCAATCCACCGACCCTAACTATGCTGCAGCAGACAATTTCCAGAGCAGGATTCGGAGACTGGCAAAAGATCGTGCTTATTGCCTTTTGCGCTCTTCTCATGGCGCTCCTCTCTCATCGCAAGAAGCATTTGCAATCTCGCGCCCATCTTAATTGTTGAGCTTCTTGAGGCAAATCTCTCTGAATAAGAATCGACGAGAAATGACCAACACCTCCGCAAAGGTAGCCCGGGGGAGATTCGAACTCCCGTCAGCAGGTGACTCCTACCCTATCTACCCGAGGGATCCAGAGCCCACTAGGGACGCTTGCGTGTCTGGCCCGTAACGCCCATGCTATGCTAGACCACTACACCACCGGGCTACGAAACGCTCGTCGTTAGCCAGGTATTCATAAGGGGTTTCCGCGTGAGAACTAGAGGTTCCCTATATACTTGTCGAAAGGCTTATATTACGTATGCCCTCCCACGCTTTTACTTTCCTAGTAAAAGCCTTCGCGCGACAGACTCGACCCGGTTCAACCTTCGGAACGAGGCTCTGGAAAGTTGGAGAGCGAACCTAACGACCACGCCATCCGTGCCTGGGAGAAATCTGTCGAGAATTCATGTTTGCCCAGAATGTGGGAGCGTAAATCTCGTTGAAGACTTCGACCAAGGGGAGACGATCTGTCAAGACTGTGGCCTCGTGCTGTCTCAGAACCTGATGAGCCGCGGACCGGAATGGCGCGCATTCACCAAAGAGGAGAAGGACGAGAGAGGACGCGTAGGAATCCCTACCTCATTCTCTATTCATGACAAGGGTCTATCAACGGTCATAGACCGTGTCAACAGGGACGCATTTGGCCGCCAACTTCCGATGGAGACCCGCATGGAAATGCTCCGTCTGCGGAAGTGGCAGATCCGTACTCGAGTGCACTCCTCATCTGACAGAAATCTCGCCCAAGCTATGGCGGAGCTGGATCGCTTAACCGACAAACTTCACGTACCTGCTAATGTGAAAGAGGGTTCAGCCGTCGTCTACCGGAAGGCCCTAGATCACGGCCTTGTTCGCGGACGATCTATCGCAGCCATTGCTGCGGCGTCGCTGTATGCAGCGTGCAGATCGTCTGAAACTCCCCGAACACTCAAGGAGGTAGCTGCTGCTAGTAGAATAAAAAAGAAGGACGTGGCTCGATGCTACCGGCTACTTCTACGCGAACTCGAAATGTCGATGCCGGTAGAAGATCCCATTAGATGCATCTCGAAGATTGCGAGTAGAGCCGAAATCTCAATGCAGACCCAGCAATCAGCGATCAGAGTCTTGAGAGATGCCCGGAAAAAAGGCGTGGTCGCTGGCAAGGACCCGATGGGCCTTGCCGCAGCCGCACTGTACGTCGCTTGCGTCCTAGAGAATGAGAAGAAGACTCAGAAAGAAATCGCGGAGATTGCAAATGTGACCGAGGTCACAGTGCGAAATAGGTACAAGGGCTTGAAGGATGCCCTTGGGCTGCAAGCCTAGGGAAAGGACGCCTAACGAAGATACTGGCGCATGTTCTGAATATTGTTGAAGACAGTGCTCCACTGAGGATGTGTGCTGGCTCCTCCGCTGCTAAAACCGTTGAGAGCTATTGAGAACTTGACCCTAGGATCTCGCGAGTAGTAGTAGATGATATCCAGTTTTCTCTTTGGAGTAGCGTTTGAAAGACTTCTCTTCAGAGCGTTGAATAGATACTTGTTGAAGAACTCAAGCTCGATTGAGATGGAGATGCGTTCGCTCATTCTCCCACTTGAAAGTGGTGTGTTATGCTAGTCTTGAATATTTATCACTATACCTTGGAACCGACACCCCGTCCTCTTTCAGCAAACTCCGGAAGCCTGCGGCAATCTCCGGGACTCTGCAGATTCCGTGCCCGACCCGGCCAAGGTCTCACGCATAGGTCGAATCGATACTTCGCTCATCCCTAGTATAGTTACAAGTGCGATTTTAGCTCTGATTATAGAAGTACACTTTCAGAAATAGGGATGCAAGAGGGCCAAACGATTCTCTTAGTGCTCGTCGGGGCCTGGTTATTCTGGTTCGCATTCTTCCTCTCAGTGGGCATCTAAGCCCGCGGCGATAAAGGCACTCTTAAATACGCCAGAAGAGCATCATAATTCGTGGACGACCACAAAGGAGTCTCAGGCTTCTAGAATGGCCGATGTTTGTTCGACCTGCGGCCTACCTAAGGACCTATGCGTTTGCGGCACGATCAGCATGGAGCAGCAGACGGTAAAGGTCCGAATGGAGATGCGCAAATGGGGCAAACCAGCTACCATTGTCGAAGGCATTGATGGGAAGAGCGTCAACCTCCCAGATCTTGCGACCAAGCTCAAGACTTATTGCGCCTGTGGGGGCACTTCCAAGAACAACTCGATCATCCTCCAAGGAGACCATCGCGACAAGGTCAAGAAAGTTCTAGTCGGTTACGGATTCCCGGAAGCTAGCATAGAGCTACATTAGGGGAAATGAGGGCTGTCAGCTTTGCTGGATGTCCTTCGATCTATCCGTCGAAGTGGGCAAGGTCCTCTCTCATGCCCTCAGTGTGGAGCAACAGTGAAACGTTCCCGCGCACCGCTCGAAGGATGGATTCTTCCAATTCGATATCTGTGCGACAAATGCAGTTATTCCGGATTCCTAGCTTTGGAACAGGAACGGCCGTTGGAGCAACGGCCGTTGGAGTAAGATCACACCCTTAGCCTGAACTTTAATTTGTCTTGCGATTCCAGAGTTCGACAGCTTGCTTCAACCCTTCATCAAGAGTGTACCGGGGATGCCAACCGACCTCTTTGCTAATCCTGGAACTGTCCAACACAAGATATGCTGGATCTTGACTTTGCGGACGTTGTGGGTAGCCAGGCGGATATGATCCAAAGACCAGCTTTCCCTTGAATCCCGTCAAGCCCGAGAGTTTCTTTGCGAGTTCTGCATTCGTAACAGGATTGCCCGGGGACACGTTGTAGACCCCGCCGACTGCCTTCTCCAATTTGGCGGCGTCCAAATAAGCATCGACATGATCTTCGGCGAACATATAATCCCGAATTGAGTCGGGCGCGCCAATGTAGCAGGTGTCTCCTCTCAGCATCCTTGACATCAAGTACTCCGTGTAGAAGCCGCTCTCCCAGACTCTGCCGTAGCTGTTGATCGGTCTCATTATAGTTCCTCTCAGGTGATAGATTCGATTCGCCATTTGGACATACTGATCTGCAGCCGCCTTCGAGACGGCATAAGGCGAAGCTGGGTTGAGAAGCGCGCTCTCTGGAATTGGTCGGTCGCCGGGTTGCCAGCCGTAGACTTCCGCAGTAGAAGCGGCGATTAGTCTGGTGTTCGGCGATTGTCTGATGATCGAATGGACGAGGTTGACTGTTCCATCAAAATTGATCCCTATGTACGGATAGGGGTCGTCGAACGATAATCGGACAGGAGTCAATGCTCCAAGGTGGAAGACAATGTTAGGGTCGGAGGTCTCTACCGCAGAGAGAACTGAATGAAATCTAATCAGGTCACCCTCGATAAGGTGAATTTTCGGAACAATCTTTTCTATTCTCTTAAGCTCTCTTTCCGACGAATGTCTGACCAAGCCATAGACATCGTCTCCCTGCTCAACTAGTCTTGTGGCAAGCCTTGAGCCTATGAATCCGGTGATGCCTGTTACGAGGACATTCAATCTCCTTTTCTCCCTAGTCGCGTCTCCGCGTCTTCAAGCTCCCTTAAGGAATTAATCGTAATGAATGACCCCCCATGCCTGAACGCGGCCACCTTGCCAACCCTTGAGAGTTTTGGAAAGGTTGTCCTTTCAACATCCCCTGTCCGTGGGAGGTGCTTCAGAATATCGTGCTCAAACACGTAGATTCCGGTGGAAATACTCATGTCTTTCAATACAGGTTTCTCCATGAAACCCCTACAATAGTCACGCTCGTCCACCTTGACCAATCCGAAAGGAAGCCTTGGATGGACAACGGCAATAGTCGACAGAGCGCCGCTCTTCCTATGTCTCGCGAGCATCAACTTCAGTCGAAGGTCGGTGATCTGGTCGCCGTTCAATGCGAAGAATGTCTGATCATCGACGTAACGGCTTATAGCTAGCCTGAACCCTTCGGCTGTTCCTCCCGATACAGTGTGGACGCTGTACCCAATTCTCACGCCAAAACGCGATCCATCTCCAAAGAAGTCGATTATCTGCTCCTTCAGGTAGGCGACGCCCATCACAATGTTCGACACTCCGTTCAATTTGAGGCACTCAACCACCCATTGTAGAAGCGGCTTTCCGCCAACTTTGACGAGACCTTTAGGCAAGTCCGCAGTTATGGGTCTCAGTCGAATACCTTCGCCGCCGGACAGAACCACTGCTGTTTCAGACAGATTCGTAGGCCTTGCCAATCCGGTTATCGGACAACTTCGCTTTTTGGATTAGGTATAAGAGTTCCATGCCGAAGCGCCTTAAACGGAACTGTGCTGTTGAGGCACAGATTGGCACAATTCTCTGTATTTCGTCGGCGGCTCTTCGGGTTTCAGAAATGATTGTTTCGATTTTCTAGACAAGGGAGTAAAAATCTTAACTCGTATTGATTGAAGTCCTCATTCTGAATATGTTGAGAGACACCGAACTAGGCAGCCGAGTCTAAAGCGCGGATCGGAATCAAGCATGCCAATAACCGCACGTTGAATCAAGCCTTATGGACCGTATCAGTAACAAAGAAATAATTAGGATCGTCCATTGTCGCTCGGGAGGAAGTCGATGAGCGAAGACCCCCCGCCTGCGAAATACGTCGTCGAGATCGTCGTACCAGAGAAGCCACCGCTTACGCCAAAGCAATTTGTTCAGGATCTGAAGGGTGTGGCGGGAGGGAAACAGATCGCTAGAATGAAGAAGGAGGCGGTCGCCTGTCCGGTTTTGAACAAAACCGTATCTTTCGTCCAGTGTTTTGGGTGTCCAAACTTCATTCGCAGAGTGAAGGGAAGAGTGGACTGTAGGGGTCTGCCCCTCCCGTCCGCATAGGTTTGAGTCGGATAGCATTCTTTCTTGAAATCGTTTTTGCCCTAACGGCTGATGATCCCGACCTCATCTTGCGTTTCTACCTCCCAGGAGCACATCCTTCAAACCAGAATTAGTTCGAACATCGTGTATTCACTTATTAGTCTGTGAACGTTCCAGAGAGAGCACCAACCCGGCTAATAGATCGTTGAACGGCGTGCTCAGTCCCGCTAGACTTCCTAGGCGCGAGATCGAACCGTTCAGTTCTCTGATCTCAGTTTTTCGCTTAGCCTCAATGTCCTGGAGCATCGACGATTTGTTCTTCAACGTCAAATCCAAGACTCTTGCAAGCAGCCGTTTCGGGGAAGGCTTGAGAAGTATCCCTTTTGAATGGGCCACCGCACTGCCTTCCTCAATCACCTTGGACGCAATGTCGCGGAGTTCAGATGTCTTGAGTAGCTCTCTATTCCTCAGGTGGGTTAGAGCCGAGATGGGGTTGATTGCTGAATTCACAATGGCCTTGGACCAGAGGACTCCTTTGATATTATTGCTGATGACTGTGGAGAAGCCCGCCCCGCGAAACGCACTCTCGATAGCGAGGCATCGTTCAGAAGGCTTACCGTTCAATTCTCCGATCCAGGTCATTCCGCTTCCGGTATGAGTTACCCGTCCTGGTCCGGTTGCCAACGCACCCTCAGTTGTTGTGCCCGCAATCACCGATTTCGAGCCCAAGCGACGCGCCAACTTCTCAACATTGCCGAGTCCGTTCTGAAGGCTCAGGATAGGCACAGTACCCTCGACTGACTTCTTGAGAAGAGATGCGACAGTTTCCGTGTCGTAGGCTTTCACCGTAACCAATACGAGCTCGGGTTCGTCTTGCGCCGACAACCTTGTTCGTGTTTTGATCCGTGCGCGAACAACCCTTCCCGAGAGCTCGCGAATGCTAATGCCCTTCTTCTCAATAGAAGCGGCGACACTCTTCCTGTGATGAATCAAAAGAACGCTCTGTCCAGCCATATGCAACCGGCCGCCGAAGAGACAACCAATTGCTCCGGCGCCTATGACGGCGATCCGCAAGAACTCAGATCTTCCGCTTAGAATCGAGCCTTGCCCGTTGGTCTTCGTCCATTCTGAACACGTGCCGCTCCTCAGGGAATACTCCGTTTCGAACGTCAACCGAAAAGTCCTGAAGCGCTTGCTTGATCATTCCGGCGACATCTACGTAACGTTTGGCGAACTTGGGCGTGAGACCGGGATACAATCCGATCATGTCATGAAGTACGAGGACTTGCCCGTCGCAAAACCGCCCAGACCCGATTCCGATCGTCGGAACGGATACAGTCTCAGTTATGACCTTAGCCACCTCCTCGGTTACCATCTCTAATACAATTCCAAATGCTCCGGCTTCCGCAAGCGATTTTGCGTCCCCAACGAGCTTGTCGCTGGAATTGACGCTTCTGCCTTGGATCTTATACCCTCCATGCAATGTTGCGGTCTGCGGAGTGACCCCGATGTGGCCCAGCACCGGAATTCCTACGCGGGAAACGGATGCCACTATCTTCGACACTTCACTACCTCCTTCGATCTTGACGGCTTCCATACCGCCTTCCTTTACGAACCTGCCCGCTGTCCGAATCGCTTCTTCTGAAGAGACCTGAAAACTCATGAATGGCAGATCGCCGATTAGAAGAGGATGTGTAGCGCCCCTCCTAACGGCTCGGCAAACCGGTAAGAGTTCCTCCACAGTTACTGGAATCGTATTCTCATAACCCAGTACGACCATTCCGTACGAATCGCCTACGAGAATTGAATCGACACCCACGGCATCTGCGATTGCCGCAGTCGGGTAATCGTATGATGTGACCATGACAATTCTACGGTTCTCGGTCTTCATCCTCATGAACGAGGCGACAGAGTTCTTTTTCTTATCTGAGTCGATGACAGGCTTCAGTTCTTGATCCACCCTTGGAGGTACTCAACGATTTGTTTTATCGCATTTGACAGATTCGCTTCGTTATTGAAGTTCAAGGTGTGTCTTTCTAGTTGACTCCGATTGAGTTTCTTCATTTTCCTTGAAGCCTTGTTCAAGGCGGGAATGGCTCTGACTACATTGTCGACGATTGATACTGAAGCGACCTGAGAGGTTCGCGAAAGTGGGTTTAGATCGATCGAGATAATATTCTTCCCTGCGTCCTCAAGAGCTTGAGCTCTATCTCCATCCTCAAGTGAGATCAATACAACATCTGCTTTTCCGATTCCATCGGGATCCACTTTCGCTCTGGGACTGGAAATGCCCCCTATGGTCCTGCTCGCTGCAGAACCTACCCCTAGAATCTCTCTTGCTCCGAACCTTTTCAAATGGCGAGCAATCATTTTCTCTCTCTCAAGAGTACGATGGAACAAGTTCACTTCAATAGATGCCGAGATAGTGGATGCCAAGACCACTATTTCCTTTCCGGCGAGCGCCGCGGTATTTCCGTTGACTGATATGACTGGCGATTCGGCTCTCAGCAGATGCGCGGCCGCCGCCAGCGTTGCAGTCGAAGCCGCCGGGATAGTTCTCTCACCTAGAAGATAATCGAAAGCTTCCCCCCTTCCTTGGGCGATTAGTCCCTGAGGAACTACTAGGCCGGTGGCTACTGCCCTGACGAGATCGTCCCGTGTCTTTAGCGACAGAAAACGAGGATGACGCGGGCTGAAACTCATATGAGACGTGCTCCTGACCTTGCTACTTTCGATATGACAGGTCTTAATTCATGGCTACGGAAAATCGCTTCAACGGGCTCTACGTCCTGGTGCCGGAGGAGGCAGAATAACGACTCTCCCAGCATCATCATGCTACTGCTGAAACCTGACGAATCCAACGCGTTCATGACTCTTCTCAATCGAGACGAGATCAGTCCGACACAATTCGAAAATTCTCGTGATAGAGTCATGAAATTAGAATATGAACTGTCTCGAAGAAATTTCTCAACCAGCGCCCGTCCACATGCGTTGATGGTTCTTTTGAGGTCGAGGTTCGCAAGTACGCGGCTAGTAGGAATCGGTCCGAAACTAGCCGATAATATGCGCAATGAAGATGGAAGACTAAGCTTTCGCACGTTTCTAATGTCTGGGGCGCCAGGCGCCATTCTGACCGTGAGCCCCCCGAAGAAAACTGACGCGACCGTCCCCAAGCCCGTCTTGCACTCTACCTCGCAGAGGTGTGCTATCTGCGCAGCTTCGGGCATCGAAAATGACAGCCCCATAGCGTCATTCAAAGCGAGAGATAGACCGAGAGCACCTGCCCCACTCGTACCGTAACCACGGCCTGATGGAACGCGGCTCTGCTGGGAGATCTCAGCGCGCCATGGCCTGTCATCAAGCTCGAAATATTTTCTTGCAACGTTGATCGAGACCGCCTTGTTAGTCAGTCGCTGACCATTGAATCTGGCAACGATCCGCGGATGCCTCGTCCTCCGAAGACTGACTCTCGTTGTCACTCCAGTCTCAAGCGCCACTCCTACCCCGGTTGAACCCACTCTTAGCGGGTCTTCGACATTGTCGTGAATGCGAAAGAAGCCAGTAATATTGCAAGGTGAGAACGCTGAAGCTTCGCTTATCGTTGGTCTAGACCGGTATCACAGACGGTAGGGTGTCAATTGCACTATTCCAATCTATTCTCCATGCTGCTTCTAAGAATGAGGAGACGATCAAGTACGGTAATCAAAGAGGTCCCAAAGGCGGAGTTCAGCGTACAGTATCGAGAGCCGTCCCCACTTTGAAAACTCTAGCCATTCTCGCGTGGCGATAGGGCGACTTTATGGGTTGTTTCTTCGAGCGGGACCACTTTTACGGTTTTTACGTAGATACAGTAAGAATCCACTTGAACGAGTATCTGGATCACGGAGACTTGTCCTGACGGTGATATTGACTAAAAGAACTCAATATCTCCTATGCATCAGGGCGATCTTCTTTTCATTTCCATCTTTGACGCCGTGACCAAGACCCCGAAGAGGTGCGAAGGTATTAACTGGGAAGAACGGGCGATTATGAAGTTCGAAAAAGGCTCGCGTTGAGACCTAGCGTGGATAGCATGTTTGAAGAGGAGCCTAAGGCTCGATGCCCAGATTGTAACCAGTCTCTGACATTTGTCCGAACAAAATCCCACGAGAAGAGGTGGTACTGCTACGGGTGCGAAAAATATGTTGACGGTTTCCCGCAGACTCCGTCCGTTAAGGACGCTCACGCGCGACTAGAGACCCTGAGCGGCCTCCAAGTGGTCGATTCGCACGGGATACTGGTGGGAAGAGTCCGGAAGGCCATTCCAACTGACTCCGGCGACATCAAATCACTTTTACTTTCAGTGGACAAGGAACAATTCAAGACGCTACTCGACGATAGAGACTTGTCGAGAGAATTTGAGGTCTCCCACGATAAGATCGCAACGGTTGGAGACGTAGTGATACTTTCCGACGTGTTCTCTCCTAGCTCTCTCGCACCCGCGAGGCCGAGCGATTCAATACAAGGGGCCCGCTGGTGTGGAAAGTGTGGAGCCCAACTCCTCCAAGGAGCCAAACATTGCATCAAATGCGGTTCTCTATTAGATTCAACCGATTGTCCAACATGCAGAACAATGAATCCTATCGAGGCAAAGTTCTGCAAGAACTGCGGTAGCAAGATCTCTTAGTTTGCAGAATTCACTATTCAGAGAAGAACCCTCGACGTAGAAACTGAAGCAACAAGATACCGAGGGAGACTGAGAGGATCAAAACGCCCTCCCAGTTCAGAACAGACTGTCCAACGGACAGATTCGACCGAACCCAAATCTGCATTGTCGAGTTTGATTCGTACTCTTGCACGAAGCCTGAATAGAGCACGACTAACACGAGACTCTGAATAAACGCAACAACGCCTATTCTAGAACCCGGACCAAACATCCGCCGGGGTTCTCTACGACCCACAGTGTCTCCTAATGCGTCAACTTCAGAGTGTCCTTCGAGCGGCGAGGCTGTGCGGTTTGATAGATTGGATTCGCGCTGTGAAAGGGCGAACGCAATTGTCCCACCTCCACATATCAAGAGCAAGATCCCAAGTGCTCCAAAAGCTAGACCGGAGTAGACCACGTTTGTCGGTAGGCGGAGAACCAGTGGGGCGTTTGTTAGAAGTAGCGCAAGAATGGAAAGAACTAGGCCCGCCAAAACGCCTGCCGCCCCCGTGAGGATTTCTCTGTCTCTTCCGGCTTCTGGGGAACTGAAGATAGCTTCCAAGCCCTTGCGCTCACGACTCGGACGATGAACGTGTGCCAATGAACGATTTTCGTCAAACTGCATGGATTTTTAGGCCGACGAGTCGGAGAGACGCCAATAAAGGCTATAACATTACTTTGGACTGCGAACTTTCCACTTGCAATAGGAGACGGAATGTTTGAAAGGGCTGATTCTTGCGGGAGGATTTGCGACAAGACTCAGACCCCTGAGCTGCTCTAAACCTAAGTTACTCTTTCCTCTGGTCGGTATACCTCTCGTGGATCGGATGGCGCATTGGTTTGCACAGGGAGGAGTTGCCGAGTTGATCCTTGCAGTCAATCATCTGTCAGACAAATTGAGAATTGAGGTGGCTCGAAGGAATCTTGACGCGAAGACTGTACTGTCGGTCGAGGAGACCTCTCTCGGAACGGGTGGACCCATAAGCCTTGCAAGACCGATGCTGAGCAACGATGAGATCTTGATCGTTGCAAACGGTGATGTGATGAGTGATATTAACCTTCGAGGACTCATTAGAGCACACATTGAATCAGAGGCAAAGGCAACGATTGCTCTAGTCTCTGTGGACGATTCCCGACCGTTTGGGTTGGCAACTCTTGATCCAAATGATGGGATTGTTGGGTTTGAGGAGAAATCTGAAACTAGACGTGGGCCGGGGTGGATAAACGCTGGAGTCTACGCGTTAAGCCCGGAAGTGGTGGCATTGATTCCTCATGGACGACCAGTGAGTCTTGAACGGGAGATTTTTCCAATCCTAGCAGGTCAAAGGAAAATGAATGGGTGGAAGCATACCGGGTTCTGGTATGATATTGGGAAGATTCCCGATTACATAACCGCTAACAGAGAATTGTTGCAACGAGCGGAATTTCGAGAGACGACGAGTGCGGGCACTAGCATGCGGAATGTGCATATTAGAGAACCGTCTTACGTTGGAAAAGACTGCACACTCGAGGACAACACGAAACTCGGACCATACGCGATTCTGTCAGATGGAGTGAGAGTGATGAGAGGTGCCGAGGTCGGAGAGACCATCGTTTTTGAACAGACGAGCATAGGTGAAAACTGCATGATAGAAGGTTCGCTGATCGGAGAGGGAGTCACAGTGGGAAGGGAAGCAAGGGTCGGCAAAGGATCAGTAATCGCTGGCCAGGTAGTTATTCCGGAGGGAGCAGTCATCAAACCCGGTTCTATTATTCTGAACTAGACGGGAATAACGGACGAGCGGTGAACCAGAATTGACGCCTCCTCGGCTCTTCGGTACGAACGGAATACGCGGTGTTGTCGGCGAAACCATTACGTCGGAATTTGCCTATGGAATCGGGTCCAGCGTCGCCTCCCTCTTCAAAGGCCAGAAAATACTCGTTGGCCGAGACGGGCGAGCCTCCAGTCAGATGCTGACTGAGGGCGTAGTCGCAGGGATTCTCGCGCAAGAGAATAGCGTGGAAGACTGCGGAGTAATCACCACGCCCGGGCTGCAATTCCTATCAAAGATCAGCGCTTCTCCGGGGCTTGTCATAACTGCGAGCCACAACCCTCCAGAGTACAACGGCTTCAAGATCGTGGATTCTGATGGGATCGAGATTCCCCGCGCGAAGGAGGAGAGGATCGAACGGTTAGTCGTCAACGACTCGCGGAAAGCTGGTAGAAACCCGGGACATCGAGAAGAGCGGACGCTGCCCCTCCAACCCTACCTAGGAAATATCAGGAAATACTTCGGGAAAGACAGGCTTGTCAAACCGGTGAAAGTTGTGGTTGACACCGGCAACGGGGTATCCTCACTGACTACCCCTGTCCTTCTTCGAAAAATCGGTTGTCGGGTCGTTACGATCAACGATAACATTGACGGTAGATTCCCTGGCCGCAATTCTGAACCCCGCCCGGAAAACCTGGGTCCCTTGTCGACCCTCGTCCGACAAGAGAAAGCGACGTTCGGAGTGGCCCATGACGGTGACGGCGACAGAGCAGTATTCGTAGATGAGACGGGAGTCGTTCAATCGGGAGATAATAGCTTAACACTCATCGCTGACGAGGTCCTCAAGAAGAACCCTCGGGGTAAGGTGGTTACTCCCGTTAATTCCTCAATGTCCGTGACGGAGGTTGCTCGAAGGAGGAAGGGAAGAGTGATTCTGACTCAAGTGGGAAGCATTCACGTAGCTAGGACGATGGTTCGGGAGAAGGCGATACTTGGAGGAGAGGAGAACGGTGGCATATTCTATGCTCCGCACCAATCTGTGAGAGATGGGACAATGGCTACAGTGCTCGTCCTCAACGCGATACTCGAGAATCAGATGCCCCTCTCCAAGCTGATGGCGCGCCTACCGAAATTCTTCATGGCAAAAGAGAAGCGCAAATGTCATGACGAGAAGAAGAACGAGGTTATGAGGAGGATTCGTCAATGGCTCGGAGACAGAGTCACGAGCACGATCGACGGGGTCCGCGTCGACATCAAAGACCGAGGCTGGTTCCTTGTGAGACCGAGCGGAACAGAGCCGCTAATACGAATCTACGTAGAAGGAAAGACCGAGAACGATCTGAAACAGCTGCTAGGCGAATTCAAACCACTATTCGACGAAATAATCGGAACCTAAACCAGAATACGATCTTTC
>WNFB01001025.1_pt1 | contig 23361 bp, 21 predicted proteins | sample 5400501 | NCBI WGS metagenome assembly WNFB01 (sample SAMN13153341, study PRJNA577476) | soil metagenome | isolation source: 200 cm saprolite under Douglas fir tree site 2 hole 1 | place: USA:California | collected 2015-04-18 | reverse complement strand
TAGATCACCGTGTTCTTCAGGAAAAGGGTCATGGTTCCTGAAGGCTTGAACGTGACACCCCTCATCGCCAAGGGAATCAAGAGGGGAATGATAATGGCGTTGAAGATAAGCGCTGAGAGAACGGCAGTGTTCAGGCCGAGCCCGAGAACGTTCAACGCCTTCAGCTCTGGGACGGTTGATGCAAATAAGACAGGCATGATCGCGAAATACTTCGCTACATCGTTCGCGATGCTGAATGTAGTCACGGCGCCTCGTGTCATAAGCAACTGTTTTCCGAGCATCACCACTTCGATGATCTTGGCAGGGTTCGACTCGAGGTCGACCATGTTGGCAGCTTCCTTCGCCGCTTGAGTCCCAGAGTTCATAGCTAAACCTACGTCGGCCATTGCTAAAGCAGGAGCATCATTGGTCCCGTCCCCTATCATTGCAACAATTCTCGTCTCGCCCTGTTCCCGCTTGACGATGTGATACTTGTCCTCGGGCTTCGCTTCCGGTTGATACTCGTCGATTCCCACCTCCGCCGCTATGCTTTTGGCCGTGAGCGGTTGATCGCCGGTTATCATAACCGGTCTAATGCCCATCACCTTGACGGCCATGATCTTCTCCCTGATGTCAGGTTTCAGAACGTCTCTCAGCCTCACGATCCCGATTGCCTCTCGATTTCTCGAAAGTGCCATAGCCGTGTCTCCGGCTGAGGATATGTCCTGAACGATCTTGTCGTAATCTGCTGGAACAGATTTGACAATTTTCTTGATGGCATCAGGGGCGCCTTTGATGATTTCTACTTCATCGGAACCGATCGGGACGCCCCCTTCCACGTGCGGTTCGAATTTTCGCCTGAGCCTTCCCCTCTCTCGGCCAGTCCCTCCACTCTTTGGCAGCATGAAGCCAGTCCCTCCAGCTAGCTTGACGCCGCTGGTTCGGGTGCTAGCGCTGAACTCGTAGACCTCAGATGCGTCCAGAGAGTTCATTTCCTTTGGAACGAACCCATTTTCGTACGCTAGCCTGATCAGGCTTCTACCCTCGGGAGTATCATCATGCCACGAGGCGAGGAATGCGGCTTCACCCACGTCTTTCTCATTGTATCCCGGAAACGGTAGAAACTCGACCGCCTGTCTGTTACCGATTGTGATGGTCCCGGTCTTGTCGAGAAGAATAACGTCCGTATCCCCTGCGGTCTCGACCGCCCGACCAGACTTTGCAACGATCTTTTCCTTGTAGAGCCTAGAAATGCCGGACAGTCCTATTGAGGGTAGAAGTGCGCCTATCGTCGTAGGCAAGAGGCAGACGTAGAGCGCTATCAGAACTGAAAGGTCAGCTGCAAGACTCAGAACCAGAGATACGCCTAACAAAGCCCCGATAAGGATCGTGAAAATCGCTGTGAGTCCTATCAGGACAATTGTTACGGCCTGCTCGTTCGGCGTCTTCGGCCTCTTGGAGGACTCCACCATTCTAATCATCTGGTTGATGAAAGTCTCATCAGGGTTGACCGTAACCTTCGCGGTAAGCGTGTCGCTGAGAACCTGCGAACCCCCGATCACATCATCCCCCGGCGCCTTTCGAACCGCAGTTGACTCTCCTGTCAGGAGAGACTCGTCAACCATGGCGATTCCCTCCAGGACTTGTGCGTCAATGGGAACTGTGTCACTCTTCTCAAGAAGAATTAGGTCACCCTTGCGAAGTTCTCTAGAAGGAGTTGGAACGACTCGTCTAGAGCCTTCTTCGATAAGAATTTTCTTGCTGGATACCTCCATCTCGAGTCTTCGAAGGCTATTCGCAGTGTTTTTCGCCTGACTCTCTGCGAGTGAGTCTGAAAGAGTGCTGAACCAGACTGTAGTCAGGAGAATCAAGGCAACCTCCACGTAGAATAACTGGAGGAGGGGGCTTGCAACCCTGGGAAATCCTTCCGGGTAGATTGCCATGGCTGCTACGATGAAGAATGTGATTTCCACGATCAACATGACCGGGTTAGCCATTAGTCTAAGCGGGTTCAGGCGAACCAGCGAATCGATAAACACCTTCCTCGAAACCAGCGCTGGTCGCCGGACAAACAACATCCTGCTGAATCTTGTCGCCATGGTTCTTTCCCTAGAATCCGTTTACCCGTCCCTGGAAGAACTCTCGAATCGGGCCCAGCGCGAGAAACGGGAAGAAGGTGAGAAGGACGAGGACAAGTATGCTTCCCACAATAACGATTGAGAAGAGGAAGCTGTCCGTTCTCACGCCAACATTTGTTGTGAGTCTCTTCCTATTGATCATTGATCCACCTAGAGCGAGCAATAGTCCGATAGGTGCGAAACGTCCCAGAAGCATGACAATGCCTGTTGAGAGGTTGAAGAATGGAGTGTTTGCGGATGCCCCGAGAAAATCGCTTCCATTGTTGGAAGCCGCTGAAGTAAACTCGTAGAATATCTGGGTGAACCCTACCGAGCTAGTCCCAACGCCGATTGCACCTGCGGCCCCAGTTGAGAAGGCGAGGACCGTCGGTATGAGGATGATGACTGGGTGGACGAGAAACGCGATCATCACCAGCTTAACGTCCCTGGAAGTGATTTTCATTCCCAAATACTCTGGCGTTCGGCCGGACATGAGGCCGACGATGAAGACTGTGAGGACGATGAACATGACCATGTACATCACCCCCACGCCCTTCCCACCGGGGGTTGCTTGGATCAACATTCCATTGAACGCGGAAAGGATGACCAATGGGTTCACGCTCGATAGGGATGCGTTAACTGAGCCAGTGGTCACCGCTGTCGTGACAACAGTCCAGAAAACTGAGAAGAAGCCTCCAAACCGGACCTCCATTCCCGGACCCACAGCGGAGAAGTTGGGGGTGAAGGCGATCAAGAGATCCAGCGCAAAGAGCGCATAAGCGCCCCAGAGAATGGGACGACTTTCCCGTTTCTTGCCGATCAATTGCCCGAATACGAAACAGAGTGACGTGGGAATAAGTAGCATCAAGAAGATCTGGAATATGTCGGATGCAGGGTTCGGGTTCTGGAACGGATAGGCCGAGTTCGCGCCGTAGTATCCTCCTCCATTTGTGCCTAGCTGCATTATGCTGACAAGGGAAGCGACTGGTCCGACCAGGATCGTCTGGGTCGCACCCTCTACAGTATTCACGATCTGGTTTCCTGTTAGAGTTTGAGGAACTCCAAGGCCGACGAATACTAGAGACGCCACGAAGCAAAGAGGAAGCAATATTCTCGTCAGAGATCTCGTAAAATCGACGTAGAAGTTACCCAAGTCCTTCGAGTGGGCGATGAACCCTCGAATCATCGCGACAGCCACGGATATTCCCGTAGCCGCGCTAGTGAACTGCAAGAATTGGACGGCCATCATCTGGCTGAGATAGGAAAGACCAGGAACTCCAGTTAGACTACTGCAATTAGGGAGTTGAATACAATTCCCCTCGCCATTGTAATGTTGCAAGTTGGTGTTGGTGGCGAAGCTGATGACCTGCATGAACGCCAAGTCCCATGAGAGGCCTGGAAACCCTTGAGGGTTCAGTGGAAGAACGCCTTGAAATGAGAATACTACGAATGCGATTGCCATCTGGAAAATATTGACAATTAATGCGGCGAGAAAGTATTCTTTCCAGCCCATGCCGCGAGCCGGGTCAACGCCCACGAGTCGATAGATTCCTCGTTCGACAGGGTTGAATATCTTGTCGAGGCGACTAGGTGCTACGGTGAAAACTCTAGCAATGTGGGGAGACAGGAGGCGGCCCGAGAGGATGGCTATGACCAGAATCGTGATGAGTATGAATAGATTGCTCGGGTCGATCAGCCGCTAACAGCCTCCATGGCACGGCCTCAGAGTTCATCGGGAGGTTAATCTATTTCCGGTGGCTGAAGGAAGCTGCGACAGCCGGGGTCGCGTTCAAGATATCGCCGTTGGACCCGGAGCCCTTGTGAGTTTTCAGAACAATGGAGCTGACGGTGCTCTTGACGCCTTTGACCTTCATTATCTTATTCTTGAGGACATCTCGAAACTCCTCAATGTCTGAAGCTGAAACAACTGTGACTATGTCAAATTCGCCGGTGACCTCGTAGAGGTCGACTACCTTGTCGAGACGGGATAGAGCCTGGACTACGTCGTCCATGTACGGCGATTCCACGAATATGCTAACGAACGCGATGAGTGAGGCCATGTTGACTCGACCAGCTTCGCACCGGCGGCTGCGGCGGTAATTTATGCATTTCTTGCAAGAAAGCTAGCCATTCTCAGCTTACTCCAAATATCCCTCGCGCGACACGCCCAAGATTCACAGCCGAATACTCAGGCAGGTTAATCCCCCTTCGTCGACCCGTCGGAATTCTTGTAAGAACCACTAGGAACCAGAACGAATACACGTGTTGCAACCTAACTTTCGGGGTCACTATCATGTTTTTCATTCAATCGGCACGGATGTTGTAACAACTGAAATCCCGAAGGATAGGTTACAACGAGTTTATGGTCCGACGGGTTCTCAACGAAACAAATGAGCAGGAGGCTAGCTCTAGCCATGGGTTCTTCCATTTCACCTATGCCTCAGGACGACTTCCGAGCAAACTGGAATATGAGCAGAACCAACTCAAAGTTGGCCCAAGAGAAGACTTTCTCCTCGATGTTGCAGCTCAGCATCGGCGAGGGGGTGAAAGCGGCCCTAGGCCAGGCAATCCTCGGAGTTCTGAACGGACAAGGCTTATTCAATGAAGCAACCGATCCAAAGGAGTTCCACAGGAAACTACAAACAGTATTCGGCAACGGCGCAACGGTCCTCGAGAAAGTCATCGTCAAAGATCTGTTCCGGAAGCTGAATATTCCATACAATTCTCAAGAACACTTCGACTACGGCGAAGCCCTTGAGAGGGCAAAAGAAGCCTGTTCAGTGGAGGCCCCAACAAAGTGAGCGCTGGACAGATGCTGGAAACGCTTCTAGCCTCAGAGATCACGGGAGACTTGCTGGTACTGTTCCACCGCAACCCTGGACTCATCGACACACTCGACGGTGTTGCACGCCGCATTGGAAGAACAGGGAATGGGATCGAAGAAGACGTCCGGGGCCTTGTGAATCTGGGTATCCTAAAGACAAGGAGGGTGGGTCGTTCAGAAGTCTTACACCTGGACCGCGTGAGAGATAGGGAAGTCTTGGACGCTATCGCGAAGCATCTGAGGAATTTGGAAGGGGTCGAGAAAATTGACAACGCCAAGTTCTAGAACAGGAATCTCTGGATTCGAGGCCGCGGAGAAACGAAAGTGAGGCAGTAAACGAGAGTGATAGATCCTATCGTCTTACCAACACTCTACTTCATTGCAGTTCTAGAACTCATCTTCCAAGCCGGGGTAGTATTCTACGCATATAAGGTGACGAGGATAACGGGCTCTTTTCGAGCCTGGACTTTGATAATCGTCGCGTTTTCGTTGCTGACGATTCAAAGTGTCGTGGGCTTGGCTCTGACACTTTCGCTACCAGCCGACCAAATAGCTAATGTGATAAGCTCGGTGGGCACGACCACAACTATCCTTAGTTCGATGGTCACGGCGATAGCTGGGGCGCTTCTGTTCCTTGGAGTCTTCGGGCTCGCAAAACGATTTGAAAGCCAGGCGAAACCGTCAGCCTGAGCCCGAGAGGAAATTTCCCCCACCTAGGGCCGACATGTTCTTCGAATTATTCGTGAAACCTGCCAAGAGAAACAAATGAGCTAGATAGAGCTACGAGCACGCAACAATAGATCAGTGAATTTCAGAGGTTATTGGGTGCACAGGAGAACCTTTCGAGTAGAAGTTCGTCCAGCGCTAAGCGTTTTCTTAAGTTGTTGATCAAACCCTATTGCGTGCCTTGCTTGAGATATTCACAATCTCGGCTAGATTTCTACCTCTGGCCTCGGCAAGGGAGACTTCATTCGTTTCGACCAGTCTCGCGATTACCAATTTTTCGATCACCCTCGCTCCGTATCCGAGTAGTCCGCGGAGTGCTTGAAGGAATTCGTCCATCCTCAGGGGCGCCTCTTCCAAAGAAATGGAATATCTCTTACGAAGATAGAGGAGAACCGAGTCCCTCGTACTGGTGCCAAGAGCACTGAGGGCGGCATCAATGGATTCTATCAGCGGTCGGTCTAACGACGTGCTCACTGTTGCGGCCATGCTATGAAACCTGGACCAGTTCGATCTGGGCGTGTGCACCCTTGTCGGGCATAGAGACGCCATAGTAGTCTGTCCTCGGTTTTATGCCCAAGAGACAGAGAACGCCATCATACTGAACAAGTCTCAAATGAACATCGGAGGCACTGGCAAGCTCTCTCAAGGTGTTAGAGAACGGCCGAGCGATTGATATCATGATGTCACCAGCGTTTCGCACCTTGGCAATGGTCTCGATGATCAAACCCTGCATTGCAGGAAGGTCCTTCGCGTATTTCGCCTCTAGCGCATCGAAGCCTATTATGCTGAGCAAGCGGTTCTCGGGTTTCCTCAGTTTCCTGGACGTCTTCCAGAACATGTCAAAGGGCTGGAGGACCGTAGCACCTCCAAGGTCCACGGTGTTCGGACCACCCTTGCCCGTAATGTCGAAAATCTGAACTGATGCAAGTCCATCCGGGATGGACTTTCTGAGGGATTCCTGCAGTTCTTCAGGGTACATCCCATTAACCGGGACACAGATGACCTGGTCACCGGATTTGACAGTGTTTGATATTATTGGTGAGAGAAAACTCATCAGTGAGGGTGACGAGACGTCTTCTCCGACCTCGAGGAGAATGTGACTTCCTCTCCTAAGGCCTCCCCCGAGAAGGGTGTCTAGACTCTTGATTCCAGTAGAAGAGTGTGATGCTGTATTCTTGATGACTGGATGAGAGTGCCCGTTGTTAGCTTGGAAGGAGTCAAAGGGGCTTAGCATCCGAAACCCGCCATCGAGGGTGAACATATGCTCCCTCCTCCCTATCTTTGTCCCCCGCAACTTATGAATGACCAGGTTTCTAATAACGCGTCCATCGATCTCCTTCTGGGTGAATTTGAGGACTCCATCAGCAACGAACTCTTCAATCCCAAGGCCCAGCCTCGAAGTGCCCATCGGAACTTCCGAGATGAGAAGAGTGGTGCACTCAGCTTGCCTGATTATCTTTCCGAGAATCGTGTGAAGAATTGACCTGGCCTCTATCAGTTGCGGGACTGCTTGAGCCATTGCGGAAAAGGAATCGATCACAAGCCTAGATGCTTTGAAGTCAAGGACCGCGTCAACTATGGATTGAGTCACAGCGGGAATGCCTTCGTTCTTGACGGTTAGAAGGTCCATGTAGAGGAACATGCCGGCCTCATCAGCCTTCGCAAAGTCCAAACCGTTCCGCGCTGTTTCCGAGAAAAACGCGTCACGACCCTCGGCAAAGGAGACATAGATTCCCCTATCGCCCCTGATAATCCCCTCGTAGAGGAATCTTGCACTGAACGCTGTCTTGCCAGATCCAGGGGTTCCAGCCACAAGAAATAGACCAGCCTTGGGCAACCCTCCCTCTATCACATCGTCTAGCTGAGGAATGCCTGTGGGGACCCGTTGGAACAAATCTTACAATCACGCGTCAGTTAGGCTGGGAAAACATGAAAGTTAAGGCTCGTGATACTTCCGATGAACGTCCCAAGTAATCTCACAGATGACTATGAAGATTGTCTGTATCTTCGCGCCTTTGCCTCATCTACAATGGATGACATATGCAACCTATGGGTCAGAGCGAGTTCAAGACCTGCGAGTCTGCATATTCTGATAAACAAGCTTGACTGAAGGTACTAGTGGAAGCAGTTGTCTCGATGGAAGTTCACAAGACCATTCTAGATGTCGTTGGAAACACGCCTCTCGTTCGGCTGAACAAGGTCTCGCAAGATCTCGAACCCACTATTCTCGCGAAGCTGGAAAACCTCAACCCAGGTGGAAGCGTTAAGGATCGAATTGGGATCGCAATGGTCGAACAAGCCGAGCAGAGGGGACTCCTAAAGCCCGGTGGAACCATCATCGAGCCCACATCAGGAAACACCGGAGTTGGACTGGCAATCGTTGCCTCCGTAAAGGGCTACAAGATGATCTTCGTCATGCCCGACAAGATGAGCGAGGAAAAGAGGAGCATCCTAAGGGCATATGGAGCAAAAGTCGTGGTGACCCCTACAAACGTTCCCCCAGAATCCCCTGAACACTATACCAAAGTTGCGGAAAGACTGTCGAGGGAGACTCCGCACGCCTACATGCCTAACCAGTATGAGAATCAATCCAATCCCGACGCTCACTACCGGACGACGGGACCCGAAATTTGGCGTCAGACCGATGGAAAGGTCGACGTTTTCGTCTGCGGCATGGGAACAGGAGGGACTATCACGGGAATAGGCCGATTTCTGAAGGAGAAGAAAAAAAACTTGAAGGTTGTCGGCGCCGATCCTGAGGGGTCAATCTTCTACTCGCGATATCACGGACACAAGGAAGAGCCACACCAGTACAAGGTGGAAGGGATAGGAGAAGACTTCATGCCTGGGACAATGGACCTGTCAATTGTGGATGATGTCATCCAAGTCTCTGACAGGGACGCGTTTCGCATGGCCAGACGACTAGCACGGGAAGAAGGAATACTGGTAGGAGGGTCAGGGGGCACAGCGGTCCACGCTACAGTGAAAGTCGCAGAGCACCTGCCAGAGGACAAGACGATTGTAACATTGCTCCCGGATACAGGAAGGAACTACCTCAGCAAATTATTCTCCGACCGATGGATGAAAGAGCAAGGGTTTCTGTAGCTTCAATCGAGGAGTTTCTTGTTGAGGGATAGGGACGTGATGAATCTCTTAGACCAGCTCGAATTGTACGCTTTGCGAATTGGAAAGGGAAAAGCTAGCCAGAAAGACTACTGGCTATTCGTACACAAGAGTATGAAGAGCGGCCTGCTAATGACGAAGGCTATGGAAAAATATCTGAACTACAAACTCGAGGGCCTTGGAGCAAAACCCCAAGACTTAGACAAATAGCTTCAATCACCAAGGTCAGCCACTTACAATCCGGCCCGATTTGAGGAAGACTTTGGATGGGGCCTCGTGAACGATGTCGAGATTGTGCGTGGCGACCACGCATGTTGCTCCCTCTCTCTGAATCATATCAGTAACCAACTGCATGAGTTCTTGGGAATTCTCTTGGTCGAGGTTTCCAGTGGGCTCATCCATTAACACTAGTCGTGGCCCGTTTGCCAATGCTCTGGCAGTGGCTACTCGCTGTTGTTCCCCAGCACTTAGTTGGGAGGGCCGGCGCCGTTCCTTACCTGCAATTCCTACTTTGTGGAGCAGCTGTTCAGCCCGGTCCTTCATCTCCCCTTCCGACTTTCCCTCGAACATCATAGTGAGCATGACATTCTCGAGGACAGTCAGTTCCTCCACAAGGTTGTAGTTCTGAAACACGAACCCTATTGCGCTCCTTCGAAGTTTTGAGAGTCTTCGTTCGTCCATGTTCGTGATATCGACTCCATCGAAGTAGATGCGGCCTGAGGTCGGCCTGTCCAGTCCTCCCAGAAGAAAAAGCAGCGTAGTCTTGCCCGAGCCTGAGGGCCCATAAACTGCCATCATTTTTCCTCTCATCACTCGAAGGTTCACATTGTCGAGTGCAAGGGTTTTCTCAGGGCCGTTCCCGTAGGTCTTGCTGAGGTCTTCAGTTTTCAGAACGATCTCGTCATCCAAATCTGAAGGCCTCTTGAGGCCGGACTTTGGCGATCTTGAGCGCTGGATAGATTGCAGCTGCTATCGAGATTGATATGCCGAGTACTGTTGCGTAGATGAAAGTCGATGGTACTAGGATGATCTGGACGTTGATTGTTTCTATGAGCGGTATCGAGACGAAGCTGAGGATGATGTAGGAGATTGCGAGTCCTAGTAGTGTTCCCAGAACCCCAATTAGAAAGGACTCGTAAAAAACCAGTTTGATGATTTGGCTGTATGAAGCTCCCGTTGCCTTGAAGATCGCGAACGTTCGCATTCTCTCTCGGAGGTTGTTTAGGTTCGAGTTCATTATTCCTAGAACTGCGCTCAAGGACACAATGATCGTTATGTCGGTAGCTATCGCCTCTAAGGACGCAAAGATAGGTGAGATCCTCGACGGGGCTTCGCTGGTCCTGAAGGCGTCAACAGTTGGCAGCAGAGTTCGAATCTGTCCGATTAGCGTGTTGACATTCCGCGGGTCCTGAGTGACTACCACAATCATCGAGGTCTGATTCACCCACCCAATCAGTTGTTGTGCTACAGTATGAGGAATGACGAGCGAGTAGTCCAACCAAGTGTTAGTCTCGTACACCCCGGTTATCGTATAGTTCTGGCCATTGAGCAGGGCCAAATCGCCTGCACTCTTTCCGATTGTGGCGGCTAGAGCCTTGCCGATCGTCAGTATTCCCGACTGGTTGGAGGATATCATTGTCCCTGCAGTCACGGTGTAGTTAATCAAGCGGGGTAATTGGGCGGGTACCACGCCTGCGACTAGTGCATAGTTGTTGTCGACAGTTAGCTGTACTAGAGCGACGGGGGCTGCCAAACTAACTCCACTTATGGTGTTTACCTGTCGTGCGTAGGATTCTGGGAGTCTGCTCAAGAGAGGGAATACTGCGCCTTTGCTCCAGACGTCAATCTCTCCTCCGAGTGATGAGACGCTGCCCGTGACATTGATCTCTAGTGTAGATACGAGGGATTGGACGCCTACGTAGGTAAGGATTAGTGCAGCTAATCCAAGAACAGTAAGAATTGTTCGTAACGGTCTCCGGGCTAGTCCCCGGGCAGTGAAGCGGACGAGGCCTAGCAGGGTCAAACTAGTGCTTCTGTCTCTGGAGCTACCCGTTAGAGCTGAGGTCTGATGCTGGCGCGGGGGGATTTCCCGAGGTAGGTGGTGGGGTGGAGGTTGGGGTTTCGGTAGTGCTCGATGTTCCCCGCCTCCGCATCTTTGTTGTGTAGAATCCGCCGACCGCCGCGACTACTACGACGGCAGCGACTATGCCTATGATGAGCCAGGGTGGCTGGGGAGGCTGTGGCTTTGTACAGTTGGAGGTACAGGGTGGTGCTGGTGAGGCTGCGAATATTGCGAAGAGGCTGAAATGAGTTGCCGTTCCTTGAACCCACATCTCGCTGGTGTTTCTCTGTACGTTGTCGAGAGCAACCCAGCTACTGGTCCCTGTCTCCCAGTGGTACGGGACGATAGTGCTAGCATTCAAACCCTGAATTTGGGTGCTGTTGTAGTAGATACGTATCACGGCGCTTATGCCCGTAATTGGTATCGGTGTTTGGATCTGAAGGTAGATACCAAGAGATTTCTGTCCAGTCGGAGTGCTCGGTGCGCCTATCGAAGTGGCTCCGGACGACGAGAGTTGTGTTACCTTTATGTCAACAGCGGTGGTCAGATTGAGCGTTATCGTTGCCTTGACAGCCGGGATGTACTGGGATACGTTGAGCTGAACATTGTTTCCAGGTGGCAGCGTGACAACCACGCTATTGGTGCCTTGGGTTGGATTGAAGCCTAGAACGTTGTAAGTGTACCAACTGCCGGTAGTTGGGTTCCCTAGAAAGTCGGTCGCCCTGATCCGATAGAACACGATTGTCCCGTTAGACTGTGCGGGAATGGTGGCGTTGTAAATATCTCCCACTAGGATCTGACCAGCGAGAGCGCCCCCGTTGGATGTGTAGGTGGCGATCATTGAAGTCATCGGTATCGAAGTCACGGCTTGATTGTTGTTAGAGTAATAATCTAGATCGGCACTTCCGATTGCGCTGGGATCTGACATCATGGCCCAGACTTTCTCACCATCGGTTGGGGTGGGAGCGAAGGGACTCGCCCAAGGGGCAGAGACGGTCGGTCCCGTCTTGTCATTTGCTCTTATCTGGGTCGAAGTGGACGCAGAAAGGTACGATGAGCCCTGCGGCGAAATTGAACCGGGCAAAAAGAAGTCGTAGTACACATTTGAAACGAAAACAGGGTAAAGGATTCCAGGGCGTGTCTGTATGCCTAATCTGAACTTCACGGTTTGGCCCGGTCTTATGACATCCCATCGAAGACTCGTGCTTCCGTAGGTTAGTTCGGGCCAAATTCCTTGGAGATTAATCTGAACGTTCTTCACAGGCGAAAGGCCCGTGTTGGTCACCGTTACCACTGCAACAACAGCAGTGCCCGCGGTGACATTCTCCTGTCCGACAGAAACATCCACTTTTACGGTCGGCTGGAAGTTTAGTGTTTTTGAGTTGTAAACGAGTACGTTCGAATTGGCATAAGACACGTATCCGACGGCGGAACCTTGGTTGTAGGTTACTCTTGCGTTGATCGGACCCGATTGAGCTGTCCAGAGTTGCGCATTGCTGGTGTGGTCGGTTGCGGTGAACGTAACAGTTTGACTTGTAAATGGTTGGATGGGTCCAGATAAGAGTAGAAAAGCGGGCGCAAAGGTCAGTTGCGGAGACCCATAGTAGTTGTAACCATATAGTGTCGCATTGACGGAGCTAATGGTCACATTGCCGGTATTGTAAAGGTGAAGAGTTACAGTTGTCTGCGTGTCATTAGCGATCACAGAGGGGCTTGTGGTGATAGCAGTTGTGAGCGACTCTTGTGGCGGTTGCGGAGTTGAAGTTTTGGTGAATGCGGGATAACCCGCCAGGAGAGGCCCAGTATAGGTGAACTTGAACTGTGCCCCTGTTGGGCTCTGCGCTGTAACGTTGCTATAGCTGGTAAAGAGCCCTGTGGTGTTCATTTTCACAACATACCAGGCTGAGGCCACTTGTCCTGGTTGGAGAGTCCCAGCGGAGAAGCTCACGGTTCCCTGGAAATTGTCAACGCTGGTAACAGTACCATGGTCTACAACTGGCAGCCATCGTCCGGGGCCATAGTAATAGTTGTAATATGGCCGAGGAATCAGCGCAGTAACCACGACGTTAGAGGCGGTCTGTGATCCAGTGTTAGTCACGCTGAGATTAATCCGCACGGCAGTCTGGTTCTGAGCCACGTAGTAGAAGCTGAGCTTCGTCGCGTTCATCGTTGCGGTGGCCACCGGGAGGATGCTCGCGGGTCCTACAACCACCCCGCTCACAGTGTTCGATTGTGTGACATATTCTCCGAGTAGCGCCTGAGTAGTCAGTGGCTGAACTGTCACGGTTATGTTGGCATTCGAGCTGTAGATTATCCTCTCAGGCTCTATCGTCAGAGGGCCAGTAACGTTGAACCAGTATGGATACGATAGTGTTATGATCTGATTTGGATTGATGGTAGTAGGATTGATCACGGCCATCTGATTGGTTCCGAGCCCAACGCCATATTGGGGGGATGAACCCAGATAGTTCGCGTAGAGAGTGATCGTTCCTGCAGGGAGCTGCGATGCAGCTGTCCAATCATAGGAGTATTGTCCCAAAGAGTCGGTTGTTTGGCTGACAACGAGAAATTTGGAAGCGTCGTGACCGAACGCGTTGATACTGTATAGAATTGTTACTGTTGCCCCGGAGATCGGGCTCCCAACTGCATCAACAAGGCGTGCGGAAATCACGCTTGTCCCCCCCTTTGCGATCTCGCAGGGAGAACAATCCACACCCAGATAGGTAGTGCTTGGGTTCTCTTGGTAATAGTAATACAAGGGGCCAGGATACGCACAGCAGAACGTCTGCGTTATGGGAGGATAGTTGTTGAAACCCAGTTGCAGTGTCACGTTCTCGCCGGCGCTCAGGACTGCGTTACCTGGATATTTGTAAGGTTGCAATGGGGCCCATGGCTGACCACCATTGTAGAGAGGGATATTGGGCGTCGGGACTGATTGAAATGTCCCACCACCGTGCTTGACAAGAACTTGAGTCAGGACTGTTGGGCCGCAGTTGTTGTTTAGGACCTCGAATGTGAATTGCGTGGTATTGGCTTGAACACCATAGGGGATGTAGGGACATGCCCGGTTTGAGGGGTTGGACCCACCATAGAGGAAGGGTATTGCTTCGGGTGTCGTGTCTACTACGTTGTAAAAGGTCTGGGTGGGTGAATTGTTGGTGATCGTCACCGTGACGTTGCCCATCTGGCCGTAAGCGGGGTTGGTAGGGTTCACGGTTTTCGTGACCGTCAGAGGTCCATTGGTTTTCACGTTCGCGGCAAGGGAGAAGAATGTGTTCCAAGTGTAGGCGAAGCTCGCACTATCCAAATAGGTTGCGCTCAATATGAATGGAGCGTCTGGAGCAAGAGAGAGGAACATGAAGTTGGTCGTATCCGTCGTCCCCACCTTTAGAGAGGCGACGTCAAAGGTTAGCTGGTTGCCGTTATACGGTACGGTTTGATTCCAGGTCTTTACACCAGCAAAGTCAAGCGTGAAATGTAGATCCGTGGCGTCCTTTACTCCGCTGTTCGTTATACTAAGGGCTAGGGTGAAGTTTTGGCCCGGGCTGAAAGGCGAGGGCGCAGTCGCTTCAGATGCGCTTAGGACAGGCGAATCGAAAGCGGGATAATGGAATGACACTGTCACGTCAGGAAGCAATCTCTGCGCTGACCCAAGCCACGGGAACAACCCTACGATGGCAGTGACATGAGGAACGGACTGAGAAAGAATATTCCCTATGTTGGCTGTGGACTCGACCAACATGGTTGACGGGCTGAAACTGGTGACGTTTGCCCCGTCAGGCAGTATCGTTGCGAACGTCTCATTCGTGGCCGATGTTATGGATGGGACACCCAGAAACGAGTTGAAGCTCAGCGTACGATCTGCCGCCTGTGAGAAGTCGAAGTAGTTCTTGTGCAATACAACGACTCCAGTGGAGTTGAGGCCGAGTGCATCGTCGAAGTAGGTACTGAATAAAGCAGAAGTGAGACCGGAGACGCCTGACGCACCGAAAAGGGGACTGACTGGGTAGGTTAGAGATTCTATGCTGTTGAAGAAGATCGCTGAGCTCGAAGTCTCCAGCAATGACGCGCTGTATTTTCCTATCACCGCGGATTTTCCACTCGTCGCTGTGACGAATGCGTTTACGAAGCCAGGGTACTGACTTACCGAGTTAACGCTAGCTCCGAACACGGACACAGGAAGCGTTACAGGGTTCGATGTGAGTGTTAAGAATGACCCGCCTGGCATTCCGAAAACTGATTCTATATCCGAGACGATCGCAGGTGCATTGATCTGAACTCCTTGGATTATCAGAATAACTTTGAAGGGTAGGATACCCGGAAGAGTACCCGGGACGTTTATCCCAACGGTGCTGGAAAGATCTGTCACGTTCGAGTTGCTTACGATGAGGGTTACTACTGTGTACTTGTAAATCGGCTTAGTGAGGTCCCAAGGAATTACCGTGGGGTCCATGGCGTAGAAGCTGCCCACGGCCACGTCCCCGTGCGGGCTAACTGCCATTGCGTTCACCTCGAAATTCTTGGGAACAAAATTTCCCAGAGTTGGCGCCGCGATCGTCCCGGGGATACTCCAGAGGAATGCTAATGAGAGGATTATCAGCACTAGGGAATGAAGACGGTTAGACAACAACTAGGTTCGTAAAGGTTCACACTTCTCTTCGTAATTAACCATATCTCCAGATTTTCCAAGCGTATTTGAAGCTGAATTTCGATTCTCTACATAAAAAGGTGAAGTCGACGGTGTCTTGGGCTATCCAAAGGTACATCTAGACAGAATACCTCTGAAACGCCATCTATTGACTCGGGGATCTAGTGTTCGCGTTCAATCTCAAAAACCGGCACGTGCTTTGTACAGAAAGATGCTTCAGCTGCCTCTGATGTATTTCTGTGCCAGCTGGGAGATAAGGAGGGACGCGACTGACAAAAATAGCGCGGTAAACCTCTCGAGAGTTGCCTTATCATACGGCCAGCTCGGAACTAGATCAAGAGACCTCTGAGTCACCTGCAGCATCTCAACCTTCAACAGGTTCTCGATTTGGCTAGAAGTCGCGGCCGCACCGTCAGGGTTGTGGGAGGGATTGTGCAATAGAGTGAGAATGTCTGCTAGTCGCTGTTCGATATCTTCTCTTTCGCGTTTCTTCACCTTGACCATTTTCTGATGGATACTGTTCAAAGGCAGGAAGAACATTATTCCTCCCAGGATGATGAACGGAAACAATGTGGCGTATCCGACAGGGTCAGGGGAAAGAAACAGTGATTCTAGCATCACTGGACCGAAGACCGTGAAGTATGCAAAAGCGAGGTACAGAGAAAGCGTTCCCATTTCCCCCAGCCCGAGCAACGGGTCCTGGTAGAAGGGTTTCAGCCGGAGAGGTTCCTTACCGAACCGGTGTATTCCCCAAAGAGAACTGGCGTACACCCACACGAACGTCCCGATTGTGAGGTAGAACAGCAGTTCGATGAGATATGAGAGCGGGCTTCCAAGGCCAAAGTACCCGCTGGTAATATTGCTACTAGAGAAACCGGTAACAAGTATGAGAAAGGTTTGGGTAACAGCGAATAGAATTGCCGCGACCAGCAACTGAGGCAAAGCCTCGGATACTCTGCCGAAGATCTTTCGAGTTGTCTCCGTTTCCGGTGACAGGCTGAGCAGTTGTGGGCCTGCCCTTGCGAGTCTTAGCCGCATGAATCTGATCATATAGAGAAGCCAGAAGATGATGAAAGCGACCAACGAGAGGTCGAGGAGGCCGGTCCAACTTGGATGTCCAGAATATGGGCTGAGAATGTCGCTCAACGCGACACTCATGTCGCCCGTGTCCATGTAATCGGCTAACAGGATTCCAGCAGGACCCATTACCGATGCCAGAACCACGCACCCGAGAAAATAGGGAAGGTGAAACATGCCGACAATTTGCTCAACTAGCGTAGGCCGCTCAATGCCCAATAGACGTGCATGGCTAGGATGATGCAAGGTCCACAGGAACCGTATTCAATCGACTCCCTCCGAAGATAAGTTTAGGGGCCGGGAGAACCCTTCCGGTTTCCAGCTCGGGATTTACTCACTCGCTTCTCCTTCTTACACCGTTCAGATCTTAGAAAGATATGTTAAATCGGCGCCCGCCGAATGTCATCTTATCATGAGGTTTTCAACTAAAGCTATCCACGCGGGGCAAGATCCAGATCCTGCCACAGGCTCGGTCACGGTTCCCGTCTATCTCACTTCGACATACATGCAACTCAAACCTGGCCGCGAGGGCAAGTACGTCTATTCCCGAACAGCAAATCCTACGCGGAACGCGCTGGAAGAGAGTTTAGCAGTCCTTGAGGATGGAAAAGTCGGTCTCGCCTTTAGCTCAGGCCTCGCCGCGACGACGACCGTCCTAATGCTTCTGCGGAAAGGGGATCACGTAATCGCCGGGGATGACATCTATGGTGGAACTTACCGGTTGTTCGACCAAGTTCTCCGTAACTACGGCTTGCAATTCACCTATGTCGACCCTAGGTCACCTGACGATGTGGAAAAGGCAGTTCGAAAGACCACCAGGATGATCTGGATCGAAACTCCCACAAACCCGTTGATGAGAGTCGTTGACATTCGAGCGATTTCCAAAATTGCCAAGAAGAATCACGCGATGCTAGTCGTCGACAATACCTTTGCAAGCCCCTATCTCCAGAACCCGTTGAAGCTCGGTGCCGATGTCTCCGTCCACAGCACAACGAAATACCTCGGAGGCCACAGCGACCTAATCGGCGGTGCCGCGATCACAATCGATACTGGTGTCGGAAAGCGTCTAAAGTTTCTACAAAACGCCGTCGGGGCCGTCCCAGGACCATTAGACTGCTGGCTCGTACTGCGAGGAATAAAGACACTAGCCGTCAGAATGGATCGGCACAATTCCAACGCGAAAAAGATCAGCGAATTCCTCTTGAAACAACCCAAGGTAGAACAGGTCTACTATCCCGGCCTAACAGATCATCCGCAACGCGACATCATCAAGCGCCAGATGCGAGGCCACGGAGGAATGCTTAGCTTCGAACTCAAAGGAGGATTCAGAGACTGCGAAAAACTCCTAACCAAGCTTAGCGTCTTCACCTTGGCAGAAAGTCTAGGGGGAGTCGAATCTCTCATCGAACATCCGGCTAGCATGACTCATGCCAGCATCCCGCGTCAGAGAAGAATGGAGCAGGGAATCAAGGACACTCTCATACGTATGAGCGTGGGAATAGAAGACATTGAAGATCTACTCGACGATCTTCAAAGAGGATTCAAAGGCCTCTAGGCAGATAGGGGTTCCGCACGGACGGTCAACGACTCTAGTGTATTCGTTCGAGCGAGAAACGGTCCGGATTTAAGCAGATTACTAGGAGAATGATCATGATCTGGGCGGGCCGGAAGAATAATAGAGGTGAAAAAATATTGGAGAGTGAAATTCAACCCAGGTCTTCAAGGGGATTCTCGCTTCGGTCAGTATTACTCCTAGTCCTTCTGGTCGGCGTTGGCGCAGGTGCGACGGCCTATGCGATCAGCACTGCCTTTGCAGCTAACGCTAGTTCGTCCGCCAGCACACAGCAGAGTACCAGCACAACCACCGCAACAACCAGCGCACACAATTGCACCCTGGTCTCACTGGGGTTAGCCAACTAGTCAACAAGTCAACACGTTTAGAGTCCTCCATCAAACTCCCATTTCTTCTCATCTAATCCTGAAACTGGACCGATAGAAGATGGTCCGGTATTTGTCCCTTGGAAAGATCAACACGGATCAGAAACGAATTCAGCGAAGCGTCTAAGCTTATACGAGGAGGGTCAGCATTGTGGCCGCGTATCCTGTCAAAGCTCCGAGGAGCAATAGGGTCGCGACGTGCAGATATCGCATTTTTCGAGATCGCGACTTCAACAGGTGCGGATACGCTTCCGATATGCTTCCGCTCTCTGCGATTATTCTTGATGAGAAGAATGGGACCCACGCGACCCTCGTGCATGCTCCGGCAGAGAAGAGCACGAGTACTGTGCTGACTCCGAACAGCGTGCTTTGCCACCACCGGAAACGAGTGAGTCAGAACCGTGCCCGGAACGATGCTGTTAGCGCGAGCAGTATGCCGTCCAGAGTGACGATTGTGTTGGCCTTCTGGTCTAAAGTGTTGGTGTGAAAACTCGACAGCTGTAGCCACCGATCTTCCCCCTCGGTCAGGCTCGCGATGGCTTCTTGTTCATTTGGCATGGGTCGACGCCTGCTCAAGGCTCAAGAATCGCATGAGTTTCGACCCGCAGTGCTCTAGGACGCTGTTTTTCGGTGAATTCATCATGATCACTTCTTCCAGACCTCTCCGCCTGTGTAGGGATCTAAGAAGTTTAGTTGCATGTCGAGGACTTGCTGGTAGACTTTGCCTGCGTCTGTTCGGGAGTAGTGTGTGACCCTGCCATCGGTGCTGGCTAGGATCAATGATGTCCTGGTGAGAATGCCGCTGGGTCCGAGCAGTCTGTCAAACGCCTTATCGTCTCCACCGAAAGGGCCGTTGAAGTAGGGTGCTCTTAGGACACTTGTCCGCAAAAACCTCTATCATCTTCAGGACTGTCAGTCGCTTCTCTGCCTCTTTCCTTGTTTCCGGTGATAGGGGCACTTTTCATCGGCCGAGTTTCTCAGCCATGGCCAACAGTCTGGAATATCTTCTTCGCAGGCCTAATAGGCTGTAGATGGAGATTACAGAAAGCAAGAACAAGACAACTGTCAGAGCCGTCTCCACTACCGCCGACGCGTCCACCGATGGACGCATCGGGAACCCGAATCCCCCTGGCTGAGCAAAATATACGAAGAAGAGCAGCCTCAGCAACGAGGATATGGCTAACAGGAGGGCGAAGGCAGCTATCAAGGCCTGGGTTGTGATTGTTCTTAGCAGGTCGTCGGCCATGTGGGCCGCGTCCTCCTTGAAAGCGGCCAATACTTCTTTTAGCAGAGGATCCTCGATTGACGACAGGTTCTATCCCTCTTCTCCATGGAAATGAAGGTGCCTACATTCGACTCGCGTTCCAGTGGATTTAAGCAGATTCCCAGAAGGCAGCGGCTATCGCACCGACGGATCTCGGTTGTTGGAACGATCGGATCGGGCAAGACCACGTTTGCCCTCAAAACATCTCAACTCCTCTCTGTTCCACACGTCGAGCTAGATGCTCTCCACTGGGAGCCCAACTGGGTAGAAGCGCCCAACGATCTCTTTCGAGAACGGGTAAAGCAATCTTTGCAGAGCGACTCTTGGGTCACCGACGGAAACTATCATCAGGTCCGGGACATCGTTTGGAGCCGGGCGGACACGGTTGTCTGGCTTGACTATCCCTTCAGAATCGTCATCGCTAGGTTAGCCAGACGGACCCTAAGGAGAATCTTCACTCACGAGACGCTATGGAACGGCAACCAGGAGCACATTCGAGGATTGTTCACTCGAGACTCAGTTTTCTTGTGGGCTGTCCGAACCTATCGCAGACGTCGGAGGCAATACCCAACTCTTCTGAGCAGACCAGCGAACTCTCATCTCGCAGTCGTAAGGCTGAGATCCCCCATAGAGGCGACAAGATTTCTGTCCACCCTCGGACAAACAGAGGACTTGACGAGTTGAGTCAGGCTAAACCGAACTATTCGGAGCAGCTCCGAATCACGCTAGTTTCAAAAGGAATCTGGCACCGCTTCATAGAGTTCGACGAGCCGGTCAGAACCGTCGAGGAAGCCGGGAGAAAAGTCCCAGCAGACAGGATCATCAAATCCATCGTCCTCGTAGGCTCGGACAAGAAACCCATCCTCGTAATACTCCCAGCGAGAAGCAGAATCAGCTATAAGAAAATCAAAACACTGCTCAAAGTCAAAGACGTGCGCCTAGCCCAGCCGGATGAGGTCTTGGAACACTCAGGCTATCCCGTCGGAGGAGTACCACCGTTCAACAAGATCAACCGAATACTAATCGATCCAACGGTCCAGCGAAACGCGAGAAGCGTCGCCGGTGGAGGGGATCCGGACAAGCTCGTGGAACTCGAGACGAGAGACATACTCAAGTTCTTGGACCCAATAGTAGCGGACTTCAGTGTCTAGGCTGAGCTTGTGCGGCGGCTGACTCCTGGGCCGCGGAATTCTCTTAGCTGACTACTTTCTTGAACTCGTAGAACGTTGCACCCAACGTTACGATTCCTATCATTGATATTACTCCGAAGGAGAGCAAGAACGAGTACAAGTTGTACCCGTTCATTATCAGATCGCGAATCGCGTTCACCGCAAAGCTGATCGGATTGTACGCTGATACATTTTTCATCCATTCCGGCATCAGTCTCTTGTCCATTAGCGCCGTACTCATGAATAGAAGGGGGAAGGTCAACGTTCCAGCTATTCCGAAGACCGTCTCAGCGCTCTTGGTCCTGAGTCCGAGAGCCAGTGATATTCCCGACCAAGCAAGGCCAAAGAATGCCACAGTGAACAAGATTAGAACATAACCTATGAAGCCTGTGACGGGAAAGACCCCGAGACCGTAGGCCAATACTAGTATGATGATCGATTGCGCGAAAACCCGGAACGCATCGCTCACAAGTCTACCCAAGAGAATGGACGCGCGGCTAGCAGGAGTGGCAAGCATCTTGGTGAGAAAACCTGACTTGATATCATCCACTACGGCAGTGCCAGATTGGAACGCGCTCGAAAAGGCATTTTGAAGAACGATGCCCGCGGTGGCGAACACAGTATAGTTTATTCCTCCTAAGAGAAGACCGAACGAGCTGAATAGTTGCGTGAACAAGACGAGGAAGATTATTGGTTGAAAGAGGGAGAAGAAAAGAAGTATTGGGTTCCGGACGAGCTTCTTCATCCAACGGATGAACATGTAGTAAGTGTCAGAGACTAATGTCATTTTTCCGGTCTACCTCCTTCTCCGGCCGAACATTCCGGACGCCCGTGACTTGTCGATCTCTTCGGGCCTAATTCTACGTCCCGTGTGTTTGAGAAACACGTCGTCGAGGGTTGGACTTGAAACTCCGATAGAGGAGAGCTTGACCCCGGCCCCATCAAAGGCTCGGACGATGTCAGGGACCAAGAATCCACCGTTCTTCGCGTAGATAACAATCCCTTCGTCGGAGTCAACGATCTCCGTAATTCCCCCTAAGCTGTTGAGGACTTGTTTGGCCTTATCCTTGAGGGTCCCGTTCCCCGGGTTTCCGTTCTCGAATCCCAGTGTGATTCGGTCCGCGCCGATCTCTGATTTCAGTTCTGAGGGAGTTCCTTGTGCAACGATTTCGCCGTGGTCTAGAATGGCGAGTCGGCGGCATAGCCGGTCCACTTCTTCCAAATACTGTGTCGTGATGAATATCGTAATTCCTGTCTGGTTTAACCCCTTAAGATACGACCATACTTGCGCCCGCGACTGCGGGTCCAAGCCAGTTGTAGGCTCGTCCAGAAATAGTATCTTCGGTCTGTGAACAAGAGTGGAGGCCAGGTCGAGCCTCTTTTTCATTCCACCCGAATAGTAAGCTGACCGCTTGTCCGCCGCATCCCCTAGGTCCACGACCTTAAGCAGCTCGTTTACCCGTTCCTTCAACTCTTCCCCATGCATCTGCTGTAGGTGCCCTTGAAGCATCAGGTTCTCTCGCCCGGTCAGATCCTCATCGATGACGGTGTCTTGCATCTGAACGCCAATTAGCTTGCGAACTTTCTGAGCGTCATGTTCGATGTCATGTCCAGCTACGTTCGCTGAACCGGAGGTCTTCCGCAAGAGAGTGGTAAGGATCTTGATAGTGGTGCTCTTTCCGGCACCGTTCGGTCCGAGAAATCCGAAGAACTCGCCATCATCGACCTTGAAAGATATTCGTTTAACAGCCTGAGTACCATCTCCATAGGTTTTTACCAGATTCTCAACTTGGACTGCAGGCAACTCTCTAAACCTCTATCGTATTAGATATATCGCATCCGATACGGGTTTATATAAAGAGTTCTTCCCACCTCGCCTTCACCAAGCGGGTTTATTAGCAAAAAGAGTCCAACACTATCGCGGTGTGTATGACTCCTTCTCGGAAAACAATGATCCGAAGCACACCAATTCACAGCGTTCTCGCACACCCGCAAGGGATTCCCAGAGGTTTCCTACGCCTCTATGTCTTGCATCGAATCGCGGCGAAACCAGCTCACGGATACGATCTCTTGCAAGAGATCGAGACCAAGACAGAGGGCGTCTGGAGGCCCGGAGCCGGTTCCATCTATCCAATTCTAAAGGAACTCGTGAGGGGAGGATACATCAGAGCAGAAGCGCACAAAAAGACTGGAAAGCCACAACACGTCTACCATATCACTCCCGAAGGACGCGCGTTGCTGCAGCAATCCGGCGAGATGCTTTTGAAAACTGGACAAAACTGGGGGGCGATGAGATCCATCCTCATAGAGCTGGTCGATCCGAAAAACATCCCAACAATGTTCACCCACATGACCGCCGGACAATTCGCGTTTCTCCGTGGAATCCTCGAATCGAAGAAGGACAAGATCCCGCGCCGAGAAATCCAGTTCATGC
>WNFB01005044.1_pt1 | contig 23382 bp, 20 predicted proteins | sample 5400501 | NCBI WGS metagenome assembly WNFB01 (sample SAMN13153341, study PRJNA577476) | soil metagenome | isolation source: 200 cm saprolite under Douglas fir tree site 2 hole 1 | place: USA:California | collected 2015-04-18 | reverse complement strand
ACAGGATCGTCACCGACAGCGACGACCTTGCCGTGATGAATCGCGATGGCCTGAGCCCACGGCTGCTTGGGATCTTCGGTGTACACGCGGCCATGAACGACGATGATATCCGCCGGTTCGACGATCCGGCCTTGCGCGTGTGACATCGAGGCAGCGCAAAGCAACAATAGGAGCGTTTGGAAAACAGCGCGAAGCGGGTGAATTTTCATTTGCACCTGGTCCTGAAAATCAGAATGTTGGCGGCGTATTGATCCACAGCACCCACGTCTCCGTCTGTCCGGGATTCTTCCAGCGGTGCGGAGTCGAACTCTCAAAATAGAGGCTATCGCCGGGCTTCAGATGGTAATGCTCCTTGCCGCCCAGAGAGATATCGAAGCGCCCCCGCAGTACATGCAGGAATTCCTCACCTTCGTGTGAGTAGGATTCACCGCTGCCGCCGCCGGGTTTGATACGAAAAAGATGCGGCTCCATCACCGTGTTTCCCCAGGCCAGCAGTTCCATGCGCACGTCCGGCGTGGTCTCCAGGACTTTTCGCTGATTTGGGCGCACCAGGCGTGGATTGTCGCCGGCGGTTTCGAAGAGGGAAAGAATGTTCGTCCGGTAGAAGCGCGCGATGCGGCGCAGCGTGGCGATCGAGGAGCGCATCTGGCCGCGCTCCAGCGCGCTGAGAAAACCGACAGAGACACCGGTGGCACGAGCTACTTGAGCCAGCGAAAGACCGCGTCGAGTCCGCAAGCGGCGGAAGCGCTGCCCGGGAAGGAGTGGACTTCCAGAAGGAGAAGACACAACCCCCTGGCGCTGAAGCACGTGAACGATGGCGGCGGGGTTGAGGCCACGAGACCGGCGCAGGAAAATCGCACGTTGCAGCAGTCGCACATCGGCTTCGGTAAAGACGCGGTAGCGGCTCTGCGTGCGCTGCGGCGAGACGAGGCCCAGCGCTTCCCAGGCGCGCAACGCCGAGGAAGAAATGCCCACGCGGCGGGCCACTTCGCTGATCCGCAACGTACGCGCCAGCTTGCGCGCCGCCAATTCGTCGGATAAATTCTTTCTGCTTGACACCGGTCCCGGCTTTCTCTAAGTTTACAGGATTATAGTAAGGTTTCAAGAGTACAGCAACCACGAAGAATTAGTCCTCAAAAATTCTTCGGGGTAGGGGTGAGGTCATGAAAGTTGACGCACGATTCCGGCAACTGCGTTTGATGTGTTGCCACAGCATCTTATTCGCAGCAGCTCTAACGATGCCAATCTGCATCGCGGCGCCTTTTGCGGACGCGCAAAGCACCGGCGGCCGCATCCGCGGCACGGTCGTGGATCCGAGTGGCGGCGCAGTGCCCACGGCCAACGTCACTCTAATCAACGAGGCGACCCACGTCACGCGTGAGGTTCAAACGGGCGCCAACGGAGAATACGTCTTCTTGGAAGTGCCGGTGGGGACTTACCAGATCGATGCCACCAGCCAGGGGTTCAAGAAATATACGCGCAAGGGTATCATCCTCAATCTGAACGAAGTCGTAAGCGTTGACCTCACGTTGCAAATCGGTGGATCGACGGAGGTGGTGGAAGTCGCTGGCGCGCCCCCGGTCGTGGATACGACGTCTACCCAACTGGGCGCCGTGGTAAATGAGCACGCGGTGAGCCAGTTACCGCTCAACGCTCGTGACACTTACCAGCTACTGCAATTGCAGCCCGGAGTCCAGGGCGTTGGAGGATCAGATCTATTCTACGGGAGCAATCAGTCGGGTGCCGTCTCTGTCAATGGAGGCCGCGGGCGCTCCAACAATTTTAACGTCAACGGTGGCGATGGTAACGATTTGTTTGTTAACTCCCCCGGAATTCAGCCCACTCCTGACAGTATCGCGGAATTCCGCGTCCTAACCAATACCTTCGATGCCGAATACGGGCGCAACTCTGGCGCCGTCATCAACGTGGTCACCAAGTCGGGAACTAACGCCTTGCATGGCAACGTATACGAATTTCTGCGCAACCAGTTATTTAACGCCAAAGGCTTCCTCGACCTGCGGCGGCCCGATGACAAGCAAAACCAGTTCGGCGGGACATTAGGCGGACCGATCAAAAAGGACCGGACTTTCTTCTTCGCGTCGTATGAAGGACGCCGCGTGGTCCACGGAATTTCATCCGATCCCGTCGTGGTTCCAACAGCGGCCGAGCGGAAGGGAGACTTCTCCGCAACGCCGTTTGATCCTAGCGCTACCATTCAGGATCAGTTGGTTGCGGATATCTTCAATGCCCGGCCCGGGTGTAATCTCGGCGCTTCGGTCGGCGACGCCTACGCTACGCTGTTTCCCGGCAGCATAGTTCCAACGAACTGCCTGGACCCTGTCGCCGTCGACCTCATGAAACGCTACGTACCGTGTCCTAATGCCGACCCCACCTGCTCCAATCTCACGCCCGGTGGCGCCAACATCTTCCAATCCATCCCCAATGACGATTCGCATGCCAATCAGTTCACCTTGAAACTGGACCACAAGATCAGCGACAAACAGAATTTGAGCATCTACTACTACTTCAACGATTCGTTCGACTCACAACCGTTTACTAGGTTCCAGGCTCCTACGCCGAATCTGCTTCAGGGATTCGGCAACAACAACACCACTCGCGCGCAACAACTCAATGTTTCCCATACTTGGACCATCAGCCCCGTTGTAGTAAACGAATTGAGGCTTAGCTATTTCCGCGAGGCGCAAGGCACATTCCTTCACCCCCAACACACCAACCTGGTGACCGATTCTTGCAGTTCCGCGGTGTCTTCGATTTGCTTCACCGGAACCACCGACGTGCCAAGCGTCATTCCATCTAACCCAAAGCTCGGGATCACGCCGGGTCTCGGCCCGAATCGAGAAGGAGTGCCGTTTATCACCATCTCGGGTGGATTTACTATCGGCAACGACTTCGAAGGTGAGTTGCCGCAGAAAGGAAACACCTATCAAATCAGCGACAGCTTGACCAAGGTAATGGGCAAGCACACCACCAAGTTCGGCGTCGATCTCAGAAAACAGCGCTTCTTCCAAACGTTGTTCTTCGACCCCAATGGTGATTACAGCTACTTCGGCGGCGGTTTGAACGACCCTATCGCCCTGGATTCCCTCGGAAATCAGAATCTGCTCCCCAACTATTTGCTGGGTCTTCCCGACTCGTATTTGCAGGGGTCAGCCCAAAGTGAGGACGTGCGTGGCAACTCGATTTACCTGTTTGCGCAAGATAGCTGGAAAATCCGGCGAAATCTGACCCTCAACTATGGACTGCGTTGGGAGTACAACCAGCCACTCTACGATGCGGGGTTGCGCTACCAGACCTTCCGGCCGGGGCAAGCTACCACGACCTATCCGTGCCAACTCACGGCGGCAAGCCAGGCAAACCTCGGATATCCTGACACCAACTGCAACCCCGGCGGTTCGGCCGCAGCGGTATTTCCGCTAGGCCTGGTCGTGCCCGGAGACAAAGGTGTTCCGAAAGGTCTCACCGACAGTTACTACAAGTCTTTTGCTCCCCGGATTGGAATTGCCTGGGATCCGAAGGGAGATGGTAAGACCACGGTCCGCGGCGGCTGGGGGCTCTTCTACAACCCGATTGAGCAGTTGGTGCTCGAGCAGTTTCAGGCCGAGCCCCCCTTCGGCGGCAGCTCACTCCTTTCCGAGGGCCTGTTTAGCACGCCATTTGTTCTTCAAGATGGAACTGTGGCTCCGAATCCCTTTAACGGGATTCTCAGTCCGCCACACGGAACCCCGACCGACTGGTCCGCCTTCCGCCCTCTCTTGCTGTTTGGGGAACTTGAACCCAAGCTGCGCTCGCAGTACACCGCGCAGTACAACTTCGGGATCCAGCATCAGGTGACAAAGGACATGGTGCTCTCGGTGGGTTACGTGGGGTCACAGGGACACCGCCTGCTCGCCACCCACGACATCAATTTTGGGAATGCGCAAACCTGCATCGACATGCAGAACATTTCGGATTATTACACAAATGTGGCGCCAAACGCGGCCCTGGCATCCGATTATGCCTGCGGGCCGTTCTTCGCAGACAGTTCTTTCTTCCTTCCGGCGGGTTCGGTACCCGCAGGGTTCACGGTTCACTTGCCGTACGGCTCGGTTCCGACCATCGGTCCTGGTAATCCGGATACCACCTTGGTCGGCTTGCGTCGCTACAGTTCGCCAATTTGCGAGCCCACAACCGGTGTCGGCTGCCCCTCCGATGGCGTACCGGTATTTTCCAGCATCTTCGCCCAAGACACAGTCGCGAACTCGAATTACAACTCGCTGCAAGCTTCGCTGGAGAAGAGAATGAGCCATGGCTTGCAATTCGAGTTGGCCTACACTTTCAGTAAGTCCATCGACAACGCCTCCAGCTTTGAGAACATCCTAAAACCGATTTGCGATCGTTGTAATCGATCACTCTCTCTCTTCGACGCGCGGCACCGGTTCGTGATCAGCTACCTTTGGACGCTCCCGGTTCCCGAATACCAGGGAGCGAAGGGCAAGGTCCTGAACGGATGGCAGGTTTCGGGCATTGTTACCCTACAGACCGGTTTCCCCATTCGATTGGAGTCGAGCAACGACTCGGAACTGGAAAACAGCTTTGACTTCGAGCTTCCTGGCAAACCGGATCAGATTGCCCCGTTCCGCACGTTCAATCCTAGAACCCACGGTGGCCTCTATTTCGACCCCAATTCCTTCGCTCTCCCCGTCCAGGATTCCAATTCGACTCCATTGCAGTTGCTGGGCAACGCGCCGCGGACTATCTGTTGCGGACCTGGGATTTCTAACTTCGATTTCTCTGTGCAGAAAGTCACACCCTTAGGAGAGCGAACGCACCTCGAGTTCCGCGCTGAGTTTTTTAACATATTTAACCATACGCAGTTTCTGAACCCGGACGGCAGTATCACGGACGGAGCGGATTTCGGCCGCGTCAAACGCACTCGGGAACCCCGGCAGGTGCAGTTCGCGCTGAAGTTTCAGTTCTAGCGTGAATCGGTAGATTAAGATTGCTTCCTGAGGCGCGGCTCGCGAGGGCCGCGCCTTCCTACGTCTGGTAAGATCAAGAGTTGAGCAACAGTTCAATAATTTGTCCCCGCACACTGACCGCAGGGAACAGACCTGCAATCACGGAGTACTCAAATGCACGACGCATTACAGAAGGAAATCGCCACCTACGAAAAGCGCACGCCCAAATCGGCGGCGGCGCACAAGCGGGCGCTTGATCGCATCCCGCTCGGAGTTGCCAGTAACTACCGCCATTACGAGCCCTATCCCCTGTTCGTGAAGGATGGCAAGGGCAGCCGCATTCACGACCTCGACGCCAACGAGTACATCGATCACAACCTGTGTTTCGGCGCACTGATGGCGGGGCATTGCCATCCCGCCGTCGTCAAGGCCGTCGAGCAGAAACTGCATGAAGGAACGACCTTCGGCATGCCGCACGAACAGGAATGGGAGCTTGCAGAAGAAATTTGCAAGCGTTATCCGGTGGAGATGGTGCGCTTCGGTTCCAGCGGCACCGAAGTCACGATGCATGCCTGCCGCATCGCCCGCGCCGCCACGGGCCGCGACAAAATCCTGAAGTTCGAAGGCGCCTACCACGGACTGCACGACACCGCGCTTGTCAGCGTCAAGCCCAAGGCAGAAGACTACGGCGATCCCGATGCACCCAATTCCGTTCCCGGCGGCGGTGGCATACCGAAGAACTCGCTCGAAAATGTTGTCGTCGCCAGCTTCAACAATCTGAAGAGCGTCGAAAATCGCCTCAGGCAGTATCCCGGCCAAATCGCCGCCATCATTCTCGAGCCCATCCTGATGAACGTCGGACTGTGTATGCCGCAGCCCGGCTTCCTGCAAGGGCTGCGCGATATTTGCAACAAGAATGGCGCGTTGCTGATCTTCGACGAAGTGAAGACCGGCGCCAAGTTAGCTTGGGGCGGCGCCAGCGAATTTTTCGGCGTGAAGCCAGACATGATCTGTCTCGCAAAATCCATCGGTGGTGGCTTGCCGCTCGGAGCCTTCGGAGCGAGCCGCGCAGTCATGGATCTGATCTCGCAGCACAAAGTCTTCCACGGCGGCACATACAACACGAACCGCGTAGCCATGGCCGCGGGCCTGGCCACTTTCCGCGAGGTCCTCACGCGCGAGAATTATGCGCACGTGGGCAAGCTCAGCAAGAATCTCACCGAAGGCTATCGCGCCATCGTCAAGAAATCCGGCCTGCAAGCATACGTCGTCAGCGCAGGCGTCAACGGTGCGTTGATGCTCTATCCGAAGGAAATTCAGAACTACCGCGACTGGACCAAGATCGATATCGATCTCTGGCGTCACTACTGGTTCGCCATGGTCAATCGCGGCGTGCTCGCCCAGCCCTATTGGTGGGACGAGCAGTGGACCATCTCCGTTCAACACACTGAAGCAGATATCGACAAGCATCTTGCAGTATTTGAAGAAGTCGCGCCCGCGCTCGCCAAGGCGCAGCAGGAGCGGGGCCTTGCATTTGTCGGGGCGGCCGGACACTAGTCCGCTTCAGCACAGGAGTCAGGAGAGAACCCCATTGGCAAACGAGGTCACCATTGCCCCGGTAGAGCCTGTGGCACAAGAAGCGCCTCACCTGCGCCGGGTGCTGGGTCAATGGGACCTCGTTTTGTTATTTGTCGTCGCCATCGTCAACCTCAACGTGGTTCCGACCATCGCGGCCAATGGTGGCGTAACCGTCTGGCTTTGGTCCTTGGCTTTGCTGCTTTTTTTCTGGCCTCAGGGCATCGCGGTCATCGAGCTGGCGCACCGCTATCCTGGTGAGGGTGGCGTATATCTTTGGGCGAAACGGGTATTCGGCGACTTCCACGGCTTCCTCTCGGGTTGGTGCTACTGGACCAACAACATTTTCTACGTGCCGACGGTTCTTCTCTATTTCGTCGGCAGCTCCGTTTACGTCGCAGGTCCCCGCGCCCGCATGCTTGCCGACAATCATTGGTTCGCGTTCGGCGCATCGATCATGCTTCTCGTTCTTCTGGTTGCCCTGAATGTGCGCGGTCTGGGCGTCGGCAAGTGGGTCAATAATCTGGGCGGGATCGGTACTTCGGTCACCGCCATCACGCTCATCGGCCTCGGACTTGTCGTGCTCTTTCGTTTTGGCACCACCATGACCTCAGCCGATTTTCGTATTACCGGCGACATTCGCCTGATCGGATCTTTCGGCGTCATCTGCTTTGGCCTGGTCGGGCTCGAACTGGCCTCCATCATGGGTGACGAGATTCAAGATCCCCGGCGAACGCTTCCCGGCGCCGTTGGCTGGGGAGGTCTTCTCTCCGGTGTTTTGTATGTCGGCGCAACTCTGACGCTGCTCGTGGCCGTGAGCAAGCAGGATATCGGCGTCCTGCAGGGCGTCGTTCAAGCGGTCAGTCACATGGCCGAGCAAGTCCATGTGCCCTGGATCGTTTCCCCCTTCGCTTTCGTGCTGAGCATTTCCATTGCCGGCATCGCCTCGGCTTGGCTTTCCGGCTCGGCGCGGATTCCTTTCGTTGCAGGCCTCGATCTCTACTTGCCGGAGGGTTTGGGCAAGCTGCACAAGAAGTTCGCGACCCCTTATGTCGCGCTGATCGTGCATGCGAGCTTTTCCGCGATTTTCCTTGGCATGAGCTTTGTCGGCGCGGGAGTGAAGGAAGCCTTCGTTACCATGCTGGATTTGGCCGTCGTTCTGCAGCTTGTGCCATTTCTCTACATGCATGGGGCGTTGCTGAAGCTCGCCAAACAATCGGCGCCCGGCGAAGGCTATTACAGCAAGGCCACTCTTGTTCTGGCGGGCAGTTGCGGGCTGATCACCACTATCCTGGGGATAGGCGTGGCGTTCATTCCGTCGCATCAAATCGAGTCCATAGGATTATTTGAATTTAAGATGGTCGCCGGGACTTTGTTTTTTGTCGGCCTCGCGGCGTTTTTCTTTTTTGTCTACGGCAGGCGCAAAGCCGCGCGGAAACTGGCAGCGGCGCCCGCGCTTTGAATTTGGGAGGCAGTCATGTCGAGTATTGCGAAAACGGTAGTTCGAGCCTATCAAAATTACATCAATGGACAGTGGGTCAAGAGCTCTTCCGGTGAGGTGTTTCCCGTCTACGATCCTTCCACAGAAGAAGTGATCGCGCATGTCGCCTCCGGCACGGCAGCCGACGTGGATAGCGCCGTGAAAGCCGCGCGTGCCGCTTTCGATTCCGGCCCTTGGCGCCTGACCAGCGCCGCCGACCGCGGCCGCCTCCTCTACAAGCTGGCTGAGAAAATTCGTGCGAACGCCGCGCCGCTGGCCGAACTAGAATGCCGCAATTCCGGCAAGCCCATCGTCGAAGCCGAATACGACATCGCCGACGCCGCTACCTGTTTCGAGTATTACGCCGGCCTCGCAAACAAAGTGATGGGCCACGTCAATCCCGTTCCCGCAAACGCGCTCAGTTTTACTCTCCGTGAACCCGTTGGCGTCGCCGGACAGATCATTCCCTGGAATTATCCGCTGGTGATGGCTTCGTGGAAGCTAGCTCCCGCCATCGCCGCTGGCTGCACCTGCGTCCTCAAGCCCGCCGAACAGACTCCGCTCACCATGATGGAAGTCGCCAACTGGTTTGAAGAATTGGGCCTGCCGCCCGGCGTAATCAATGTCGTCAACGGGTTCGGCGAAAAAGCGGGAGCCGCGTTGGTGGCGCATCCCGGCGTAGACAAAATCGCGTTCACAGGCAGCGCGGCCGTCGGAAAAATAATCGTCAAGAGCGCTGCGGACACTCTCAAGCGCGTCACCCTCGAACTCGGCGGCAAATCCCCCAATATTTTCTTCGATGGCGCGGACTGGGAAGCTGCCGTGGACGGCGCGCTTTTCGGCATCTTCATCAATCAAGGCGAAGTTTGCTCCGCTGGCAGCCGCATTCTGGTCGAAAAGAAAATTTACTCGAAATTTGTCGAAGCCATGACAGAGAAAGCCAAGCGCATCAAGCTTGGCGCGCCGCTCGACCGCGAAACGAGAATGGGCCCGCTGGTCAGCAAAGAGCAATACGACCGCGTCAGCGGGTACCTCGAACTCGGCAAGAAAGAAGCCAAAGTCGCCATCGGCGGCGGCCGCCCGAAACAATTTGGCAAGGGCTTCTACGTCGAGCCCACCATTTTCTTTGACGTCGATAACAACGCACGCATCTCCCGCGAAGAAATTTTCGGCCCCGTGGCGTCGGTGATCCCGTTCGAAGGCGAACCGGAGGCCATTCGCATCGCCAACGACACGCCCTACGGCCTCGCGGCGGCGGTCTGGACGCGCGACATTTACAAAGCCTTCCGCGTCGTCAAATCCCTGCGCGCCGGCTTCGGCCGCGAGCTGGGTCCCTGGGGCCTCGAAGAATATCTGGAAACCAAGCAAGTATTCGTCAATCTCGACGAGACCCCCATCGGCTGGTATTAGATATCAAAGCAAGGAAAACAAGAAAATGTCTACAATTCAGATTCGCACCGAAATTCCCGGACCCAAGTCGCGGGCGTTGATGGCGCGCCGCGAAGCCGCCATTCCACGCGGCCCTTCCAATGCCACGCCAATTTTCGCCGCGCGCGCCGACGGCGCCACCATCGAGGATGTTGACGGCAATCGCTATCTCGATTTCGCCGGCGGCATCGGCTGCCTCAACATCGGCCACCGTTCTCCTCGGGTGCTCTCCGCGATCCGCGAGCAGTTCGAGAAGCACTTGCATCTCTGCTTCGCCGTCACTCCCTACGAGAGCTACGTGGCCGTTGCGGAGAAACTCAACTCTCTAGCGCCCGGCAATTTTCCCAAGAAAACCATCCTTCTTAACTCCGGCGCCGAAGCCATCGAAAACTCCATCAAGATCGCCCGCGCCTACACCAAGCGCCCCGCCGTCATCTGTTTCGAGGACGCCTTCCACGGCCGCACGCTTCTCACCATGTCGCTCACCAGCAAAACGCATCCCTATAAAGCCGGCTTCGGGCCTTTTGCCAGCGACATCTACCGCATCCCGTTCGCCTATCCCTACCGCGCCGAAAAGGGCGCCACTGCGGAATCCTTCGCGCATCATCTCGAAGACGCCTTCAAGCGTTCCGTCGCTCCCGAATCCGTCGCCGCCGTCATCGCCGAACCCGTTCTCGGCGAAGGCGGCTTCGTCATTCCCCCGGCCGGCTATTTCAAGCTGCTGCAAAACATCTGCCGCAAGCACGGCATCCTCTTCATCGCCGACGAAGTCCAATCCGGCTTCGCCCGCACCGGCAAATGGTTCGCCTCCGAACATTTCGGCATCGAGCCTGATCTGATCACTATGGCGAAATCGCTCGGCGGCGGCATGCCCATCGCCGCCGTCACCGGCCGCGCCGAAATCATGGACGCCCCCGGCGTGGGCGCTCTCGGCGGAACCTACTGCGGCCACCCTCTTTCGTGCGCCGCCGCCCTGGCCGCCATCGAGACCATCGAGAAAGACGGCCTCCTCGCCCGTTCCACCGCCATCGGCAAGCATTTCGAACAGCGCGCCCAAGCCTGGCAGAAGAAATGGCCTCTAATCGGCGAAGTTCGCGGCCTCGGCGGCATGTGCGCGATTGAACTAGTCCGAGATGCGCAAACCCGTGAGCCCGCGGACTCCGAAACCAAAGCCATCGCCAAATATTGCTACGAGCACGGCCTCATCACCATCACCGCCGGCACCTTCAACAACGTGATTCGCATCCTCGTCCCCCTCGTCGTTACCGACGACCAACTCGACGAAGGCCTCGCCGTCATCGAGTCCGCCCTCGCCTCCGTAGCCGAACACAAGCAACCCGCGCTCTCCCACGCCTAGTCATTTAACTGAGTTCGGAGACGGTCTCGACTAGCGAAGCGACGAGCGCTTTCTTGCACAACGGTTGAGTTTTGGACTAGCATCACAGTTCACAGATGCGGTGCAAGGCGAACACCCAGAGCGGCGACCAGTGTCGAAATAACGCCATTTCCGGAACTTCCTTCTGCTACATTTCGTCCCATGGCGGCATCCGAAAGACATTCCTTCAGCGGGTATGTAACTTCATCCAGAACAAGTGGCTTGGGTTGTCTCTGACCGCAGTAGTCTCCCTCGCTGTCGGCTTAGCCGGGTTCTACCAGAGATACCACGGAAGTAAATTAGCCACCACTTCGGGAGTAATTACCTCACCCCAGGCCTCGACAATGTCGGTGTCTGTTGGCTCAGCAGAGTTTGTCATGCTTTCCAGCGACGGGGTCGTGTTCGACGACAGCAAGGAGCCACTTCTTCAAATTCGACTGGTGAGCGGACGGCTCCTCGTAACCACGCGAATCCGAGACGAAAATGGTAATCTGATCGCTGAGATGACGGACAATGAGTGGAAGCATCAGCAGGCCCCTGCGATTTTTGATCGTAACTATACGCAGGCCGCGTTGGAAATCAGAGACAGGTCCGGGACAGTAGCGCTTCAAGTTGCAAATCTCGGCAGGACCATTGCTGTCGCAGCGATTTTTCACTGCCCGAATGGCTGGACGTACATGGCTGGACCGCTCGGAGGCGAGTCCTCGGGAATTGAATTGAGGCCTCCCGGCCAACCGCTTACCACAAGCATTCCATCCATTTGTGAGTACCCCAGTGAACTCCATGATGCCCTCTCCCACCGCCACCTGGCTATCCTTTTTCTCAAAGTTCGCGAGGTCCTTCATGTGTACGTTAAACAGGCGGGTGGGGCACCCTAAGTGCTTGGCACTCAATCGGGTGCCCTACCCTTTGCGATTTTGTTTTTCGCAAAGGGTGGGCAGTTCTTCGCTTCGACTTGCTCTTGACTTTGCTTTCTTCATGGGGCTAGAACCACCGGATTGATTGCCTGGCTCGATGCCTGAAGCTAAGATGAGCCACTCGTTTCGATGGAGCCACGATGTCTGACCTCGCCACCATTGGCACTTATTCCGTTTTCGTTGCGAGCTACGTGGTATTCGCGCTGGGAAAGTTTCCGGGCATGAAAATTGATCGCCCCGGCGCGGCTATTATAGGGGCGGTTCTGATGTTTGCAATCGGCGCCGTGCGTGCACGCGATGCCCTGCAGTTCATCCACTTCGGCACAATCGTGCTGCTTTTCTCGATGATGCTTGTTGTCGCCTGCCTGCACTTGGCGGGCTTCTTCGATTGGGTCACGGACCTGGTCGTGACCCGACTCAAGCCCCATCACCTACTCCCCACGGTGCTCTTCCTGAGCGGGTTTCTCTCCGCGTTCTTTGTCAACGACATCATTTGTATTGTCATGGTTCCCTTCGTGTTGAAAGCCACCCGCCGAATGGGGGTTAAACCAGTACCGTATCTCTTAGCGGTAGCAACGGCGTCAAACATCGGAAGCACCGCAACCATCACGGGGAACCCGCAGAACATTCTGATTGGGTCTTTTTCCGGCATTGGGTATCGGGATTTCCTGTGGCACTTGGGTCCCGTTGCACTCGTCGGGTTGTTCCTCAATTGGTTCGTACTCTGGTGGCTCTACTTCCGTGGTCGCATTCATGATGTCCAAACCGAAGCTCTCGTCGATGCGGTGCAGATTGACCGCGCGGCCCTGGTCAAGGCTGGTCTGGTAACCGTTCTAGTTCTGGCCGGCTTTCTCGCCGGTTTTCCACCACCTCTGGTCGCGGCAGTGGGCGCAGCCATCATGTTGATCACACGTACGCGCGACCCTCACCTCGTATACGAAGAAGTGGACTGGGGCCTTCTCGTTTTTTTCGTCGGTCTCTTTCTGATCGTGGGAGGCGCAGAGAACGCAGGCTTGACGGAGCGCTTGCTAGGTTTCGGAGAGCACTTCAATCTGCAGCACCCAGGTGTCTTCACATCGGTGACCGCGATTTTGTCGAACTTAGTGAGCAACGTGCCCGCCGTAATGCTTTTGAAATCTCTCGTGACTCGATTTGCTAACCCTCACACGGCTTGGCTCACACTGGCAATGGCCAGCACCCTCGCAGGGAACCTGACCATTACGGGCTCCGTCGCCAACATCATCGTGGTGGAACGGGCTCGCAAAGAGGTAGCGATTGGCTTCTTCGACTACTTTCGGATCGGTCTGCCCGTCACGCTTCTAACGCTGTTGTTTGGCTGGCTCTGGCTTTCCTGGATTCCATGAGTGGCGCTAGAGACGCTACTAAATAGCTATTCGAGCAGCATTCCCTGTTGTAATCGCTGCCGTCCTCGTGAGGTGCATGCCAAGCCACTGCAAGCGGCGGGTGGAGCACGCGAAGTGCTTGGCACTCAATCGGGTACCCTACCCTTTGCGATTTTGTTCTTTGCAAAGGGTGGGCAGTTCTTCGCTTCGCCTTGCTCTTGACTTTGCTTTCTTCATGCTCTGTCCCCTAGCGTGGACACCATTCAACCCGCCCCGGCAACCGTTCAACTCTCAATTCCGTAGTTCACTCTCTTGTACGCAATAGGGCTGCGATAACCCGGGGATTGCGGCGACCGTGGAGCACAGCCACGACAAGGAGGGGTTTTTCATCCGGGGCGTACGCAATCAGAAAATCGCGCAAGGGCTGAAAACGCAGCGGCTGCAAAGTCAGATCAGAACGGATGTGGCCCTGTTGAGGAAATGGGACGAGGGCGCGAATCGCTTCCTGGATTTCCCCAAGGACACGGTCGGCAGCACTTGGACTGTCGGCAGCGATGTATTCCCAAATCTCGGTTAGGTCTGTGAGCGCATCCGGATGGAAAACAAATCCGTTCATGAACGGCGGCGGTCTTGGCTCTTTTGACGCAGCTGGTCAATTGCCTTTTCGCCGTCGATGGGCTGAACCCGGCCGCTCTTGATGTCATCATAGCGGGTATCGAGCATGTCGCGCACCTGGGTCAACTCAGCGAGGTATGCAGTCATCGCATCCTCGACGAGTTCATCCGGTGCGCGGCCGGTCGTCGCGGCAAGTTCTTGCAGGCGGGATTCGGTTTCAGGCTTGAGGTGCACGACCATAATAGTCAGTCTAGAGACGCGCCGGGGAACTGTCAAAGCGATTTCCAAAGACAATGCACGCGCGCGGAGCACCCTAAGTAGTTGGCACTCAGCCGGGTACCCTACCCTTTGCGATTCTGTTCTTTGCAAAGGGTGGGAAATTCTTCGCTCCGTCTTACCTCCGGCACCCCATTCAACCCGCCTCCGCAGCCGTTCAACACCCAATTTCGACCATTCACTGCAAAACACTTAACAACTTGATTAGTTCGTGCTATCCTTCCACATGGTTGTCGCAACACAACTTCGCCGATCCCCTGATTCCGTTCCACATCTAATCCCAATTTCCTCTCACCTAACCCCTAAGTCCCTTCCTTGCCACACATCCGGAAATTCTCCCGTAAGTCCAAGCATTGCCACACTTCCGAAAACGCGAGTTTCTAAACCCAATGTTTGCCACACTTGCGAGACCGCCGGGGGGCACTCACAAGTCAACCTGCTCCCCATCCTCATACCCTACGCCCTATTCCCCTGCCCCCCTATCCCCCTGTATTTTCAAACACTTGCAGACTCTCCTACACAACGGCGATCTCGCAACCCTTTGCTTATCAATCACTTCCGCACTGTTTTCATCGCGACGGAGGGCGTACCCCCTCCGGCTCTGAGTCAGAGCAGGATGCTCGGCTACTTATTGATGTCGTCTTTCGCTTCCAGCCGCTTCAGCAATGGCTGGAGAAATGGCTTCGTCGCGTCGGGTGCGCCGCTGATCGCCATCGTCATTTCCTTGGCGGCCGCCGGGAAATCACCCGTGTTCGACGAGATCCGTGCGAGTGCCAGGTGGCTGGTCCAATGATTCGCATCCTTCTTGGGGACCTGAGGATAGATCTCAAACGCGCGCTTGGCGTTCCCCGATCGTTGCAGGCCCCGGGCGTACGAGTAAAGTTGAATCGCACTGGCCTTATCGAGCGCCTTGGAAAGCACTTTGGCCGATTCTTCTTTTCGTCCCAGCGCGTCGAGGATGCGAGATTTGGTCTCCAAATTTTCAAACCGTTCTTCATTCTGAATCGACGTGTCTTCCCACTTCAGCGCTTCTTCCAGGTTGTAATTGTTGTCCAGGCACCATTGCGCCGCCTCGTCGAATCCGCCCCATGTAAATCCGCCGACGTTCCTCAGCTCGTTCTTGACGCTCTTCAGCACCACTGCTTTCACGTCCACGGAAATGCGGAAAGGAACCGCCAGCTTCTCCCACCGCAGCGTCGCAGCCGCCGAATCCGGCTTGACGTCTTCGAAAACGTACGTCAACACGTCAAACGATTCCGCGGCGTGCGGTTTCACGCTCACGCGCAGCGCATCCTCTTTCTCGTCATAACTGAAACTGCCCCAGGAAGTCGAGTTCTTCGAAAAAATAATCGTCCACTGATCCTTGTCAGGGATGGTGTGCAGCCCATAAGTGCCCGCCGCAAGCGGTTTCCCCTCGACCGTGACATCGTCGGAAAAAGTGATGGTCGTATTCTCATTCGCGCCCGCGCGCCACACCTTCCCATAAGGCACGATCTTGCCCCAGATCTCTCGCCCACCCACCTCTGGTCGGTGATAAGTAATGCTGACGTCCGTCAATCCGATCCGTTGCGACACCGTTCCGCGCTGGCTGACGCGCGGAATGTTCAACTCCGTCGGCTGGCTTCCGTTCTTGAATTGCGCGCCGGCATTCCCCGCCAAAACGCCGAGTCCCACGAACAGTCCCAAAGCACACTTCCACATGTTGCGCATGATCACACCATCCCCTCTCTGCATAAGATCACGATCGGTATGTCTTTATTTCTCCTGGCAGACCACCCCAATGGCGATAGACGCCCTCTCCGCCGAGGGGTAAGCAGAGATCCGGGTCGCAAAACGGGTGAATCGGGCCATTTCGCGCTAAAATGTTTCTCAAGCGTGGGGCCCGTAGCTCAGCGGTTAGAGCAGCGGACTCATAATCCGTTGGTCCTAGGTTCAAATCCTAGCGGGCCCACCAACTTTTTCGTAGGGCGTGATTTTTCTGGCCGGGGTTGCTTCTCTTTGCCGGCGTCCGGTATCCAAATCCACGATTTAAGTGACGGCAAGAGTGACGGCAGCGATGTGTCTTTTCTTTTGCTAATGCGAAGCAGATTTTGCTTCACGCGCCTGGCGCACGGCTTCGACGAGTTTCTTCGCCGTTTCAATAATGTCTTGCGCCTTTCCATCGCGAAGGGCAGTGACATTGACAAGATCCGCTCCCACACCGAGAGCAAATGCTCCGGCAACGATGTACGCCGCGGCGTTCGAGAGATTGACTCCGCCCGTGGGGATAAGTTCCACGCGCGGGAAAGGAGCCTTCAGCGCTTTGATGTATTTTGCGCCGCCCATGTTTTCGCAGGGGAAGATCTTGATGACGCGCGCGCCTTCAAGCGACGCCATCATCAATTCCGTTGGAGTAAGCGCACCGGGGATCGCCAGTTTCCCGCGCGCCTGGGCGGCGTGAAGGACAGGTACGGATAAGCCTGGACTGACCAGAAACTCCGCTCCTGCATCCAGGCATTCCGACGCCTGTTCAGAATTCAAGACCGTACCTGCTCCCGTGAGAACTGTGTCTCCAAACTTGCGGACGACTTCTCGAATCACCGCCGGCGCACTCGGAACTGTCATGGTGATTTCGATCACGGAGATCCCACCGGCGCAGATGGCATCAACCGCCTGCCGTGCTTCCTCAAAACTGGCGGCCCGCACGACGGGAACGATTCCAGTTTCTCCGATTTTCTTCAGTGCTTCTTCGATATTCATCGTTTTATCCGGTGTAGTGTCCGCGCGAAGCGAAAATTTCTTAGCGAGCGATTCGTGGTGAATGCCCCTCCATCACTTGCAACACTTCCTGCAGGGTCGCCATGCTGGTGTCTCCCGGAGTGCTCATCGCCAAGGCTCCGTGCGCCGCGCCGCACTCCACGGCCCACTGCGGCTCGCGACCCGTGAGAAAGCCGTAGATTAAGCCGGAAGCGAAGGAATCTCCGCCACCGACGCGGTCATAGATTTCCAGATTTTCCCGGCGAGTAGCTTCATGGAAATTTCCGCTGCAAGAGGCGACGGCGCCCCAATCGTTCCGTGTAGCAGTGCGGGCATTCCGTAAGGTCGTCGCTACAACGGAGAGAGCCGGAAACTGTTGAATGACCTTCTCCATCATGCGCCTGAAATTGGCGGGATCGAGCTGTGAATGGCTTTCGTCCACCCCCTCAACCTTGAAGCCAAGCGCGGCGGTGAAGTCTTCTTCGTTGCCAAACATCACGTCAACAAGCGGAGCAAGCGAACGATTTACTTCCTGCGCTTTCGATTTTCCTCCGATAGAGTTCCAGAGCGAACCGCGGTAGTTCAAGTCATAGGAGACGATGGTGCCTGTTCGCTTTGCAGCCTCCATCGCCTCTCGCGCCACTTGAGGAGTTGTCTGCGAAAGCGCGCAAAAAATGCCGCCGGTGTGAAACCATCGCGCGCCCTCTTTGACAAAGATCTTCTCCCAATCGATGTCACCCGGCTTGAGCTGCGAAACGGCGGTATGTCCCCGGTCCGAACACCCCAGCGCAGCACGCGCGCCAAATCCGCGCTCGGTGAAATTCAGGCCGTTTCGAACGGCGCGGCCCACGCCGTCGTAATCGACCCAACGGACATGACTTTGATCGACGCCGCCCTGGAGCATTAAATCCTCGATCAATTGTCCCACGGGATTGTCCGCGAGGGCGGTGACGATTGCCGTGTTCAGGCCGAAACAACGTCTCAGACCGCGCGCGACGTTGTATTCGCCACCGCCCTCCCAGGCGCGGAACTGGCGTGTTGTCGAGATGCGAGAATTTCCCGGGTCAAGTCGCAACATCACTTCGCCCAGGCTGACCAGCTCCCATCGGCAGTTGTCTCTTGGCTTGATCTTCATCGGATTCATCTCTGTTCCAGTGTTGGCGAGAATTTCGCTGCGGGCGCCAGTGCGCGTTCGGGGTCGACAAGCAGCCAGGTTTCGGTATCAAGCACCGACAGACGCGCGTCGCCGGCGAGAACGATGCTCGACAACTCGGTGCTCTGCAGTGGCGAACCAAACGTGAAAAAGACAGTGGTCAATAGGGGTGCGAAAACTGCGATGCCGCACCCTCCGATCCGTATCAAGGGCAGTTTCGTGAGCTTATCGCTGACAAGGCAAATGCGCCGGCGCGCCATTTCGTGATGCTTGTGCGACACGCTGAACCAACTGCCGTTCCTATCCCAAAAATAGTTTTCCAATCTAACTCAGGGCGCGTTTCAATCGCTTCGCGGTTTTTTGCAATTGGCGCTTGAGTGCATCGACTTGCTTGGATATATCGTCGAGCTCTTCTTTAGCCAGCGATCCCGCCCTCGCAAACTTTTGAACCCTGCGATCCGCTTTGCCCATGGCAGTCCCGATACTCACCGCAACTCGCGTGAGCTTACTCTTTCTGGCCATTGTAGTCCTCCATCAAAGAATAGAGTCATCCTATACCCGAACGATTCCAAGCAGCATTAACAAAACCAGAATTGCGCTCAAAAACTGCGCTGAGCCGCCGGTGGAAGAAACGGTTCTTCCGCGCAGGACTCTAGGCGAGGCCGGCCTTGGAAAGGGGCAATTCCCGGATGCGCTTTCTGGTGGCGGCAAAAATCGCGTTGCATAGCGCGGGCGCAAACGGGGGCAGCCCAGGTTCACCAATTCCCGCTGGAGGCGCATCGCTCGGCACGATGTAGACGTTAGTTTCTTTCGGGGCATTGTTCATCCGCGCCATTTGAAAGGTATCAAAATTGGATTGGTCGATCACGCCGTTGGTCGCCGTGATCTCCCCGTAGAAGGAAAGGCTCGTTCCCATCACGGCCGCGCCCTCAAACTGTTGCTTCACCATCTCCGGGTTTACAACGGTACCGGCGTCCAAAGCCGTATCCACGCGCTTGATGTGTATCTGGCCCGCATCATCCACCTGCACCTGCACCACCGTCGCCACGTACGTCAGGAAGCTGCGATGCATTGCCACACCGATTCCGTAGCCGTTGCCCGGCCTCTGCTTTCCCCAGCCGGCCTTTTCCGCAGCCAGCGTCAGCACCCGGCGAAATCTTGAGGTATCGATCGGATACTGCTCGTAATCTGCGCCGTAATTCGGAAATTCTTTCGGGAGCTCAGTTCTCGGCACGATGCGGTCCGGTCCGAGCAATTGCAGCAAGTACTCCAGGGGATCTCTCCCGGCTGCGTGCGCCAGCTCATCCGCAAACGAATGAATTCCGAAGGCATGATAGATGTTGGCCACGGACCGGAACCAGCCGATCCGCGTATGGGGCGTTGCTGGTCCATTCTCCGCGCGAAAGCTTGCCAAGGCGAACGGGACATCCGTGAAGCCGAGCCCCAGTTCATCCGGTGCGGAATAATTCGCACTGAGGTCGAATGTCGAGCCAATCGGTGGAAACACTGTTCTCTGTAACCACGCCGTGGGTATTCCATCGGGCCCGAGCGCCGCCTTCATGTACATCGCCGCCACGGAGTGGTATACGTCGAACTTGATGTCGTCTTCGCGGCTCCAGACCACCTTGACTGGCTTTCCCGTTTTTTTGGAGAGCACCGCCGCTTCCACTGCAAAGTCCGGAAACGATTTCCGGCCAAATCCGCCGCCGAGCAGCGTCACATGAACGGTCACCTCTTCCTTCTTCAATCCCAGCGCTTGCGCAATGGCATCCCGCGCGCCTTGCGGGCCTTGCGTCGGCGCCCACACTTCAGCTTTGCCCTCGCGGTAAACCGCCAGCGCAGCCGGAGGTTCCATCGAGGCATGCGCCAGCAACGGCGCGTAATATTCCGCTTCGACGATTTTTCCGCCCCTCGCGAAGGCCTCATCCACGTTGCCGTTTTCACGCACAACTTTCCCCGGCTTGCGCGCCGTTTCCTGCAGCTCCTTCTTATAATCGTTCGAATTCCAAACGCTGTGCGGGCTCTTCTCCCACTCGATCTTCAGTTTTTTCCTTCCCTGCATCGCCGCCCACGTGTTATCCGCCAGCACCGCAACACCGCCGAGTGCCTGGACGCCAATCGGTGGCTTGAAGGCATCGATCGCTTCCGTCCGCTTCACGCCAGCGACGCTTAGCGCCGCTTTGTCGTCCACCGACTTCACAGCGCTGCCGAACACCGGCGGATGCGCCACGCTCGCATACAGCATCCCTTCCATGTGCGTATCCTGCCCGTAGACAGCTTTGCCGGTGCACATGTCCTTCAGGTCGTAGCTCACCGTGCCTTTTCCGATGTAGCGCCACTCGCTCCGCGCCTTCAGCTTCACATCTTCCTTTTTCGGAACATCCAATTTCGCCGCTCCCGCAGCGAGCTCTCCGTAACCCAGCTTTTTTCCTGACGCTTTGTGGACCACCGTATGTAAATTCGTGGAGCATTCCGTCGCCGGCACGCCCCACTGCGCCGCGGCCGCTCTTATCAGCATCAGCCGGGCGGTTGCCCCGGACTCCCGCAAAGTGTCGAAGAAACTCCGCACCGAATGTGATCCATCCGTATCCTGGTCGCCGTATTTTTCATCACCCGTTGCCTGCACCAGCTTCACGCGCGCCCAGTCTGCATCGAGCTCATCCGCCACGATTCGCGGCAGCGCCGTTCTGCTCCCGCTTCCCATCTCCGAGCGGTGCGCGATGATGTACGCGGTTCCATCCGTATCGATCGCCAGGTACACGTTTGGCTGCATCGCCGCTTTGGTCATAGCTTCCGAGGCTGTAGCGCTCGCGGTCGCGCCAAACAACTCTTCCGGCATCAGCCGTACGCTCAGCACAAACGCCCCGGCTCCGAGCATGCCTTTGATGAATCCCCGCCGGCCGGTCGGCAAATCACGATCGCGGCTGGAAATGTTTTCGATTCGAATCATGCGTCCTCGCTCCGACACTGGACAAAATGAATGCAAAACCGTGTAGCGCAATGCTACATCCTACCGCCAATTCGTTTTCTTGCAAGCCCGGCGGCGAAGCATGCCGTGCGCGTGGCCCTGGAGTTAAATGATTCCACGCACCGGAAAAATGCCGAGTTGCGATTTTAGACCGGACAGTACAATCTGAAATACGATAAAACGACAAGTCATGTCCCCCGACTTCATGAGGCGCGCCATCGCGATGGCGCTGGAAAATGTCCGCTCGGGAAGCGGCGGACCCTTCGCTGCTCTGATTGTCAAGGAAGAACGCATCCTTGCCGAAGGCACGAACCGCGTGACGCTTACGAACGATCCAACCGCGCATGCGGAAGTGGTGGCCATTCGCGAGGCCTGCCGCGTTCTCGCTGATTTTCAACTCAGCGGCTGCGATCTCTATACGACATGCGAGCCTTGCCCGATGTGCCTCGGCGCGATTTACTGGGCGCGCCCAGCGCGAATTTTCTACGCCGCAACTGCGGCGGATGCCGCGGACGCCGGATTTGACGACGCCTTCATCTATGACGAGCTGAAGATCGCACCAGCCGGGCGCCGCATTCCGATGACGCAGCTTCTCCGCGACGATTCTCTCGCTATTTTTTCGGCCTGGAAGCACCAGGAAAAGAAAACGCCCTACTGAGGCAAACGCCGAATCTTCCAGCCTCTCCCGCGATTCACGAGCGCCTACGACTCCGGCCAGGCGCCCAGCGCACGCCGTAAATCGACCAACTGTCCAAGGTGATAGGCGTTGTGATCGGCCAGCAGTAGCGCCTGGCGCAGAATCGTCTGGCCGTCTCCGTGCGGAATCGCCGCATGCAAATCGGCTTTGGTGTTTTTCACCAGTTTAATCATTTCCTGTAGATCGTGCTGGAATCCTTGCACGCTCTTTTCCCACGCAGCTTCATCCGGCGGTACGGGCGTCTTCGGCCAGTAGCCCTCGGGAAATCCCGGCGAGACGTGCTTTGGATTGCGGCTGAATTCCAGAATATCCCATTGCGCAATCCGCACGTGCTCCATCAACTGCCATCCCGTGTGCGGCAAACCTTCGACGAAAGTTCCTCGCTTCGCTTCGGGAAAGCCATCAATGGCGTCCATGAAGTGTACGTGCGCCTGCCCACCTTTCAAGAGGGAGACGAGCTGTTCGCGCAACGCCTGATCGTGATTTCCCGCCTTGCTTTTCTTTTTCGTGATCCGTTTGTTTTTTTTCTTCACGAGGGTTTCCTATTTCTCTGAAAGGAGCAACTGCTGCGGCGAGTCCGGCACCGCATGCTGCGTCGATTTCGCGAACCCGGCATTCCGGAACATCTTCTCATATTGTGAGAAGGTGTAGGCATCGCCCGAGTCCGTTCCGGCAAGCATCACAAGGCTGAAAGCCGCAGATGTCGGCGGCGTAACGCGATCTTCGTTGGGCACAAATTCTAAGGTGATTACTTTTCCACCAGGCTTCAGCGCCGCATGGACCCGCCGCATCAGTTTTTCGCAGGTCGCTTCATCGAAATGGTGAAAAATGTTCGTAAGCAGCACGAAATCGTAGCCGGTGCCAAACTCCGCCTCGAACGCGCTGCCGGGCACCGTGGTAAAGCGATCCGCAACACCAAACTTCTTCGCGTTTTCCTGCGCCACTTCCAGCACGCTGGGCCAATCCAGCGCCACGATTTGCGCAAGAGGATTCCGTTTCGCCACGGTGACTCCATACATCCCATGCCCCGCCGCGATGTCCAAAACTTTGCAGGGCTTCCCCTCGGCGGCGCCCGTCAGTCCGGCGATGAATTCAGCCGCGGGAATCGTCAACGGCGCCATCGAGCGCGCAAAGTTGATCCAAACATCGTCGTTGGGCTTGGTGTTGTCTCCAACGGCGCTGGCGGTGCCGCCCTTCCTCACGGCTTCTGTCAAAGCTTCAAAGTTTTTCTTGTGCCACGGACTCCCAAGAAAACCCGTCATCGACGCCAGGCATGCCGGAGAATGGCGATTCAGAAAAATGGCCGACTCCTGTGTAAGCGCGTAACGCTCCGCCTCCTTAGTTAAGAATCCCTGGATGGTCAGATAATCGCAAAGAATCCGCACGCCGCGTTCCGCAGCACCGGTCTTCGCGGCAAGAAGAACGGAGGCGTTCGCTCCGTCCGCGATGGCCGTGAAAATATCCAATTCGATTCCAGCTTTCAGCGCGGCGGTTTGTTGGAAGGCGCAGAGTGTATTGAAAATGTTCTCCGGGGTAGGGCGGCTTGTTGCCGTAGGTGTGGCCATGAATGAGCTCTCCTGTCCTGAGATGTGGACATCACAGATTATATACGCGGAGGCTCACAAAACGTTTCTCCTCACAGGCACACAGGCAAACGGATTGCCCGAATCCCGCCCGGCTGGCATACTCTCTTTTCCCCGCAACAACCAAGAGGCAATCGATGAAACGTGAATATCACCGCTGGTACTCTCACCGGCTCGGCATGGAGCTGGGCGTCGCCGTCTTCGGGCACTGGGGCCCGCCGCTTCTGGGCTTCCCGACCAGCGCTGGCGACGAGTGGGAGCTCGAGGGCCAGAGCATG
>WNFB01001024.1_pt1 | contig 23384 bp, 19 predicted proteins | sample 5400501 | NCBI WGS metagenome assembly WNFB01 (sample SAMN13153341, study PRJNA577476) | soil metagenome | isolation source: 200 cm saprolite under Douglas fir tree site 2 hole 1 | place: USA:California | collected 2015-04-18 | reverse complement strand
ACCTCGAGTTCGTGGCCGCCCAAATGAATCGACGGCCGCGGAAGACACTTGGCTGGCTCAAGCCCCGCGAAGCCCTTGCCCAGCTACTCTCTGAGTCGCCCCGTCAGCCCCTTGTTGCATCGACCGATTGAATTCGCCACCGGTTATGGCGCACGTTTGGCGTCAGCCGTGCGGATAGGAGACCATGTCCGCGACGGCAAGGTCGGCTGAGAAGCTCAGTTACGGGAAGGGATAGGTTCATCCTCCCCATTCATGGCGAGGTGGCCCCAAAGGGCCGGAGGGGCCAAACCCCCTACTACACTGGGGCGTCGTGGCAGCCCAAGAGCCATCCCTCGAGCCGAGGCGAGCCGCGGAACTTCTCGACCGGGTCGAGAAGAACGTCCACCGGGTGATCGTCGGCAAGGACCGCGTGGTGCGCCTGGCCCTCGCCGGTCTGGTGGCAGGCGGTCACGTGCTGCTCGAGGACCTCCCCGGCACAGGCAAGACGATGCTCGCGCGCGCCCTGGCGACGTCGGTCGGCTGCACGTTTCGTCGCATCCAGTGCACGCCGGACCTGCTGCCGTCCGACATCACCGGCTCGAGTGTCTTCAACCAGAAAGACCTGACCTTCGAGTTCATCCCCGGACCGATCTTCGCCAACATCGTGCTGGCCGACGAGGTCAACCGGGCCACGCCGCGTACGCAATCCGCGTTGCTGGAGGCGATGGGCGAGCGCCAGGTGACCGTCGAGGGCACGACGCGGGTCCTGGACCGCCCGTTCTTCGTCGTCGCCACGCAGAACCCGACCGAGTTCCACGGTACCTACCCGCTGCCTGAGTCGCAGCTCGACCGCTTCGTCCTGGCGGCCGAGATGGGCCCGCCCACAGATGCGGAGGCGCTGGAAGTCCTGGCTCGGCGCGAGCATGGCGATCCGCTCGCCGAGCTGACCTCGGTCATCGACATCACCGATGTCATCGAGCTGCAGGAGGCTTGCCTCCGCGTCGTGGCCGCGCCGGCGATCCGGACCTACCTGGTGGCTTTGCTGCAGGCAATCCGCGCGCGGCCCGACGTGGTGCTGCCCGCAAGCATGCGCTCCGGCGTGTACCTGCAGCGCGCCGCGCAGTCGTGGGCGCTGTTCGAGGGGCGTGACTTCGTGCTGCCCGACGACATCAAGCTGCTCGCGGTCCCCGTCCTGGCGCACCGGCTCGGCATGAGGGGGCGGGGCAGGGCCGCCGACATGCTGAACGAGGTCGTTGCCTCGCTGCCAATTCCCCCGTTGAGGCAGCACTGAGACCGACCTGGCGCGTCAGCGGAGCGGCGGCGCTCTGGCTGGTCCTCGAGTGGTACGGCGCGACCTCCGAGGTGCCGTGGCTCTTCTTGCTCGCCTCGTGGCTTCTCGCCCTGGTCGTGGTGGCGGCCGGCTATGCGGCCTGGAGCCGCGCCGGCCTGCGTCTGCACCTTGCCGTACAGTCCAACCGCCCTGCTGCCGACTCGCCGGCGGAGGTGCTTCCCGACGCGGTGTTGCGCCGCGCGCCGGTCGCTGCACCTGTCTTCGAGGGCGACGGTCTCGAGCTGGAGGTCGGACTCGACAACCCCGGCGCCGCGCGCGGTCCGGCGTGGGTCGCCGGGCAGGTCGGCGGCAGGCAGGTCATGTTCGCCACTGGGCTTGTGCCGCGTACCGGCTGGCGGCGGCTTAAAGTCCTGCGCGAGCTGCGCCGCGGACCGATCGGCGCGACGGGTTGGACCATCGGCACGGGCGATCCCTTCGGCTTCTTTGCCGGCCGGCGCAGGTGCCCGGACTCCGAGGTCGCGTTGGTGCTTCCTCGCTTCACGTCGTTCGCGGCGCGATGGCAGCCACGCGAGCTCGAGTCGGCGGCCGCCGCGCCAAGGGCAGGCAGCGGGAACGAGCTGTTCGGGATTCGCGAGTACCGGCCGGGCGACTCGCTGCGGCGCATCCACTGGCGCTCGAGCGCCCGGCACGGGCAGCTTGTGGTGCGCGAGTACGAGCCGCCCGGGGTGCGGACGATGCACATCGTGGTCGACCCGGCACCGCCGACTGACGACGTCGCCGACCAGGTCGCGCGCATCGCCGCCTCCGAGGCGTGGGACTGCGTGAGGGACGGAGGATGGGTCGTGATCTCGGGCCCGGAACTCGAGCCGACTCACGAAGAGCGCGACCTCTGGCCGCTGCTCGAATGGCTGGCGCGATATCCGAATCCCCCCACCGCCGCCTTCGGCGCCGCCTCCCTACCCAGTGGGGAGGCCTCCACAACGATCGTTGTGACAGCGAACCCGGAGCTGCTGGACACCCCGGCGATCAGGAGGTGGCTCGTGGGTGAGGCCGACGCCGACACCGACATCGCCTTCGAGCGGGTGGGGGTTTCATGGCCGCTTTGATCGGCCGGTTGAGGTTGCCCAAGTCTCCGATCGAGCACTCCGTGGAGGCGCGCGCGTTTGTGTTCTCCGGTTTCGCCGTTGCGGTCCTGGCGATCGTCATCTACGGCCAGGACTACGTGGTGCCTGTCCTTGGCGTCGTCGCCGCCGCGGTAGGACACGTGGTGAGCTATCGCGAGCGCACGCGCAGGCGCGAGTTCTGGCGACAGGCGTTTCTGGCCGCGCTGATTTTCGGCGCGCTGTTCTACGTCATCGCCGATTCGTCGCTCGCGCTGTTCGGCGGCGTGCTTCCGCAGGCCAACTTCGCCGTCCTGCTCGTCGCGATCACCAGCTTCGACCTGAAGACGCGGCGCAACTGCTACTCGAGCCTGTGGATCAGCCTCGCGATCCTGTACCTGGCGGCGGTCTACGCGTGGGATTATGCGTTCGGCATCCTCGTCGCGAGCTGGGCGGCGTGCCTGGCCGGGTTCTGGATGGCTTCTCACCTGCGCCGCCTGAACACGGCGATGAGTGGGCCGGTCCGCACCATCGCGCTCATCGCGGTCATCGGATTGACCGCCGGGGTTGGTTGGTTTGCCCTGGTGCCGCAGCCGGGCGGCATTCCCATCTCCCCGCTGGTCATCTCGCTGCCGAACTTCACGAGCTTCAGGGGCGGCCTGGAAAGCCCAGCCCTGCCCCTCGTGCAGCTGAGCGGTGACTCGTCGGGTGCGGCCAGCACGGTCGACCTGCATTTCCGCGGCCGGCCAGGCGACGCGCCGGTGATGTACGTGCGCACGGGTGCGCCTGCCTACTGGCGCGGCCTCATCTTCGATCGGTACCGCAGCGGCGCCTGGACCGCTTCCAACCCGTTCTATCGCCAGACCGAGCCTTACGTGCCGCCACGGCTCCTGCCTCCGGCGCCGCCCGGCAACCGCGGGACGTTCGTCCAGACGTTCCGCGTCCTGCGCCCGATGCCGGCCGTCATCAACGCCGCGTACCCGATCGAGAGCCTCTACGCGCCCGTGTCCGGGCTGCGCGAGGACGCCTACGGAACGTTTCACACGCCGGACCAGCTGCGGCCGGGACAGACCTATTCGGTCGTGTCCTACATTCCCGACCTGTCGCCGCAGAGCCTGCGCGCCGACGAGGTCGAGTCGGTGTTCACCGACGCAAGCGGGACGTACGAGGACTTCAGCCCGCTTTCAGCCGCCGCGCGACGGCTTGCCGCGCAGGTCGTGGCAGGCACGACCAACGAGTTCGACACCGTGATGGCACTGACGAACTACCTGCAGCACAACTTCACCTACACGCTTGCGCTGCCACCGGTGCCGGCCGGTCGCGATCCGGTCGACTGGTTCCTGTTCGACGTCAAGACCGGCTACTGCGAACAGTTCGCCACGGCCGAGACCCTGATGCTCCGCAGCCTCGGCATCCCGGCCCGGCTCGCGACGGGATACGCGACAGGTGATTACGACCCGATCCTGAACCAGGCAGTGGTCCGCGAACGCGACGCTCATGCCTGGGTGGAGGTGTGGTTTGGGAGCCATGGATGGGTCCCGGTCGACCCCACGCCGGGGGTTTCGCCGCTGGCAGCGACTCAGTTCCCAGGTCACTGGGCGGCGGGCGGCCTGGCACGACTGATTCCGCATCTGACGATCGGAGCGCCGGCAGCTGCGCTTGGCTCGCTTGGCGTGCTCGGCACGATCCCGCCGGCGATCGCAATTGCGCTCGCGGTGGTCGTCGTCTACGCCTGGCTCCGACGGCGCGGATGGAAGACGCCGAAGCCGCAGCCGGGCGAGTCCGAGCTGCTCCGCCTCTATGAGTGTCTCCAGCACCGGCTGGGACGGCATCGGGCCCCGCCGGAAACACCGCTGGAATATCTGCACTCGTCCCCATTCATGGGGGCCCCGCGGCAAGCCGCGGGGGCCGGCGAAGCCGGGGTGGGGCTGCTTCAAGAGGTCACGCGCGCGGTCAACGAAGGCGCGTACGCGGGACGCTGGCCCGACCCGCGCCGGGTGCGGGAGATGGCCCAGCAGATATCCTCAGGTACATGGTCCAAGCTCTGAAAACAACGGGCGCCGAAAGCGTCCGCTGGAACCTCAACGATCTCTTCACGTCGCCCGGCGATCCAAAGCTCGAGACATCTCTGGCGCGAGACCTCGAGCGCGCCAAGGCTTTTGAGGCGAAGCACAAGGGCAAGGTCGCGACGCTCGAACCGAAGGCGTTCGCGGCGATGATGCGCGAGCTCGCGGAGTACGAAGAGGCTGCGGCGAAGCCCGAGGTCTACGCCTACCTGCTCCACAGCCAGGACACACAGGACCATGCCGCCGGCCGCCTGCTGGCTCGCGTGCGTGAGGCGAGCGCGGAGCGCGGCCGCCATATGGTGTTCTTCACCCTCGAGCTGGCCCAGGTCACCGACGAGCACGCTGCTCGGCTCTACGCGGACGAGGAGTCGGGGACCTATCGCCACACCATCGAAGAGGCGCGCAAGTACAGACCGCACCAGCTTTCGGAGCCCGAGGAGCGCGTGCTCACCGACTTCAGCCCGGTCGGCAACGTCTCCTGGGTGCGGCTGTTCGATGAGCTGTGCGCGCGGATCCGCGTGGGCGTTGATGGTCAGCAGGTCGCGCTCGACCAGGCGCTGAACATGCTGCGCGAGTCGGACCGTGACGTTCGCCGCAAGGCAAGCGCCGCGGTGACAGAGGCACTCAGCGGGGACATTCGCACGCGCGGCTACGTCTTCAACGTGATCCTGCAGGAGAAGGCGATCGACGACCGCCTACGCAATTTCCCGACGTGGATCAGCTCGCGGAACCTGGCCAACGAGACCTCGGATGCCGCGGTGCAGGCGCTGGTCGACGCCGTGACCGGCCGGTACGACGTGAGCGTCCGCTACTACAGGGTCAAGCGAAAGCTGCTCAACGTAGGTGAGCTGCACGAGTGGGACAGGTACGCGCCGGTGGGCGACACCACACCCGACCTCACCTGGGACGTCGCCAAAGAGCTAGTGCTCGGTTCTTACCAGCGATTCTCGAAACGCGCGGGAGGGCACATCGCGGACTTCTTCGAGAAGGGCTGGATCGACGCGCCGGTCGTGCCAGGCAAGGCCGGCGGCGCCTACTGCATGCCTGTCACGCCTCATCACCACCCCTACGTGTTGATGAATTTCACCGGCAAGCTGCGCGACGCGCTGACCCTGGCGCACGAGCTGGGTCACGGACTGCACGACCGGATGGCCGCGAAGCAGCACATCTTCGACTACCACCCGCCTCTCACGCTGGCGGAGACCGCGTCGGTTTTCGGTGAGGCTCTGACGTTCGACCGGATCATGGCCGAAGAGAAGGACCCGAAGGTCCGGCTGGCGATGCTGTGCAGCCAGTGCGAAGACGCCTTCTCGACCGTCTTCCGGCAGGTCGCGTTCAACCGCTATGAGGACGCGATCCACACGGTACGCCGCAGCGAGGGCGAGCTTTCGGTCGAGCAGCTGGGCGAGCTGTTCCAGGAGAAGCTCCAGGCGATGTTCGGGGACGCCCTGATCCTGACCGACCAGCACAAGGTCTGGTGGAGCTACGTCAGCCACTTCATGCACACGCCGGGCTACGTGTACGCGTACGCCTTCGGCAACCTGCTTGCGCTGTCGGTCTACCACCGCTACCTGGAGCTGGGCCCCTCCTTCGTCGACGACTACCTGGAGTTCCTGGCGGCGGGTGGATCGACGAGGCCGGACGAGCTGGTCCGGCGGATCGGGATGGACGTCACCGACCCGGGCTTCTGGGACGCGGGCCTGAAGATCCTCGACGGTATGGTGAGCGAAGTCGAGCGCCTGGCGGGCTCAAGTTCGGGCGGTCGATAAACTAAGCCAAACAGCTGGACGCGCCGCGCCCGCGGCCCTTTCGCAAGGAGTGACATGGCCGTCACCGAAACGATTGCGACCACCGATCTCGAGTTTGCTCGCCAGCTCGGCCAGCAGTTGCGGGTGGACTCTATCCGCTGCAGCACCGCCGCCGGCTCGGGGCACCCGACCTCGTCGATGTCAGCCGCGGACCTCATCGCCGTCCTCATCGCGCGCCACCTGCAGTACGACTGGACGAGGCCCAAAGACCCCAACAACGACCACCTGATCTACTCCAAGGGCCACGCTTCACCGCTGTGCTATGCGATGTTCAAGGCCGTCGGGGCGATCACCGACTCCGAGATGATGACCTTCCGCAAGTTCGGCTCGCGGCTCCAGGGCCACCCGACGCCGGCCATACCCTGGGTCGATGTTGCGACGGGGTCGCTCGGCCAGGGCCTTCCGGTCGGCGTCGGCGTAGCGCTGGCCGGCCAGTACCTCGACAAGCTGCCGTTTCACGTCTGGGTGCTCTGCGGCGACTCGGAGCTGGCCGAGGGCTCGATCTGGGAGGCGGTGGACAAGGCGGGTCACTACAAGCTCTCCAACCTGACCGCGATCTGGGACATCAACCGGCTCGGCCAGCGAGGCGAGACCGAGTACGGCTGGAACCTGGACACGTATCGGCGGCGCGTCGAGGCCTTCGGCTGCTTCCCGATCGTGATCGACGGCCATGACATGGGCTCGATCGACCGGGCCCTCGGCGAGGCGATCTCCAACACCGACAAGCCCACGGTGATCATCGCCAGGACCATCAAGGGCAAGGGGTTCTCGGAGATCGAGAACAAGGACGGCTGGCACGGCAAGGCGCTGCCGCCCGACATGGCAGAGCGCGCGATCAAAGAGCTCGGTGGGATTCGCAACCTCAAGGTCAAGTCGCAGAAACCGGAGCGGGGCATCTCGCCCAAGCGACCGGTCCAGGCCGACCCGGTGCTCCCGTCTTACAAGAAGGACGACCTGGTCCCGACACGCAAGGCGTACGGGGACGCGCTGCTCGCCCTCGCGGCCATCCCCGAGGTCGTCGCGATGGACGGTGAAGTATCCAACTCGACCCACACCGACGAGTTCGCCAAGGCGCATCCCGACCGCTTTTTCGAGATGTGGATCTCGGAGCAGCAGCTCGTGGCGACCGCGGTCGGCATGAGCGTGCGCGGCTACAAGCCCTTTGCCTCGACCTTCGCCGCGTTCTTCTCCCGCGCGTACGACTTCATCCGCATGGCCGGGATCTCGCAGGCCAACATCCGCCTCGTCGGCTCGCATGCCGGAGTCGAGATCGGCCAGGATGGCCCCTCGCAGATGGCCCTCGAAGACCTGGCCTCGATGCGAGCGATCCACGGTTCGACGGTCCTGTACCCGTGCGATCCCAACCAGGCCGCGAAGCTGACGCGCTTGATGGCCGACACGCCCGGCATCGTGTTCATGCGCACGACCCGCGGCGCCTACCCGACTCTCTACGGTGCCAACGAGGTCTTCAAGGTCGGCGGATCCAAGGTGATCCGGCAAAGCCCGAAGGACAAGGTGGCGCTGATCGGCGCCGGTGTCACGCTCCACAACTGCCTGGCCGCGGCGGACGCGCTGGCGGCGAAGAAGATCCCGGTGCGCGTGATCGACCTCTACTCGGTCAAGCCAGTCGACGTGAAGACGCTGCGCGAAGCCGCGAAGGTGACCAGGGGCAGGCTGATCGTGGTCGAGGATCACTACCCGCAGGGAGGGTTGGGCGCGGCCGTCCTCGAGGCGCTCGCCGGTGATCCTCCCCCGCGCGTCGTGCACCTGGCCGTGAGAGACCTGCCCACCTCCGGCAAGCCCGAGGAGCTCATGAACGCGGCCGGGATCTCGAGCAGGCACATCGTCGCCGCGGCGATCAAGCTCGCGGCCTCCAGGTGATGGCGACCGCCACCGCGAGCAAGCCAACGGCAATCAAAGAGCTCCACGAGATCGGCCAGTCGCTGTGGCTGGACAACATCCGGCGCCAGCTGATCACGTCTGGCGAGCTGGCCCGGCTGCGCGACGAGGGTCTCACCGGCGTCACCTCGAACCCGACCATCTTCGAGAAGGCGGTCAGCGGTTCGACCGACTACGACGAGGCGATGGTCCAGCTCGTGCGGGCGAAGAAAACGCCGGCCGCGATGCTCTGGGAGCTGATGGTCGAGGACATCCAGGCCGCGGCCGACACGTTCCGTCCGGTGTACGACCGGACGAAAGGCAAGGACGGTTTCGTCAGCATCGAGGTCTCACCGACAGTCGCCGACAACACGCGGCAGACCATCAGGTGGGCGGAGGATCTCCGCGAGCGCTGCCACCGGCCCAACGTCATGGTCAAGATTCCCGCCACGAAAGAGGGACTGCCCGCGATCCAGGACCAGATCTCGAAAGGCCACAACATCAACGTCACGCTGATCTTTTCCGTCGACCGCTACGCCGAGGTCGTGGATGCGTACCTGTCAGGTCTCGAAGCGCTGCACCACAAGGGCGGTGACCTGAGAGCTGTGGCGAGCGTGGCGAGCTTCTTCGTGAGCCGCGTCGACACCAAAGTCGACAAACAGCTGGCGGAGAAGATCAACGCCACCCAGGATCCGCGCGAGAAGCAAACGCTCGAGCGTCTCTACGGCACGGCCGCGATCGCCAACTCCAAGCTGGCCTACGAGCGGTTCGGCCAGCTCTTCAGCGGCCCGCGCTGGGAGAAGCTCGAAAAGGCAGGGGCGCTCACCCAGCGCTGCCTGTGGGCGAGCACCTCGACCAAGGACCCGCGCTACCCCGACACCTATTACGTCGAAGAGCTCATCGGTCCGGACACGGTGGACACCGTGCCGCCCCAGACGCTGGCCGCTTTCCGCGAGCACGGCGAGGTGCGGCGCAGCCTGGACGAGAACGTCGACCTGGCGAGGCGACAGCTGAAGCAGCTGGGCGAGGTCGGGATCAGTCTGGAGAGGGTCACCCAGGAGCTGGAGGTCGAAGGGGTCGACGCCTTCACCAAGTCGTTCGAGAGCCTGCTGGCCACGCTCGCCAGGGCGTCGAAGGACATCCGCGCCGGCAAGGGCCCGCGCCAGTGGCACAGCCTCGGCCGGCTGCAGCCGGTCGTCGACGCCCAGGTGGCGAGGCTGCAGAAAGAGGACGCGCCGCGCCGCCTGTGGGCCAAGGACTCGACGCTGTGGAGCTCGGACCCGGCAAAGCGGCAGGAGATCCGCGACCGCCTGGGCTGGCTCGACGTCGCGGACAAGATGCTCGAGCACTCGCACGAGCTCACCGCGGTAGCCAAAGACGGACGAGGCTGCTCGGACGTGGTCCTGCTCGGCATGGGCGGCTCCAGCCTGTGCCCCGACGTGCTGCGCAACACGTTCGGTACGGTCAAGGGCCACCCAAAGCTGCACGTGCTGGACACGACAGACCCGGCGACGATCCTCTCCGTCCGGTCGAAGATCAAGATCGGCACCTCGCTCTTCATCGTCGCGTCGAAATCAGGCGAGACGACCGAGACGCTCTCCCACTTTGCCTATTTCTGGGGCCAGACAAAGGGGAAAGGCAGACAGTTCGCGGCGATCACCGATCCAGGTTCGGGCCTGGAGAAGCTCGCCAAGGAGCACCAGTTCCGCTGGATCTTCCCCAACCCGCCGGACATCGGCGGCCGCTACTCGGCGCTGTCCTACTTCGGCCTGGTCCCGGGCGCGCTGATGGGGGTCAGGGTCGCCGAGCTGCTGGACCGAGCGATCGAGATGGAGCACTCGTGCGCCGACTCCGTGCCGGTCGACGGCAACCCGGGCGTCTGGCTCGGAGCGGTGATGGGACGCCTGGCGACGCAGGGCCGCAACAAGGTCACCCTGATCGCATCGCCGAAGGTCGCGACCTTCGGCTACTGGGTCGAGCAGCTCATCGCGGAGAGCACCGGCAAGGAGGGCAAGGGCATCGTGCCCATCGAAGGCGAGCCCGCCGGCAAGCCGGCCGTGTACGGCGACGACCGGCTGTTCGTGTACATCCGCATGGACGCCGACCCGCCCAACCGCGCGGTGCAGGCGCTGGAGAAAGCCGGTCACCCGGTGATCACGCTGACCATGCGCGACAAGCTCGACCTCGGCGGCGAGTTCTTCCGCTGGGAGGTCGCCACGGCGATCGCGGGCTCGATCCTGGGCATCGACGCCTTCGACCAGCCCAACGTCCAGGAGTCCAAGGACAACACCAAGAAGGTGCTCGCGAAGTTCAAGCAGTCCGGCAAGCTGCCGGTGGCGGAATCCGTGGCGGCCGCGAAAGCCCGGCCCGGCATCGTGTCCCTCCTAGGGCAGGCCAGGCGCGGCGCCTACTTCGCGATCATGGCGTACACGGCCCGCACCCCGGGGTCGGAGGCGGCGATCGCAGCCATCCGGACCACAGTGCGGAACAAGACGAAGATCGCCACCACCGCCGGGTACGGTCCGCGGTTCCTGCATTCGACGGGCCAGCTGCACAAGGGTGGTCCGAAGACGGGTCTTTTCCTGCAGATCGTCCAGGACGACGCCAGGGACGTGAAAATCCCCGGCCAGCCCTACAGCTTCTCGATCCTCAAGCAGTCGCAGTCGCTGGGCGACCTCCAGTCGCTCACGTCGCGGCGGTTGCCTGTCTTGCGAGTCACGCTGGGTCGCGATCCAGCGGCGGGGTGGCGCGCGCTGACGGCGGCCGTCAAGGCTGCGGTCCGCTAGTCATGGAGATGGGCATGGTCGGCCTGGGCCGCATGGGCGGCAACATGTCCCTGCGCCTGATCAAGCGCGGGCACCGCATCATCGCCTTCGACCTCTCCCCGGCCGCGGTCCAGTCGTTGGCCGGCCAGGGCGCGGTCGGCGCTGAATCGTGGGAGGACTTCGTGGCCAGGTTCCAGAGCCGGCCTCGGGTCATGTGGATCATGGTGCCCGCCGGCTATCCCACCACCCAGACCATCAACAAGCTGATCGAGCTCGGCGACCCCGGCGACATCATCATCGATGGCGGCAACACCAACTGGAAAATCGCGCTCGACGACTGCGCCCGGATCAAGGCCAAGGGCATGCACTACATGGATGCCGGCACTTCGGGCGGGATATGGGGCTTCGACTTCGGCTACTGCCTCATGGTTGGCGCGGAGCCGGAGATCTACGAGCACTGTGTTCCGCTGCTGAAGGACCTGGCGCCTGACGACGGCGGCCTGGTCCACACCGGGCTTGAAGGCTCGGGACACTTCGTGAAGATGGTCCACAACGGAATCGAGTACGGCCTGATGCAGGCTTACGCCGAAGGCTTCCAGGTCATGAAGATGGCGAAGTCATTTCCGGGAATGGACATGCGGGCGATCGCTGAGGCCTGGCGCACAGGCAGCGTGGTGCGCTCATGGCTGCTCGACCTCATCGCGCGTGGTCTTTCCGAGGATCCCGAGCTGGCCGGCATCAAAGGGTGGGTCGAGGACACGGGTGAGGGACGGTGGACGGTCGAGGCCGCGATCGACGAGTCGGTGCCGACGCCGGTGATCGCCGAGTCGCTTTTCGCGCGTTTTCGCAGCCGCATGGAGAACACGTTCGGCGACCGGATGCTGGCGATGATGCGGCAGCAGTTCGGCGGCCACGCCGTGGTCAAGGACGCCGCGGCCGAGAAGTGAAGGTCGAGGAGGCCCCCAACCCGCTAGCCGAAGGCCTGCACGACTACCGGGTCGCCGACCCGGCGGTCATGGTCATCTTCGGCGCCACCGGCGACCTGAGCGGTCGGAAGCTTCTTCCGGCGCTGTACAACCTGGCCAAGCAGCGCTCCCTGCCCGCGGGTTTCGCTGTGGTGGGAGCGGCCATGGATGACCTGACCGACGACGCGTTTCGGAAGCACGCGTCCGGCAAGATCCACGAGTTCTCGCGCACGCAGCCGATCGACGACCGCGTGCTCGACGCGTTTCTGTCCTCGCTCTCCTACGTCAAGGTGGACTTCAGCAAGCTCGAAGACTTCAAGGCGCTGGCCCGGAGGCTCCAGGAGCTCGACAGCACCAACCACATCCCTGGCAACCGGATCTTTTACTGCGCCACGCCGCCGCCGATGTATCAAACCATCGCCGTGCAGCTGCAGGCCGCGGGCCTGAACACCGGGAGCGGCTTCCACCGGATCGTGGTGGAGAAGCCGTTCGGTTCCGACCTGAAGTCCGCGCGTGAGCTGACGCAGACCCTGCAGAAGGTGTTTCCGGAGGACGCCGTCTACCGCATCGACCACTACCTCGGCAAGGAGACCGTCCAGAACATCCTCGCCTTCCGGTTCGCGAATTCGATCTTCGAGCCGGTGTGGAACGCGAACCTCATCGACTCGGTGCAGATCACGGTCGCCGAGGACATCGGCATCGAGCAGCGCGGCGCCTACTACGACCATGCCGGCGCGCTGCGCGACATCGTGCAGAACCACGCCCTCCAGCTCGTCACCCTGACCGCCATGGAGCCGCCGCTGGCCTTCGAGGCCAACGCGGTCCGCGACGAGAAGGTCAAGGTGTTGCGCTCGATCCGCCCTCTCATCGGCGAGGACATCGAGCAGTCGACGGTGCGCGGCCAGTACACGAAGGGTTGGGTGTCGGGCGAGAAAGTTGCGGGTTATCGGGAAGAGAAGAACGTGGCGACCGACTCCCAGACCGAGACCTTCGCCGCGCTTCGCCTGTTCATCGACAACTGGCGTTGGGCCGGCGTCCCGTTTTACATCCGCGCTGGGAAGCGCTTGCCCAAGCGCGTCACCGAGATTCGGATCCAGTTCAAGCGCCCGCCGCATCTCACTTTCGGTCGCGACGCGATGAAAGAGGTGGATCCGAACGCGATCACGCTTCGCATCCAGCCCGAGGAGGGAATCTCGCTGAAGTTCGGCGCCAAGGTGCCCAGCGCCGGGCTGCGCATCCGAAGCGTGACGATGGACTTCGAGTACATGACATCTTTTCTCGTTGAGGCCCCGGAGGCGTACGAGCGACTGCTGCTCGACTGCATGATCGGCGACCCGACGCTCTTCACGCGCGCCGATGAGGTGGAGGCAGCGTGGACGCTCATCGATCCGGTCGAGAATGCCTCGCGCAGCGGGCGGCCCCCGATCGGCACTTACGCGGCAGGCACGTGGGGTCCTCCGGCCGCGGCCCAGCTGCTTCAGGCCGACGGTAGGGAGTGGCACCGACCGTGAGCACGCCTGCGGCACAGGAGTGGAACCGCGTCTGGCATGGAGAAGGGGTCACCGTCGCCGACGTGCTGAGCGCGGTGGCCGAGATCCGCCACAAGTTCGCCCAGGCCGAGATGGGCGATGAGGAGCACCTGCACCCGCGCAACTGCGTGATGACGCTGATCGGCGTGGCGCCGACCGAGGCCGACGAGCGGGTGGCCGAGCGCACGACGGAGGTGATCGGCACCCAGCACCCCGCGCAGTCGATCGTGATCCGCGAAGAGGCGCCGGTCCGCGGCCGGTACCTCGATTCGTGGATCACGACCGAGGTCCGGCGGCCGGAGACGGCGTGCGCGGTGGAGTGCGAGATCATCACGCTCCACGTGCACGGCAAGGCGGCCGACCACCTGGCGGCGATCGTCGATCCGCTGCTGGTGAGCGGCGTGCCGACGTACCTCTGGTGGTTGGGCACGCCCCCGTTTGGAAAACGCGAGCTGCTCGACACGCTGCGCATCTGCGATGGGCTGGTGGTCGACTCCGCCGCGTTCGAAGAGCCGTATCGGTCGTTTCGCAGCATGTCGCGCCTGTTGAAGGTGTCTCACCACCGGCTCGGCCTCGCCGACATGCAGTGGTCGAGGCTGCGCCCATGGCGGGAGACCATCGCGCAGTTCTTCACACCGGTCGATCGGCGGCCGTTCCTGGCCCGCATCACGGAGGTGGGTGTCGACTATGTGGGGGAGGGGCGTGGTAACCGGATCGCGGCGGCGCTGATCACCGGTTGGATGGCGGCTGCGCTGGGTTGGAAGCTCAGGCGCGCAACCGCCGGAAGCGGCGGCATAGTGGTCGGCCACTACGAGGCCGGGGGAAGGTCGATCGAGGTGGATTTCCGGTCCGTGCAGAAAGAGCACCTCGCCTCGGGCGAAATAAGCGCAGTCCGCATCGGAGGGGCGTCGCAGGGAACGACCTTCCGCCTGTCGGTGCAGCACGACCCCGAGCGTCCGCGGACCGTCGCCGAACCCGCCTACCGAACCCTGCATCCGACGGGAGGCGAGGATGACGCGGGGATGGAGCTGGCGGAGCGCCGCGCCGAGTGGCACCGCGACGTCCTGCACGAGAACCTCGAGTCGCTGCACCACACCGCGAGCGGAGAGCCGCCCGGCGAGAGCCGCCCCCGACATCCGATGGTCTTCAGCACGGAGCGCAGGCGGCCGGATTCGGCGCGGGTGCTGCTCACGATGATCGAGATCGGTGAAGTCGCGCCGCTGCGTCACGTCCAGCAGATCGAGCCGGAGGACGAGGCAGGCTTGCTGCTCGACCTTTTGTCCACCGGGACGCATGACGAGGTCTACAACCGCTCGTTGGCCGCAGCCGTCGACCTCGTCGAAAAGTTCTAGTGGCCCAATTCACAGTGCTGGCAAACGCGGAAGAGGTCGCGGAAGCAGCCGCGGCGGACATCGCGCAGGCGTTGCGTGACGGAGCGCGCACCCTGGTCCTGACCGGCGGCACATCACCGATCCGGTGTTACGAGCTGCTGTCGGAGCTCGACGTCGAGTGGGGCCGCGTGACGGTGCTCTTCGGCGACGAGCGATGCGTGCCGCCGCTGGACCCTGAGAGCAATTACCGGATGGCGAAGGAGTCGCTGCTGGATCACGTGAATCCCGCGACGGTCTACCGGATTCCCGCCGAGCTCGGGCCCGACGAGGGCGCGGATGCATACGCGGAGGTGGTAGTGGCCGCCGCGCCGCTGGACTTCGTTTTGTTGGGAGTGGGGGAGGACGGTCACGTAATGTCGCTCTTTCCAGGCCACAAAGCTTTGAAGGCAAGTGGCCTGACGGCCGGCATCCACGACTCCCCCAAACCGCCCTCGCAGCGCGTTACGTTGACGATGGAGGCGATCGGTGACGCAGGTCGGGTGTTGATCATCGCTACCGGCGCCGACAAGGCAAACGCGGTGGCGATGGCGCGGCATGGACAGGGCCCATCCGGGATGATTGCCAACGCACGATGGCTGATCGATCGCGCCGCCGGCGGACTTCCCCATTAATGGGGAAGTCCCGTCCTCCCCATTCGTGGGGAGGTGGCGCGAAGCGCCGGAGGGGCTGCTACGAAAATTGAAGTAGTTCCCTCCATCCTCTCGGCCGACGTCGGCCGTCTGGCGGAACAGGTCAAGGAGGCGCAGTCGGCGGGCGCGGACCGCATCCAGGTCGACGTGATGGACGGCCACTTCGTCCCGAACCTGACCTTCGGACCTCTCGTGGTCGAGGCTGTACGCGAAGCCACATCGCTGCCCATCGAAGCGCACCTCATGGTCGAGCGACCCGAGATGTTTCTGGAGGCGTTTGCCAGAGCAGGAGCAACTCTGATCGAGGTGCAGGTGGAAGCCACGACGTCCCTTTACCGCGCGGTGCAGGCGATCAAGGAGCTGGGCGCCAAAGCCGGCGTCGCGATCAATCCCGGGACGCCGCTCGAGGAACTCCGCGAGATCCTGCCCTACATCGACCTGGTCAACGTGATGACAGTCGAGCCCGGATTCGGCGGGCAGAAATTCATCCCGCACAGCCCGGAGAAGATCCGCCGGTTGCGCGCACTGTCCTCGGACATCGAGATCGAGGTCGACGGAGGCATCGACGCGAAGACCGCACCACTCGTGGTCGCGGCCGGGGCCTCGGTGCTGGTCGCGGGCAAATCTGTCTACGGCTACAAGGGCGGCGTGGCCGCCGGCATCAGGGCGATACGTGAAGCTCTTGACTGACGAGCTCAAGCAGGCCGCGGCCGCCAAAGCCCTCGAGCTGGTCCAGGACGGAATGCTGGTCGGGCTGGGCAGCGGCAGCACTGCGCGGTTTTTCACCGAAGGCCTGGGTCGTCTGGTCGCGCAGGGCATGAAGGTGCGTGGCGTGCCATCGTCGCGCGAGACTGCCGAGCTGGCAGCGGAGCTCGGCATTCCCATCGTCACCGAGCTCCTGGGTCAGGTCGACCTGACCGTCGACGGGGCGGACGAGGTCGATCCTGTGCTGAACCTGATCAAGGGCCGCGGTGGCGCGCTGTTCAGGGAGAAGCTCGTGGCCGCGGCGTCGAAGAGGTTTGTGGTGGTGGTGGACGAGTCGAAGCTCGTGCAGCAGCTTGGCGTGGGGGTACTCCCCGTCGAGGTGCTGCCGTTCTTGTGGCGTTCGACCGCGGAGAGGCTCGCGGCGTTCGGAGTGAGCCTGGTGGTGCGAGGTGGGGAGGAGACGCCCTACATCACGGACAACGGCAACCTGATCCTTGACCTCACAGTTGAGGGCGGGATCAAAGACCCGGCTGGCTTCGGCGCGGAGCTCAACAAGGTGACCGGCGTCGTGGAGCATGGGTTGTTCGTGGGCATGACCGACACGGTGATCGTTGCCGGACCGGAGGGTCCAAAGGCACTCGGGCGTTCGTCGAGCGGGATGTAACCGCCACGCCCCGGCGGCGTTGGAAGGTCACATGAGACGCGCGGCTGCCCTCGTCGCCTTCATGGCCCTCGCGGCGTGCAGCTCGCCCGCGTCCTCGACGGGTCGCTGGCCTTTCAGCAGTCAGGTTCTTTCGGGGTCTGGGCTGCGCATGGCAGCGCTCTCTACTTCTCGGTGTACAACGCACCGCGTCCAACAAGTGACGTGTACAGCGTCGACGCGACAGGGCAGCGCCACGTCGTGGCGACAGGGCTGAACGGTTACTTCTGGCCCACCCTGGCGCCTGGACCTGGGGACGGGTAAGGGCGCTCAGCTATCGACGCCGGTCAGCTCTACGCCGATGTTTGTGGGAGCGAATGTCGTGTGGTCGAACGAGGAGAAGTACGGCGGCGGATGCGAACCAGGTGGGCCGGCGATCCCAGACGGCGCGTTCCTGGCACACGACCTTGTGACGGGCGTCGACTCGCCCGTGGATCTCGGTTTCTATTCGGCTCTCATGGGTGTGCCTTCGCCGCAATACATCACGACGACGTGGGTGCTGGACACGAAGTTCTAAAGATCTAGTCTTCCCCGCAGACGGGGAAGTACCCGGCGAAGCCGGGGATGGGGCAGCCCCTCCGGCCCTGGGGGCCACCTCCCCATGAATGGGGAGGACATGGACGGTTGTTGGCACAATGGGGCTCGTCGGACGGGTCGCACGGTCGACCGCGCGCTTGGCAACTCAATGTCTGGAGAAGCGCGCGCCGCCCGAGCTAGGCGACTTGCTTTTGTTGGCACAATGGGGCTCGTCGGACGGGTCGCCTAGCTCGGTCGAGGGCGCGGCACTGGAAATGCCGTAGGCCCGCAAGGGCCTCGTGGGTTCAAATCCCACCCCGTCCGCCACCTGCAGCGAGCCGCCTACGATAGGTGCGCTCATGCAGGGCACGGATCCACGTCCGCAAGCGGGTCAGCTGTCCCCCGACGGCATGTGGCGTTGGGATGGCATGCGGTGGCAACCCGAACCATCGGTCGCATCGCCCGTCTCCGCCACCCGCACGTCCAAGCGTTCGTGGCTTGCCACCGGAGGCGGAATCGCAGGTCTCCTGGCGATCCCATTCATCGTTGCCGGCTGCATCTTCCCGTTCGTGTATTACAACGACCCCGGGAGCGGACCAGCCTCATCTTCGATTTTCAACCTCGGCTACTCAGGCGGTCTGTCCTTCGCCCTCGAACCCATCGTGGTCATGGTTTGCGCCACGATCGCTGCCATCTTCCTCATCGCCTCGCAGAGCCGGACCGCCCACGCCGTCGGCGCCGGAGTCCTGCTCGCGTTCGGTTTGCAGACGACCGCGATGTTCCTCGGGTACCTCGGCGGCGAGGTCGCCTTTGGGCGACTCGGCCCCGGTGGGGCGATAGGCACCGTCGGCGGCATCGTGCTCCTCCTGGGCGCCGGGCTCGCCGCCGCCAGCCTCCTCGTTTGGCAAGAACCGAGCTCGGAGCACAAGCCAGCCTGACGCTCTGACCTGAACCGCCTGCAACCAACCGGTGGTTTCCTGCATCTCACAAGCAGCAAGATGTCAGCCGCAGTGATGGAGCAACCGTCCCAGGACCTGGCGCGTGCGGCCCAGGGTGACCGGGATTCGTTCTCGCAGCTGATCGAGCCGCTGCTCGACCCCGGCTACCGGCTGGCCGCCGTCATGCTCGCCGATCGCGGTGCGGCGGAAGACGCCGTCCAGGAGGCCTCGGTCAAGGCCTGGCGGAAGATCCGCCAGCTGCGCGGCGACGCGGCGTCGCTGCGCCCCTGGTTCCTCTCCATCGTCGCCAACGAGTGCCGGATGGCGCGCCGGACGCGGTGGTGGTCGGTCATCAAAGTCGCCGATGTCGATAGTGAGCCGGGCCGCCAGCCCGAGTCGTATTCGGACCTGAATCGAGCCCTGCTGCGGCTGCCGCCGAATGACCGGCTCCCGCTCGTCCTTCATTTCTATCTCGACCTTCCGCTCGACGAGGTCGCGAGGGCACTCCGCGTGTCGCCCTCCGCCGCCAAGTCGCGCATCTATCGCGCCGCAAAGCGGCTGCGAGCCGACCTCACGATGGAGGAGGTGTTCTGAAGTGAGCAATGAGAATTTCCGCCGCGATCTGAACCGAGCCTTCGACGACATCGCCGGCCGGCCGAGTTCTGCCCTGCGGGATCGCGTTCGGTCCGCCATTGCGCGCCCGCCTGCTGCGCGGAGTTATTACTGGATCGCGGCTGCGGCTGCATGCCTGATCGCGGCGCTGATCGTGGGCGTGTTGTTCGTCGCGAACCCGCTGCACCGGCCGACGTCGAATGTGGGCGGCCCTGTCCCGAGCCCTTCCGCATCACCCTCGGTCTCGCCAAGCGCGTCGCCACTGCCGAGCCCATCGGCATCGCCAACGCCATCAACCGCACCCTTCTCGTGCGGGACGACCTACGGACCCATCACGCAGAACGGACCGGTGGTGGCTTATGTGAGCGACGTGAGAACGGGATCCCACCCTGGGTACGACCGCATCACCATCACCTTCAGCAACGGCGCTCCCACCAGCGTCGAGGTGACGACGCAGACCAACACCACCTTTACCAAGGACCCGAGCGGACTGACCGTCACGCTCCGCGGCGATTCCGGGCTCCTCGTCACCATCCGTGGTGCCGACGAGCACACCAGCTACAGCGGCTCGACTGACTTCAAAACTGGCTACACCAAGCTCCTGGAGGCGCAGCAGGTGCAGGACTTCGAGGGTACCGTGCAGTGGGGAATCGGACTGTCGGGGAACACCTGCTATAGGGTGTACCTGCTCAAGAACCCCGATCGAGTGGTCATCGACGCCGAGACGGGCACCTGAACCCCTACATCAGGGGATGCCGGAGGGCCAGCTCGCGCTGACGTTCCCGGTGGTAGCCGGGATCAGCGATGCGGCCGAAGAGGCGACCGTATGGCGTGAGTCGGATCAATATCAGCTTGCCGACCGCGCGCACCCCGTCGAGCCATGTCAGCTTCTTGCCCTCCGCCCGGCTTCGCGCGTAGTACCGGATCGGCACCTCGTGGATGCGGTAGCCCAGCCTCAGCACCCGGGCCGTGATGTCGGGCTCGATGTCGAACTGGTTGGCCTGCAGGTTGAGCCTCCGCCAGAGGTCGGCGCGCAGGGCTTTGTACCCGCTCTCCAGGTCTGAGATGTAGCAGTCGAACAGCAGGTTGGCGGCAAACGTGACCGCCTTGTTGCCCATCACGAACCAGAAGCTGAAAGCCGTCTGGCCGGCGAATCCTCGCACTCCGTAGACGACATCGGCGCGACCCTCGACGAGCGGCAGCAGCAGGGTGGGGTAGTCGCGCGGGTCGTACTCGAGGTCCGCGTCCTGGACCAGCGCGAACGGCATGTGGACCTCGGCGATCGCGCGGCGCAGCGCGGCGCCCTTGCCCTGGTTGGCCTCGAGCCGAAACGGATGCACGCGGGGGTCTCGCTCGGCGCAGCGGCGTAGGATCTCCCACGTGCCGTCGGTCGAACCATCGTCGACGGCGACCACTTCGCCCACCTCTGGGCGCTCCAGGACATGCTTGAGGATGACCTCGAGGGTGCGCTCCTCGTTAAAGGCCGGAATCATCACGGAAAGAATCCGGTTCAGGGACGGTGCTGCCGCCATCGAGTCCACAACTCTAATCGCGAACGCGCGAATTCAAGCCTCGTTTCATCGCGGCGTACAGTTGCCCTACATCGCCCAGCTGAAGGAGAGGAGCATGTCAACGCTTGCGCTCGACCCCGAAGAGACCACGCAATGGGAGCAGGTCCGCCCCCGCAACATAGCGCCTGCCCAGTGGAAGAAGTTCGAGGGCTATACGTCTGAGATCTTCCAGGCGTTCGGTATGCAGCTCGACACGCCCGGCACCAGTGAAACGCCGCGCCGTTATCTTCGAGCGCTCTTCGAGGCGACCTCAGGCTACGAAGGCGACCCGAAGCTCCTCACCGCCTTCCCGACCGAGTGCCACGGCGGGCCTGACTGCAACATCAGCCAGGTCATCGAGGGACCGATCGAGTTCTACTCGCTGTGCGAGCACCACGCGCTGCCCTTCCACGGACACGCCTTCATCGGCTACATCGCGCACGAGGAGATCATCGGCATCTCCAAGCTGACCCGGCTCGTCCGCGTCTTCGCGCGGCGCTTCACGGTCCAGGAGCGGGTCGGGGTCGAGATCGCCGACGAGCTGGTGCGAGTACTCAAGCCTCATGGCGTCGCCGTGCACCTCAATGCGATGCATCTGTGCACGCAGATGAGGGGCGTCCGCGAGAGCCATTCACGCACCTGGACGTCCAACTGGCGCGGGAACTACGAAAAGGACCAGCAGCTGCGCGCCGAGTTCCTGCAGATCGCCAGCCAACGGTCAGACCACTGATCGAGCGGTTCGACCTTCTCTACGAGGCGGACCTGCCTCGTTACGAGATGCCGGCGGATCTCGAGCGGATCTACGGCCGGCTCGGATTTGCCGACCAGGTCCTCTACTCAAACTTCGTGACTTCGCTAGACGGGGTGGTGACCCTCGGCAACAAGCCTTCCGCCGGGTCGGTGATCAGCGGTCGCAACCACGCGGATCGGTTCTTGATGGGCTTGCTTCGTGCGTGCGCGGACGCGGTGTTGCTCGGCGCGGGCACGCTTCGCGCAACGCCGGGTCATCACTGGACGCCCGAGCACATCTACCCGGACATGGCGACGAGCTATGCCGGGCTGCGGAAGAAGCTCGGACGCAAACCGGATCCCAGGCTCGTGCTGTTCACGGTCACAGGAGAGATCGAGCGGTCCCACCCGGCCGTGGTCGCGGGCGCGACCATCGTGACGAGCGAGGCGGGCGCGCAAGCGCTCGAGGGCCGGCTGCCCGGTTCATGCGACGTGATCGAGGTGGGGAACAGGGGAGCGGTCGACGTGACCCGAGCGGTGTCCGAGCTGCGCTCGCGCGGCTACAACGTCTTGCTCACCGAGGGCGGCCCCCACCTGGCGGGCGAGCTGATCCGGCAAGGCCTCCTCGACGAGGCCTTCATCACGCTCTCGCCGGTGATCGCCGGCCGCGATGTCGAGGCGCGGCTCGGTATGGTGGCCGGCGCCGAGCTCTTACCTTCGCAGCAGCTGTGGAGCAGATTACTCAGCGCAAGGCGCCACGGCGATTTTCTGTTCCTGCGCTACGGGCTGACCAGCCGCTAGCAGGTACTTCCGCCGATCAGCAGCGGCGCCGAGGCGGCGACCGCCGGCGACTGCGTGACCGCGACGATTGCGCTCGACTTCACGCCGCTGGGAATGCTCACCGCCCAATGATCGGTCGGGATCTCGACTATGTATCCGCTGGCCGGCGTATTCGCACTCGGGCCGGGCAGGTCCGTGGTCTGACCCGTACACCGATCGAAGAACTTGACGATGTACGAAACCGGCACCGACTTCTGGACCGCGGTGAAATACACCGCGACCTCGAGTCGACACGCATTCACGTCACAGGCGGTGTTCGTCTCAGGCGTCGTTCCGGGGATGTCGCACGGCGAGGCCACCGTGCAGATCTGCACCGACTTGACCGGAGCTGCGTTCGCCGGTGCGTAGGTCGGCACCGTCTGCGGGCCGCCGGTGGGCGATGCGCTCGGCGTCGCGTGAGGAGAGGCGGTCGCATGCGGAGAGGGCGTCGGATGGGTCTGGCCCGTAATGCTGGGACCGCTGCGACGCGACAGGACGATCACGCCGACGATGCCGAGCAGGATGACGATGACGACCGCCACCGCAGCCGGGACGAGCCACGCCGGCCGCTCGGCCAGCACGCCGCCACGGGAGGGCGGGCGCGGGACGGACGGCCTCCGGGCCGGCGATGGGACCGGCGTCCGGTACGGCGTGGGTGCCGGCGCGACAGGCGCGGGCGGGGCCGGAGCCAGCTCGACTTCAGCCACGCCACTGCCCAGCGGCTCGGCCGGCACCCCCTCTCCGGGCTTCCAGACCGGCGACTCGACCGGAGTCCAGCTCTGCGGCCCGGGCGGCTCCGCGGGGCGCGCCGGGGCGGGCGGAGAGGTGGCAAAGGTCGGAGCCGGAACGACGGGGGGCGGTGGCGGAGGCTCGAAGGTCGGGGCCGGCTTGGGAGGCTCGGTTTGCCACGACGGGGCCGGCCGGGATGGCTCGGGCTGCCAGGTCGGGACCGGCCTGGGAGTCTCGGGCTCGGGAGGCGGAGTCTCGATGGGAGCGGGCGCGGGTGGGTTGGTGGCGGCCGGCGCCGGTGGATCGGCCCACGTCGGCACGGGCGGCGTGCTGGGCACAGGCGGCGGTGGCGTTGGTGGCGTTGCTGCAGGTGGTGGGCCAGGTGGGGCGGGCGGGAAAGTGATCGCAGGAATGGACGGATAGGTCTGCAGGGGCCGGTCCGGTGCGTCGTAGGACGCAGGCGCGCGCACCGGCGTGTCCTGTCGGGGCGCGATGTAGGGCGCAGGCGCCGACGCCACCGGTTGGCGCGCCGTCGGCGGGACGCTGCCCGCGGGAAGGAACGGTGTGATCGGAGGCAGCTCGCGTCCGCCCGCGCGCGTCGCGAGCTCGGACTGCGCAGCCATCTCGCGGTCCGGGGCGAGCAGCGCCGCGGCCATCTCGCGCAGCGCGCCCTGGGCGCGGTCGG
>WNFB01001023.1_pt1 | contig 23389 bp, 18 predicted proteins | sample 5400501 | NCBI WGS metagenome assembly WNFB01 (sample SAMN13153341, study PRJNA577476) | soil metagenome | isolation source: 200 cm saprolite under Douglas fir tree site 2 hole 1 | place: USA:California | collected 2015-04-18 | reverse complement strand
CGGTCGTCACGCGCGCGTGGGGGGGGGAGGGGGGGGCGGGGGGGGCGGACGCAGCTGCGATATCTCCGCGAGACTCGACAGATGCACGTGCGCCACGCGGCGCCCGCGTGCGAGCAGCGCCCGCACGTCCCCGCGCGCTTGCGCGTGATGCAGCTGGCCGAAGGTCCAACCCATCTCGGGAATGTCGAGGTCCTCACCGATGTCGGTGGTGATCACGAGAAACAGGCCGCTGTTTGGTCCGCCTTTGTGCAGCTGGCCCGTCGAGTGGAGATAACGCGGGCCGATGCCGAGCGTCGTCGCGCAGCCAAGCGCCTCGCCCCACGCGGCGCGCAACTTCTCGAGCTGTGCAACCACCTGAGGCGTAGGCGGGACGTATGCGAGGATCGCGAAATAGTCTCTCGGGCGGGCCTGCTGCCGGAGTTGTGCGGGCGTCAACGTAGGCAGGGGCGCAGCATGCTGCCCCCCGACGCCCGTCAACTCCGCACGCGCGAGCCGTTTCGCTTCCTCGACGTCCGGCTGATCGAAGGCGTTGACGCCAAGCCCTTCGCACAACGCGGCCGTCGCGTACTCCCAGCGCAGAAACTCTGCGCCGAGAGCGAGGGGATCGGCGGAGAACATCTCGGGACCGGCCGCTTGCGCGTCGGGCAAGGCGCCATCCGCGGGATTCTGCACGATCGGAACGACACCGCGTCCGTCTTTGCCGGAGCTTTCCGCGACAAGCTGCTCGATCCAGTACGCGAGCGCGGCGATCCGCGGAGGAGGGTTCACATACAGCTTGTCGCGGCCGCTCTTCGCCCGAGCGGCGATGGCGGCGCCGAGCGCTCGCGCAGCCGCGATATCGACGCCTCGCGCTCGCTCCAGCAGCGCGCGGCCGTCGAGTCCGCTCAACGCCGCGGGCACCATGCCGACCGCCGTCAGCGCGGAGTAGCGGCCCCCCACGTCAGGAGGATGAGGAATGACAGCCCGGAACCGTTGGGCTCGCGCCATCTTGTCGAGCGGACTGCCCGTTTCGGTGATGGCGATGAACTGCTCGGGGCGCGCGCGGGCCGCGAAGTAATGGCAGAAGGCGAGCGTTTCGACGGTATTGCCGGACTTGCTGGAGATGACGAACAGCGTCCGTGCCAGGTCGGGGCTGCTCGCCGCTGCTCGCACCGCGTCCGGATTGGTGCTATCCAGGACGTGGAGACTCTTGGCGCCGAACGTCTCGGCGAGCACGTCGGCGACCAGACTCGACCCACCCATACCGCAGACGAGGGTGCGTGTCAGCCCATCGCGTCGGACGGCCGCCGCGAGCGCGGTGTGCTCGTCCCATTGCGCGAGCGATTCCTCCGGAGCACGCGTCCACCCGAGCAGATTCATTGGCGGGCTAACATAATGCGGATAATTTAGGCCGGAGTGTCCTGAGATGATGCCCTTGAGCCGGCCCGCTCGCGTGTTGGTCAGCATCGCCGTCGTGTCGCTGGTGGCGATGGTGCTCCTGTACGCCTTCCCGGCGAGCGACCGTCGCACGCTGACCATCATTACGGATCTGTGCTGGATCTGGGCGGCCGGGTTCGCGGTGTTCGCGTGCTTCGCTTCCGCGCGCCATGCCACGACCTCGCAGCAACGTCGCACCTGGCGCTGGATCGGCGCAGGGTGCGGCTCGTTCTTCGCGGGCCAGCTGGTGTGGACCTACTACGAACTGTGGCGCGGTACGCCGCCTCCCTATCCCTCGCTGGCAGACCTCGGCTACCTCGGCATCTACGCGTGTCTGATCGTGGGTGTGATGACGCTGGTGCGCGGACAGCCGACCCGCCGCGCCGATCCCGAGCTTGTGCTCGATACCGTGCTCGTCACGTTCACCGTGGGTGCACTCGCGTACGACTATCTCCTCGAGCCGCTGCTGAGCGGCAGCGCCCCCGTGACGACGGCGGCCCTCCTGACGAGCATCGGCTGGTCGATTGGCGCCGTCGCGGTGTTGTGGATGATCCTGATCCAGATGTTGCGCCGGCCGGTGTTCCCCGCGGCGACCGCGGCGCTCGTGTTTCCTGGTGTGGTCGTGTTCGCGATCGGCAATCTGATCTACGCCGTCGTCGCGCTCCGGGGGACGTTTCAGGCGGGTGGTCCACTCGACCTCACGTGGGACGCGGGGCTGCTGCTGATTGCGGTCGCGGCAGCGATCGCGCCCGATTACGCGCAGCATCTCGAGCGCAGCGCGCTGACTAGGCCGGACACCGGAATCACGACCCGCATCGTCGCCCTCGTGATCGGGCTCGCTGGCATGACGGGTATGGCGATCGTCGCGATCCTGCGGTCGAAGCCGAGTGCCGGCGATGCCTTCATCATCGGCACCGGCCTGGCGATCGTCGCCGCCCGCGTGCTCTACTCGCTGGGCGTCGATCGGCGCTACGCGCAGGTCCTCGAGGACGAGGTCGCCAATCAGACCCGCTCGCTCATGAACTCGCTGGGCGCGACGGCGTCCGCGGAGCGCAATCTCCGCCTCCTCATGGAAGCGGTCCCCGATGCGATCACCGTGGTGGACCGAGACGGCTACGTGCTCGATGCGAATACGTCCGGCCGTGTCCTCGTCAACGCGTTTCCCGGCGACACCCGGGAGAGCGGCGGAAGACGATCGGCGCTGGGGTGGCTCGAGGGAACGGCCGCACGCATTGCGCGCGAGAATCTGGCCGCGGCGTTCGATGGTGAGCTGCGCCGCTTCGAGGTCCCGTTTCAACGGCCTGACGGCAGCGACGGGACCGGCCACGTCCTGCTCGCTCCGGTGCGTGAGGGCGGCCGCATCCCCAAAGTGCTGGCACTCGTCCGCGACATCACCGAGCAGCGCCGCACGCAAACGCAGCTCCAGCAGGCCGAGAAGCTCGCGGCCATGGGACAGCTCGTGAGCGGGGTGGCCCACGAGATCAACAACCCCGCCGCCATCATCTCGGGATTCGCGCAAACGCTGCTGCTCGATCAGCTGCCGCCCGATCAGCGCGAGACCGTGCAGATGATGTATGACGAGGCGACGCGCATCGGCCGTATCACGTCGAACCTGCTCGCGTTCGCGCGGGCGGGAAGCAAGGAGCGCACCCTCGTGGAGCTGAACGAAACCGTCCGCCGCACGTTCGCGCTCCGCTCGTATCATCTCACCACGCTCAACATCACCGTGAATCTCGAGCTCGACGACGCGAACCCCAAAGCGTGGGCCAACGGGTCGGAGGTGCAGCAGCTGCTGCTCAATCTGCTTATCAACGCCGAGCAGGCGCTGACCAGCGTGCCGGACCGGCGGGCGATCACCATCCGGACGATGACGGCGGGTGACGAGGGCGTCCAGCTTCAGGTCGCCGACACCGGTCCCGGCATCCCGACCGACATTCAGGAAAAGATCTTCGATCCCTTCTTCACGACAAAGCCGGAGGGCATGGGGACGGGACTCGGCCTGTCCATCTGCTACGGGATCGCGCACGACCACGGCGGCAGGATCTCGGTGCACTCTGTCCCGGGACACGGCGCGACCTTCACGGTCACGCTGCCGCGAGACGCGCGTACCCGTCAGCGGACGACGCCCGCACCGATGCCGGTGCCCGTCGAAGCGCGCGAGCCGGACGGGGCGCTCTCGGTGCTGCTGATCGACGACGAGGAAGGCCTGCGCCGGGCCGTGGTGAGCTTTCTCAAGCGCCGCGGCATGCGCATCATCGCGGTGGAGGACGGCGGCGATGCGATCCGCGTGCTGCGCCGCGAGCGCTTCGACGTGATCGTGTCGGATGTCCGCATGCCCGGCATGAGCGGCGGAGAGTTTCTGGAGCGGCTGCGCCGCGAGCAGCCCGCGATGGTCAACCGCCTGATTTTCACCACCGGCGATACATTTGCGACCGATACGTCGTTGTTGCTGCGGGACTCGGGCGTGCCGTCGCTCGTGAAACCGTATGACTTCGCGAAGCTCGAAACCGTCCTACGCGAGGTGGCGGAAGCCGCTAAAACCTCGACTTGAGACGTACCTCGAGGTCTGAGCGCCCGATGCCGTTCGCGGTCGGGACCAGGCTGAACCGGACCGGCTCGGCGTCCACGGCGAGTGCATCGAGCACCTGCTCTTCCACGGTCAGCTCGTAATCCCCCGGCTTCACCCCCATGAGATAGAACGCGCCGTCATTGAACGTCACGAGGGTGCGCCGCGTGCCGCTGCGCCGATCGGCGAGAATGAGCGTCACGCCGCCTACCCCGGCGCCGTTGCGGACGACGCGACCCTCGATGACGCCGGCTTCCACGACCGGGATGTCGAGACTGCGGAAGCGATTGGGCCCCGGGACGATGCTCGTCCGCGCGAACAGCGGCACCAGCAGCGGCGAGTCGAGCGACACCGAATCGAGACTCACGATGACCGGCTCGAACGGCACGAGATCCCAGACGCGATACGCGCCGCTCGAGTCGGTGCGAGTCGACAGCGAGCCGACCAGCACGCGGGCGTTCGCGACCGCCGGTTCGCCCACGTCACGGATGCCGTTGGCATTCAGATCCATGAAGACGCGGCCCGACAAGCCGGAACGTTGGAGTGAGGGCCCAGGGGCCACCCCTAGCCGATGAGTCCGGCGGTCCCAGAGCACGGATCCCTGGAGAAACTGCGTGGCGCTGACCGGCTGGCCCGAAGGCGCGAGCAGCGATGTCACGGCGCGTATCGCCGACAAGTACGAGGTCACGGTCACCGTGTAGGTGAGTCCGGCATCCCCGCGCAGCCAGTTGGCTCCCACCTCGACACGCACCCCGCGCGCGAGCGGATGAGCCGCGAAGGCCGACCAGGAGACCAGACCCGCCTGCCGCTCGATCTCCGCGTTGGTCCGCAGCAACGTCTGACTCAGGAACCTGCCCCAGCGGGCACGCGGCATCACGAACGTCGCGAGTCCCACGAACTCACGATTGGTTCCCCCGCCGACTCCGGCCGTCGCGTTCCCATGTTCGGTGCGCACGTAGGGCAAGAGCCGCATTTCGTCGGTCTGCAGTGACGCGCCGAGGCGCGTGCGCGTCAGCGGACCGGCATCGGTGCTGATGCGCTCGAACCGTCCGTCGAAGAAGAAGAACCCATGGCTCGTCTTGGGACGGAGGAACCCGGTGATGGTCCACTGCGCGCGACGGCCGGGCACGGCCAGCACCGATGCCGAATCACGCGTAAAGTGGACGTACTCCCCGTCCAGCCGGAAATCGACGGACGGCTCATAGCGCAGCGCTCCCCGCACCAGTCCTGCACCGACCACTTCACTTTGGATCGCCCAGGCGTTGCTCGGATTTGCGACCAGCGCCGCGTAGGGATGCGTCCGGTTGGAAAGCGAGTCCCGCCAGAACTGATCCAGTCCACCCTGCACCGTCCATCGCGCCGTGGCGCCGTAGCGCAGGTCGAGATTCGCGGTCGCATTGCAGATGAACGACGGCTGCGGACAGCGGCCACCCGCGATGCCGTACTCGAACTGGCGCGCGGGCAGCAGCTCGGTCAACACGCGGTAGGTGCGGTTGAATTCGCGGATCTCGCCGAACGGACCATAGGCGACGAAGTCGACCGGGTTTTCACCGTAGCGCACCGGAAGCGCGATGGAGAACCCGCCCGATGCGTTGGCCGAATCGTAGGCGACGAGATCGCCGCCGCGGTACGCCTCCACCGACCATCCTGGCTCGAGGCTGCCCGCGTACCGCAACGATCCGATGAGCGACGGCCGGACGAAGGGGGCATTGGTGATCGCGATGCCTTCGAGCGCGCGCGAGCGCGGGCCCGTGGACGCCACATCGCCCAACCGCAGCTGCTTGACCCAGCGGTTCTCCCGCCACACCCCGGTCCACGAGGCATCGACGTGCAGCCGGCCCAGCTCCGCGCGGCCGACACTCTGCGCCAGTATTTCGAGCGAGCCGCCGCCCACGTCGGCGCCCAGTCCGAATCCGTACGTCGACCCCGCAACCGGATCGGTGGAGGGTGAAAAGAGCGAATAATCGACGACGACCCCGTCCCACGACGGACGCTGCAGGCCGAAGGTCACGTCGGCGCGCATGGCATCGGGACGCCGCAGGTAGGCTTCGCGCGCCGCTTCCCGTCGCAGCCGCCGCGCGATCGGCAGGCTGCTCGGATCCACCACCGTGGCGGTGAGATCGGACCAATCGACCGCGAACATCACGCCGAGCAAGTCCCCCAGACGCTCACTGCCGACGTAGAGCTCCGGAGACTCGAATCGAATGAATTCCCGCTCGATCCGCACGCGTCGATCACCGTACTGCATCGAATCACTGCGCGGATCGATCACGATGCGGCGGTTGCCGGGATCGACCGTCGCTTCCAGGCGCCCATCAGGAGTCAGGCGATGGCGTATCTCGACGAGCTGAAAAAACTGGGACAGCGGCACCAGCACCTCGGAGCGCACGCGATACGCCTGCACCGTCGTGCCGGTGATGCGACCGATGCGCAGCTCGATGACGACCGGTTCCGGCACGGTGTCCTGACGGACGACGGCACCGAGGCTCAGGGCCGCCACCAGAGCGAGCATGGTCTACTGGTAGATGAGGGAGACGATCACTGTCCCCTGATAAATCCCGGGCTTCGCCGTGGGCGCGGGATTCACGGTGCCGCCGACCCAGACGTACATGCTGGGGTTGGCAGGCGGACCAAACCGACCTACCGCCCCTGTCGCCGGATTGAAGATCGTGCCACCGACCGGATTGTTCGTCGCGCGACGCCAGATCGCCGATACCCCGCTGAAGGCAATCGGCATCGTCGAGCCGGGCAAGGCCTGGATGTTGGTCAGCTGAGTCGGCAGCGTGAAGCTGATGATCACGAACGCGTTCGAGCTGCCGGTGACTTGCCATTCACCGGCGGTTGCGGCGGTGGGGAGCACCGTCGTCGGGACACCTTTGATGACCGTGCCGAAGTTCAAATCTCGCAGCGTGGTGATCGTCATGCCGACCGTCACGACCACAGCATCGGCCGATACGGACGCTCCGGACTGCGCCACGGCGCTTCCGGGCACACCTAGGCATACGGCCAACACGAGGATGCTTCTCACGGCACAACGATCTGAACTGAATCGCGAACCGCCGGCGCCTTGAGCACGACTTTGGGATCGAGATCCTCACGCTCGGCGACGACTTCATAGCGCAGCCAGTAGCGGCCGCGCGGCAGTCGGGGCGCCGGGATGGCGCTCGCGAGACGTGGCTCCATCGTGAAATAGACGCCTATTGGAGACTGGTACGACGTGACGAGCGAATCACCAACGCGCTGCGCCCGCACCGCGCCGCCCGAGTCCACCAGGGTCTCGCGAATCATGCCGATGAAGGCGGCGTTGCCGCGGCGCTCGATCCTGGCGCGGGTGATCACCGAGTCGCCCACGACGCGGGCGCGCAGATTCGACAGCGATACAGCGGTCGTGACCGGACCCTTGCGGTAGTTCACGCCGATGATGGTACGGACCTCCAGCGTCAGACCCACTTGAATCGCGGTGGTATCGGCAACGCCCGTGATTGGCACGCGCCCGGCCTGGGCAGCAATCACGAGCCGCAGCCAGTATTCGCCGTCAGCCAGTCCGATGGGCGGCCGCGCGAGCAAGCGCACGGTCTGCCGCTCCCTCGGGGCTACCGTCAGACGCCGGGGGAAGGCCTGAATCCACGCGAGCGCCGACGGCAATGTCGAGTCGGGATTCTCGGGGGTGTACAGCTTGATGCCGCCGCTCGAGTCCGTGGTCGGATAGCCGAAGATCGTCGAGATCGTAACTTCGACGGGTTCGGTGCCAGGATTGTACAGCAGCACCGATCCGCTCCGCTGGCTGTGGTCGATGAACACCGCATGCGGTGCGATCATGACGCCCTGCGCGGCGAGCGACGCATTGCCGAGCACCACGATGCAAGCGAGGCCCAGGGCACGCATCATGGCAGCACCGTGACGTTGAGGATGAGCGTCGCCGTATACGCGCCGGCGCGCTGATTCGTCGCGGCATTGGCGGTGGCGCCGACGAAAACCGAGCCCCGGCCATTGTTCGACAGCGTGGCGGTAAACGGCTGCTTCGGATCGAATGCCACTTGGCTCCCGATGGCCTGTGATTGCGAATACCCCGCGTCACTCGCCCCAAAGCTGAGTGGCATCAGCGCCCCGGCAGGCCCCGTCATCGACAGCGGCAGCACGAACGACAGCAACACCTGCCTGCGACTCGATCCCCTGATGTCGTATTGGCCGCTATTCGCGGGGTCGGTGCGGCTGATCACGCGCGGCACGCCGGGGAGCACAGCCCCGAACGTCACGCCTCGCACGCCCGTGACGGTAAGCGGCCTGCCCTGTGCCCGCAGCGGCACACCGAGCAGCATCGCCCCGAGCACGATCCACCGTTTGCGTTTCATGTGTTGAGTGCGTCTCCTTGTGACAGCGCCGGCAGAGGAATATGACTCCCCTGCCGGCGCGCCATCAGCTCGACGCCAAACTCCAGTCGTTTAGTAAACCACCGTCATGGTGATCGAAGCCGTGTAGACACCCGCCACCTGGTTCGTCGCCGGCTGCACCTGCGCGCCTACCCACACAAACAGCGCACCGGTACCGCTGAGGGTCGGGTTCGCACCCGCTGCGGGCGCGAACAGGAAGCCACCGACCTGCGTGGCGACGAGCGCATACTCGCCCGTGAAGCTAACGATCGGCATGGTGTTACCGCCGCCGGACGACAGTGTGGCGGGGAGGGTGAAGGAGAGAGTAACCGGGGTGCTCGCCTGGCCAGTGACGTCAAATCGGCCGGCGTTCGTGAGGTCCGTCGCTGCGACCGTCTTGTTCACGCCCGGGAACACGTTGCCGAAGCTCAACTGCTGAGCGCCAACCACGTTGATCGGCGTCTGGACGCTCGCCGTCGCCGTGATGCTCGCATTGTTCGTCTGAGCCTGGAGCGCCGTGCCCGTCAGAACGAGCGAGGCCACCACCAGGGACAGCTTCGTGATTCTGCGCATTTCGTTACTCCTGTGTTTGGTGTCGAGCTATTAGTCAGTTGGAGGGCCATTCGGCTCCTCCACCATTCCGGAAGCTTGTGAAGGCAAGGGTTATGCCAGCTGCCAGTTTATTGTGCGCTGTCAAATTCTTGGACATGACAGGTCGGAACAACGGAAACCAAAATAGGACTTCGAGTTAGCTAATGCAATAGAGAATGGGTGTCATAATTATTGACGGTTTCTGAAGCGCGACCGAGACGTCAAGAACCGTGCAATCAACTGTAGAATAACGCATTAGCTCGTTACAATTGCTCGGCACGCCGCCTGCCCTAGTGGGAAGCCGAAATCCAACGGTACTCACTCAGGGGAGCACGCAATGCGGTTCGGACTCGTAGCGGTTCTGGTGGTTGGAGCGCTGACGCTGGTGGGGCGGGATGCAGAAGCCCAAGCTCGTGGCACAGTGCAAGCCACGGCTACGGTCGTGGATACGCGTCAGGGGTTCGAGGCTCTGTCCGCTGTCCGCCAGGCCCTTACCGATTCCAGAATCCAGAGCCAGTCAACTGTCGCGACAGTAGCTCAGGTGTCCACCGAACGCCCCGTCTCGAAGCCGAGCACCGTGATCGTAACCGTCGATTTCTCACGGAACTGACAGCCTAGATGCCAAGCCGCTGGCGTAGTGCCGGCGGCATGAGTGGAATGGCGTATTTCACCGGCACGGACAGCGCGAATCCCGGTCCCTGCCGCAGCCCCGCCCGATGTACTGAAATCACTTCCCCATCAGCGTTGAACACCGGACTCCCAGAGGATCCGCCGGTCGTCATGCCGTCGAATTGAATCAAGTCGGCCGTCACCCGTGACAAGATGCCGGCCGTCATCGACGTCCGCACGATGGATGTGCGATCGCGTGCGAAGCCTGAGCCAGCCGGATATCCGATGAGCGCCGCCGGCTCTCCTTGCCGGGCCTTCGTCCCGGCCCAATCGATGGCGGTCAGGTGCGAACCCTGAAACCCTCGAATCTTGATGAGGGCGACGTCGCGCTCTCGTGATGTGGCGATCACGTCCGCATAGCGGCCTGTCGACTGATCGGCCATTGTGACCCAGACGGTGTCAGGCTCGGCGTGCGCGGAATCCGCCACCACGTGCCAGTTGGTGAGCATGTACCCGTCTGGGCTGATGACGAAGCCGGTCCCGTCGTAGCGCTCGCCGGCGAGCGCGACCGTAATCAAACCCACCGCGCCTTGATTCTGCTGCGCCATGCCCGCGAAGTCTGTAGCCCGGATGGCGCGCATTTTCGCATCCAGGCTGGCCGCCTGAGCCTCGGCCGCACTGACGGAACGCCGCAGGCTGTCGATGAGGCCCTGCGATGGCGCCCGGCGCTCAGCGTCCGCCAGCTCGTCGCGCATGCGTTGGAGATCGCGCTGCGCTTCTTCCCGGCGCGCTTCGCCCACCGCCAACTGCTGCCCCAAGGCCTGCTGCGCGCGGTCCAGTGCCGCCTGGAGCTGCGCGGTCCGCGACTCCGCCGCGACCAACTTGACGCGCAATGTCTCGACCTCGGCGGCAGGGGCTGCGGCGGCTCGTGCCGCGGCCAGTTCGCGCTGTAGCCGCTCCCCCTCGGCTCGCGACGAATCCTCCGCCGTCCGCAGTGCCTGCCTGGTGTGCTCGACCTGGCGGGACAGCAGCCAGTACACACCGTAGACTCCGCCACCGAGCAAGACGACAAGGATGACCACCAGTCCGGCGAGCCAGCGGACCTTCCGACGGGCGTCCTGTCCGACCTCCTCTCTGACTGCTTTCATGAATGCGGTGGTGCCACGGCCGCCGCGCTTGCGTTCGTCATTCGCTTTCGCTAGCGCGTCCCCAATCATCCCGATCACCGTTTTCTGACCGAGCGCTCCGCCTGGTGTCGCCTGCGGACGGGCGACCGCTTTCTGCGGAGCGGTGCCCATTCCTTCGACCAGCAACACCGGACCGCCTTGGCCGAGCATGATCTTGTCGCCGAGCCGGATCGGCATCGGCTGGGCGATGCGCTCACCGTTCAGGTACGTGCCGTTCTTGCTCTCGGCATCGCGGATCACGAGACCGCCGCTCGCGCCAACCGTCAGCTCGGCATGAACGCGAGACACGCTCGTGTCGTTCGTGTCCACGGGTTGGACCTCGCATTCCCGCCCGCGTCCCAAACGGATGCGGGTGCCGCGCGCCTCGAAGCGCTTGCCGCTGGCGGTCGCCAGCAAAGTGACGCCATAGGCGCGCTGCTCAGCCTCCCTGGGAGGCTGCTGGAAGCCCGGATGTTCGGCGAGCGTCGCCTCGAGCTCGGCCGCGATCGTGGCTACGCGATATTCCGGGCCGGATTCACCGAGGCGGATCACGTCGCCTTGTTTCAGGGAAGTCGCCGCGCTCGCGCGTTTGCCGTTCAGATATGTGCCGTTCTTGCTCCCGAGATCGGCGAGTAACCACGCGCCATTCTCGAACCGCAGCTCCGCGTGGCGTACCGATACCACCCGCGCCGAGTCGCCACGGATCACGATGCTCGAATCGGGATCGCGACCAAACCGCAGCGTCGCGCCCGAGGACTCAGCGACCGGTTGCCCGCTGGAATCGGTCAGCTTGAGATACGACACGAATCGAAACTACGGCTGCCCTGGACGGCCCGCGAGGTCGTCCCGCATCGTGTACGCATGGACAATCTCGCCCACACCCTCGTCGGCGCTGCACTCGGCCGCGCGATCGCCGATCGCCATGTCGCGCGAGCTGGTCTCATCGGCGCTGTCGCCGCGAACATGCCGGATTGGGCCGAAGCGTTCACGGGCTATCCGGGATGGCCGGGCTCCGACTTCCTGCTTCATCATCGGGGCATCACTCACTCGCTCGCCGCCGCTCCCATCGAGATTACGGCTCTTACCTTGATCGTCGGAATCGTGGCGCGCTCGTGGCGGCGCTGGCGTGGCAGCGGCGCCATCCCACCGTGGCGATGGCTCACCCTGTGCGTCGCGCTCACGCTCCTGAGCCATCTGTTCATGGATTGGCAGGGCTCGTACGGCTGGCGCCCATTTCTCCCGTGGAGCCCCACGTGGTACTACCTCGACTGGGTGGCGATCGTCGATCCGTTCTTTTGGTTGTTGCCGTTGATTGCGCTGGCCTGGGGCAGCGAGCGGCACTGGAAACCGCTCGCCGCGACAGTGCTGGTTGGCGGAGCAATCACCTTCCTCCTGATAAGGCGCCACGACCTCGTCGCTTCCTGGGTGCTCGCGCTTTACCCGATCATCTGTCTCATCGCCCTGATCGGATGGATTCGCTACTGGTTCGGTCCGGTGGGCCGGCAGCGAGCCGCCGCGCTGGCATTGGCTGTGCTGGTGCTATACGCCGGTGCGCACGGCGTCGTGGCGGGAGTGCGGAAGCGTGACATCCGGCAGGCGGCGGAGCGCCGCTTCGGCCCGGGCGCGGCGTGGGCGGCGCTCACCAACATCGGCCGGCCCTTTACCTGGGAAGCGATCTACGCCAGCGTCGATACGGTCGCGGGAGACGACTGGCGGCTCCCCCGGAACCTGAGCGCACCAGCGGTCGTCCGCGCCCTCCAAACTCGCGACGGTCGGGCGATGGCCCAGTTTGCCCGCTTTCTTGCGGCCGAGGTGGATACGACGAACAAGACGATTTACCTGCGGGATGCGCGCTACGCGCGAGCGGGGCGCGACGGTTGGGGCGTGCTGCGGGTCAGGATGGAGTGACGTCTTTGAGCGACCGGCCAGAGCGGCGGCGGTCTTTCAGCTGGCGGCGTGGCTCGATCGAGCGACGTTCCACGCGGCTGCGCCGTTCCGTGCGTCCGCGCCGTTCCACCAGAACCGGCGCGCCCCGCACCCGGCGCTCGGTGATGCGCCGGTCGAGTCCTGAGCGGCGTTCGGGCCGGACGCGACGTTCGACGTGATGGCGGATCTCGCGGCGCTTGTCCATCTCAACCAATCTGCGACGTCCCTGTGATTCGTGCCAGCCGAAACGACTGACTACATTAGTCGCGCGTGCACACACCTGACCGACGCTCGCCGACACCGAATGTGACGTCCGTCACCAGCGCCGCCGCTCCGCAAACGCCGCCGGCGGGCCTGCTCGACGACGCGCTGCGCGCACTCGAGCCGACATTCCGGCTCGACAACCTCGTGGCGTTGTCGTCGGATCGCGCGCTGTATCACGGCTGGGATCGGGTGCTGAAACGGCCCGTCTCGATCCGCGTGCACCTGGCGGCCGAGGCGCCGGGGCGGGCCTGGTTCATGCGCGAGACCGAAACGCTCGCGCAGCTCGACCATCCGGCGATCCGACACGTCTACGCTGCCGGCGAAATCGCGACGTTCGCCTACCGCACGGCCAACTGGATCGAAGGCGAGAGCCTCGCGGATGCCCTCCGCCGCGGGCCGCGCCCGATTCCGCAGTGCATGTCGCTCATCCGTGATCTCCTGGCCGCGCTCGAGCACGCGCATGCGCGCGGCATCATCATGCGCCGGATCGTCCCCTCGACTCTGATGATCAACACGGGAGGCCAGGGCGTCATCACCGATCTGCGGTACTCCAATTGGTGCCTCCCCTACCTGCCGCCGATGCAGACGGACGACGCCAGCGCGGCGTACATGGCGCCGGAAGTCCGCGCAGGGGAAGCGGGCGACCCCGCGAGCGACGTGTATGGCGTCACGGCAAACATTTACGCGGCCCTCACCGGCAATGCCCCAGACCCGGATCCCGCGCGTCTCGTGCCGCCGCGCCAGCAGCGCCCGGCGATTCCCGCCGCCGTCGAACGCGTGATCGTCCGTGCGCTGGCGCGCGTTCCCAAGGATCGCTACTACACGGCGACGGAGATGCTCGAGGACTTCGTGAGCGACGCCGGCACGTTCCAGGTGCTCGCCGCCGCTCCGGCCGTGACCGAGTCCGGCTTCGAGCGGCGTCTGCGGCGTGCGCTGGGCGATGACTACGAGTTGCTGGAAGAGATCGGCACGGGGGGCTTTGGGCGCGTCTATCGGGCCCGCGATCTCGCGCTCGAGCGCGACGTGGCGATCAAGGTCCTGCATCCGGCACTCACCGCCGATCCCGGCGTGGTGGAGCGCTTCCGCCGGGAGGCGCAGCTCGCGGCGCGGCTGCGGCATCCCAACATCGTCAGCATCTACGACATTATGGGCCGCGCCGGCCTCTCCTGGTATACAATGGAATACGTCCCCGGCTCGAACCTCGCGCAGGTGATCCAGCGCCATGGGACCTTCTCCCTGGACCAGTCAGAGCGACTGCTCAACGAAGCACTCTCGGCGCTCGAGCACGCCCACAGCGTGGGCCTGATTCACCGCGACCTGAAGCCGGAAAACATGTTGATCGAGCCCGACGGCCGCCTCCGCATCACCGACTTCGGGCTGGCGCTGGCGCTGCGGGGCGGCGCCCGCTTCGGCGGCGCAACGTCTCGCAGCGGCACGCCGCAATTCGCCGCGCCGGAGCAGCTGCTGGGCGAGCGCGTCGACCAGCGCGCCGACCTGTATTCGCTGGCGGCCGTCGCGTATTTCGCCTTGTTGGGCAGACCGCCGTTCAGCGGGAAAACGCCGGAGCAGATTCTGGCGCGGCAGACGAGCGATGACGTGCCGCCGCTGTCCGCCGAGCGGCGCGACGTGCCGCGGGAGCTCGAGGAGGTGCTGCGGCGCGCGCTGCGCAGCGAACCCGCCGAGCGGTTCCACTCCGCCGGCGCATTTCACGCCGCGGTGAAGGGGGTTTTCGGCGGTTTCCTGCGGAGGCTGGCCGCGCTGTTTCGACCGGAGTCCTAGCGCCAGCGGAAGATCTTGAGAGCAATCACGAAGCTCACGGCGCCCCAGGCCACGACGATCGCCAGCGGCGTGCCCAGCGTCGTGACCGCGGCGCCGTCGATCATCACGGCGCGCAGCGCGTCATTGAGCGCGGTGAGCGGCAGGGCCTTCACGAACGGGATCATCGCGTTGGGGAATCGGGCGTAGGAGAAGAACGTCCCCGACAGGATCCACATCGGCAGCATGACCAGGTTCATCAATCCCGAGACGCCCTCGATCGTCTTCGCCCGGCTCGCCACCAGCAGCCCCAGTCCGGCGAACGAGAACGAGCCGAGGATCGTGATGCCTGCCAGCGCCGTGAAGGATCCTCGCACCGCGACACCGAACAGCAGCCATCCGAAGCCCACCAGCGCAACGACCTCCACGATCAGGAATACGAGCCGTGAGAGAATGAAGCTCAGCAGGTAATGGCTGCGCCGCATGGGCGTCGCCATATAGCGCTTGAGCAGCTTGCGTTGACGCGCCTGGACGACCGAGAAGCCAACGCCCCAAATGCCGCTCCCCAGGAGATTCATGCCGAGCAGCCCGGGGATCAGGAAGTCGATGTAGCGCGAGCCCGGAGCGACCGCGCGGTCGTCGCGGACGGCGACGAGATCCTTTCGACCGCGCGCCCGCTGCAGCACATCGTCGACTTCCAGGCGCGCGAGCCCACTCTCGGTGCGGGTCGAGTCGTAGCGGTAAACGACGGGATCCCCCGGCACCACGAGCAGCGCAACGCGGCCGGTCCGCAGCCGCAGGCGCGCGGTCGCCGTATCGAGCACCGTGGCGACGAGTCGCGGGGACGAATCGAGCGCGACCGCGAGCGCGCTGTCGCCCGCCCCGGCGACCACGCCGACCTGCAGCTTTCCCGGTCCAGTATTGCGAAAGGCGAGCCCCAGCGCGAACGCGAGCACGATGGGAAAGCCGAACACCCAGAACACCGCTTCCGGCTCCCGGTAAAACTCGCGCATGCGCGAGAGTGCCAGCTGGTACATCGGATGCTCACGTATCACGGAGCTGCCGTCCCGTGAGCGCGACGAAGACGTCGTCGAGCGTGGCGTGATGCGTGGTGAGCGACGAGAGCTCGAGCCGCCGCTGCTGCAGCAGGGAGAGCAGCGCGGGTAGCGTGCGATGCAGCTCGGTGACGGTCAACGAGAGTCCTCCCGCGCCGGCACCGGGGCGGACCGCGGTCACGCCGCCCACGCCGCGGATCGGGTCCATGAGATCGTCGGGGAGGCCGTCGCTGAGCGCGAATTCGATGACGTGCTCCGCCCCGAGCGACGCGATCAGCTCGCGCGGCGTGCCGAGCGCGATGACCTTGCCGTGATCCATGATCGCGACGCGGTCACACAGCCGCTCGGCTTCCTCCATATAGTGCGTCGTGAGCAGCACTGTGCCGCCGGCCGCGCGGAACCGGCGGATGATTTCCCACAGCTGCCGGCGCGATTGCGGGTCGAGACCCGTCGTGGGCTCATCGAGGAACAACAGCTCGGGCTTGCTCACGAGCGCGCACGCCACCGCCAGCCGTTGCTTTTGTCCGCCGGACAGCGTCACCACGCGCGCGTTCCGCTTTTCCTCGAGCTCGACGAGCGCGAGGACCTCATCAACCGTATGTGACTGTCGATAAAACGATCGAAACAGCCTGAGCACTTCGCTGACGGTCAGCTTGTCGGCGAGCTGCGTTTCCTGCAGTTGAATGCCGAGGCGCTCGCGCAGGGCGCGGCCGGCGGCGCCTTCGCGCCATGGGGTGCCGAGAATCTCGACGTCGCCGCTGTCGGGCAGCGTCAGCCCCTCGAGGATCTCGATGGTGGTGGTCTTCCCGGCGCCGTTGGGGCCGAGCAGTCCAAAGCATTCACCCGCGCCGACGGTGAGATCGAGACCCGCGACGGCCACGACGTCACCGAAGCGCTTCGTAAGCGCGCGACAGCTGATCGCTACGATTGGGCTTTCTCTTTGTCTTTTTCGGGCGGCGCCTCGTGGGCCATCCTGAGCGCCTGATCCAGCTGCATCGTCATGCTGTTCACACCATCCGCCAGCGCGCGCACCTTCATGTTGATCCCCGTCCCTGCGCGGCTCGCCACGATCGCCAACTGGCCGGCCACGTCAGGCAGGGTGCCGAGATTCGCGGTGAGCGCCCGCTGCCGCATCTGTGACAGCTCCCGCGCGATGTTCCCGCAGATGTTCTCGATGATTTTGGGTCGTGCGGCCCGGCTGGATTCGAGCTCCGCGACCAGCTTCTTGATGTGGTCCACACTGCGCACGTAGTGCTGCAGCTCCTCGATGCGGCGGATCTGATTCGCCGACTGCTTCTGCACCACGGCTAGTTCCTCGGCACGAGCGCTTCGGTGCGGGCGTGCCCGTCGACGAGCGACAAGGGAGATACACCGAGCAGCACGCCGAGCGTGGGGGCGATGTCGACCGAATTCATGCGCCCCGCGTACGACCCACCGCGCACGCCGCGGCCCCAGAATATGATCGGCACGCGCGTATCGTCCTCAGATGGCTGGCCGTGCATCGCGATCGACACGTTGGGGATGTCCCAGACCGACCCCGGCTGCAGCGTCACCGTGAGGACCACGCCCGCGTCGGGCGCGAGCTGGTGCAGCCAGCGCCGCGCGACGGGATCCGACGCGGTGTCGGCGCGCGCCAGGTCAGCGGGCTTGATCACGCGCGCGACGCCCTGCAGACGCACGATCCGGGACGTGAGCGCGTCGAGGACGCTGTCGGTTTTCACGCCGATCGCGGCGAACCGGCCGTTGTCGCGCAGAAACAGCATGCCGGTCTCGAATTCCAGCCACTCGCGCGGCGGCCCCCCGGCGCCGGCGAGCCGGTCGAGATCGTGGTTGACCGCGGTGATCAGCGTATCGAGCAATACGCGATACGCCGCCCCACCGGTCTTGGCCCGGGTCCGTTCCGGGAACGACGTCACACCGTGATCCGCGGTGAGGACGATGACGATGTTGTCGCGCCCCACGCGGTCGGTCAGACGCTTCAAGAACCAGGCGAGATAGTGGTCGAGCCGCAGGACCTGATCGTGAATCTCGCGCGAGTCGGGGCCGAACGCGTGTCCAACGGCATCGGTCGTGGATAGACTCACGGCGAGAATGTCAGTCCCTTTCCTGCCGAGCCGCAGCGCCTCGAACCCTTCGAGCGCGAAGAGCAGCGTCAGGGAATCCATGGCGGGCACGCCCACCACCGCCGCTGCCGCTTGCACGCTGTCGAGCGGCAGCCGATGCGGGAAGACGACGCCCGTTCCGCCATTCTCCCACAGCTCGTTGTCCGCTTCTTTGTACGCGCTGTCCGGGAGCAGCAGCGACCAGACCGTATTGGCCGCCTTGAACGGCAAGCGTCGAGCGTTGAACGCCTGGACCCACGACGGCAGCGTGTCAGCGTAGTAGCGGCTCGTCGTAAACACGCCCGACTGGTACCAGTAGACCTGCTCTTTCGACTGCCCGATAGTCAGGATCGCGCCGCGGTCTTTGCGGCTCACCGACAGCGCGCGGGCGTTCGGATCGACGGCCTTCAGCCAGTCGACCAGCGTCGTGCCTCGGAAGCGGCGCGGCGAGGCACCCGGGCCCGTCGTGCCGAGCAGCGGCGCCAGCGAGTCCTGCACGCCCTCCGAATTGCGGATGATGCCGGTATGCGCGGGCCACATGCCTGAGAGAATCGTCGCATGACCGGGCGCCGTCTCCGTGACGGCGTGGTCCTGATAGCCGTCGGTGAAGAACGCCCCCTCGTTGGCCAGCTGCCCCAATCCGCCCGTCAGCTGGCTTTTCCAGCGCGTGAAGTAGTCGGGCCGCAACTGGTCGACGGTGATGACGACGACGAGCTTCGGCCGCGCGGCGGCCCGGCGGGGGGGGGGCGGCGGTGGAGTAAGCAGCCAGCTCAGGAGAGCGAGATAGACGGCGAAAGTCATGGCCAGAAAGTAGCGGTTCTCAGGCGGTTGCCGCCACCGGGTCGTGGGGCCGCTCGCGGAACGCGAGAATCCCCGCCACACCGACCACGGCGGCCGCGAGCAGGAACGGCACTCCATGTCCCAGCGTGGCGAACACCACCGTGGCCCCGATGGGGCCGACGATGCTGACGATGCCGCGGAAGGTTTGCTGCGCTCCCATGACCAACCCGAGCTCGTGTCGGTCGGTCCGCTCGCTCACCAACGAGGTCGATGCAGGAAACAGCAGCGCGGTCCCCATGGGAACGAGGATGAGGAAGACAATAAACAGGGGCATGGCGCGGGCCGGCGAAAGCAGACCGGCAGGCAGCGGCATCAGCGCGAGGCCCAGGAGCAGCGAGATCGTGCCGATCTGCATGGTGCGGATCTCGCCGAAACGCGCGTTGAACCAACCCACGATCGTCGCGCGCATGAGGACGCCTACCACGCCAAAAATCGGGAAGAAGTATCCGATGGTGCGCGCGCTGATGGCGAACGTGTCCTTGAGATACAAGGCGAGCACGCCGATTACGACGTTCAGCGCCAGCATGCCCACGACATAGATCCAGATGACGCGATGTGCCGGCGTGGTCGGCTGACGGAGGATCTCCCAGAGCGCCTGGCGCACGGACCGAGCTTCGGGCACCACGAAGTGCCCGCTGGGACTGCGCGCGTGTGCCGCGCGCGATTCCGGTAGCCACTTCCACGCGAAGAAGACATTGATCAGGACCATCACTGCCGCGACGAGTCCCGGCGTCTGCCGGCCAAAATTGTACGCCGCGGAACCGATGAAAGGACCTATCACAACACCGGCGCTGGTGGCTGCCGACAACCATCCCAGCGCCTTCGCCCGTTCCCTCGGCTCCATCGTGTCGGCGACGTAGGCCTGCGCGACGCCGGTCGTGCCACCGCCGAGCCCCTGCACGATGCGCGAAGCAAACAGCATCGACAGCGTGTTGGCAAAACCGAAGATGACGTAGGCGAATGCCGATGCGCCAAGACCGATCAGCATGGCGGGCCGGCGACCATAACGGTCCGAGAACTTGCCCCAGACCGGCGAGGAGATGAGCTGCGCGACGGCGAACGAGGCGATAAGCGGTCCCACCAGCCACTCCGGCGCCTTGAGATCGAGCGCGTAGAACGGCATCAACGGCGCGACCAGCATCAAGCCCATCATGTCCACGAAGCAGACGGCCATGAGTACCCACAGGCGCCTCATCGGCGCGCCCCCACGCCGAGCACGACGGCGCTCACGAGCATCAGCACGACTCCGAAAGCGGCGGCCACACCGGTCTCAGCAAGCCGCAGGCTCGACAAGATTTCGATGGACACGGGCCGTGTCTCGTAGGTGTAGAGCACGATCGACGCCACGATATCCCCGAGCGCCGCGACGAACGCCAGGCTCGCGCCGGCCGCGAGGCCGGGTCGGAGCTGCGGCAGCGTCACGCGCGCAAGCGTGCGCCAGCGGCCCGCGCCGAGACTCGCCGCGGCTTCCTCGAGCGAGGGATCGAGCTGCCGATACGCGGCGAGAATGCCCCGCCCCGTGAGCGGCAGCGCGCGCACGAGGTAGGCGAGGGGAAGAATGACCGCGGTCCCCACCAGCACGAATCGCAGCTGCAGCGGCGCGTGGACGCTGAAAGTGATCGCGAGCGCGATCGCGAAGACGGTGCCCGGGAGGGCCCACGGCAGCGCCAGCAGTGCTTCGATGGCGCGACGCAACACAACGCGTCGACGCACCACCAACCAGCCTCCGGCGAGGGCGAGTGCCACCGCCACCGCCGTGCTCACCGCCGCCATCCACAGCGAATTCACCATCGGGCGCAGCCGCTCGGCCTCCGAAAAGAGGCGGCGGTAGTTCTCGAGATTGATCACGGGCGGAAGAATTTCTGTCGTCCACGCGCCGTATGGCACGAGTGAGACCAGTCCGAGCGTCAGGTGCGGCAGCAATAACAGCACCGCGAGGCCCCAACCAGCGATCGCCGCGAGCCAGCGCACGCTCGCCCGTCGGATCGGCCGCGGCCGCGGAGCGATGCCCTTCCCCAGCGCGACGAGGATGTCATCTCCCTCCGTACGCCGCAGGATCACCAGGCCGGCAATGGCTACCAGCGCGAGCGCCACGGTTTCGACCATGGCGAGCGGCAAATCGCCGTTCAACTTCGTCGCGACGATCTGCGTCGTCATCACCCGAAAGCCACCGCCAAAGATGTAGGGCGCGCTGAACGAGCCGAGCGCGGTCATGAACGTGAGCATCGCGGCCCCGACGAGCGAGGGACGGAGCAGCGGCACGATCACGCGCCACAACGTCGCGCGCCGATCGGCGCCCAACGCCTGCGCAGCTTCCAGCATCGAGACGTCGAGCTTGGCGAGTCCCGCGCGCGTGAAGAGATAGAAGTAGACGTACATCGAGTAGGCGTGCACGAGCAGAATCGCCACGGCGCCCTGCAACCGCCACGGCGCATTCTGGAGATGGAGCAGCGACTGGACGGCGCGGGCGACGAATCCTGACTCGCCGAACAAAAAGAGAAACGCGATCACGCCGACGAGCGGCGGGAGCACCACCGGCAGCGCGATCAGCGCGCCGAGCGTCTTGCGGCCCGGGAAATCGAACCACTCGAACAGAAACGCGAGTGGTACGCCGATCGCCGCCGCGAGGACGACGCTCACCAGCGAGATCCACACGCTGGCCCACAGCGCCGCCCACTCCCCCGGCCGCGTGAAGAATGCGGTCAGGGCCGTGGGGTGCGCCGCGTCAACCCCGACGACGAGAATCGGATAGATCACGAGCCAGGCGAGCAGCAGCGTCAACGCGGCCGCCGCGATGTCGGATCTCCGAAGCCGCCGTGTCACAACGCGATCACGCGCGTGGCTTCGACGTAGACCCGCGCGCCCACCTTCGCGGCGTCAGGCTCGGCCAGCACCTCGAAGCGCTCGTGGTCGTCCCCTTCGACCAGAAAAAACGCGGCGGCGCCGATGTAGCGCCGCTCGCGCACGATGCCCGGAAGACCGGCCTCGGCAAATCGCAGGCGCTCCGGTCGCACTACCAGGACACGGTCGCCGTTCGCGCCGAGCGCCCGCGCCGACGTCCCGCGAAAGACGTTGGCACGACCCACGAACGTCGCGACGAAGAGGTTGGTCGGGTGCTCATAGAGCTCGTCGGGCACACCGACTTGTTCCAGCCGCCCCTGATTAAGTACCGCGATGCGGTCGCCCAGATCGAACGCCTCTTCTTGCTCGTGCGTCACGAACAGCGTGGTGATCCCCACGCGCTGGATGACTTCCCGCAGCTCGTGACGCGTCCGCTCGCGCAACGCGGGGTCGAGGTTCGACAACGGCTCGTCGAGCAGCAGCACGCGCGGCTCGGGCGCGAGGGCGCGTGCCAGCGCCACGCGCTGCTGCTGGCCGCCGGACAGCTCGTGTACTTTGCGCCGTTCGTAGCCTGTCAGATCGACGAGTGCGAGCGCCGCTGCGACCTTGGCCTCGACTGCTCCCCGCTCCCGGCTCCCGGCCAATCCAAACCCGACGTTCTGCCCAACGTCGAGATGCGGAAACAGCGCGTAGTGCTGAAACACCATGCCGAAGCGGCGCCGCGCGGGCAGCAGCGATGTCACATCCTCGTTCGCCACGGCGATGCGGCCGCCGTCGGCCGTCTCGAAGCCGGCCAGGAGCCGCAGCATCGTCGTCTTGCCGCTTCCTGAAGGCCCCAGCAGCGCCAGAATCTCGCCCCGGGCGATGTCGAGCGAGATGGGACCGACCGTCACGCCGTGGTCCCAGTGTTTTTGGATCGCTTGAATCTGGAGGAAACCGGTCAATGGCCTCCTCCGGTGCCGCGCACGTGCTGGTCCCACCAGCGCATCCACTCGGCGCCGTGCCCGGCCATAAGATTCCAATCGACGTCGGCCACAATCATGCGGCGACGCACGTCCCGCACCCACTCGGGCAGCGAGTCGGCAGGAAGGTCGAGTCGAGCGGGCAGGCGGTACACCTCGCGCGCCGCCGCGAGCTGCATCTCGACGCTGCCGACGAAATCCAGGTATGCCCGGGCCGCCGCGAGATGCTTCGCGCCGCGCACCACGGCGATCCCGTCCTCGATGGCGACCGTGCCGCTCTTGGGAAAGACATACCCGATCGGCATGCCGCGCCGGCGGCTGATCAAGACGTCCGGCAGATCCCAGATGGTGACCAACCCCTCCTGACGGGCGATCTTCTCGCTCACGAGCGCCGGGTTTTGCTCATAGACTTTCGTCTGTCCGTCGAGCCGGCGCAGCCACGCGAATCCGGCGGCCGTGTCGCCGGATTGCTTCATCCCGCGCAGGATGATGAAGCCGAATACCGCGCGCATGGTGCCGCTCGCGAGCGGGTCGCGGATGATCAGCTTCCCTTTCCATTTCGGATCGAGGAGGTCATCCCAATCCTGCGGTGCCTCCGCGGGTGTCACGACCTTCTCAGCGTAGAGAAAAACTGCGGGCGTCTCGTAGGCCGCAAAGTAGCAATCGCCGGCGCCGCGCCCGCGCGGGGCGATGGCATCCGCCCACACCGGGCGCCGGCAATCGAGCAGCGAGTCGCCCGCGGCCTGCGCCAGTATCAGTGAAGGCCCACCGAACCAGACGTCCGCCTGCGGATTGGCGCGCTCGGAGCGGACGCGATCGTACACATCCTGCGAGCCCATGTCGAGCCAGCGCACGTCGATGTCAGGATGCAGCGCCTCGAAGCGATGCTCGAACAGCGAGAGCAAATCGCGGCCGTGGGGGCTGTA
>WNFB01001022.1_pt1 | contig 23396 bp, 18 predicted proteins | sample 5400501 | NCBI WGS metagenome assembly WNFB01 (sample SAMN13153341, study PRJNA577476) | soil metagenome | isolation source: 200 cm saprolite under Douglas fir tree site 2 hole 1 | place: USA:California | collected 2015-04-18 | reverse complement strand
GGGCGGGCCAGGCACGGGGCGGGCCAGGCACGGGGCGGGCCAGGCACGGGGCGGGCCAGGCACGGGGCGGGCCAGGCACGGGGCGAGCAATGTACCGCGACGGGCAACCTGCTGCGGCGGTTGGCGCTGACCGCAGCGGTGCCGGGCTTACGGTCACTCGCGGACGACGTCGGCGGGGTCCTTGTCCCGGCGCAGGCCGAGGAACCTCGGATGGCGCAGCTGGCCGGCCTGCGTCCACTCGGCGAACGCGACCTGGGCGACAATACGCGGCTCGGTCCAGTGCACGCCCGTCCGCGGCAGGTCATCGTCACGGAACGGCGGCCGCGCGCGCTCCATGGCCGCCAGGGTCGCGTGCAGGCTGGCCAGCTCCCGGCCGTCGAAGCCGGTGCCGACCTTGCCGGCATAGGCCAGCCGGCCGCCGGCATCGTAGTAGCCGAGCAGCAGCGCGCCGAACCCGGTCCGCGCGCCGCGCGGGTCGGTATAGCCGCCGATCACGAATTCCTGGGCGTTCACGCACTTGAATTTCAGCCAGTCCCGGCTCCGCCCGGCGCGATAGGGCGCATCCGCCCGCTTGGCGATCAGGCCCTCCCAGCCCCGGCTGCAGGCCTGCCGCCAGAACGCCTCGCCGTCCCTATTGCGGTGCGCGGTGAAACGGAGCGGGTCTTCGAACGAGATAAGCCGGCGGAGCAGGCTCTTCCGCTCGCGCAGCGGCAGGCCGCGGATGTCGTGCCCGCCGGCGAACATCAGGTCGAAGAGATAGAAATGCACCCGCACGGCGCTCATCAGCTCCGGATCCGGGCTGGGCTCGTGCATGCGGCGCTGCAGGCGGGCGAAGCTCGTCCGGCCGCCCTCGAAGGCGACGATCTCCCCGTCGACGATGAAATCGACGTCCGCCTGCGCCGCCAGCGCCGCGGCCAGCTCCGGGTACGTGCCGGTGATCAGCTTCTTGTTGCGCGTCATGAGCCGCACGGCTGAACCTTCGCGGAACGCCAGGCAGCGCTCGCCATCCAGCTTGCGCTCGAAGATCCAGCCGGGATCGGAGAACCGGTCCGGAGTCAGCGTGGCGAGCTCGGGCTCCAGCCACGCCGGGAGCGATGCCGGGCTGCCTGGCGGCAGCTGCCCAGGACCATCCGTTCCGCTCATCTGTCCTCCGCAGCTATCTGCCGACGGAGCCGGCGACGCGCTGTTAGACCACCTTCCCCGGATGGCCGGGGGCCACGCCGCGGCGTACCCGTGGACGGAGGTCGCGGCACGGCCCCGATGCCGTTCTGACGCCCGCGGAGCCTGGCCCGCGGCCCGCCAGGACCGGCCCAGATGGTTAGTTACAGTTCGTATCTGTACGTTTACACATTCGCATTACAGGGTTCCCTCCAAGCGGACAACATGGATCTTGGCCACCTGATCCTCGCAGGTCAGGTGCATGCCGCGTCCTGGTCCCCTGGTCAAGGAGGAACACCTCGTGCGATCCACGACCACTGCCGGCGTCAGCCCGGCACGCACGCGCCGGCCGGCCTCCGCGCCGGTGGCCCGGGCCTGGCTGGCCCGCGTCGTGACCGCTGCCCTGACGGTCAGCGGGCTGGCGTTCACGACCGGCGGCCCCGCCACGGCCTCCGCGGTCGCTGCCCGGCCGGCGGCCGCGGCCGGGCACGACTACCGGCGGGCGTGCGCGGTGCCCAGGCGGCCAGGGCGGATGTCGTGCATGGCGCTGGTCCGCATCGCGGTCGCACGCGGAGCGGGGGCCAGGCTGGGCCAGGACGCGGCGCCGGCCAATGACGGCTACGGTCCGGCCAGCCTGCAGAATGCCTACAAGCTGCCGTCGTCGACCGCTGGCAGCGGTCAGACGGTCGCGGTTGTCGACGCCTTCAACGACCCCAATGCCGCTTCCGACCTGGCCACCTACCGATCAAGCTGGGGACTGCCGAGCTGCGGCGCCGGCTGCTTCAGCAAGGTCAACCAGAACGGGCAGGCCGGCCCGCTGCCCCGGGCGGCCGGCAATTCCGGCTGGGCCACCGAGGAATCGCTCGACCTCGACATGGTCTCGGCCATCTGCCCGAAATGTCACATTCTCCTGGTCGAGGCCAGCAGCGCAACGGCGAAGAGCCTGGGAACCGCGGTGAACACGGCCGTCAGCATGGGCGCGAAGTACGTCTCCAACAGCTATGGCGGCCCGGAGTCGTCGTCCGACCCATCCTTCGACTCGAAGTACTACCGGCACCCGGGCGTCGCGGTGACGGCGTCCGCGGGCGACAACGGATACGGCGTTTCTTATCCTGCCGCATCCCGCTACGTCACCGCCGTTGGCGGGACCTCACTGCGGTCCGCAGCTGGCTCGCGCGGCTGGACGGAAACCGCGTGGGGCAGCGCGCACGGCGCCGGCACCGGCTCGGGCTGCTCGGCCGATGACGCCAAGCCCGGCTGGCAGACCGACACCGGCTGCGTCAGGCGAACCGGCAACGACGTCGCCGCGGATGCCAACCCGGACACTGGCGTCGCGATCTACGACAGCTATGACCAGCGCGGCTGGCTGGAGGTCGGCGGCACGAGCGTGGCGTCGCCGATCATCGCCTCGGTGTACGCCCTGGCTGGCCCGCCGGACGCCGGCAGCTACCCGTCGTCCTATCCCTACGCCCACCCCGGAAGTCTCTTCGACGTGACGTCCGGCGCCAACGGCAGCTGCGCGGGCAGTTACCTGTGCACCGCAGCGGCCGGCTACGACGGACCCACCGGCCTGGGCACGCCGGACGGCACGACCGCCTTCGCCAGCGGTGCCCCGGCCGGCGGCTGCAGCTCGGCGCAACTGCTGCGCAATCCCGGCTTCGAGCGCCGCGCGATCTCGCCCTGGGCGGCCGGCCCGCACGTGCTGACCAGGGCAACCTCGGGCGTTCCCGCGCACTCCGGAGCCCAGCTGGCGTGGCTGGACGGCTACGGGATCGTGCACACGGACTCTGTCGCCCAGACGGTCACCATCCCGTCCGGCTGCCAGCACGCCACCTTCTCGTTCTGGCTCAATACGCAGACCGATGACCCGAAAGCGCCGGCCGCGGACACCCTGACGGTGCGGCTCCTCAACTCCAGCGGCACCGTGCTGGCCACGCTGGCCAGCTACTCCAACAAGGGCGCCGTCGGCGGGTACCGCCAGCACTCGTTCTCGCTGGCCAGTTACGCGGGCCAGCAGATCACGCTGAAATTCACCGGGAAGGAGACCCTGACCGGGCACGTCACCAGCTTCTTCGAGGACGACAACGCCCTGCATGTCTCCTGATGCGCACTGCAGCTGGGTGCCTGCGCGGTCCGACACGCCGCTGGCCTCGATACCGAGGGACGCGCTCATCACCAGTTCTCCTCCGGCACCGCGTACGAGACGTCCTAGTACTGCGTACTAGGACGTACGATGTACGAGCGTCACGTTCGTTTCCGGCGGACAATGGCGGACACGGACGTAGCAGCGGAGGGAGGACCGGATGGAGAACCCAGACGACCTCTGGCCACCGTTCGGACCGCAGGCCGCCGGCCGCGGCGACCGTGCCCACCGGCTGCTGCACGAGCGGGCCCGTGCACAGCAGGCGCGTGAGCAGCGCGGCCGTGAGCGGCAGGCACGTGACCAGCGCGGGCGCGCTCGGGGCAGGATCGCGCCGACCTTGTCACGCGGCGAGATCGTTGACGCCGCGATCGCCATCGCCGATGCCGAGGGAGCCGAGGCGATCAGCATGCGGCGGATCGCCCAGGCACTCCGCTCCGGCACCATGTCGCTGTACTGGCATGTGGCGAACAAGGAGCACCTGCTCGACCTGATGCTCGACACGGTGGTCGGCGAGGTCACGATCCCCGATCCGCCGGGCGACTGGCGATCGTTCCTGCAGGTCACGGCGCGGGAGAACCGGGCGGTGCTGCTGCGGCACCGCTGGGTGATGGACTTCATCGGCGGCCGCCCGCCACTGGGGCCGAACACGATACTCAATGTCGAGCGATCGCTGGCCGCGCTGGAGAGCCTGCACCTTGATACCGCCACCGCGATGAACATCCTGATGACCGTCAGCACCTACGTGATGGGTGCGGCGCTCAGGGAACTGCGCGAGATGCGGGCACAGCGGGATCTGGAGCAGAGCGGCTTCGATCAGGCCGAGGCGATGGCGGGGATGGCGCTGTGGTGCAAGCGGCTTGAGGCGGACGGCCGCTTCTCGCACTTCCTGCGGATCATCAAGGACGGCATCGATCCCGACGCGGAGGAGACCAGGGACGAGCGGTTCGAATTCGGCCTCGACTGCGTGCTCGACGGCATCGCGATGCACGTGCGGCGGCGGCCCGGCGGGATGCCGGGATAACGCGCGCGGTCCGCCGCGAGGCGCCTGCTGGATCTTGACCTCGCGTGAATCCGCCCGCTACCGTTTCGCCAGGTCTGCTGCCGGGTCGTCCGAGACGCCGGACCTCAGGTATCCCCTACAGGTAAGCGGGACTTCGTCCCGCGAGCCATGATGGCTGAGGTGAACTTGGCATGAGCACGTCGGACCCCGCGAGCACGTCAGGCCCCGCAAGCACGTCAGACCTCGCGAGCACGTCAGGCCCCGCTGGCACCCGGCAGTCAGTCGTCGCCGACTACACCGAGACGGTGGTGCCCGGCCGTGCCCGGCGGTCAAACTTCCGGATGTTCCTGACCTTCGGCTCCATGCAGCTCGTGTTCGGCGCGGTCCTGGTCGGCTACGGCGCCAGGTTCACGGGGCTCTCGCTCGGCAGGCTGATCGTGGCGATGGCGATCGCGGCCACCACCATGACCGTGTACTGCATCGGCTCGGCGAATGTCGGCGCCGTCGTCGGCCAGACGCATGCCGTCACGACACGCGGAATCTTCGGCACGATCGGCAGCGCGCTCGTCTCGCTGCTGCTCGTGATCGACGGCATGGGGTTCTACCTTTTCACCGTGCTCTTCGTGATCACCCTGGGCCAGGCGCTCATCGGCACGCTGCCCGCCGTGGCGCTGATCACGGCCGTGCTGGCGTTCGTGATGATCTTCAACAACTACTTCGGCTTCACCGGGCTGCAGCGCTTCGCCCAGTTCGTGGCCGTGCCGGTGGTCTTCCTGTGGGGCGTCTACGCCACGATCAAGGCATTCACGTCCGTATCGGGTCACGCGCTCGCCGCGGTGCCGCACACATCCTCGCCGTCCGCCCTGTTCTTTGTCGTCGGCGCCATGGTCGGGCTCTCCACCTGGGGCAACGAGCCGGATGTGTTCCGCTACGCCAAGGCCGGCCGCGCATCGTGGTGGAACATCCCGACGATCGCGGTTTCGTATTTCCTCGGAGCGTTCATCTTCCCGATCATGGGCTACCTGATCGCGACGATCTCGGACCAGCCCGACTTCGCGGCCAGCATCAAGTACTTCGCCAGCTTCACGCTGTTCGGGCTGGCCGGGCTGATGATGGTGATGCTGCTCGTCAACCAGTGGGCGGTCCAGGACGGCAATCTGTACATCGCGATCAACGGCGCGCAGAACCTGCTGTCCAGGATCCCCGGCTGGCGCCGCCAGTACACCGTGATCGGCCTGGGCTTGGTTGCCGCCGGCCTCACCTACATCCTGCCCAGCCTGACCAAGACATTCACGATCGTGACCGGCATCGGCGCGGTGACGGTGCCGGTGGCCAGCACGATCATGGCGATGGACGTCTTCGTCGTGCCGCGCCTGTTCGGGCTGCGCAGGCCGCTGCACCGGGTCGCCGCCTGGTCGGAGCTGGCCGCGGCCAACTGGCCGGCCATCGTGGCGCTCGTCGCCGGGACGGCGATCGGCGGCTACACCGGCGGCCTGATCCCCGGCACCGCGGGATTCGGGCACACCTATATCGGCTTCCCCGCCCTGCAGGCGTGGGCGACTGGTGCCGTCGTGTACCTGGTGGCCGTGGCGCTCGTGGCCAGGAGCCCGCGGGCAAAGGCGCTGCTCGGCTACTCGCGGGTCGAGGAGGCGAGCCCGGTCGCGGCGCCGCTGGCCGGCGGGAGCTAAGTGGACAGGACATTCGACCTGGTGATCAGGGCACCCCAGGTGGAGGAGACGAGCGCGGTCGCGGCGCCGCTGGCCGGCGGGAGCTAAGTGGACACGACATTCGACCTGATGATCAGGGCACGCCGGGCGGTCACCGGAGGGGGGGAGATAGCCTGCAGCATCGGCATCCGGGACGGGCGCATCGCCGCCATCGGGCCGCTGGACAATATCGCCGCCATCGGGCCGCTGGACAATGCGGTCACCGCCCAGAGCCCGGCCAGCGCGCATGAGGCAGCCGGCGGTCCTGGCGTGCTCGACATCGATCCCGGCGTCGTCCTGCTACCCGGCCTGGTCGACACGCATGTGCACGTCTGCGAGCCGGGCAACACCGAATGGGAGGGCTTTGCCTCCGCCACCATGGCGGCGGCAGCCGGCGGCATCACCACCCTGGTCGACATGCCGCTGGACAGCGTCCCGGTGACCGTCAGCACCAGCGCGCTCGACATCAAGCGGCGGGCGGCGCAGGGACAGTGCGCGATCGACGTCGGCTTCTGGGGCGGGGTCATTCCCGGCAATCTCGATGAACTCGGGTCCCTGCACGACGCCGGCGTGCTCGGCTTCAAGTGCTTTCTGGCCGACTCAGGATCCGACGACTTCCCGCCCGTCGACGGCCGTCAGCTGACGGCAGCGCTCCGCGTGCTGCGCGAGCTTCCTGCCCCCTTGCTGGTGCACGCGGAGAGCGCCGAGGCCGCCGCGGCCGTCCCGCAGGCCCGCGGCCGCAGCTACGCCGGCTATCTCGCCGCCCATCCCCGCGGGCTGGAGAATCTAGCGATCGCCCAGGTCATCGAGGCAGCCCGGGCAACCGGCGGGCAGGCGCACATCGTGCACCTGTCGAGCTCAGACGCCCTGCCGATGATCGCATCTGCCCGCGGCGACGGCGTCCGGCTGACCGCGGAGACCTGCCCGCACTACCTGATCCTGACCGCAGAGGAGATCGCCGACGGCGCAACCGCCGCCAAGTGCTCCCCGCCGGTCCGCGAGGCAGCCAACCGCGAAATGCTCTGGGCAGGCCTCAACGACCAGGTTCTCGACCTGGTCGTCTCCGATCACTCACCATGCACGGCCATGATGAAGGAGCTGGACAGCGGCGACTTCGCCTTGGCCTGGGGCGGCATCTCATCGGTGCAGCTCAGCTTGCCGCTGGTGTGGACGGAGGCGCGCCGCAGGGGGTTCACCCTGACCGACGTCGCCAGCTGGATGGCCGAACGGCCCGCCCGACTGGCCGGCCTGACCGGGAAGGGGCGGATCGCGGTCGGCTGCGACGCCGACTTCTGCCTCTTCGCCCCGGACGAGCACTTCGTCGTCGAACCTGACCGGCTGCATCACCGGCACCCGGTCACCCCCTACTCCGGCCGTACCCTGAGCGGGGTCGTCCGCGGCACCATGCTCCGCGGCCGGTTCGTCACCGGAGAGCGCCCGCAGGGACGGCTGCTGGCCAGGGCCACCAGCTAGGCGCCAGGAATCACCAGCCGGTAGGGCGACCGCGCAGGGGAAGGACAGTGGCATGAGAATCCTCGTAATAAACGTGAACACAAGCCCCTCGATGACGGAGACCATCCGGGAGGCAGCACGGCGGCATGCATCGGCTGGCACGGAGACCATCGCCCTCCAGCCGTATTTCGGTGCCGAGGCAGTCGACTGCAACGTCGAGAGCTACCTGTCGGCCGTTGCCGTGATGGACCGCGTCCTTGCCTACGACGAGCCGTACGACGCGGTGGTCCTGGCCGGGTTCGGTGAGCACGGCCGCGACGGCATCCAGGAGCTCATCGAAGCGCCAGTTGTCGAGATCTGCGAGGCATCCGCGCACGTCGCGATGCTGATCGGCCGGGCGTACTCGGTGGTCACCACGCTGCAGCGCTCGGTGCCTGCGATCGAGGACCGGCTGCGGCTGGCCGGCCTGTCGGAGCGTTGCGCGTCGGTCCGGGCGAGCGGGATGAGTACGCTCCAGGTGGACAGCGACCCGGCAGGCGCGATCCGCGCCGTCGTGGCCGAGGCCAGGGCGGCCGTCGAGAACGACCACGCGGAGGTGATCTGCCTTGGCTGCGCCGGGATGGCCGGGCTTGAGGAGGCCATCACCACCGAGCTGGGAGTACCGGTGATCGACGGCGTCGGGGCGGCCGTGCGGCTGGCGGAGGCGCTGGTCGGGCTTGGCTTGCGGACGAGCAAGGTATCGACCTACGCGCCGCCCGACCCGAAGAAGATCATCGCGTGGCCGCTGTCGGCGGCGCTTGGCCTGCGCGGCGGAACCGGCGGCGCGGCGCTCACCACGGGCGGTGACCGGGCGCAGGAAGGACGGTCCGATGGAAGGCCCCGTTAAGAATCCGAATGCCGCCGCCGGGACGGAGACTGACCTGGCCTCGCGGTGGCTCGGCGGCAGCGTGCTCGCGGCCAGCGATGAGTCCTTCGGGGAGAAGGAGAACCTGCTGACGCCGACCCCAGCGGCATTCGAGCCAGGGCACTACGGTCACCGCGGCGAGATCGTCGACGGCTGGGAGACCAGGCGGCGGCGCGATCCTGGGCACGACTGGGCGATCATCCGGCTCGGCGCGCCGGGAGTGGTCACCTCGGTGGAGATCGACACCAGCTTCTTCACCGGGAACCATCCCGAGCACGCCGCGGTTGAGGCCTGCGGCCGCGAGGGGTATCCGAGCCCGGCCGAGCTGGCCGACCCGGCCGCCTGCTGGGCGCAGATCGTGCCCCGGTCCCCGCTGCTCGGTGACGCCCGCAACACGTTCACGGTGCCGGATCCGGTGCGCTTTACCCACCTGCGCTTGTCGATCTTCCCAGACGGGGGCGTGGCCAGGCTGCGGGTGCACGGCCACATCGTGCCCGATCCCCGCCAGCTCGACGGGCTGACTATCGACCTCGCCAGCCAGCGGCATGGCGGGGCGGTGATAGCCAGCAGCGATGACTTCTATACCTCGGCCCGGCTGCTGAACCGCCCGGACGCTGCGAGGTCCATGGGCGAGGGGTGGGAGACCCGGCGGCGGCGCGACGGCGGCCACGACCATGCGATGATCCGGCTGGGGTTCCCCGGGTGGATCAGGCAGCTGATCGTTGACACCGCGCACTTCAAGTACAACGCCTCCGCCGAGATCGAGGTGCAGGCATCCGTCCATGAGCCCGCCCCGGCGGCGGATTCCGCAGACTGGACGCCGCTCCTCGGCCGCACCCGCCTGCAGCCGGATACCCGGCACGTGCTCGCCGTGCCGGGCGGAAGTCGCGGCCAGCCGGTGACCGCGATCCGGCTCGACGCGTTCCCCGATGGGGGCATCTCCCGGGTACGGGTGATCGGCCGCATCAGCCCGGCCGCCCGCCGCCGGGCTGGTTACCGCTGGCTCAATTCGCTGCCCGCCGACCAGGCGCTGCGGTGCTTCACCGGCGTCGGCCTGCCGCAGGACGTAGCGGCGGAGGTGGCGGGCCAGCGGCCGCTGCCCGAAGGCTGGCTTGATGACATCCGGCGGGCAGCCGGGGCGCCGCACTCACGCCCGGGCCGGCTTCCGGCCGGGGCGCTGGCCGCGCTCGCCGCGATGCTGGACGGTCCTCCGGCCGATCCGGCGGGCTAGGCCGCGACAGGCCGGTCGGAACCCAGGCTGGCCGCCCGGCTCGGTCACGCCGGGGCGCGGCGATGAGGTGACGGTTCTTCTCTAGCGAGCCTGGCAGCACGCTGAAGCGCACCTGTCCGTCATCCACTGCCATCACACGGACGACCGCCCTGGAATGGCGGTTCCCGGCCACCAGCATGGCCCCGGGACGGATTCGGGAGGCATCGCGGGCGTCGCTCAGCACCGACCAGCCGAGTCCTTCATCGTCCTCGGCGTTGAGGTCCGCTACCAGGTCGATCTCCGGATCCGTCGCGTCTCCTTCCGACGTCCAGGCTACGCGTCGTGGTAGGGACCTGGGCTGCCCGGGCCGTGTCGCCACTCACATCTCTGGCGTCACGCCCGCCCCGCCCGCCGCCCCGCCCGCCCCGCCTGTCGTGCTCGCGGAGACCCGGTTCCTTGATCACGGAAACTTTGGGGGGCTCCAGCACCCCAAAGTTTCCGTGATCAAGGAACCGGCCTGGCTTCGGCCCGAGCGCGGGCGTGCCGCCGCCGCCCGATGGCGGGCCGGGGCGTTACGGCCCGATGGCCGGCGGAGGGTCTGCCTTTCCCGGGGGCCTGGTGCTGGTCTCGATCGCGCCCTTGCAGACAAGCCCTTGGATGTGCACGACTGTCAGCTAGCTCAGCGTCGGCTGGTCGGTCACCAGCGCCTCCCGCTGTCCCGCGAAGACCGCACTGCCCTGGCGGTGCTGGCCGACCAATTCCCGCTGTTTGGCTAGCCTGCCCTGGCCCGAAACGGCAGGTCAGCGGCGCTCTGGCGACCGAACTGGCGATATTCAAAGCATCCGGCGGCGCGATGGTGTTGGATGAGGCTGGTTGCAGCCGGAAGACTTTTTTTCGTGCACACGTGACAACGTCTGCCGCATCGGCAGCGGGCTCCCGGCACGTCGGTAGCCCGGCCTTCAGTTAAGGTGGCACGTTGCCGCGGCAACCCGGGATCCTCATCCGTGGAACCCGGAGATCATTCAAGTAGGAGAGAGTACATGCCTCAGGGCACCGTGAAGTGGTTCAACGCCGACAAGGGCTATGGTTTCATCGCCCCCGACGATGGCACCGCCGATGTCTTTGTTCACCACTCCGCGATCCAGGCTGACGGTTTCCGCAGTCTTCAGGAGAACCAGCGGGTCGAGTTCACCGCCGGCCAGGGCGCCAAAGGCCCGCAGGCTGAGCAAGTCCGCCCGCTCTGATCTACCTGGCCGCACAGTTGTGACAGCCCGTCCTCGGGCGGGCAGTCACTAGGGGTGCGGGTGACTCGGGCTGAGTCACCCGCGCCCGGGCAGGCCCCGTTCCAGCGTGGGCGGGTCGGCCCCTTTGGGCTTCCGTCTCGCTCCGGTTGTCAGCGGCCCCGGTCGCCTCCGGTTGGTTGCGGCCCGGTTGTCAGCGGCCCCGGTTGCGGAAGGCCCTGGCCTTGGCCCGGTTACCGCAGACGGCCATCGCCCACCAGGCCCGCGACCTGTTCCTGGATTAGTCGTAGTAAGCCCTCCCGGCAGTCCAGGTTCCTGCATATCTTCAACCGGTCCCACGTCCTGCTGGCCGCGGACTCCGCGACGGCCGCCAGCAATGAGGCAAGCGCGGTGTCCGCAGTTCCCCGGCTGAGCGGCTTAAGGCGCGGCCGGCTGGCCGTCCGTTGCCGGCACGACCGGCAGCCGCCGGGCAAGCCCGGCCAGGTCGGCGAGTGGAGACGCTGACCCCACGCGGCGCCGGGCCGTTGCCCGGCGCATGATCGCCCGTCGCACGCCCGGCGGTCTTCGGCGCGGTGAGTTCTCGCAGGCCTCGCCGATCCGGACAGCGCGATCATGCTCATCTGCGGTGACCTGGATGCCCGGCGGCAGGCCGAGCCCCACCACTTCCCCCGCAGGCATGCTGTCTCCCCGGCGATGCCGGCGGGCTGCGGGGACAGGTCATCCTGTCCTTAATCGCCCCAATCAACATGGTTTATGTAACTATGCAAAAATAGTTACTTACGTGTGTGCATAAACGTATCTTATCCGATCCATACAGTGTCAATTAACCGGTTAGCTCTACATTTAGATATCGATAATTCCAAATATGCCAGACAGCATCCATGAAATTGCACGCGCGGAGACCCGGCCGTGCTATATATCCCTTGTATCGCTGCTGCCCCGAGATTGGGAGGAGGGAGCATTGTGTTGGCAAAAGCGGTTGCTGCGGGTGATGGCGCTGCCAGGTTACGGGCTGAGGCGGCGTGACACGCTTGCAGCCTGGCCCGCGGCAGGCCAGGCACCGCAGCCGGGTGCGGAAGGATGTGCCGGACGGCATCCCAGGCCAGCTGACCGGTCCCGCCCTTCGGCTGCTGATCGGCGTTTCTGTCTACCGCGAGCCCATCGGGCGCAACGCGCTGCTCTTCCAGATCGGTCAGGCGGAAGCGGCCGGCCTGCCCAGCCCAGCGTCATCCAGACCTATTTGCCAGGGGCCCGTCCCGCCGTATCACGCTCCGGCCGACCTCGCTGACCTGATCTCCGAATGCGAGGAGGCAGGCCTGCTCGCAGTCCAGCGGTTCCCATCCGGAACCGGGCCTGCGGACGCGGACATCCCGCCCGTCTTCGTCGCCCGGCCGATCGCGGACGCCCTGCACCAGGACCTGGCCAGGGCCTTACGCGGCGACGAGATCATCAGCGCTCACCAGCACGCCGCCGAGTACTGGCAGTGGCGTGCCGCCGGCTGGCCGCAGGACCGGCACGCAGACCTGCACGACCTGCTCGAAGCACGTCACCACCGGCACGAGGCTGGCGACAACGACCAGGCCGGCGCCATCACCGAGGTCGTTTGCGCGCAGCTGCACGCCTGGGGTGAAGTCGATCACGAGGCCGCGCTCATCCAGGAGACGCTCGCCTGGCTCCCGCCGCGCTCACCGCTGCGCGCGGCCTGGATCCATGAGATCGGCAAGATCGCGCAGGTCCGCGGCAACAATATCGAGGCCGAGCGCCGCTACCGGCAGTCCCTGGAGATGTTCACCAGTATCGGCGACACCGCGGCCGTGTCCCGCAGCCAGCACAGGCTCGGTATTCTGGCCCAGGCCCGGGGCGACTACGCCGAGGCTGAGCACCGCTACCAGCAATCCGGCGACCTACGCGGACGGCAGGCGCACGCCGCTGCCGAGTCTCCCGGCTGGCCCGGCGGCGAGTCTCCCGGCTGGCCCGGCGGCGAATCTCCCGGCTGGCCCGGCGGGATGCCGGACGGCAGATCCGCCGAGAGCCATCCCACGGTCAGCGTTGTGCGGGGAACCGTGTCCGGTGGCACCGTTTCCTGGGTCAGCGTTTCCCCCGGCGCCGTTTCCCCGGAGATGCTGTCGCCGGACGCCCGGCCACCACGGGCCGGGCACACGGCGCCAGCCGGCTGGCGAAACCGCCGCGTGCTGTGCCTGGTGAGTTCCGCCTTGGCTACGGCCGCCGCGCTGGTGGCCCTGTCCGCGGCCGGGGTCATCCAGCTGACGTTCTACGATGGCAGCGGAACGCCGCCCGGCGCAGGGGGCCTGGCCAGCGTCGCGGCGGTCCGCAGCCAGGCAGCCGCCTGGGTCGCGCGGCAGATCAGCCGGAGTGCCATCCTGTCCTGCGATCCGGCCATGCGCGCTGCCCTGCGTGCACAGGGCGTCATCGGCGGGAACCTGGTCACCCTCGGGCCATCCTCGGAGGATCCGCTCGGCTCGGACGTAGTGATAGCCACGGCGGCGGTAAGGAACCTGTTCGGCAGCCGCCTGGCGGCGGTCTATGCACCGGCGGTGATTGCCGTGTTCGGTCTCGGCAGGGCCCGCATCCAGATCCGCGTCGTCGCACCCTACGGCGCGGCCGCGTACCGCACCGCGTTACGTTCCGACCTGCTGGCCCGTGAGGCGGCCGGTACCCAGCTGCTGCTCAACAATGAGATCAGCGTCACGGCCAGCGCCAGGAAGCAGCTCGCCACCGGACAGGTGGACTCCCGGCTGCTCATCACGATCGCCGCAATCGCCGCGCAGCACGCGCTGAGCATCATTGACTTCGCAAACTCCGGTCCGGGTGCCGGCCCCGGTATCCCGCTGCGCTCGGCCGAGATCTCAGCGCCGGGAGCCGCCGCCAGGCAGGCCCGCGGCGGCTTGACTCTGGCAGCCCGGGCCAACGCCAGATTCCTCCGTTCTGTGCTGGCTTTTCTGCGCGCGCAGCGCCCGCCTTTTCTGGCCGCGATCCTGCACACCGCCACGATCGGCGACGGGCAGAAAGCGGTGCAGGTCGGATTTGCCGGCCCGAGCCCGCTCGGGCTGCTCACCGCTGGCAATGCCAGCGCCGAAGCCAGTCCCCAAGCCCCATCCCACTACCCGCGGGCTGGCCGACCAGGCCAGCCCGGACAAGAAAAGAGGAAACCATGACACTCCCCGCGCGGGCCCTGCGCACCGCGAGGCCGCTCGCCGCGCTCGGCCTCTCCCTCGGCATGCTCTGCTGCGCAGGCCCAGCGGCATCCGCCGCATCCGCCGCATCCGCCATGCCCGCCACATTCACCGCGTCCGCTGCCTCGGCCGCATCCCCCGCTTCCGCCGCATCCCGGTCACGGGGCATCGGCTGGCTCCGGCTGGCCCACCTGTCCCCCAACACCCCCCCGGTGGACGTTTACCTGTATTCCTTCGGCGATTCCCACGCCATGATCGTCCTCAAGCACGTCAGCTATGGAACCGTCTCGCCCTACCAGAGCGTCAAGAGCGGCGACTACACCGTCGCCATGCGCTCGGCCGGCGCCTCGGCCAACTCCAAGCCGGTCCTGTCCACCAGCGTCAACGTGACCGCACGCGACGCCTATACAGTGGCTGGAATGGGCCCGCTGGCCGGCCTGCGACTGCAGGTGATGCGGGACAGGCTCAGCACGCCGCCGGGCGAGGCACTGGTGCGGGTGATCCAGGCGTCGCTACAGCAGCACCGGGTCACCGTCACCGCCGGACGCCAGGTCCTGGCAGGCAACGAGGCGTTCGCCAGGGTTAGCTCCTACCAGGTCGTCTCGCCAGGGACGTGGACCGTGCACGCCGGCGGCGCGAGCGAGAGCGTCTCGTCGAAAGTCACGCTGATCGCCGGCAGCATTCATACTCTCGTCGTGCTCGACCACCCCGGCCGCCTGTGGATTGCCAGCCTGGAAGACGCGGCGGGCAGCAAGGTTTTCCCGGAGGGCGGAGCCGCGACCGGGTTCGGCGGAACCGCGCCGCGGCCTGGCTCCTCGCCCGTGCCATGGCTCGCAGCGCTGGCGGCGGGCATGATCCTGACGCTGACCGGCGCCAAGCGGATGCGCCGGGCCGGGCAGCGCCGCTCCCGGCACGGTCGGCCGGTGACGCCAGAGCGCTGACCCACCAGGGCACCGGCACACCAGAGCACTGACCCCGCCAGGGCACTGAGATGAAGACACTGTCCGGCCGGCCGGCGGCGGCGGCGGTACTCGCCTGCGGCCTGCTTGCCGCCGTGACCGGTGTGGCCGGCCTGATCGTTGCCGGCCACACCGGTCACGGACCGCTGCCGGGGCGGCCAGCCGCGATACGGGCGCCGGCCGGCCCCGTGGCCCCGCCGGCACGGGCGGCGGCGAAGCGGGCCACCGCCCGGCCGGTGTCGCTCATCATCCCGGCAATCGGCCTGCGCACCCGCCTGATCAGGCTCGGCGTCACGCCATCCGGCGGCCTTCAGGTGCCGTCGAGCACCACCGTGGCGGGCTGGTACACCGGCAGCCCGCGACCGGGCGCCATCGGCCCGGCGGTAATCGCAGGCCATATCGACTCCTACCGCGGCCCCGGCGTCTTCTTTCGGCTACGTCAGCTGCGCCCGCCGGACCGGGTCTACGTGCGGCGGTCTGACCGGACTCTGGTCGTCTTCCGGGTGACTTCAGTGCGCACCTATCTCAAGGACCATTTCCCGACCGCAGCGGTGTACGGGCCGGTCCCCAGCGCGCAGCTCCGCCTGATCACCTGCGGCGGCATTTTCGATCCCGGGCGTCGCTCCTACCTGAGCAACGTCGTCGTCTACGCCGTGGCGGTGCGGGGCGCCGGGCGGGCGCACCCGCCCCGCCGCACCCGGCGACGCGGCATCGCACCCGCCTCGCACCCGGCGACGCGGCATCGCACCAGGCCACACGACAGCACCGGGCGGACGGCAGGCAGCTTCCGCCGGCGTGTCCCGGCGCCTTCCTGGCGGGCTGTCTTCCTGGCGGAACGTAGGATCGTGGCTGCACTGTGACATTAAGCCCAGGGACATTAAGCCCAGGGATCAGGCCAGCGACGTCCAGGCCAGCGACGTCCAGGCCAGGGACGTCCAGGCCAGGGACGTCCAGGCCAGGGACGTCCAGGCCAGGGACGTCCAGGCCAGGGACGTTCAGGCCAGGGACGTTCAGGCCAGCGACACTCATCAGGGGAGGCCAGGTGACCCGCCCGCAGGACACCATCGATCCAGCCGCGCATGCTCCGCAGGCCGAGATTTACCGTGCCAGCCGGCAGGACAAGCCATGGGGGCACGAGCTGATCTTCGCTGCCATGGAGGGAAAATACGTCGGAAAGATCATCCACGTCGAGGCCGGGCATTCGCTGAGCCTGCAGTATCACCGGGAGAAGGAAGAGACCATCAGCGTGCTGACCGGCGATGCACTGGTGCTGCACGGCCCGGCGGCCGACCAGCTGACCGAGCAGCGATTCGGTCCTGGCGACACCATCCACCTGCCGCCGGGCGTCCTGCATCGGGTCACCGCCATCACCGACGTGACGTTCGTGGAGTCATCGACTGCCCGGCCCGGCTGGCGGGAGGATGTCGTCCGGCTCGAGGACGCCTACGGGCGGTCGGGCACGAGCGCGCCCTGAGAGACCCAGCCCGGCGCCTGTCCTGACTCGTCAGCCCGGCGCCTGTCCCGACTCGTCGGTGCGGGGCTCGGTGCCCACCCTGGCCAGGTCAGGCTGGCTGATCCTGAACCTGGCCTCCACCGTGGCCCGCACGGTCTGCTTCGTCGGCGCCAGGTCAAACGTGAATTCCTCGGGTGCGGCCACCCGCGTCCGCTGCGGCAGCCTCGCGGTGAACCTGGTGCTGTGCTCGCCCTGGGCGGCGCCGTCGGACAGCAGCCGCGCATCGGCCAGCTCGACCAGGCCGACAAGCTCGCTCCCCAGCGCCCGCGCGTAGTCCCTGGCCCGCCGTACCGCATCCCCGGCCGCCGCCGCCCTGGCCTGCCGGTAGACCGGGCTGGCTGGCCGAAGTTCCCACCAGGGGCCGCCGACATCCGTCTGCTCCTGGCCCGCAAGCTGCGACATCAGCTCGCCGATCCGGTCGAATCCGGTCACCGCGATGGTCTGCCGCACCAGGCCCAGATAGCCCGCCACATGGGACGGCGGCTTGGCGTTGCTGAGCTGCGGGCTGACCCGCAGTCCCGATGTCTCGATCCGGTCGATCACATCGGGAAAGCTGGCCAGTATCTTGTCGACAGTGTCCGCCCGGTCTTCGAGCAGTTGCATGGCCCGCGTCCGCTCGGTGTCGCGAGCCACGATGCTCACCTCGAGCCGAGCGATCTCCGGCTCAACCTCAAGGACAATCTCACCACGGACGGCGATCAGGGGCTGTTCTTGCATGTGCACTCCACAGTTTCGGTAGAGACGCTACCGTGCCTGGCCGGCCGCCACCCGGGCAAGCGGGGAACATCCTGCCCTACTGGTAGCGTTAGGACGACAGCGGCCCATGATGCCGCCACTCCCGCGGGCGAGCTGCCCGCGCGGTCGCTTCTGTGAGCAGTTCGCTTCCCGGTGAGCCCAGATGGCTCGCCGCCGTCGCCGAGATCTCCTCCCGCTACGCGGCCCCGAACTGCTGATGGAGTTCATCCATGCCCCAGAATGCTGACCGCCATGCGGTCACGCCGCGGCGCGGCGCAGCGGAACCTCGCCGCGGCGCAGCGGAAACGCGCCGCGGCGCAGCGGAACCTCGCCGTGGCGCGGCTAACCCCCGCCGCGCTGCGGCCAGCCCGGGCCGCCGGGCCGCAGGCCCGCGCCGCCGTGGCGGGGACGCCGCAAGGAACGGCCCCGCGGTCCGCCGAGACAACCGGCTCGCCGTCCGCCGGGACGATCAGGCTACCGAGCTGGATCGAGCGCTGACCGCGGCACTCAGCGCGCCGCCGCCCGCGCCGACGACCTTCAGCGAGCTCGGCCTTGCCGTCCGGCTGGTCGAAGCCCTGGCCGCGCGCAGCATCGACACGCCGTTCGCCATCCAGGCCCGGGCCCTGCCCGATGCGCTGGCAGGCCGCGACGTCCTCGGCCGCGCGCAGACCGGGTCGGGAAAGACGCTCGCGTTCGGCCTCCCCATGCTCACCAGGCTGGCCGACCCGGCGGGCCGGATGCATGACAACGCCCCCCGCGGGCTGGTGCTCGTCCCGACCCGCGAGCTCGCCAGGCAGGTAGCCGACGTTCTGGCGCCGCTCGGCCGGACGCTCGGCGTGAGCGTGACAACGGTGTACGGAGGGGCGCCGATAGGGCGTCAGATCGAGGCGATCCGGCGCGGCGTCGACATCGTGGTCGCCACGCCGGGCCGGCTGATCGACCTGCTCGACCGCGGGGCCCTGACCCTGGCTGACATCGACATCACCGTGCTCGACGAGGCCGATCACATGGCCGACCTCGGCTTCCTGCCCGCCGTCACCCGCATACTTGACGCCACCCCGCCCGGCAGGCAGCGGATGCTGTTCTCCGCGACCCTGGATCGCGGTGTCGCTCAGCTGGTGCACGCGTACCTCAGCGAGCCGGCCATCCATGCCGTTCCCCCCGAGGTGCTGAACGGCGGCGCCGCCGAGCATCGCGTGCTCGTGCTGTCCGCGCAGGACAAGGTGCCGGTCGCGGCAGAGATCGCGAGCAGGCCCGCGCGCACGCTGTTCTTCGTCCGCACCAAGCACGGCGCGGACCGGCTCGCCAGGCAGTTCCGCAGGCTGGACGTCGACGCCGTCGCCATCCACGGCAACCTGAACCAGAACCAGCGGCAGCGGGCCCTCGCCGCGTTCGCGGCCGGCCATCCGCGCGTCCTGGTCGCCACCGACGTCGCCGCCCGCGGCATCCATGTCGACGACATCGAGCTAGTCGTCCACTTCGACCCGCCGAATGACCACAAGGACTACCTGCACCGTTCCGGGCGCACGGCCCGGGCAGGCGCAAGCGGCATGGTGGTCGCGCTGGTCGACCACGCGCAGGCACGCGATGTCGGCCGCATGCACGACGCCGCTGGCGTGACCGCCACCAGGGACGATGTGCAAACCGGGCACCATGTGGTCCGCCAGATCGCGACCTCGGGGACGCCGGTGCCGCCCGCGCCAAGCCCGCCGTCACCGCGCCCTCAGCAGGCACAGCGCCCATCGCAGGCACAGCGCTCTTCGCAGGCACAGCGCTCTTCGCAGGCACGCTCTTCGCAGGCACGCTCTTCGCAGGCACGGCACTGGCAGGGCCAGCCGCGTCCGGTCAGCCGGGCCCGCCGGAACCCCGGGCCCCGCCGGGCAGCGGGAACAGCTCAAGGGTGACCCCGAAGTAGCGGTCCGTCTGACCCAGTGCGTCATGCCCAGCCGGCGGCATACGGCGATGGACCGCGAGTTGCCGGAGAGGCAGCCAGCCTCGCTGCTCAGCGGAAATGCACAAGATTCCGAACGGAGGCCGCGTCGCCAGTCCCGCCGCTCAGGCCAGCCTGGCCGTCCGATGGCTACGCTTCCTGCTCGGTGGGCCGCACCATGAGCTCGCTGATGATCACGTGCCACGGCCTGGTCACCATGAACCCGATGGCCTCGGCGATGTCCTCGGCCTGCAGCCGCTTGATGCCGCTAAAGCGCCTGTTCATCTGGTCAAGCACCTCCGGCCGGTTGTGGTCGGCCAGCTCGGTCTCGGTTACGCCAGGCTCGATCAGCGAAACCCGGACTCGCCGGGCGGCGACTTCCTGGCGCAGCGCCTCGCTGAACGCCCCGACCCCGAACTTGGTCGCGTTATAAGCGGCACTGCCGTTGCGGGCAATCCGGCCCGCCACGGAGCTGAGATTCACCATGTCGGCGACCCGGTGCGGGCTGTCCTGAGCGGCACGGAGCAGATGCGGCAGGGCAGCGCGCGCGCAGTACATCAGCCCGAGCACGTTGACGTCGATCATGCGCCGCCAGTCGTCCGCCGGCGCGCCGGCGACCGGGCCGAGCAGCATCAGCCCGGCGTTGTTGACCAGTGTGTCCAGCCGGCCGAGCTCGGCTACGGCGCGCTCGACCAGCTTGTTCGCCTCTTCCTCGCTGCTGACGTCGGCGCGCAGCGGCACGGCCACGCCGCCGGCCTCGCGGATCTGCTTCGCCAGTTCGTCCAGCCGCTCGGCGCGGCGGCCAGCCAGCGCGACCGCGGCTCCATGGCGGGAAAGCTCAACCGCCGTGGTCGCGCCGATCCCGCTTGAGGCGCCGGTGACCAGCGCAGCCGTCCCGTCAAGCCGATCCGGCATCGAGCCTCCCGCGACGCTGGCGCCGCGGCCTTCGCGGCGCGCCTCCGCCGAGCCTACGGCGCAAGTCCGTGGCGCATGCTGAAGGGCCGGCCGTGACCGGTGCGCTCGGGCTGCGCACCCAGGTCCTGGCCCAGGCGGCGGAGCGAAGGTACGTTGCCGCCGGGCATGCAAACGTGACCACGACGGCGAGCACGCCAGGTCGCCGGATCACGCGCCGCGCCGCCAGCAGAAAGCTGCATCAGGTCCCGGCACTCGACCGGGCAAGTGACGAAGTGATTTGCCCTGCGCTGGTGACCCATCAAAAAGGCTAGTTCAGGTAAAAAGGCTAGTTCAGGTCGATCCTGGCCACAAATGCACAGATATGCCGCGTAGTCCCGGTCTCGTTTCCCGAAGCGATCCTTGGTCGTTAGCCTCGCCCCCCGCGCCTTCGGCCTCGTTATCCGCGCTGCCACGCTGGTATTCCCGCCGAGCGGCTTGCCTGGCCGCGCAGAACAATGACCGGGGATCCGTGCGTGATGAGCGCCGCAGCCAGCCCGCGGCCACCCGCCGTTGGCATGCCTTGTGACCGTGCACTCGGAGTTGGTATGATTTTGGGCGGTCCATGAGGTGGCCGGCCGATCTCGCCCGCAGGGCGGGGAGGAGCGCAATGAAGCGCTTGCGGTCCGTTTCGCTGACCGTAATGACAGCCGGATGCCTGGTATCGCCGCTCTCTCGTATCGGGACAGGCATCCGCGCTCCGCCGTCACCCCCGTCGGGGCCCACACCAGCCACAAGGCGCGGCCCGCTTTCTCGCCGCCGACTCAGGGCCCTTGACAGCAGCCGCGATGCGGATGGCCGTTACCGGTCAAGCCCAGACCCATCCCCCAGCGAGAGGACGGCGCAATGAAACGCCTTCTGATCGGATTGGCCGGCGCACTGATGCTGGCTGCCTATTCCCTGCCCGCCACGCCGGCCGCCTTGGCGAGCACCGCGGGCGTCCACTACTCCGAGCACCCGACGTGTGGCGAGGACGCCGTCACGTGCACCGAACTGGCCCAGCCTATCAGCGGGTATACCGGCCACGACGAGCCCTCCCTGCTGTTCTACTCAAGCAAGGCTGGTTCGGGAAACAACGATCTCTATCAGCTGACGCTTCCGAACGACCCGCCGACCAAGCCCGTGCAGAACGGGACCGGCGGCACTTTCAACTTCCAGCTGCACCCGGCCTTCTGGTTCGGCATGGCCATGTGTGACAACCAGTCGGCCCCGAACCCGGGCGGCAGCTCGATCGGCGCGAACGTGCCGTGCAGGGCGGACAGCGACACCAACATCTTCAACAGCTCCGATCCCACCTCGCCCAGCTACATCGGGCTGCACCCGGGCACGGCCTTCATGGAGATGCAGTTTTATCCGCCAGGCTGGGCGCCGTGGCCAGCAGGCAATAGCTGTGCCGCAACCCAGTGGTGCGCCGCGCTGAACATCGACAGCCTGTCGCAGAACCTGAACACCGGCCAGCAGCTCAACCCGACCTGTGCGGGCGTCACCGGGATCGAGTACGTGAACTTCGCCTTCATCACCAAGAGCGGCGTAGCCCAGGCCCCGGCCAGTCCGGTGAACGCGACCCTCGCCACCTTCACTCCCGACCCGGCCAAGGACCTCTTCATGAACTCGGGTGACACCCTCAAGGTGCGCCTGCACGACACATCCGGCGGGTTCCAGATCGTCATTGACGACCAGACCACGGGCCAGAGCGGGTCGATGACGGCCAGCGCCGCCAACGGCTTCGGCGAGGTCCAGTACGCTCCCACCGGAACCAGCTGCACGAACATCCCCACCAACTTCCACCCGGTGTACTCGACCTCAAGCGAGAACACCAGAGTCCCCTGGGCCGCGCACTCCTACAACGTGGCCTTCTCCGACGAGATCGGGCACTTCGAGTACTGCAACGGCGTCAACCCCCAGACGCTGGCCTGCGACAGCAAGGGCGTCAATGACCCAGCCGGCCTCGACTCCGACGACGTGGGCTGCTTCAGCCCCGCCCAGTCGACCATGATCAGGGTGGGCGGCTGCCTTCTCGGCGCAGACACCGACTTCGACGGGGTCGGATACCAGAACACCTGGCCGGGAACGTTCAGCAACCCAGCGAACGACGCTCAGGTCCACCCGACCCCGATCCGGTTCACCAGCCCGCTGTTCAACGGGAGCTCGAACTACCAGCGGGTGGCCTTCGAGACCGACCTGCCCAGGATCGAGTTCGCGACCAGCCCGCCCTGCCAGCGGCACATCTCCAACCCGGCGGACCCGAGCCCCGGCTCAGGATGCGTGAACCCTCCGGCGGGCGCGACCTTCTATCCGTTCTACTCAACGACTACGGTGAGCGGGCACTGCCTATGGCAGCTGGGCGGACCGTTCATCCCAGGGACGACGAACAACTTCGGCGGAAGCTCCGCCGCAGAGTTCGGCCCGCTGCTCCCGCTCGGCTACCCGGCGAGCAACGGCGCGCCCACCTTCCGTTTCAACGATTTCCGGCAAGTTCTCGGATCTAATCCCTGCACTGCCTGACCGCTAGCCTGATCTTGGGGGGCACCTCCGGGTGCCCCCCAAGACAACTGCGGCTGGAAGGCGGTTATCCACGATGCGGTACGCGGCGCTACTCAGGGGCATCAACGTCGGCGGCCGCAAGAAGGTCCCGATGGCCGCGCTGCGACAGCTCTTGCGGGATCTTGGCTACGCGGATGTGGTCACTCACCTGCAGAGCGGCAATGCGGTCTTCAGCAGCCCCGGGCGGCCACCGCAGACGCTGGCGCGCGCGATCGCCGAGCGCATCACCGTCGAGTTCGGCATGGACGTGAAGGTCGTCATCAGGACCGGGAGCCAGCTCGCTGACGTGGTCAGCCGCAGCCCGCTCCCGGCCGGGCCGGAGAATCCGTCCCGGTTCTTCGTCGCCTTCCTCGCGGCCGCGCCGGGCCCGGAGGCGACCGCCGCCGTCCAGTCCATGTCCTTTGACCCCGACCAGATCTGGATCAGCGGGGCGGAGGCGTTCCTGTGGTGCCCGGCCGGAGCGGCGGACACGAAGCTCACCAACGCCTTCCTGGAGAAGCGGCTCGGGGTCACCGCGACGTCGCGCAACTGGAACACCGTCATCAAGCTAACGGAACTAGCCAGTGCCTGACGGAGCGCATGGCGGGCCGGCCAGTGCCTGACGGAGCGCATGGCGGGCCGGCCAGTGCCTGACGGAGCGCATGGCGGCCGGCCAGTGCCTGACGGAGCGCATGGCGGGCCGGCCAGTGCCTGACGGAGCGCATGACGGCCGGCCAGTGCCTGACGCAGCGCATGACGGGCCGGCCAGTGCCTGAC
>WNFB01001018.1_pt1 | contig 23440 bp, 20 predicted proteins | sample 5400501 | NCBI WGS metagenome assembly WNFB01 (sample SAMN13153341, study PRJNA577476) | soil metagenome | isolation source: 200 cm saprolite under Douglas fir tree site 2 hole 1 | place: USA:California | collected 2015-04-18 | reverse complement strand
TGAAGCGGGCGATCTTCTCTTCCAGTTCCATGTGGATTTTCATGGTGCCGGCGATGGTGCGCACTGCGCCTGAGCCAACGCCGTACTTACGCGTGGCCTCAAGCGCCGCCTCGCGCAGCTTGGGATGCGTGGTCAGACCGAGATAATTGTTCGAGGCCAGGTTGATGACTTTTTTTCCGTCGAAGGTACAGACTGGCGCCTGTTCGTCTTCAAGCACACGCAGGCGGAAGTGAGTGCCCTTAGCCTTGATGTCGTTCAGTTGGTCGGTGAGGTAGGAAAGAGGATTGGTGCGGGTGGTGCTGGTTGCCATGTCGTTCTCCAAGATACAGGCTGCGGATAGACGCGGATCGGGACAGATTTCCAAAGCAATCAGTTTAATACTGGCAGCGAGAGCAAGGAAACCAGCGAGTCCTCTGCCAATCCTTGCTCAGCTCGGACGGGCGAGGGCGCCCGCGATACATCCAAACATAGCCCGGTCTTGTTCATCCGTGAGTGGCGGTGGCAAGATCTGCCAGAGTGCTCAGGTTAGGGACTTCCAGATCCGGGTGTCCGGAGGCCGCTTTGGCTGCGCCCGCTCCCGGGCGAGACGAAGGACGGTTCACCCACACAGTCGAGATTCCCAGCGATTTGGCAGGGATGACGTCGTGGTAGATGCTTTGTCCGCAATGCAACACGCGCCGTGGCGCAATGCCGATTCGCTGCAACGCCATCTTGAAAGTGCTCAGCGCAGGCTTGTAGGCGCGGGCCTGCTGTGCGGTGATGACATGATCGAACGCCACGTCGAGCTTAGGCGCGGTGGCGGCGAACAAATCGTTGTCCACGTTGGAGATGATGGCGAGCTGATAGCGGCTCTTGAGCTGGCGGAGCGCCGCAACGGTATCCGGAAAAGGCTGCCAGTGGGCCAGAGATTGGGGCAGGGAACGCACCTGCGATTCTGAAGGCGCAAACCCAAGGCGTTCTCCGAAGCCGCGCACCACCGATTGCAAAACTTCCCGATATGGCTGGAATTCTCCCTGCTCGGCTTTGGCTTCCAGCTCGGAGTAGATCTCCAGGAGCGCGAAATCGGGAATTGCTTTGCCGTGTGCGGTGAGGATGGGCCGCAGCGCGGAGAAGATGCCGCTTTCCCAGTCAATGAGGGTGCCGTAGCAGTCGAAGGTCAGGATCTGGAAGCGAGTGAAGTCCAGCATGGTCGTTCGTCGTTGGTCGTTGGCCGTCGCGATCTGTGGCGGGAACCGAGGACTGTGAACCACAAACTAGGTGATTGACTACTCGGAGTTTCAAACCTTGGGCTAACGACCAACGGCCAACGACCAACGGCCAACGACGGTCACTTGACCTCCAGCGGTTTTTCCAGCTTGAAGCTGAGCGCAGACTCGGCGGGAAGCACGATTTCCTTGTTGCCGGTGAACGCGGTCCCGGCGGTACCCGCACCCGCGCCAGCCACAGCGCCGATGGCAGCGCCTTTGCCACCTCCGGCCAATCCGCCGATCAGCGCACCTACGCCCGCGCCTCCGCCGATCATCGTCGCCGTGCGTTTGCCTTTACCCTTTTGCGTGCGTACCACGGAAGAAGTCTCGATGGCATGATCCTTCCCATTGATATTCACCGAGGTCAACTGCAATTGCAGGCGAGCTCCGCCTTTGAACCGGCCAAGCGGCTTGGCATCAACCACGGTGCCGGAGGCGGTCGCGCCCGCGGGGATCACCGCTTTGCCTTCAAGCTCGACCGGACTGGCCAGAGTAGCCGCGAAGGTCTGCCCGGGCTGGCTGATCTTGGAGCCGACTGCTTCGCCCAAGCGCACCGTCAGTACAGTGCCGGCAGGGACCACCACCGGTTTTGAGATCTCAGACTTGATCTTGGACATCATGGAACCAGAGCTCTTATCGGTGTTGTCGGCATTTGAAGCGCTCGAATCCGAAGGCTTGCTGCTGCAAGCGAGCAGGGCCAAGGACAGATAGAAACTCAGGGTGAGTGCCAGAAAACGCGATCGCATAATTCCCTCCATGTTGGCCTAGATTTTATCCTTATGCGCGGCGGCTGTCACAGGAGCAGCGTCCGGTTTTTTCTCAGCGAGTTCCAGCCCCGGCAGCGTGGGCGCGCTGCGCGCAGAAACTTCTTCGGAAACAACCACCGGCGGTTCAGCAGCGGGCTTCTTCTCTTTCTCTTCTTTCTCCAGGAACTTCGCCGTATTCAGCAGGGGGCGGCCGAGGGAAGAGTTGTAGCCACTCCAGGCCCCATCTGACTCGGCGCCGCGCTCGAAGTGCGCCCGCATGCTCTCCATCTTGGAATCGAGGTCGTCGAGGTAGTGCAGCATGAGCGCCTCAGGGAACATGGGAAGCTTGGGCGAACCGAATTCGTATTGTCCGTGATGGCTGATGATGAGGTGTTCGACCAGCGTCTTTAACTCGTCGGGGAAATCGGGCACTTGGGCGATCTTGGCGTGCAACATCTCGAGTTCAATCACCATATGCCCGAGCAATTGGCCGCGCGTCGTATAGGAGAATGAGCGGTTGTACGTGAGCTCGTGAATCTTGCCAATATCGTGCAGGAAGGCGCCGGTGAGCAGGAGATCGCGGTTGATCTGCGGATAGTTGCGGCAGACCAGGTCGCAGGAGCGGAAAAGGGAGACCACGTGATCGAGCAACCCGCCGATATAGGCATGATGCAGGCTCTTGGCGGCGGGGGCGCTGCGGTAGGCCTCCGCAATCTCCGGGTCGGCCATGAAGCCCTCAACCAACGCTTTGAGATGGGGATCCTGAAAAGTAGCGACGAAGCCGGCCAAAGCCTGCCACAGCTCGCCGATGTCCTTCGTCGTCTTGGGAAGGTAATCCGCGAAATCGACTTCTGATTCCGCTAGACGACGGAGCTTGTGAATGGTGATCTGGAAACGGTTCTTGTACTTGTTGAGCAAGCCCTTGACCTTGATGAAATCATCCTGTTCGAAGGCGTCGAGGGTATCCTCGACGTTGTCCCACATTTTGGCTTCGATGTGGCCGCTGCGGTCGCCGAGGGTCAGCGCAAGATAGGGCTCGCCGGTCTTCTTGGGTTTCACTTGCTTGGAAACGACCACGAAGCTGGAAGTGATGACTTTGTTCTCGTGCTGCGGACAATCCGATAGGAAAAAGTCTTTCATGGCATGTTTGCCTGGGACCCGCAGGCGAGCGTCTCGTCATGGCGACCGGTCGAGAAACGGCGCCGCGAAGGGGTGCGGATCAGGCCCAGCTTAAACTAAAAGACACCGAATTTTTTCTTCTTTTTAAGCGGCTTTGCAGAGGGGCTCTTGGTGGCGGTCTCAACCGGCTTGGTCTGGTTGGGGCTGGCGCCGGTATCCACGTAGCCAGCCTTGATATCGATGTAGGCATCCTCGCGCAGTTTTTGCAGATAGGCGCGCAACGCGGGCTGCAGCCTCTGCATGTAAAGCGCGTCCTGGATCCGCGGCTCGATTTCGCTCATGGGAGGTATGCCGGCATTATGGTGCTCAACTACCTTCAGGATGACAAAACCCTGCTTGGTACGGATAATGTCTGAGACCTCGCCGGACTTCATGGCGAAGGTCTTGTCCTCGAGTTCCTTGGCCAGCGTGCCCCGCTTGAAGTAGCCGAGATCACCGCCTTGAGCGGCGCTGGGCCCATCGGAATTTTTCTTCGCGATGTCTTCGAAGCTGGCTCCTTTGCGGATCTGGGAGAGCAGATCCTGGGCCTTAGCCTCCGCAGCTTGAACCCGCTGGGAATCGTCCGCGGAGTCAGCAGGGTTCTTTTTTTCCGTGGAAACCAGGATCTCGCTCAGCCGGATCTCCTCGGGCCGCTCCAACTCGCTCTTGTGCTCATCGTAAAATTTCTGTTCTTCTTCTTTGGCAATGGACATCTTTGACCCGACTTCTTTGCCGATGACCTGCTGCGTGATGATCTGGTTGCGCATGTTCTGCTTGAAGTCCTCGAACGAGACTCCCTGGCCCTGAGCCGCTTTTTCCAGGTCGTCCATGCTCTCCAGATTCATCTGCTTCCGCATTTCGTCCAGTTTCTTGATCAACTCAGTATCCCCCGTAATCCCCAGGTCTTTGCCTTTCTCCAGCAGTAACTGCTGGTCGATCAGGTCGCGCAGGACATCCTTATCGCGCTCGGCGACGATCTTATCGGCATTGGCGGGATCCTGCTGCTGCGCCTCCTGCTTCAGTTGTTCTTTGCTGCGCAGGTACTCGGAGCGGCTGACGATCTGATTATTGACGCGGGCGATGATCTCCTCGATTACCGTGTCCGCGCGCAAAACCGGGGGCAGGGCAGCAAGGCAGAGAAGCAACAACCAAGGGAATAGTTTCCGCATAGAAGTTTAGGAGGCCGTACCGCAGCCCGGATAATGCATGATCGCTGAGATGACGGCCTGGATAAATTGTACCTCTGGAGGTCGGGCCGCAGCCAGCCCCGCTGCTGCTATGATAATCGGTTTTTGTTTCGTTGCCGGCCGTGACGCGCGGGATGAAAGGGGAAGGGGATGAAACTCAACGGCTATTTTCTTCTTGTAATTCTTTTCGCGGCTGGGAGTATGCCGGCGAGAGTACAGAAGAAAAATGCGGCCATGCCCGGCCGGGCGCAACTGGAAAAGATGGCGGCCCGTTTTGCGCCGACGCCTCTCCGGGTTGATACCTCGCAGCTTTCCCCCGGCGACCGGCAGGCGCTGGTTAAGCTCATTGAAGCCGGACGCATCCTGAATGACGTCTTCCTGAAGCAGTTTTGGAACGGCAACCCAGCGCTTTATGCGCGGTTGCAGAAAGACAGAACGCCGCTCGGCAAAGCGCGGCTGCACTATTTCTGGATCAATAAAGGACCGTGGTCCTACCTCGATGAGTTCAGAGCCTTTGTGCCAGGCGTTCCGCTGCGCAAGCCCCTGGGAGCGAATTTTTATCCGGAAGACATGACCAAAGCGGATTTCGAGCGCTGGCTGGCGTCGCTGCCGGAAAAGGAACAGGACGCGGCCAAGGGCTTCTTTACACTGATCCGCTGGAAACAGGGTGATAGGACAGCAAGTCACCCCCAGCTCATGGCGGTTCCCTACAGCGAGGAGTACAAGGACGAGCTTACTCGGGCGGCGAGCCTGCTGCACGAAGCCGCAGGCTTGACCGAGAACGTGTCGCTGAAGAAATTTCTCAATCTGCGGGCGGACGCCTTTCTTTCCAACGATTACTACGAGAGCGACGTGACCTGGGTGGATCTGGATGCGCCGCTGGATATCACCATTGGCCCTTACGAGACCTACAACGACGAACTCTTTGGCTACAAAGCTGCGTTCGAAGCCTACGTGAACCTGCGGGATGAAGAGGAGACCGCCAAGCTCTCCGCCTTTACCCGGCATCTGCAGCAAATCGAGGACAACCTGCCCATCGATCCGCAGTACCGGAACCCTAAGCTGGGTGCGGCGGCGCCGATTCGGGTGGTGGGCGAGATTCTGAGCGCGGGCGATGGCGACCGTGGCATCGCGACCGTCGCCTACGACCTGCCCAACGACGAGCGCGTGGTGCAGCAAAAGGGCAGCAAGCGAGTCCTGATGAAAAATATCCAGGAGGCCAAGTTTCGCAGCACGCTGCTGCCGATTGCCCGCAGGACACTGTCGAAGTCGGCAATGCTGGATGTGAATTTCGAATCGTTCTTCACTCACACCATGGCCCACGAGCTCATGCACGGGCTGGGGCCGCATCAGATAAAAGTGCAGGGGCGCGATACCACTCCTCGCGAAGAATTGAAAGAACTCGACAGTGCCGTCGAAGAGGCCAAAGCCGATGTCACCGGACTGTTCGCACTCCAATACATGATGGATCATGCCAAGGAAATGGAACTGACCAAAGTGCTGCCCTCCGATGATGCCGCGCAGCGCCAGCTTTACACCACTTATCTGGCTTCGATGTTCCGCACTATCCGTTTCGGGCTCAACGATGCCCATGGCAAGGGCATGGCGGTTCAGTTCAATTACTTGATGGATCGAGGCGCCTTCGCCCAGAACGAGGATGGAACCTTCGCCCTGAACATGGAGAAGTTCAAGCAGGGAGTGCTCGACCTCGACCACCATCTGCTAACCCTGGAGGCGGAGGGCGATTACGCGGGCGCGAAGAAAATGCTGGATGAGATGGGAGTGGTACGGCCGGTGTTGCAGCGAGCATTCGACAACTTGCAGGAAATCCCCACGGATATCGCTCCGATTTTCGTGACGGCGGATGAGCTGGCGCCGGCCGTGAAGGAGCCGTCGGCGAAGTCAAAACCAGCCAGCACCAAGAAAATCCGGCGCAAGTAAGAGCAATAATATAGTTGACTAACATGGTAAAGTGCGCCAGTTTTCTCAAATCTTACATGGATGATACGGGTTCTCACGATGGTGCTCCCGTGTCCCACATGCGAGTTGGCGAAGTCAGGAGAGTCGAAGTGAAACGCAACATGGATTTAATTCGTGACTTATTGCTCAGAGTAGAAGCCGATCCCAGCCTAGATGGCTCCCGTTGGGTGGTGTTCGATACATCGGATTTTCCAGATCACTCACAAGAGGAAATCGCATATCACATTGATCTCTTGTTTGAGGCCGATTTCGTAAAAGGACTCGCCAATCTTGATGCGCCAGCGGCAGCTATCTCTAGGCTTACATGGCAGGACCACGAATTCATAGCTGACATCAGCGATGCGGGTGTTTGGGCCAGCGTAAAAGAACGGATCAAGGGACTGCCCGATGTCGGTCTCGCTATCGTGTGGGAACTGGCAAAAGCCGAATTGAAAAAGAGGTTTCACCTCGATAAGTAGTCCTGATTTCTTTGGTAACTTTAGGATAGGAGCGCCCAAATGGCGAAGGAAGAATTAAGTATTGCCCAAGTGAGGCGGTCCTTGAAGACCTTGGCAATTTCGCGCACTGGAGAATTTGCTTCTAGCTCTATCTGACGGTCGCGGCTTTGGCGGCAGCGGCGCGCACCAGCGCCAGCGCGGTTACGTCGTCGTGGGTGGGAGGAGTACACATGAACTGCTGCACGTCACCGAGAACCGTCACGCAAAGTTCTTTCGCGGTCTCGGCGCTCGCGCGCTGAAGACTCTGCTTCGCCCGTGCCAATCCAAATTCCTCGCTGTTGCACTTTCCTTCCACGATTCCTCGCGAGACCAGCAGAAGCGCCGCCCCGGGCGTCAAGGCGACCATGGGCGCGTCGGTGGTGGCGTGGGAAAACAATCCCAGGGGCAGGCCGGTGGCCGGCAGTTCGCTGATGCCGGTGCCATCCCGCAGCAGCCCAGGAGTGTGGCCGGAATTGAAATAGCAAACGACGCCCAGACTTTCGTTATAGCAGCCGGCAAACGCGGGGCAGGCGTGGACCCGTCCCTCAGCCGCAAGAACGGTACGATTGAGCTCATGGCAGAGCTCAACCATGGCCTCGGCTTCGTTCGCGTCTTCCGCCGCTAACAGCTCAGCAGCCAGCCTGCGGAAAGTGTGTTGGGCGGCGTTGACCACGGCACGGCTGTCTTCGAGACGGCCGGCAACGTCCAACAAGCCGAATACCACCCGGCTCGGACTGACTCGAATGAAATCGTAGAAGTCACCGGCCTGGCGCTGGCCGTAGTAGACGGCTGCCAGCTCAGCGTCGTGGAGTTCCGGAACCTTGGATTGCACAGGCTGTTGCAACAGGACCTGCGGGGACTCTTCGTGATGGAAAAGAAAACCCATATAGCCTGACAGAGGGGCGAAGTTAGCACAGAAGCTGGGGAGCAGCAATGGCACCTAGGGGGAGCGTCCCAATTTGGGATAGCCCGTCCTCCCGCCCCTGGGAAACCCGATGACAAACTCTCTTGACAGCCGTGGTATAAGCGTAACGGTAATTTACCCTTCCCCGGGTTTCCCCAATAGTTCCCCAACCTCGTTGCCATAGGAGGCCGACCATGGCTGAGGACCAAGACTGGCGGATACTCTGCGAAGCGGCAGTCAAAGAAGAAGACGCCGCGAAGCTGTTGCAGATCACAGAGGAAATCAACCGCATATTGACCAAGCGAGAAAAAGACTCGCGCGATGGGAATCTGCAGCGTGCTAAAGGCAAGAAGTGAGAGCAAAGCCTGCCCGGGGGGCACTCGCGTTTGCGCGCACCTCAACTGCCCGCCGCGACCGCCCCGCCGCGCAGCAGACGCTCCAGCGTTACGGACGGACAAATGTTCTGCCGGATGTAATTGAGGATGTTCGCAGCCACGCTGCGGATGAGCTTTTCAACCCCAGGGTCGAGTGGCTGGCCGGAAGTATCAAAGACTTTCTGCACATTGGGCACCGAAACTGGCAAAGGCAACACGATGGCGCCGATGTGTGAGCAGACGCTGCGCAGTTGTTCCAGCGACTTGATGGCGCCGATCGAGCCGGCGGCAACTCCCAGCAAAGCAACCGGCTTTCCCGCGAGCACGGAAGGGAATCCCAGGTTCTCAATCACCAGCTTCATCACGCTGCTGAAGCTGCCATGATACTCAGGCGTGGCCAGGACAACAGCCGTGGCATTCTTGACTTCCTCCTGCAGTCTTTTTGTCCCCTCTGCATTGCCATTGACGCCGGGGAACGGCAGATGATAATCCCCCGGGTTGATTAAGTGAACGGTGACCTTCGGGTCTTTCTTCAATTCATCTACCACCAAAGCCGATGCCATGCTGGTGTAGTTTCCGGGACGCACACTGCCGTTGATGACGACAATTCTTATCCCTTTGGACTCATTTGCCATAGGTCACCTCGTCGTCTTAATTGAACCACAAACAAGAAAGCGCGGCTGAGGACGAACCTTGGATCGCCAGCCGCGCTGTAGCGTTCGCCTTAGGCCAGATCGAAGAGCAGGATCTCCGCGTCTTTCGTACCCTTGATGGCCAGCTTCGGCTCGTTGCTGATCGCGGCGCCGTCGCCCTGGTTGAGGCTCTTGCCGTTTAACTCCACTGCACCCTTAGCAACCTGCAGCCAGGCGTAGCGGCCCTTGTCGAGCTGGTGCGTGACCTCCTGCCCGGGTTCGAGCAGGGAAACATAGAGCCTCGCATCTTGGTGGATGCTGACCGAACCATCTTTCCCATCGGGCGAAGCGATCAAGCGGAGCTGACCGCTCTTTTCTTTCTCGGGAAACGTTTTCTGCTCATAGCTGGGCTCATGCCCAGGCTTGTCGGGCATGATCCAAATCTGCAACAGGTGCGCCGGATCGGTCTTGGAGGGATTAGCCTCGCTGTGGCGGACTCCCGAGCCCGCGCTCATGCGCTGTCCATCGCCGGGGCGGATGATGGACCCATTCCCCATGCTGTCCTTGTGCTCCAGCGCCCCATCCAGGAGGTAAGTAATGATTTCCATGTCCCGGTGGGGATGCATGGGGAAGCCCTGGCCGGGTTGTACCCAGTCTTCGTTGATCACGCGCAGGGAACGGAATCCCATGAACTTTTGATCGTAGTAAGTGTCGAAAGAGAAGGTATGGCGGGTGTTGAGCCAGCCGTAATCGCCCCCACCCCTTTCGTTACTGCGCCGAATAGTGATCATGATGGTGAATCCTCGTTATAACGACTATCTCGCATCGTTTAGATGCGGGGCGGCCCGAAACGATTCAGTGGCTCCAGGGCTCGTCGAAAGCTCCGCCTTGCCAATGTGACCCAAAAACCCTCCTACATTTGGCTAGCCTGCGGAAGTAGAGAACCTCACACCCTTTGCCGATGTCCCTGTGGGGGGACTGAGGATGGCTAGGGGTCGAAGCGTGTGCACGCTCGTCCTGACCGTGTTTCTCGCGGGGTGCGGAAGCGGGCTGCCGCATGCGCTTCCCGTCGGATTCGTAAACCAGACCCAGCATTCCAGCGCCGACCTGTGGGCCATCTGGACGACAGCGCAGCAGAGCCTGGCCCAGCAGGTGGATCTCAACCCTTTACAACGATCGTTGTATAACGCACCGGCGGACTTTCGCCCCGGAGATGCACGTGCGCTGAAGGTCATGCCCCATCAGCTTCTGGTTGGAGCCGCCCCGGACGTGTCCTCAAATGTGCTGCTGGCTGCAACCGGCGTTTACCGCCCTGACCCGACCGGCATGATTGCCTGCCCGCAGCCATGCAACGTTCGCTATGCCGCCGCCTACTCGTTGTACCCCAGCCAGCTCACCAAATATGCCGCGTCGTGGGAATTCCAGGGCGACAACTTCACTTTCATCCTCCAGTACGAGTTCGAAAACCAGATCTTGGACGCGCTGGGCTACGACCTGACTTGGCGATAACTCTTCCGCAGGACGCAGCCCTTCGGTAACCCCCTTCTTTTCTTTGGATTCCACATTCAGGCGTTAGAATTCTTTCATCTGAGATTCCGCTAAGAGCGGAGACCGGGCGCTTCGCCCCGGGCGAGGAGGATTTTGTGCGCCAGCGGATTGTTGCCGTCATTCTCTTCGGATCAGCGCTGCTGGGTCTGGCCTCTCTGCCGGCCTGCAACGGCAACAGCAGCCTGACACAAAAGAACTCTGCCGGCACGATCACTCTGACGGTCAGCGATCCCACCACCTGTGGCGGCGTAAACGGGGGTTTCAGCCACGTTTACGTGACCATTAGCGCGGTGCAACTCAGCAACCCCAGCGCAGTGCCTCCGACCTTCGCAGATCTCGGGAACAGTCCCATGCAGGTGGACCTGCTGGGAGCACCCAACCAGTGCTCCCTCGCGACCCTGGGCTCCAACCTGAATCTTCCGCCGGGCAACTACACGCAGATCACCGTGTTTCTGGCTTCCGACGGCACAAGCATTCCGGGGAATCACTGCGGGCTCGCCGCCAATTGCGTGATGCTGAGCAATGACCCGCTGAACACGCCCCACGCGATTCAGTTGGGCACCGAAACTACCCAAGGGATCAAGCTTACCTCCAGCCAGATTGTGGGCGGAAGTTTTACCGCCATCGCTTTCCAGCAGCAAACCCTGAATCTCAACTTTGACGCCTGCGCATCGGTCATCAGGTTCGGTACTGATCCCACCAATCCGCAGTTCCGCTTCAAGCCCGTTCTGCAGGCCGGGGACACGGGTGCGGCGCCAGGCTCGCTACCAAGTTTCATCAGCGGCACGGTCGTGGATAATGCGACCCAGGTGCCGATCCCGAACGGCCACGTGATCGTAGCCCTGGAACAGGCAGACAGCCGCGGCGTAGACCGCGTTGTCATGGAGGCTCTGGCCGATCCTCAAAGCGGCAAGTTCAGCTTCTGTCCCGTCCCACCCGGCACATACGATGTTGTGGTCGGCGCGACCGACAGCCAGGGCGGGGCTTTTGCAGCCACTGTTACTCTCGGCGTGCCGCAGGGCAACGCTTTGGGCAACGTTCCCATGATTGCGGTGGCGGGCGTGCCCAACGCTCCCGCATCCATCACCGGCACCGTAGATACCAGTAATGGTTCTTCCCAGCCCACTTCGGCGGACATTTCACTCTCCGCGCTGCAGCAGGTCCCACAAAATGCGGCCGCCGGGATCACCATCCCGCCACTCACCGGAGCTACCGCAAGTACCATTGTGCAGGCCACAGAAAATTCAGCTAGCTGCCCAGCGAACTTCGATTGTTCCACGTACTCCTTCAATGTGCCGCCCGCCAACCCGAACGTAGGTACTTTCAGTTCGAGCGGAACCACCTATACCCAGGGCAGTGGCTCGGTCAGCTACACAATCGAAGCCATACCTTTCGCTCCTCTCTCGGGGGCAACACCGGACTGCAGTCCATCTTTCCTGGTGTTCGGGCCGACTTCTGTATCAGCGGGTGGCAGTGTTTCCGCGCAGCCGCTGAGCTTGGGCGGCTGCCAGTAAAGGCCTGTCGCGCCGGATGGATTCTGACTAACGTATCGATCGATGGCATCCTGCACCTCGGCGGTGAAGTCGAAAACGGTGCTGTCCTTCGCCAGGCGGATGCACGCTCGCCGAGCGCACCCTCCCAATCAGATGTGCGCGAGGCAAGGGCCACCTGCGTCATCAGGTAAAACGTATAGCGGACGCCGGGGTCATTGGCTGCCCTGTCGAAGCCTCTGTGCGTCCCTCCAGCGTCTGTGCGGCAATAGCACTCACATTGACAGCGGCAGTGGCGGCAGCATTTCCCACGGTATGCCGCTGCGGAGGACGAAGACAATACCTGGCGAGACAAGCGCTGTCTGATAAGCTCTGATAAGCGCGGTGTGCCAACCCTTGGTCTCATCGGGGGACCAGGGAAGTTCCCTCTCCGCCATTTCAATCAGTTGCGAGCAATCTCCAGTCTCGAAGTGAATCCCTTTCCCGGTCCCTGTTGGACTCCTGAGCCTCAGATTGATCTGCAACCTGCTCGGCATTGAATTGCTCCAATTTCCGCATGGTGCGGCTTACCCTGAGCTGGTTTCGTGCGCTTCGAGCGTCGAAAGGGAACTTCTGACACAGCTTCCCGGCCAGCTAATTCCGCGGGTAGTTCTGGTTCTAAGTGATCTTGTCAGCAGTGCGTCAGACCCTAGTCGCGTGAAGCTGCGGCTTTAGACTTCCCGTGAGCCTCAGAAGGGCTTGCTCCTTTTTCGTCTTGCTTTGATCCTTTTTGATCCGCGAAAAGCTGATGAAGTATGTTTCCCATCTCCTCGATGGTGTCCGGCTTGAGGATCAAGTCGGGGAGACCAAGACTGCGCACCTGTTCGTTGTCTGCCGCGCGAATGTATCCTGAGGCCATCAAGATAGGGATGCCGGGCCGGATTTGCAGCAGCGCACGCGCCAGATCGATGCCGGACATGCCAGGCATCGAAAGATCGCATACCACGACATCGAACTCGTACGGTCGTGACTGAAACATCTCAAGCGCTTTTTCGGGATCAGTGCAGCCAGTCACGCCATAGCCCAGGCGTTCCAGCATGTGCGTCATGAGCAATACCAGCGGCTCTTCGTCATCCACATAGAGAACGCGTTCGCCTTGGCCTCGGAATTCAGCGTGGGAGCGAGGCTGGGCCTCCTCGGCGCCCTCGGCCACTGGCAAGTAGAGATGAAAAATGGTGCCTTTCTCGGGCTCGCTGTAGACGCTAACCGCGCCGCCGTGATTCTTCATGATCCCATGGACAACGGACAAACCGAGGCCGGTGCCCTGGCCTTGAGGTTTAGTAGTGAAGAATGGCTCAAAGATGTGTTCCATGGTTGACTTGCTCATGCCACAACCGTTATCGCGAATCGAGAGCCGAACATATGGACCCTCGTGGAGTTCGGCGGAAGTGCGGGCAAGATCGGCATTGATCGTGATTGTCTCCAGACGCACTTCTAGCACGCCTCCGCGCTCGCGCATGGCATCGGCGGCATTGGTAGCGAGGTTCATCAGGATCTGGTGTATCTGGGTGGAGTCGGCAAAAATGGCGGGCGCATCGGGGCTGAAGTGGGTGCGAATCTCAATACCGGCAGGCAGCGCGGCGCGCAACAACTTCAACGCTTCATCCACAACGGGGGTAAGCTTGACCACTTCACGTTTGGATTCCTGTTGGCGGTTAAATGTGAGGATCTGGCGAACCAGTTTGGTGGCCCGCGACCCAGCTTTTTCGATCTGCGCCAGGTTCTGTTGCACCGGATGGCCGGGAGGCAGGTCAGCGAGTGCCAGCTTCGCGTTTCCGTTGATGGCCGTCAAAATGTTGTTGAAGTCGTGGGCAATGCCGGCAGCCAACTGCCCCACGGCTTCCAGGCGCTGCGAAACCCGGACCTGCTGTTCCAGTTTCTTACGTTCACTGATGTCCACCACCGTGCCCGAGATAAGAGTGCCCTCGTCGGTGGCCAGCGGTCCGAGACTGATTTCAACGGGAAACGTCGTTCCATCGCTTCGCCGTCCGTAGAGTTCCATCCCCACTCCCATGGGCCGGGCTTGGGGTCTATTCACATACGTCGTGCGATGACCTACATGCACTCCCCGATGCTGCTCGGGGATGAGTATTTCGACCGGCTGTCCTACCAGATCCTCCCGGCGATAGCCAAACATACGGTGGAGCTGGGCATTGGTTTCGGTGATGCGTCCCTGGCCGTCACAAATGACGATGCCGGTGGGAGCAGTTTCGATGAGCAACCGGAAGCGTTCCTCGGCCCGCTTCCGCTGTTCCACCTCGCGCTCGAGCTTCCTAGTGTGTTCCTGAATGTCCCGATAGCGAAGAGTGTTCTCATAAGCCACCGCCAGCTTGGCTGCAATAGTGGCCAGAAAGCGTTGATCTTCCGTGGTGAACTCCACACCCGAAAGCTTGTCGGCAACGTAAATCAGGCCGTAGCTCCGCGTGCCCGTCTGGATCGGCATGCCCAGGAAGCCGCGCACCGGCGGGTGATAGACGGGCAGCGCCAGCCAGCTTGGCTCTCCCACCCGGCTGAACGCGCCCACGGTTTTGCCTTCGACGGCGATTTCCCGGAACGCGCCGGTCACCCCCGGCTTGCCGAGCTTGGCCGCCGCCGCTTCGTCGATGCCGCTCGTGACGAAGAACCGGAGGTCGGGACCTCCATCTTCCAGCGTGCCCGCGCCGGCATAGTCCACTCCAATGATTTTGCGGGCCGCATCTACGGCCATCTCCAGTAGTTCTCGCGGTTCGGTGCTCCGCGATAGCTGCAGGCCAAGCTCAAGCAGCGCCGCCAGGCGCAAGCTCAATGCGTCCAGTTGCTTGCCTTTCTCATAAAAGGCATCAATCAGCAGCGGGACGGCGTCCTTGCTGGTATCCGGCAGCGGCGCCGGCACAGGCGAGCTGGATGGCAGCCCGAGCACGCGATTCACGGTCTCCAATATCTCTTCCGGCTCACAGGGCTTGCGGATAAAGTCAACGACCCCGCAGGCATTGCCCAAGGCCTGCGTCTCGTGATCGAGGAAGCTGGCGCTCTGAAAAATAACCGGCACGCTCTGGAACGCTGGCAGTTGACGCAGGCGGGAAACAAACTCGTAGCCGTTCATGGTGGGCATGAGGATATCGGAGATCACCAGGCCAGGGGTGTGCTTGCGGGCGGCTTGCAGTCCTTCTTCTCCGTCCCCTCGGTGCCTTCCTTGGCCCCTGTGGCCTCATGCCCGAAGGCTTGCAACAGGTACATCACCAGCTGCAGGTTCGTGGGGTTATCTTCGATGACTAAGATACGCGCCGTAACCGTTCCTTTCTCGGTGGCTCTCCTCGTCCTTTTTTCGACCTCTCCTCGCGCCTGTTTTCACGCACCTGCTTCACGCCATCACTGGCCGGCCTGCGCTCCTGCTGCACTCAGATCCTTTTCCACCCCTCACGCGGTCCCGGATTTTTGCGCTGAATTTTTGAGGTTCCCAGGGCTGCAAGATGAAGTTCGAGTCATCCAGGTGAATGGCTCTAGCCCTGGCATCCATCGTGAGATAGGTGGCACTCGTCACCAACCAGGGAATGTGTCGCAACGCCGGATCCTCCTGGATGGCATGGATCAAATCAAAGCCAGTACCGTCTCCCATGTGAACGTCGGTCAAGATGAGGTCAGGGGCCTCTTTGCGGGCTCGGGCGAGTGCTTCCTTCACTCCACGGGCTGTGATGACACGATGGCCCAAAGGCTGGAGCAGGGCGCTGATCAAATCCAGATTCGCGCACTTGTCGTCTACGGCGAGGATTGTTGAATGCTGTTTTTCGTCCAGCTCTTCGGCCAGCGCCGATGGCGCCGAGGTTTTCGCCGCCCGAGCAAAGCCAGTGCTGCCGCCTCCTGCCAGGCAGGCGGCAATCTCGGCAACGAAGGTCTCGGGCACAATCGGTTTGAGGAGGTACCGGTCGAACCCGGCGGCAAAGGCTTCGTGCGTTTGTCCGAGGGATCCGGCGGTTACAGCCACGAGCGGGATACCGTTGAGCTTGCCAGACTTTTTTCCCGTTCGGATTAAGTCGATCCCACTTGCTTTGCCGAGTCTGATATCGCAAATAATCAGGTCGATTTCCTGGCAGCATTCCATCATGGTCCACCCGGATTCTGCGCTTCCAGCGCTCAAGGGCACGTGCCCCTGCGACCGCAGGAGGTAGGCCATCAGTTCCAGGTGATCACGGTTGTCCTCGATCAGCAGGGTGCGTGCCATAACGCCCCTCCTTCGTCATCAGTGCCTGTTTCCCATGCACAAGGCCATGACCAACTCTGGGCCGGGGTTGTTGAGACACCGCCACCTCGCCCAGTGACTTCAGCACGGTGCTGGGAATTGTTTTTCGTATTAACTGGTTTTTGAATTACTCTTTCGGTGAAATGCATAGCGTGTGTCCTCCTGATTACTTGCCTGCCTGAGCCTTTCTTACCGCGATAAAGTCCTGGCTAAGCGGTAGCGAAACCGTAAACTTGCTGCCTTGCCCGTGTTCGCTTTCAAACGAAATGCGGCCGCCGATCATGGAGGCCAGCTTCTGGCTGACGTGCAGTCCCAGACCGGTGCCTTCGTAGGCGCGGGTCGAGGAACTGTCCACCTGCATGAATGCCTGGAAAAGTTTCGACTGGTCTTCCTTGCGGATACCCAGTCCAGTGTCACTGACGCAGATTTCCGCAGTCTGGCCGGTTTTTTCGTGCCGCTCCTGGAGCTCCAGGCGCACCGTACCCTTTTCTGTGAACTTGATGGCATTGTTGGTCAGATTGATGAGAATCTGAGTCAACGAGCGCCGGTCGGTACGGACACTCACGTCATGGTCAGGAAGAGTGACTTCAAAATGCAGGTGCTTGCTTTCCGCCAGGGTCCGCAACGTGGTGCTGACTTCTTCAATGACCGTCTGGCAGGTGACCGGCTCTATCTTGAGTTCGACGTTGCCGGATTCGATCTTGGCCAGGTCGAGCAGATCGTTGATGAGCGAGAGCAAATGGCGGCTGCTGGCCTGGATGGTGCGCAGCTGCTTTTCCTGCTCTTCGGTCAGCGGGCCGGGCAGCTTCATCAGCAAAGTGCCGGTAAAGCCGATGACGGCGTTCAGCGGCGTGCGCAACTCGTGGCTCATGCTGGCCAGGAAACGGTCTTTGGCGAGGCTGGCGTTTTCCAGTTCGATGTTTTTTTCCTGCAACGTCTGCTCGAAGCGCTTGCGCTCGGTCACGTCGCGGGCGGCGGCAAACACGCCCTGCAGTTTTCCCGCCTGATCGTTGAAGGTAGTGGCGTTGTAGCTGACCACGGTTTCGCGGCCGGTTTTCGAGCGGGCGGTCAGCTCGTAGTTTGTGACCCGGCCATCGCGCAGCACTACGCGAATGCCATCTTCGGCGTGCGCCGGGTCGGTGAAGTAGGTCTTGAAGGCCGTGCCAATGAGTTCCTCGCGGGTGCAGCCGGTGAGCGCCTCCATTTGCTGGTTGATGTCGGTAATGATGCCCAATGGATCGGTGGTCATCAGCGCGTCAATGTTCGATTCGATCAGGGAGCGGGTATAGAACTGCGAATCACGCAGCTGTTTTTCCAGTTCTTTCTGGGCAGTGATGTCACGTGCCGCCGCCAGGATGCCGAGCGCGGTGCCGGCGGTGTCGGTGAAGATGCCAGCATTGAAGCTGACGCTGATCTTGCGGCCATAGCGGGTAATGAGCACCAGTTCATAGCTGATCACCCGCTTCTCCGCCAGCGTCTGCTGTACACCGGCGCGGGCCCGCTGTGGTTCGGTGAAGTATTCGGCGAAGCGGGAGTTGATCAGGTGCTTGCGTGAATAGCCGGTGAGCCGGGTAGCTTCTTCGTTGACGTCGGTGATAGTGCCATCCGGGGCGATGGCAAACAACGCATCGGCGGAGGCTTCAATCAGCGAGCGGTTGTAGGCCTGCTGTTCGGCTAGCTGCAATTGCAGCCGGGCTTGCTCGGAGATGTCGCGGGCCGAGGCGAAGATCCCCTGCACCTGGCCCTCGGGCGTTTTGAAGATCGAGGCGTTGAACGAGACGGTTGCCTTGCGCCCAGTCTTGGAGCGCAGAACCAACTCGTAGTTGGTGACCGTCCCTTCGGTCAAGGTACGCTTCACGCCCAGATCGGCCTGGTCTGGCTCGGTAAAATATTGCTTGAACACCGAGCCGATCAGCTCTTCGCGGGCGTAGCCGGTCATGCGGCACATCTGGTCGTTCACGTCGGTGACGAAGCCGGTAGGGTCGACGGTGACCAGGCCATCCACGGAACTTTCGATGAGGCCGCGGAGATAGTTCTGCTGTTCGCGCAATCGTTCTTCCAGGCGGACCCGGTCGGTAATGTCGCGCGCGGAGGCGAAAATGCCGCGCACGTTGCCCAGGGGATCGCGGAACACGGAAGCGTTGAACGACACCTGCAGCAGGCGCCGGGTGCGCGAAATGAGCGTGAGGGCATATTCGGTGACCACCCCGGTCTCAAACGTCTGCTTGACCCCCGCCGTCGCCAGCTCGGGCTCGGTGAAATAGTCGGAAAAGGGGTTGCCGATCAGCTCGGTGTGTCCGTAGCCGGTCATGCGGCACATCTGCTCGTTCACGTCCGAGATGGCGCCTGTAGGGTCGACTGTGATCAATCCGTCCACTGAGCTTTCGATCAGGCCGCGGTTGTAGGACTGCTGCTCGCGCAGTTGTTGTTCCAGTTTTTTCTGCTCAGTAATGTCGCGCGCGGCGGCAAACACGCCCTGCAGTTTGCCGGCCTGGTCATTAAAGGTGGTCGCGTTGTAGCTGACCACCATCTCCCGGCCCGTCTTGGAGCGGGCCGTGAGCTCATAGTTGGTCACCTTGCCAAGCTGCAATACCTGGCGGATGCCTTCTTCCGCCCGCGCTGGATCGGTGAAGTGATCCTTGAATGGCTTCCCGATCAGCTCTTCCCGCGTGCGGCCGGTCAGAGCTTCCATCTGCTGATTCACGTCAGTGATGATGCCCAGAGAATCGGTGGTCATCAGCGCGTCAATGTTCGATTCGATCAGGGAGCGGGTGTAGAACTGCGAGGCCTGGAGTTGGCCCTCTAGCCGTTTCTGCGCGGTAATGTCGCGGGCCGAGGCAAAAATTCCGCGAATGTTTCCCAGCGGATCGCGGAAAACCGCAGCATTGAACGAGACTGGGATTTGCTTGTCAGAGCCTGCCTGCAGGGTTAGAACGTAGTTGGTAACGGAGCCTTCTTTGAAGGTCAGGCGTACCCCCTCCGCCGCCCGCTCCCGCTCTACGAAGTAATCGGGAAAAGACGAGCCGATGAGCTGGCCGCGCGACTTTCCCGCCATCTGGCTCATGGTTTCGTTCACGTCGGTGATCAGCATCTTCTCGTCGACCGTGACCAGCCCATCGACGGAGGCCTCGATCAATCCCCGGTTGTAGGCACGTTCTTCGGCGAGCTGGCTCTGCAGGCGGGCCTGATCGGTGATGTCGCGGGCGGAAGCAAAAATGCCACGAACTTTCCCGTCGGTATCTTTGAAAATCGCCGCGTTGAACGAAACCAAAAGCTCCTGCCCCGCTTTGCGCCGCAGGGTGAGCTCGTAGTTGGTGACCGCACCCTTGTCGAGAGTCTGGCGGACGCCGTCAGCGGCGCGCTTGGGATCGGTGAAGTATTGCTGGAACGGCGTCCCGACGAGGTCGGTGCGGGCGTATCCCGACATGCGGCACATGGTCTCGTTGACATCGGTGATGCTGAGCACGGGATCGACCGTGATCAAGCCATCGAGCGAGGCCTCGATCAAGGGTTGTAAGCGCGTTCCTCACCCAGCTGTGATTGCAGCCGGGACTGTTCGGTGATGTCGCGGGCGGAAGCGAAAATGCCGCGCACATCTCCCGACGCGTCCTTGAACACCGAGGCGTTGAACGAGACTCGCAGGGGCGTTCCGCTGCGCCTCGCCAGGGTCAGCACGTAGTCCGTGACCACACCTTTGTCAAACGTTTCCTTGACTCCGGCGGTGGCGCGGTCTGAGTCCTGGAAGTAGTCGGAGAAGGGCGTGCCGATCAGTTCCTCGCGCGAGTAAGCCGACATGCGGCACATCTGCTCGTTCACGTCCGAAATGCTGCCCGACGGATCGACGGTGATCAGCCCGTCCACCGAAGCTTCAATCAGGCCGCGGTTGTAAGACTGCGATTCGCGCAGCTGCTGCTCCAGTTTCTTCTGTTCGGTGATGTCACGAGCGGCCGCGAATACACCTTGGAGTTTTCCGGCTGGGTCACGAAACATTGATGCGTTATAGGAGACAACCGTGGAACGACCGTCTTTGGATTTGGCAGTTAGCTCGTAGTTCGTCACCCGGCCTTCGCACAGCACCAGCCGAATGCCCTCTTCCGCACGGCCCGGATCGGTGAAGAAATCCTTGAAGGGCGTGCCGATGAGCTCCTCGCGAGGATAGCCCGTCAAGGCCACCATCTGTTGGTTCACGTCGGTAATGATTCCCAGCGGATCGGTGGTCATCAAGGCATCGATATTGGATTCGATCAGCGAGCGGGTATAGAACTGGGTCGCCTTCAGCTCCTCGGTGAGGCGAATTTCATCGGAGATGTCTTTCGAAATTAGGAGGAACCCAATCGCCTTGCGGGAAGAATCCAGCCGTGGAGTAATGACCACACGGGCCGTGAATTGCTGGCCATTCTTGCGCTGGCGGCGGATGGTTCCTTCCCACTTGCCCTCGCGGAGGGCGGCATCGAGCAGTTCGCGGGGCTTGCCGCTGGCCACGTCCTCGGGCGCATGCAAAATGGAGGAGTTCGCCTTTCCCACCACCTCTCCGGGTTCGTATCCGTAGAGCCGGCGCGCACCCTCGTTCCACAGCAGGATCTTCCCTTCCAGATCCTTGCCGATAATGGAATACTCAGTCGAAGACTCCAAAATGTTGGCGATGAAGTCGACCGCCTCTTGTGCGTTGCCCACGATGGCATTGTCAAAGAGCTTGGCTTTCCGGGTTTCCTCGGTAAAGCGCATCTCGTGAGAAATATCTTTGGAGATGAGAAGGAAACCGATCGGTTTGCGCTGACTGTTAAGCCTGGGCGTGATCACCACCCGCGCGCTGATGCGCCTGCCATCTTTGCGCACTCGTCCAATGACTCCTTCCCACTTGCCGTCGCGCAGGGCGGCCTCCATGATCTCGCGCGGCTTACCGGCGGCAACGTCTTCCGGAGTATGTAGGACGTCGGAGTTCAGCTTGCCCACGACCTCTTCGGCATCGTAGCCATACATGCGGCGGGCGCCTTCGTTCCAAAGCAGGATCTTCCCGTCGAGATCTTTGCCGATGACCGAATATTCGGTCGAGGATTCGAGGATATTGCTGACGAATTCAACCGCCTGTTGCGCGGTTGCAAGGATGGAGCTATCGAAGAGCCGGGCCTTCATGTGACCTCTTGCTGGAAAGCAGATCGTAGTGTTAGGAGATTTAGGGGGGAAGGTGCCATGGCCTCAGCTTCTTCCCAAACCAGATTACTTTGGCGGCCCTAAATGCTCTATCGTGCTTGACGTCTGCTTCGCGATGGAAGTTAGGTGAGCACATAGCGCCCCCGGATTCATCAGCTTGGTGGTGCGAAGCGCTCCACTAACCCACAGTTAAATTGAGGGTATCCAGGTGTCAAGGTTTGTGGCCCGGGGTGGCCCACACCAAAGTTGGGAGGCCCTCCGTTTTGGTGATCTATTCCCGCTTTGGGAAAGCTTACTTTCGGGTACAGGCCGCTATTCCCTCTGCTTGTACAACAAGAGGAAAACGGGCAAACCACAAAGTTTCCACACGCTAGAGCCAATGTCCGGTTAGTCTGGTATACGGCCACTGGCACAAATATTCCGTATGGCCCGTGGCGCGGCCCTAAGCTATTGACCTTCTTCTAAAGCAAACCTACCATTTCCGCCAGTGGCTACGCCCCCCAACCCGTAGGGCAGACGGTTTCCCAGTGGACGCAAGAGGACTTGAAGGCGGCAGCCGGGTTTTTCGACAAGGCGGTTGTCAGAGACCCCAGCTACGCGGCTGCGTATGCTGGGCTGGCGGATGTTTATGCGATAGGGTTACTTAGGCTATGTCTCCGGTCCCGAGCTAATGGATAGAGCGCGGTCCGCTGCACGGCGGGCACTGGAACTCGATAGCCAGATTCCCGAGTCCCACACTGCTTTGGCCAATCTCGATTTCAACTATTTCTGGAACTTCCCGGAGGCGGAAGCGGAGATTCAGAAGGCTCTGGCACTTGACCCGTATTCTGCCTATGCCCACGGGGTTTCCTGCTGGGTCAAACTTGGCATGCGCAGAACTCAAGCGGGTCTCGCCGAGTGCCGCAGAAGCGGTGGAACTTGATCCGCTCTCAGTACTGAACAACTGGGGCCTGACGAGTGAGTACTACTTTTCACGCGATTACAACCATGCCATCGAGCAGGCGAACAAAACGCTAGAGATCGACCCGAAGTATCCCGAGGCTGTGGAATACCTTGGACTCGCCTACGAGCAAATGGGCAACTACAAACAGGCGATGGAGCAGTGGATCGAGATCGAACAGCTACAGGGTCACGAAGCACGTGCCAAGGAACTGAGGCAGGTCTACGAGAAGTCGGGATACACGGGGTACCTGAGGAAAGATGCCAAGGATCGCGAAGCCGAAGGTGATTACTACTACGCAGCTGAAGATCATGCGATGCTTGGCGAGAAGGATGCTGCATTCGCGGCTTTGGAAAAGGCATTTGCCAGCCGGGCGCGAATTGTAGACATGAACAATGATCCTGAACTCGACAATATCCGCTCCGACCCGCGCTACACCGACCTGCTGCGCCGGATCGGTTTGCCGCGGTGACAGCTTTTTCATGCATTGACCAATGTCTAAAGCGACTCCAGCGGCATTCCCATGCGTCCAGATGGCTGTGTAGCTGTTTTAGGGCTGTTTTTCAGGTATGCGAAGACGGAAAAGCAAGGCAGCAATTTTTCGCCGTGCAGTCGACAGTAAAACCATTCCCACCGTAAGAAAGGTGCCGCGGAAGCTTGCACCACGCACCAGATACCAGACATCAGTACCAGCCGCTTCAGCTTTATCTACGTGCACGGCAACCCTTCCCAATTACCAGCCTCCCTTTTTGTAAGACGGTCTTTTCAACCAAGCTTACCGGTTGGACGGTCGCGCACGCGACCCGGCAATTGCCAGCGCAATCCCGCCGGCGATCAGCAGCGCACTAATCACGGGCGACACACGTTCGCTGTGACTGGTCTGCACCCCGATGTTTATGTCTCCGGCTTTAATGCCCTGCCTCTCGGTCGTGGGAATCGGCACGATCAGGGATGCGATCCCGAGCGCAACGAGCAGCAGGCCAGCAAATAGCAGGCTTCTCATAGATGGCTCCTCCGCCATACTACGCCATGCTCGCGTGCGGGAGGCACGGAATAAGGTTACGGCTCCGACTCCATTGAACAATCCTAAATGAGAACCGGCGGCGTCACCCTGCCCAGTGCCCCGTTTGCTCACCGACCAGCTGCGTCGACCGCATCGCCTACCAGAACTTCTTCGCCCTCTGGAAAGACGCTGACCCCGACATCCCCATCCTGAAGGAGGCGAAGGCGGAGTACGGGAAGCCGCAGTAACGCAGCCATGCCGCGTTTTTCTTTGTTCGACGTTCTCCTGTTGAACCACATTAAAACTGTCCCCTTGCGACCACATTAGAAATGACCCCATGTAGAGTGCC
>WNFB01003089.1_pt1 | contig 23447 bp, 19 predicted proteins | sample 5400501 | NCBI WGS metagenome assembly WNFB01 (sample SAMN13153341, study PRJNA577476) | soil metagenome | isolation source: 200 cm saprolite under Douglas fir tree site 2 hole 1 | place: USA:California | collected 2015-04-18 | reverse complement strand
ATATACTGCAAGGCCTTCTCGATGCTATGGATATTGCCTGCACCATAATCAATAATAGCAATCATAGCTCTGTCCTCCAGGGTTCTATGCCATTGTTTCCAATCTGCACGGCCAACGACAACCCCAACCAGCTCACCGTAGGCGGTAAACGCTCTCCATCGATGAGATTGATGGTCAAGAGCGGGCAACACATCAGTGCCAGATGCATCATCTCCAACCAGTCCTCTGGCAGTCCACCTTCTGCACGCAACCACGCAATCAGAGGCGTGAGCAGGTATTCAACTTTCGTCTGCAATATTGCCCGGCGTACAGGTGTCAGCGTATAGTTGTGTTCGATATACAGTGTACCATCACGCACGATAGCAGATAGTTGTAACGTACGGGCAATCTCACGCGGGAAATACATCCACGTCGCAAACACATTATGAAAAAGCGGTTTGACTACATCCAGCAGCGGCGTATGGCGACCTGCAAATGCCGGATCAAAATAGAGGTACCTGGAATGATGCTCTAAAAAAACATTGCCAAAATGAGCGTCACCATGCCCAATAACCGTCATAGCTTCTCGCGCCGGATTGAGCACCACCTTCGCCCGCTCAACCAAATCACCCAACGTACTCCTATGGGCAACCCCATTAATCACCCACCGACACCCCAACAACTCATCGAAAGGCAACCCCGACTCCTCCAAGGGTTCACGACCCCCCGTGTATGGTAGGGGCGATCCCTTGCGGTCGCCCTGGGGGCGGGTTGGCAACAACACATCCTTTCCTTCATAAAAACTCTTGAGCCGTCCACCCACCAGACGGTGCCAGAACAACTGGTGAATAGGCGCTTGAGCATGCTCTCCCGCTGTACTTGAAGCCCTGGTCGACTGGTAGATATCAAGCAAACGGTCGCATTCGCCCCGTTCAGCAGCAGCCAGCATCTCAATAGTCACCTCGCCGGCATTGCCTGTTTCGATAGCACGAATAAGGTCAAACATGACAGGCCAGCGCACTACGGGATAGATGACCATTTGCCGCCCTTCTTCGTGCAGCGTCCGCAGTGGCATGACGATGTTGTAGCCTGCCTGGTGCAGCAGTTCGGCATGATAATATTCTTGAATTGATGCCTGTTCCTCAACATGCGTTTTGAAGAAGTAATCCTGGCCGTCCGCACGGTAAAAACCGTTGAACGAGTTTAACGACACCGGCTTGGGCGTTAAGGTAACACTTTCGGTTCTCAGGTTCATATGACGTGCGAACCAGCGTTGCAGGAGTCGTTCCGCCTTTTCACGTTCGCTGAATTGCAGGTGCTGGATGGTCGCAAGACTGTCGATGTGCTCTAATAATGCTGGCAGTTCCGTCACATCGTTGATGGTGAAGTCTGGATTACTCTGCGCCAGCAGTACCCGTGCCTCAGTCGTGCGCGCCCCGGTCAAGACAGCTACGGTGAGCGCGCCTGCTGCACGCCCACCTAGTATATCGCCGGTGGAGTCGCCAACGACCACAAAATCATCAGCCTTTCTTCGCGGCTCACCGGCCTGATAATCATGGTCAAGCGCGATCAAAAATGGAAACGGATGTGGTTTACCCAATAGCGTCTGGTCTCCGTTGGCACGTAGCTCAGCCTCCGCACGCACAACATAATCGTGAGTTGAAATATGTGTTTCATCAAAATACTCGAGTAGCCCCTGTTTTTCGAGGGGAACCTGTGCCTCCTCGAACGAGCGTCCTGTGGCAAAGCCGAGCACGTATCCTCGCTTGCGTAGCGTTTCAAGGGTGGTACGTATAGACTCAACAGGAAGGAGAGGCAGCTCAAAGTGAATACAACCGGGCTTGCCTGGTTGAGCCGGAGTATGACCATAATCCCGCGTATAGAGTTCGTCGCCCAGGTACCACTCCTGAAAGATATTCTGACAGAACGGCCAGAACGGACCGTGGCGCGAGAAAACGCCTTCGATGGGATGACCCAACACTTCGCTGGCATAGGCGTCAAAGCGATTGATGAGTTCCAGGCCGACGTAACCTTGGAAGACGGATTTTGGATCGGGAGGTGCCGTAGGGGCCCGATTTATCGCGCCCTGGGGTGGGGCGGTGCCGCCTTCCCCCAATTTGCTGGCAGCATCTACATTTTGCCCGATCCCTACCTCGGCGCTCGCAAGTTGCTTCCTAAAATTCGCCAGCCAACCTGCATCCCAAGGCTGAAGAGGAAACAGGGAAGTAATATCGGGCAGCATCGAAAGCAAAGCAATCAAATGCAGGCAGACGGCGGCATAACAGGTATCCCAGTTAGAGTTGATAGCACGGGCCTTGAATGCCAGGATTTCCGACTCTGGGAAGGTTGCACGACTGATGCGGCGACTCTCCTCAGCAGTGACAGCAGGTTGATACGATTTCGAACCAGCCCCCACGTTCCAGTAACGTGGACTGTAGAGTAGTTCATGCAGCGTCAAGCCTGCTGTGTCCCAGTATGCCTCTTCGCTGGTGATGACCCCATCGAGGTCAAATATGATAAGCTTACTCAACGTATCCTCTTCATGCGCTCCCGTAAGGCACGTACGCTCACCGACTCCTCTGTGAAACGATAGCTCAACGGCATCACGCTGATGTGGACCGCGCCTGCACTCCGTAACACAGCAACGATCTCTAACAGTTCAGAAGCAGGACCTCTTCCGGCATCCACTTCGCCTGAGATAGTATACCAGTTATGTTCCGCGTCACCAATCAGTCTGGAACTCGCAACCCGCAACTCACATCGCTTGCCGCTCGTAGGGGCAGGAGTGGAACGTAGGGGCGGGAGTGGTGTGGATGAGGAGCGGGGGAGCTTGCCTCCGCCCTCTGTGGGGGAGCTTGCCTCTGCCCGCTTCAAGCGTCGATTCAGTTCAGCACAGATGCTGTCAGCTCTGTCGGTGTTCTCGGCTTGCAGGTATGCAGTGAGCAGCGAACGATTGCGGGCTTGCATACGCGCATCAATCAGTTCCAGCATGGTCACGGCCAATTGCAGCGCCCGCTCATTGCGGCTCAAGAGATGCGCATTAGCAATCAGGCATGCCTGCGAACGCAAGACGACGCCATCGTCTAACAGTTTCAAGCGATTTTCGCGCAGCGTCGTGCCTGTCTCAGTGAGATCCACAATCAAGTCAGCCGTGTCGGTCAACGGTGCAGCCTCCAGCGCGCCATGTGGGGTAATAATCTTGCAATGGGTGATGCCATGCCTGCGGAGAAATTGGCCTGTCAAGGCAGGGTACTTCGTAGCGATACGCAGACCACGCCCTTTGTGCGTACGATAGTAACCGGCAAGGTGCCAGAGATCGGCACAGGTATTGACATCGATCCAGGTTTCAGGCACGGCCACGACGAGACGGCAGTTTCCATAGCCCAGGTCCCGTTGCAATATGATGAGGTCATCATCGCCAGTGTCATCTTCGTCAACCGCTTCGTCACCATCACCGCGATACTCGGCAAGGATATCATAACCGGTTAGGCCCAGCGTGGCATCTCCGTCCTGCACAAGTAGCGGGATATCAGCCGCACGCTGAAAGACGACCGCTAGTCCTGGCATGCTGTTGATGTGTGCCAGGTACTGGCGCGGGTTGCTGCGGTTGACTTTCATGCCACATTCAGCGAGAAAGGTCATGGTTGCCGCCTCTAAGGCTCCTTTGCCTGGCAGAGCCAGGCGAGTTTCAAGTTCCAAATGTATTTCACCCCTTAGAAATATGTTTCAAACACAAGCGCTGACTACCGCGTTATCCACCGTCCGTACTAATCGTTCTGCCGGATACTACTGGGAATCAACGAACAAGAGTATCGTTGCAAAGACAAATACGTCATTGCTGTCGTCCACCGGCTCTTTGATCGAGAGGCCTAAACTATCCACCTCCAAAAACCAGGCTTACTAACAAGGGAAGTACTCAAGGCCTGCTCTACAATCTGAGGAGCTTGCGACCTGACCTTTGCAAAGAGCTTATCATATTGCTTCTTGCCGATCTTACTTTGTATATCCTCTAGCCACTTCACCCTGTCTCGTGTTGGGCTTTGCACTCCGCCAAAGATAGAAAGTTGAAAACAGGCGAGAGCAACATCGTAACGGCGCCTATTGAAGTAAAGCGTGCCAATATTGTGCAAAGTCGTCTCTTCTCCTTTATGATCTCCCACCTCCCTGCGAATAGCCAATGCCTGCTTGTAATACGTCAGCGCACGCTCCTTCCACTCCAACTCATCACAGGCTCGCCCCAGATTGTTGAGTGTTATCCCTTCCCCTCTACGATCTCCCACCTCCCTGCGAATAGCCAATGCCTGTTCGTAATAGTCTAAGGCTCGCTCCTTCTGCCCTAATTTATCATAGAGCTGACCGATGTTGTTGAGTGTAGTGCCTTCCCCTCTACGATCTCCCACCTCTCTGCGAATAACTAATGCTCGCTCATAACTTGCCAGCGCATGCTCTGGCCTTCCCAATTCATCGTAAGCTCTCCCTAGATTGTTGAGTGTAGTGCCTTCCCCTCTACGATCTCCCACCTCTCTGTGAATAACCAATGCTCGCTCATAATATGCCAGTGCATACGGACTCCCCAGTGAATTATAGTCTCCACCTAAATTATTGAGGGTTAGACCAATCTCATCGAGATCCCCTATTTCCTCACGTATAGCCAACGCCTGCTCATGGTAGTCCAATGCCAGATCCATTAGACCCTTCACATTATAGAGTGTGCCAAGGTTATCAAGTGCCATGCCTTCACCTTTACGATATTCTATCTTTCTACTGATGTCCAGCGCCTTGACACAGTAGCTCCGTCCTCGTTCTACCTGCTCCAGCGCACCATATACCGCACCAAGATGGTTGTAGATCAATGCTTCTTGCGAATTTTCTGGATGCCATTCGTCTGACGGCAACAGGAGTTGACACAATTCCAGCAGGACAGCAACCTCCCCCCAACGGATAAGATCAGTGAAGAGATACTCTTGTATCATCAGATCGTAAGCTTCCTGCCACAACTTAGCCTGGCAAAGCTGCCAGACTGCTTCTATCAGCAGCTTCACATCACCAGCGTTCCTGCGTTGCTTACGCAGCGGACAACTCGTCTTTGCATATTGCACATAATACTGTGCAGCCTTGGCATGAGCACCTCTCAAAGCTTGTCGATGAGCATCTTTGTTCCCTACATCGAAGTGATCCTTTGCGTAATGAGCAACGATGACGTGCAATTGGTAGCACTCGTTGCCACTCTCCTGGAGAAGATGCTGGGCAAGCAGGACGTTGAGGGCATCCAACAGAGAATCTTGTGCTTGCGTGTGGGTTGTCATGGCATCGGTATCTAGCACAGCCTGCGCTGCTTCCAGTGGCACCGGTTCACGATAAACGGAAAAGGTGGCTAGCAGTTTGCGCTGTAGATCGTTCAGTTGTCGCTCATAGATGTAATCCAGCAGGTTACGCGCAATGTCGCCTGTCCAGAGTTGGGCATAGGTTGGGTTGTTAAACAGGGAGTGCAGACTCAGGCTGCGATTGCGGCGCAAGATCGATGCAAGCAGCCCCAACGAGAGGGCATGACCATCACAACGCTCGACGGCTGCGCGCAACTCTGCATCTGTCGCTTGCGTTGCCTGCACCCCTTGTTTGCGCAGCAGATCCACCCCTTCGTTCGTCTCCAGCCCCGCGAGGGGGTGTTCTTGCATGTGGGTCGGTTGGTAATCGTGGGTTCCTCGCGGCCAAAGACGACTGGTGAGCAGAATACGACAGGTACATTTCTGGCTATTGATAGCATCAAGCCATTCACCTACACCCGGACGGTCGGAAAGAGCACGGCCTGTTAATCCATCCAGCAGGTTCTCAAACTGATCCAGAATGACAAGGCGCGTCCTATTCGCCGTGTTCAAGACGTTGAAAAGTACTACTGCTTGATTTTGTGAAGTCCAAAGGCTAAAATCCGGCATAGATTTGCCCATAGCTTCAATGAGCGTTCCAGCCAGATCAGTAAAGGTGACGGCAGGGTCAATCGTAAGCCAGAGAGGCTTAGCAGCAAAAAATCCGCTACCAGCAAGACGTTGATTTTCAGCATAGTCTCGAACAAGAGCGGCTAGAATAGATTTGCCGACTCCACCAATACCAGTCAGCACGATAGCTGTAACGTCCGGCTGCGTCAGCTTTGTATATACATCTATGACGATCTTCTCACGCTGCTGGATAGTCTTGGGATCGGTAGGTGGGGGTAGTGTTTCGATATCCCGGTAGGTTCCCGTCCTACCTGGTTTTGTGATTAATCCCTCGATTACCTTGCGAATGTCATTTACAACACTGAAAAAAGCTTCGTCTAAGCTACGCCAATAGGAACTCGTAACAGGTTTTGCAGCTGTTGGCAATGCCTGAAGCGTGCCAAGCACTCCCTCCCAGTATACAGGACGAAGAATAATAGGAATGACGAGTGCTTCTCCTCGTTCGTGCCTCTCTATTGCTCGTTTCATTTCAATGCTATAGCAGTAATCGGAGTTCATCAAGTCTGAACTCACCAATAGCAAAATAATCTGGGCTGTATTTAAGTGTGTACTTATCTCTCGTTCCCATTCCGTTCCTGCACTAATATCGCGGTCATGCCACACGTCAATATGACCCTGCCGTAGTAATGGACTCAGGTGTGCCTTGAGTTTATTTAAGAGTGCTTCATCTTCATGAGCATAACAGAAGAAGATTTTTACTGGCATTAGGACCTACCTTGGCCTATTTTGCCTATCAATCTCTTTACGACCTGTAGTAGTGTTTATTATATGCTCTTTTGGCTTTGGCGACAATTAAACTGAGAGATACATAAAATGGTTCACTCAAGATACTTCCATGTCGTCCAAGAATACAGCCTGTTGAACAACCATTAACGATCACAAGGGTCCCCACCACTTCGTGCTGACAACGCTTGCGAAAAACCTACCCTTGAGAAACACCTCTCACACCCTTACGGGAACGATGATCGCTCCTTTCCATACAGGAGCACTTGGCATTCCTCGACACTCACAACCCGCTCTTCTCCCGTCTCCAGATTATGTACAGTCACAGTGCCAGCCCGCTGCTCATCTTCACCCACGATCAACGCCAGGCGCACCTGCTTCTTCACCGCCAACCTCAAACCAGCGCCGACGCCGTGTCCTGTCACATCGACCTCTGTTTGTAGACCACCTGCGCGAACAGAACGCGCTACGAGTAGGGCATATGGCATATCCTGCACACTCACAGGGATAACGATGGCTTGTGTTTGAATGGCTATAGGAAGATCATGCGAGAGAACGAATGAGAGGAGTCGCTCGATGCCAAAGGCGAAGCCACAGGCGCTGATGTCACGAGTGCTTCCTACGGCGCGCAGGAGATGATCATAACGGCCCCCGCCACAGAGCTGGGTGTCGAAACCATCCTCATCCTGCGCATGAATCTCGAAGATGAGTCCGGTGTAGTAGCTGATGCCGCGCCCAAGTGCCAGGTTGAGCGTGATCTGCTCCCTGGGAACCCCGCTCTGCTCGATGATTGCTACAAGGTGCTCCAGCTCTGTCAATGGTTCTGGGTCGAGCTCGTAGTGCGCTAAGAGATCGCGTAGTGCGTCAAAGACATCTGGTGGTGAGCCAGAAACGGCGTGTAGAGAACGCAGAAACTCCAGGGCATGCAGAATCTGGCGACGTTGCTCACTGCGCCCCATCTTCCAAAGGAAGCGTTCAACGACCTCTCGTCGCGTGTCGTCATCACCGAAGGCTACGCTCATTCCACCGAGGAGAGATGTAATGAGCCGGGTCTCTACTTCCGCTATTCCACCTGTGGAACTATTATTCATCGTGTCGTTGCCAGATGTGCTTGCCGGGAAGAGGGCTTCGAGACGGGCCTGTGCTGCTTGCTCACCTTCGCTAGATCGGCTGATCTGCTCCATCAGGCTGAGCAATAACCGTGCGGCATGATCGTCGAGGTGCAGACGATTGATGAAGCCACTGGCGACTCCCACGTGCCCCAGCTCCAGTTGGTACTGGGAGATGTGCAGTTCGCTGAGTACGTCGCAGGCAAGTTGGAGGATTTCGCCATCAGCAGAGGTTGCATGACCGCCGAATAGCTCGACGCCAAGTTGTGTGTGCTGGCGATAGCGCCCACGACCCGGTGCCTCGTAGCGGAAGATTGGTCCGGCGTACTGAAACCGTAGTGGCAGTGGGTGCTGCTGGTAGTGATCGAGGTAAAGACGACAGATGGAGGCTGTATATTCCGGGCGCAGGCAGAGATCACGGTGATGCAGCCGAAAGGCGTAGAGGTTCTGCCACAATTCTTGTCCGAAGCTGGCGAGGAAGAGGTCACTGCTCTCTATTACAGGTGTGTCGACGAGGGCGTAGCCAGCTTTCGCCAGGAATGTGTTCAGGGTGTGTATGATCCATTGCTGCTGTTGATGGGTTTCCGGTAGGAGATCACGCATGCCACGTAATCGCTCAATGCGCTTTTTCATAATAAATTACTTCTCACTACGGAAAATCATGGTTCCGGCTCCCTGGTCAGTGAATAATTCACGGAGTAGGACGTGCGGCTCTCGGCCATCAACAATGTGCATGCGGGGTACAGCAAGTAAGGCGTCGAGGCAGGCGGAGACTTTGGGAATCATGCCGCCACTGATGACTCCTTCTTTTATAAGCTGCTGTGCTTCCTCTGCCGTTAGTTCCGAGATCAATGAGCCGTCCTTACGGCAAATGCCTACAACGTTGCTGAGGAAGATCAGCTTTTCTGCGTTGAGCGCGCCCGCCAGGTGGGCGGCTACCAGGTCTGCATTGATGTTGAGGCAGCTTCCATCCGGTCCCTGTCCAAGTGGTGCAACAATGGGGATATACCCCTGATTGACCAATGCCTGCAGAGGACGCGGATCAACCGACTCAATTTCGCCGACAAAGCCAAGGCGTTCGTCGGCGACGTGCGCTCGTACCATGCTGCCATCGGTTCCACTCAGACCAATCGCCCTACCACCTAACTGCGATGCCATGAGCACCAGGCTCTGATTCACCTGCCCTAACAGCACCATACGCACGATTTCTAAGGTCGTAGCGTCGGTCACACGGAGGCCTTTCTCGAAGCGTGTTGGGATGTTGAGTTTACTCAGCCATTCATTGATGTAGGGACCACCACCATGCACCAGCACAGGGTTTGCACCCAACTCCCGCAACCAGACGATATCCTGCAGAACGACTCGCTGGTGCTCCAGCGCACTTCCCCCTAATTTTATGACAAGTGTCTTGCCCTTCAAAAAGTTGATATAGGGAAGTGCCTCACCCAGTACCTGTGCTATCAGATGATGATCGTTGATAATCTCGCCTTCTTTTGTCATCGAATAAGTAATAGCCATTGTAAAAATCTCCTTTATGGATATACTGCCGTTATGGGCAAGCCTGTTGTTTCTGGCAAGCCATAGAGCCGGTTTGCATTTTGTATCGCCTGACCTGCGGCACCTTTGACGAGATTATCCAGGCAAGAAATCACCAGTAGACGCCTGGTGCGCGTATCCACCATTGGATAGATGAGACATTGGTTACTGCCAAAGGTCCATTTGGTGTGCGGCGGCTGATCCACCACATGCACAAAAGGCTCATCAGCGTAAAAGTGTTCGTAGAGCGAGCGTATTTCTGCCGTCGTCGGGACAGCATGTCCCGTTCTATGCTGGCTCAGATCTGCATAGCATGTTGCGAGAATTCCGCGCGTCATGGGCATGAGATGCGGTATAAATGTAATACGCAGAGGACCCATGGCAGCGTGACTGCCAGCTTGTGCCGCAGCCTCAAGTTCCTGTGTGATCTCCGGCAGGTGACGATGGCCTGAGAGACTATACGCGCTGACGTCTTCATTGGCTTCAGCGTAGTGCGTAGCGAGCGTCAGGCTGCGCCCGGCGCCACTTACGCCTGATTTAGCATCGATAATCACATCAGGGTCGATAATGCCCGTTGCAAACGCCGGCAGCAGGCCAAGGATGGCGGCGGTGGCATAACATCCTGGATTTGCGACTAGATTCGCCACTGCGATACGTTCGCGGTATCGCTCGCACAGTCCGTACACGGCAGTCTCCAACAAGGCAGGCGCGGGATGTGTGTGTCTGTACCACTCCTCGTAGATGGCCGCATCACGCAGGCGAAAATCGGCGGAAAGGTCCACCACCTTTGTCCCACGCTCAAGTAAGGTCAGTACGGACTCCGCTGCTGCTGCGTGCGGCAAACACACGAAAGCGAGATCGGTCTGCTCTGGCTCTTCTGTGATGACAAGCTCGGAGGGGACACTCGCGTTGCCTCTAAGACCAAATTGTGGAAAAACCTCGCTCAATCGCTTGCCAGCGGCACTGCGCGCTGTAACCGATGTCACAATGAATTGAGGATGTTGTGACAGTAGCCTGAGTAATTCAACTCCGGTATAGCCGGTCACGTTCACAATTGAAACACTGATGGTTGTCATAATGTCTGCTCACTCGATGAATGTATCCTGGTACCCGCAAAGGGTATCAGACGACAATAAAAAACTCTCGTCCGATCTCATAATCGAAGGGACGAGAGTTTGACTCCCGTGGTACCACCCTGCTTGTCTTTCTTCCAGTCTCGTTTTTAATCTCGTTTTCAATCTCTGACGAGAAGGCGCATCCTTGGCGACACCCTACCCTACCACGTTGTAGCTCAGGTGGAAAGACCACTCTTACCGGTTATTTCGCTGCGTGGGAACCACCCACCTGTGCCTACTTGCTCATACAAAGATATTTGTCTTTGCAGAACTTTCTTCGGCCAGCCGCTCACGAGGCGGTTCTGAGGAGGTGTATCCGCTCCGAACTTTCACCATACATCGGATCGCTGTCGGTCACCTATCTCATACTGTGTTCGCTCAACGCGGGTCAGTCTCTATGCAGTTGTTGATTCTAAGGATAGCAGCAGATTGGCGAAATGTCAACCAACACTTGCCCTCTCTCAGCACATTGCGTACAATAGGGAAGTGCAAATTTGAAAAAACCTGCACGTGTGGAACATTTAGCTATTCTTTACGTTCTATACAGTAGACGTTATTATCGATATTTTTGAATATCTGTACTTATCTAAGTATTATCAAGGGGAGCAGCACTGTGATAAATAGGAATGATAGCCTCATAGGAAAAACTCTGGGGACTTGTATTCTCGAAAAACTGATCGGGCAAGGCGGGATGGGCACAGTCTATCTTGCACGACAAGCGCGCCCATTACGCTATGTCGCAGTCAAGGTGCTTCAGCCCAGGCTCGGCATGAGTGCCGAAGTCTACCAGGCATTTCTTGCGCGTTTCCAGCGTGAAGCCGATCTCATCGCCAGGCTCGAACACGTGAATATCATGCCCATCTATGAATATGGAGAACAAGATGGGATCACTTACCTGGTGATGCCCTATTTCCCCGGTGGCAACCTGCGTGATGTTCTAGCAGAACATGGCGCACTTTCCCTGCAAGAAACAATGAGCTATATCGAACAGGCTGCTTCCGCGCTCGATTATGCCCACGCCCACGGCGTGATCCATCGAGACATCAAGCCGAGTAATTTCATGCTCCATACGGATGGGAGGCTGGTACTGGCAGACTTTGGGATCGCACGCATAATGGACGACGGAAACACCACCATTGGTGCAACGCTTACCGGCACGGGTATGCTGCTTGGCACGCCCGAATATATGGCTCCAGAGATGGCACGCGGTGAGCCGATTGATGCTCGCGCCGATATCTACGAACTGGGCATCGTACTCTTCCAAATGCTCAGTGGGCATGTCCCATTCAAAGGAAACACGCCTCTTGCCGTGGTCGTCAAGCACCTGCAAGAACCTCTACCGCCATTACATCAGATAAACCCTGCTATTCCATTAGCAGTGGATAGTGTTGTGCAAAAAGCCACGGCCAAAAGACGCGAAGATCGCTATAGATCGGCAGGGGAATTGGCACAGGCACTGCGTCGCGCCATTACCTCACCGGATTACCCTTCGGAGACTGTGGCACGGAATGCACCCAAGGTGCGATCATCTCAACCAATCGTGCTGCCTCCACCCCCACCCCCGCCTGCCCAGGGAACTCCTCCATCAGTTGGACAGCCGAGAAACTTCACCTCCACGTCTACTTCAGATCGGTCACGCGGCGAATCTCCACTCAGTGTACCCGTCACACCGGGAGCTTATACATCCCCAGTAACACCACATCCTGGTCCTATGCGTACGGAACCCCCCCCGTCGCGACCCCGGCTCTGGCTACTGGTGGCTGTGGCCTTGCTGCTCATCCTCCTCACCCTTGGCGGTGTTTTTATTGGTTTACATCTCGGAGGAACACCAGCGCCGATTCCGCCCACAGCAACATCCATACCCAATCCAACCTCCGGAGCAACTGTAGCACCCACTTCGATACCACCATCACCGACACCGACGCCTTCACCTGCTCAGCAAGCTCAAGCTGTGGTGCAACAGTACTACAACGACATTAACAACACCGACTATCAGAGTGCCTATAACCTGTGGGGGTCTAGCTACCAGAGTTCTCATTCCTACAGTAGCTTCGCCAACGGCTTTTCTAACACCGTGCATGACTCCGTCACGTTTGGCAACATCACGCCCCTCTCGGATGGCACCGTCCAGGTCGGGATCACCCTTCAGGCTGTTGAGAACTCCTCATCTGGAACAGTGACACATACTTTCCAGGGCTATTACATCGTAGGGCAGGAGAACGGCAGTTGGAAGCTGCTTACCCCAAATATTCGGCAAACGAGCTAAGCCTACCTTTACGTTCTACCTCAATGGCACGAAGCAGGGTGCAGCTAAAAGCCAATCATACCTCAGCGGGACGCTCAGCCTAGCAGTAGATGTGGGAGCATTGGTTCGGGTGTCTGTATTACGTTTCCTCTCGGCTCAATCATGCCAGAGTATTGCTCTGTTGGTCAAAGGAGATACTGCTGGCCAACATCGCAAAAAGAAAAATGGCCGTCCTTCTCGCTAGATGATCAGCTTTGAGAATACCACCGCAAGAAACGGATAGTCTGACTCTCCTGGCGTGTGCTACAGTGTTGGGCGTCGACCTATACTTCAAATGAACAGTGAAGAGAAGGAGAGAAGAGTATGCAACGACCATTTCGTTTTGGCGTTCTTTGTGAAGAGATGGGAACTCGCGAGGCGTGGATGGCGAAGGCGCGGCGTGTGGAGGAACTCGGCTATGCCATTGTTGCTGCGTGATCATTTTCTGCCAGGAACATTTGGCGATCAGTTTGCACCTCTTTCCGCTTTAATGGCAGCAGCGATGATGACGAGCACATTACGTCTCGGCAGCATGGTATTCGATAACGATTATCGTCACCCAGTGGTGTTGGGCAAGGAAGTGGCCACGCTGGATGTGCTCTCCGGCGGACGCTTCGAATTTGGACTGGGGGCAGGCTGGATGGGCAGCGAATATGAGCAAGCAGGGCTCCCGTTCGATCCGCCAGGCACGCGCATTGATCGTTTCGAGGAGGCCTTGCAGATCTTCAAGGGATTGTTCGCCGACGAGCCACATAACAAGCTGCCCCTGCCCCTGCAACAAAAGTCTACGACGCCCCCAAATTCGTATACGCCTGCGACAAATCCTGCACAGGCGGGATAATCTTCTGCGCCACCAGGAACTGCTCCATCGACTGCCACGTCGCACTATCGTTATAACCTAACGCCACCTTGCTATTGCCCTGCCAGATGGGAATCGTCGCCTGTAAGACAGTCATCGCCTTGGTAGGGTCCAGGTTCGGCACATAACTCTTGCTGATCTGGACCGCACCCGACGGGTCTGCAATCACATCCTTCAGGCCCTTTATCGTCGCCTGCACGAAGTTCTGCACCAGTTGTGGTTGGTTGTGCAGGGTACCTACTGTAGTGACGATACCGTTAGAGACGAGTGGCTGGTAATTGGAGACATCGAAAGTACGCACAGCGAAGCCCTGCGCCTTCAATTGCAGTGGCTCATTGTTCGAGTAGCCCATGACCGCGTCAACTTTGTGTCCGAACAGTGCCGCTACCTGTGTGAAACCGATGGACTGCACCTTCACATCAGACAGCGAGAGATGTGCCTGGTACAACAATGCCAGCAGCCCAGTATAGGTCGAGCCGAAGGGTCCAGGCACGCCAATCGTGTGTCCTTTCAGATCGGCAAGCGTCTTGATGGGTGAATCGGCAGGAACGATGAGGCTGACCGGATAGCGCTGGAAAATGGTTGCTACATCCACCACCTGCAGGTTTTTGCTACGTGCCACCAGTTCCTCATCACCACCAGCAAAGACGAAGGTATCGTGACCCAGCACCATTGAGCCGATCAAGTCGGGCACAATCCCATGGTGGAAAGTGACATCCAGGCCAGCCGCTTTGTAGTATCCTTTGCTCTGCGCCACATAGAACGGGGCAAACTGGATGTCAGGAATGTAGCCCAGGCCGATAGAAACCTTTGCTAGCGATGGCTGCCCGGTCGAAGAAGGTGAAGTTGAAGCGCCACAGGCTCCCAGCACCCCGCCACTACATCTCACATGAGTCCGATGCAATAGGAGCAATGTAGTGGCGGGGCTTGCCCCCGCCAGGCCCATCACCCCTGCCAAAATCCATATTTCCCAGGTTTGCCTAGTAAACAGCCTCAGCTAGCTTTGTTAGTAACCAGGAGGCCGCATAATAGAGGGCAGCCAGAGCAGCCAATACAACCAGTGTAGCAAACAATGCTGGCGTATCAAACTGTTCCTTAGCCAGTTGCACCAGTGCACCCAGTCCCTGATCGCCTCCACTGACGAATTCTCCCACCACGGCTCCCATCACCGACAGCGTCAGGCCAGTGCGTACACCTGCAAGTAGCGCAGGAAGAGCCAGGGGAAACTCGATATGGGCCAGCAGGGACCAACCCGAGGCACCCTCGACACGCGCTGCATCTATCAGCGTCTGGTCTAAAGTCTGCACCCCCAGGATGGTGGTGATGACCATGGGGAACAGCACGATCAACATGCACAGGATCACGTTGGGGACCAGGCCATAGCCGAGCCAGATGACAAGCAATGGCGCGATGACTATCGCTGGTATGGCCTGTCCTGCGGCAAGGTAGGGCTGCACAGCTGCAGCGAGCAAGCGAGATTTTGCCAGTCCATACCCCAACGGCAATGCCACAACCAGTGCGAGGAGGAAACCCAACACACTTTCCTGGGCGGTCACCAGTGCAGCACTCAGTAATATGCCCGAACTGAGACCATTTGACAAACTGGCCAGCACATCTCCGGGAGCAGGTAGTATCAGGCTGGAGATATGCCCGTAGGAGGTACCCAGATACCAACTCACCAACAGGATCAAAGCCAGCACAATAGGCGGTGATACCGATAGCGCCCGCACCATTGTTTTCTGTGATACATGTGCACGTCGTTTTTCCGGCGCTGGCTTCTGCACGCCTTCGAGCACATGCTTACGTACCCTCAGCAGTACGTCTTTCGTAGTAGAGGTTGTTACGCTCATTGACATCCCTCTGGTCAAAGCTAGATTGATAGCATTCCTATGTAAAAGACATAGGAAAACCATCAATTCGACTGACCCGGGGAGGCATGAGGGAGATGCGAGGAGAGCATGACGGATAGTCTAACAACCTTGTTGCTTCATACAACAAGGCTTCATGAGCCACACGTATGCCAAACCTTCTCCCATCCGGACTTTAACCGTCGGCTTCGGCCTTACACCGAATCTGTCAATCAATCAGCCCATCCATGATAGGCCAACCGAAAGACTCGCGGGCTTGGCGAATGCACCAAAGCAGGCATCCACCATACCGCCGGTCGGGAATTGCACCCTGCCCCGAAGGTCTCTATCAAGTATTATGGCACACGACAACACACAAATGCAAGAGTGCGACACCTACCCCATGCGTGGTATATAATAATTAAGGATTCCACGGCTTTGTACAGAGCTTTTGAAATGTAGGCACATGAATACAGAACTACGCATAATACCGATCACAGGCATCGGCGACATCACCCCAGGTAGCAACCTGGGTATCACTATCTATGAAGCCTTGCAAGCGCAACAGTTGACACTGCAGCAGGGTGATATACTCGTCGTGACGCAAAAAATCGTCTCAAAGGTAGAGGGGCGCATGGTGAGCCCCGCCGAGGTAGAGCCGTCTGAGTTCGCTCGTATGGCTGCGCTGACCAGCAAGAAAGATGCCCACCATCTAGAGGTCGTGCTGCGCGAAAGCCGGCGCATTGTGCGTATGGACCATAGCGTTTTGATTGCTGAAACAAAGCATGGCTTCATCTGTGCCAATGCCGGCGTGGATGAATCGAACGTCAACGGTGAGCACCAGCTTACACTGCTGCCGCTTGATCCTGACCGTTCGGCCCGCGCATTGCGTACACGCTTGCAGCAGCTCTCGAATGAAGGAGATGCTTTCGATATCGCCATCATCATTTCGGATACCTGGGGACGTCCGTGGCGTAATGGGCAGGTCAACATGGCGATAGGCGTGGCCGGCATGGAGCCAATCGTTGACTATCGCGGACAACGTGACCCCTATGGCTATGAACTACAGGTCAGTGCTATTGCCGTAGCCGATGAACTGGCGGCGGCGGCAGAGTTGGTCATGGGCAAAATCGAGCGTATCCCCGTAGCCCTTATTCGCGGGTATACATATATACCCAGCGAGGGAAATGCTCGTCCATTGTTGCGCGATGCTGCCACGGATTTGTTTCGGTGAAACGATATCGAGTGCGTAGGGGCCGATTTATCGTGCCCACCGCCGATTTATCGGCCCTTGCAGTCATCAGCGACCATCTTAGACCAATTCAACAAGGTTATCAATACCAGTGACAACAACTCATTTTGAAACACTCCCTGCCCGCACAGGTGACCTGGTTAGCTTGTTGCAAGGTAGGCGCAGCGTACGTAAATACCAGGCTCGCCCGGTACCGCGTGAACTGATTGAGCAGGTACTTGAGGCGGCACGTTGGGCACCATCCCCGCATGGCAGACAACCCTGGCGCTTTGTCGTATTAACACGGCAGGAGCCCAAGATTCAGCTTGCCGATCAGATGGGTGAGACATGGCAGCAACAGTTACAAATGGACGGGCAGTCCGAGGAGATAGTCGCCATACGTATGGAGAAATCACGTCAACGTATCCTCACCGCTCCCGCCATTATCATCTCCTGCCTCTACCTGGACGATCTGGACCGCTATCCCGACGAGAGACGACAGGCAGATGAAACAACGATGGCGATCCAGAGCATCGGTGCTGCCATACAGAATATGCTGCTCATGGCGTATGACCTGGGCCTGGATACCGGCTGGATGTGCGCGCCGCTCTTCTGTCCAGAAATCGTCTGCGAGGCGCTGAAGCTCGACAAGCGGCTCATCCCCCAGGCGCTGATCACGCTGGGCTATGCCGCCGCTGACCCGCAACGGCGCGAGCGCTTGCCCTTGGATACATTGATTGTTCATTTTGACTGAGGTAAAACATGATAGTAGTTCTTGCTGGCGGAGTAGGTGCAGCACGTTTTCTCCAGGGACTGGTGCAGGGGGTTCCCCAACAACGAATCACCGTAATCGTCAATACTGGGGATGACCGCGATTTCTATGGGCTGCACGTCTCGCCTGATCTCGACATTGTAATGTATACTCTGGCAGGCGTAGTCGACGAGAAAAACGGCTGGGGTATACGTGATGATACCTATCACACGATGCAACAATTGACACGCTATGGTAACGAAGATTGGTTTCTGTTAGGCGACCGTGACCTTGCTACGCATATTCATCGCACCAACCTGCTGCGTCAAGGCAAGCCGCTCAGTGAAGTAAGCGAGAACCTGCGCAAAAACTTAGGCCTCGAGCTGCGCATACTCCCTATGAGCGACCAGCCCATTGCCACCCATATCCAAACACCTGTTGGGCTGATGCACTTCCAGGAATACATGGTCAAGCGACACTGCGCCGACGAAGTGCAGGATGTAGTGTTCGTTGGAGCCAGCGCTGCCCAGCCGGCTCCCGGTGTCCTTGATGCGATCAAGGATGCCGAGGCTATCCTGATTGCGCCTAGCAACCCCATCGTAAGTATCGGCAGCATTTTGGCTGTCCCTGGTATCCACGACATGCTCCATGAGGCGAGTGGCATGGTCGTCGCAGTCAGCCCTATTATCGGCGGAGCGCCGATCAAGGGACCAGCCGACAAACTGATGCGGGGGTTAGGCATGGATGTCTCGGCGATAGGCGTGGCGCGCTGCTACCGCGATTTCCTGGATGTAATGGTAATCGATGAGCAGGACGTTCACCTGGTCAGCGAGATCGAGGATCTTGGTATTCCCACGGTGGCAACGAATACCATCATGCGCGATGATGTAGCGAAAGCAACGCTTGCGAAGAGCGTTTTACAGGCAGCTGGATTGACAGCATGACATACACAGCACTCATCCCAGTAAAAACACTCGCCACAGCAAAAAGCCGCCTTGCACATTACTTATCCCAGCATCAACGAGAAACATTGGTGCTGGACATGCTCCACCATGTGCTCTACGTTTTGCTCGACAGCCGATTACTAGAGCGGGTATCGGTAGTCAGTCCCGATACGCGAGTATTGGCACAGGCGAAAGCCTGGGGAGCACACGCATTGATCGAGGAGCAGCAGGGGCACAATGCCGCACTGCATGCTGCGGCATTGCGAGAACAGGCCACAGGTGCAACAGCGATCTTGACGATCTCTGCCGATCTGCCTTTGCTCTGCACAAGCGATATACAGGCCTTGATCGACCGGTCTAAGCAGCACCAGGTTGTGCTGGGATCATCGTTGGATGGTAGCGGCACAAATGCATTGCTTGTACGTCCACCGTTGGCTCTACCCTTCCTCTTTGGGCCAGGCAGTTTACATCGTTATCTCGATGCCGCCAGGCAAAAGCACCTGAGCAGCGTGGTACTCCGGCGTATCGGCCTGGCATTCGATGTTGATACCACCGGTGATCTGCGCGAGCTACAGGTGCTGAGGAGTGAATCGCGTCAGATACCCCATGACGAGAAGTCAGGGGCTTGTTGCTAGCCTCTACCGCAACTCGGACACGCCTGCGCGTGCCGCTTTGGTTTCCTAGGCCGCAACATCATGGGAGCATTGCTGCTCCACCGGGCCTTCCGACAAGAGGCCCGTCCTTACCTAGCGTGGCCGAACCACTTCCGAGCAAGGAGCGTTATGATCGACCGAGAACGTTTTACCCCTGCACGGCGTTCTTGCAGGGAACCCGCTCCGTTCAGTTGGAAAGGTGCCATGAGGCGAACTGTCTCTCTCTGGCGAACCAGAGTGCCTAAGCCTCAAGAGCAAGTATAGCAGGTTGCGGAGGAGTTGTAAATGGCGGCAGTCCCTCCCACCCCGCTCCAAATAAGGACTCGCCATTCCTGGGGGTACAGGCGTCCGCCGTGTGAGGACACGAATGCAGGGGCCTCCTGGCTCGGAAAGGTGAATTAGCATCATAAAAAGGAGATTGTCTTTATGCTCGTTACGTTGTCTGAAAAAGCGCGTGCTTTCTTGCAAGAACGACGTTTTGCTGTGCTGGCTACCATCAACAAGGATGGCACACCACAACTCACAACGATGTGGTACCTGCTTGAAGGCGATACGATTGTGATGAACACCAAGGTCGGGCGCACAAAAGAACGCAATATGCGGCGCGATCCACGCATATCGGTTTGCTTTGAAGATGGCTACAGCTATCTCACGGTGAGCGGGACAGTTGAAATGATTGATGATCCAAAGATAGCCCAGCACGATATCTACCGTCTGGCAGTACGCTACGACGGGGAAGAGGCCGCCAGGCAGCAAATGGAAGAGCAATTCTCAAAAGAGACGCGGGTGACCCTACGGCTGAAATGCGAGCGCATTATCGATAACTTGTGGTAATCGCTACTGAGGTGTTGCCGACATAGTCACGAACACGCCATCTGGCTTACTACTCAGAGCAGTGACGCAATAGGTAAAGCCGGCAGGGAGGTCATTGGTTTTAAGCTGCAATTGCTGGTCGATCTGACCCTCAAAGGCTGTGATGAACCCCGTCACGGGGATCCCTCCCAGGTCAGCATGCAACACATTCACCTGTATCTGGCAATTCTGGACAAATAGTTGTTCTACAACAGTTATATGCCTGGTCATTTCAAAACCCAACACACCCACCAGGTCATCACCGGTAATCGTCAACTGAACACTATGTATAAGGTCACTGTCAGCCAACTGGACCCGCACATTTTCAACATTACCTGGCAATCCTGAGCTAGGCAGGTCATTTTGCACAACGCGGGCCATATACGCAGGGCTGATATGTGAAATAATATCCCCGCCAGGAGGAGGCAACGGGGTAACAATCACTGGCCCTTCGGTTGAAATGGATGACGCGTAGAGAAGTAGCCCTAAAACGCCAAGCACTATACCCAATAGCAAGGTAATAATAGGTATCACCACGCGCCCGGCCCGGCTACGAGGAATAGGAGATGATTGTGGTGACCAAGGTATATAGGGTGGTTGCGGTTGCGGCTGACCGGGTGATTTCATAGGTTTTCCTCCTGAGCTTTTTCGTCTATCTTACGCCCTCCAACATCTAGATGCAAGTAAAGAGACGCGGGTGACTCTGCGGTTAAAGTGCGAAGGCATCATCGATAATCCATGGTAACCCCTACTTAGGTGTTGCCGAAAGCGTCACATACACGCCTTCTGGCTTGCTGCGTACACCTGTGACGCGATAGTCAAAGCCAGGAGGCAGGTTATTGGTTTTGATCTGCAATTGCTGGTCGATCTGATCCTCAATGGTTGACTTAAGCCCCGCAGGGAGGAAGTGGTAAGAGTGACCGTTCAGTTCGATATCATTAGACAGCACGTTGGCCTTTAACTGCCCATTCTGTACAAACAGTTGCGTCACAAGCGTCACCGTCACAGGTAAGGGACCTATAGTTATGGGGCGTATAAAACCCAGAACAGTAGAAATAGTGACCTTGCAATCGGCGGTAGTCTTTACCTGAACGATTCCTTTGCTACCGCTATCAAACAACTGGACCCTCACGTTAGTGAAAGTACTCGACAATCGAGTATTCGGTGGCACGGGAATATTACCCGGCACAGGAATATTACCTGGCACTGGCACTTGAATATTACTCGGCAATGGATAGCTACTCAGTTCTTTTTGGAGCATGGGTTTCAGAATGTTGACCATAAACGTAGGGCTAATCTGTACCACGATATCCCCGCTAGAAGGCGGTGTCGACACAGACACTGGCGGTTCGGGTGGCACATTTGACAATACGTTCAAGACGTACAAGACGTAGAGGAGCAGCGTCATAAATCCCAGCACTATTCCCAACAATAGAGTAATGATAGGCACAATAACACGCCCGGCCAAACGCCGACGGCGCGGTATGGGAGATGGCTTTGATCCCCACGGTTCATGTGTAGAGTGGGATTGACCCGCTGATCCCATAGGTTTCTCCTCTTGGGCTTTTTCGTCCATCTTACCCCTTCTACCACGCAGATGCAAGTGATCTTTTTTTGTGCAAATTGCACAATCCTGGTAGGCTAACTTTCAGATAAAGTATCTATAGCATTGCCTGGATAGCAGGGGTATCATAGTAGGAGAGATAATTAGGTCGGCATACTGCTGAGAATATACTGATATCTTATGCAGAATAGCCAAATGGTAATGTGTGGCAACGAGTGCTGCTAGTTCCAGCAGTGAAGCCGGGGAATTCGAGAAGGAGAAAAGAAGGGCATGACCCCAGAAGAAGTACTGCAATTTGCCGAAGAGAATGGCGCAAGGATGGTGGATCTCAAATTTGTCGACTTGCCGGGCTCCTGGCAACATTTTAGTGTGCCTGCTCACGAACTCAAACCAGAGATATTCGTCGAAGGAGTTCCCTTCGATGGTTCAAGCATTCGTGGCTTCCAGGCAATTAACGAGAGCGATATGCTGGTGATCCCCGATCCTGCAAGCGCTATTATGGATCCATTTACCAGCGTGCCCACGCTCAGCCTGATCTGCAATATCGCCCACCCCGGTCCTCTAGGATCCAAGAAGCTATATAGCCGCGATCCACGTTACATTGCCAGCAAAGCGGAGGAATACCTGCGCTCCAGTGGCATTGCTGATACCGCCTATTTTGGGCCTGAGGCTGAGTTCTACATCTTCGATAATGTGCGTTACAATTCTAGCGACAACATACAATACGCCGAAATAGACTCGAATGAAGCGCACTGGAATAGTTCAAGCAATGGTACTCCCAACCTGGGCCATCGCATGCGGGTGAAAGAAGGATACTTCCCCGTCGCTCCTAACGATACGCTTCAAGATGTTCGCAGCGAGATGGCGCTCTTGCTTGAGGAGCTAGGTGTACCGGTTGAGGCACAGCATCACGAGGTTGGTGCCGCAGGGCAGGCTGAGATCGATATCCGGTTCAATACCCTGGTGAAGACCGCAGACAACATGATGCTTTACAAGTATGTTACCAAGAACACTGCTCGCAAGCATGGCAAGACCGTCACATTTATGCCTAAGCCTGTGTTCGGCGACAATGGTTCCGGCATGCATACGCACCAGAGTTTGTGGCAGAACGAGAATCCGCTGTTCTTCGATTGTCATGGGTACGCCCATCTTTCTCAAATAGCCCGCTACTACGTAGGTGGTCTGCTCACACATGCACCGGCACTTCTGGCTATCGCTGCTCCTACGACAAATAGCTACAAGCGCCTGGTACCTGGCTTTGAAGCCCCTATCAACCTGGTCTTATCGAAAGGCAATCGCAGTGCCGCTGTACGCATCCCATTGACTGATAACCCAAAGGCGTTGCGCATTGAGTTCCGCCCACCTGATCCACTGGCGAACCCCTACCTGCTCTTCTCGGCCCTGCTGATGGCCGGCCTCGACGGTATCCGTCGCGAGATCGAACCAAGCGAACACGGCTTTGGCCCGGTTGACCTCGACCTGTACCACCTGTCAGCAGCAGAGATGCGCGAGATTCGCTCCGTGCCTGGCTCACTGGATGAGACGTTGAATGCACTTGAGGATGACCATGCCTTCCTACTGGAAGGTGGGGTCTTCACGACTGACCTACTCGAAAAGTATGTCGAGTTCAAGCGGGCACAGGCCGATGAGATGCGCCTGCGTCCAGTACCAATCGAGTTCGTACTCTACTACGACGCATAGTTCTCACTTTCCACGCCCGGCGTCGGTGAAGCTGCTGGTGAAGATGCTGAGGACCTGGCCGGGGTCGGGCGCGGTTAGCACCTCGATGCGGGTGATCCATTTGACCCATTCAAAGCCGCGACGGCCGGGGGCCACTAAGCGCAGGGGAAAGCCATGCTCATACGAGAGCGGCTCTTCGCCCAGATGGGTCGCCAGCAGCGCAGTGCGTGCTTCCGCAAGCGGCAGGCTCCAGCGGTAGCTTGTCACGGAGATGAAACTCACATAGCGTGCATCCGTGTGGAGGGCAACCTGGTCGAGCAAGTGCCC
>WNFB01001016.1_pt1 | contig 23460 bp, 21 predicted proteins | sample 5400501 | NCBI WGS metagenome assembly WNFB01 (sample SAMN13153341, study PRJNA577476) | soil metagenome | isolation source: 200 cm saprolite under Douglas fir tree site 2 hole 1 | place: USA:California | collected 2015-04-18 | reverse complement strand
ACCGCCAAGATCGTGACGCTCGGCGAGCGCGCCGAGGACGTGTTTGTCGTGTCCGGAGCGGCGCTGGCGAATCCGAGGACGGTGCTGCAGCTCGAAACCGACCTGCTCGAGGCGCTTCAGCCATAGAGGGATGTAACCAGGGGATCCCCTCCCCTCGCAACGGTAATTGCGTTGCGGCTTGCGCTATTCGTCGATCACCTCCTGGTCGGGAAACAGAACCTCGACGAAGCCGAATTTCGACATGTCGCGGATGCGCATGGGGTACAGGATGCCGTCCAGGTGGTCGCATTCATGCTGCACCACCCGCGCATGAAATCCCTCGACGCTCCGATCGATCACTTGGCCCGATTCGTCGAAACCCTGGTAGCGCAGCCGCTTGAAGCGCGGTACCACGCCGCGCATGCCAGGCACCGACAGGCAGCCTTCCCAGGCTTCTTCGATCTCTTCGCCGATCGGGGTGATCACAGGATTGATGAGCACGGTGTCCGGGACTTCCTCCGCGTCGGGATAGCGCGGATTGCGCGTCACCCCGAAAATCACCACCCGCAGCGGCACGCCTATCTGCGGTGCGGCGAGTCCCGCCCCGTTCAGGTGCGCCATGGTTTCGCGCATGTCGGCGACGAGCTCGCGCAGCTGCGGTGTGCCGAATGTCTCCACCGGCCGCGATTTCTCGAGCAGCCGCGGATCACCCATTTTCAGGACTTCGCGAATCATGGTGCGACGAAAGCCTCGATGATCTTTCGCACGCGGCCCACGGAGTGCTTCAGCACTTCTTCGATTTCTTGCAACGCGACACCGCGGGCGCTCGCCCCTCGGCCGGCGGCGTGGTTAACCACCACGGCGATCGCCGCGTAACCGAGCTCGATCTCGCGCGCGAGCGCCGCCTCGGGCATCCCGGTCATGCCGACGATGTCGGCCCCGTCCCGCTCCAGCCGGTCGATTTCCGCTGCCGTCTCCAGCCTCGGCCCCTGCGTCGCCGCATAGACGGCGCCGTCGACGACGGCTTCGCCGCAGGCCTTGGCGGCCGAGAGAAGCCTGTTTCGCAATCCCGCGGTGTAGGGTTCGGTGAAGTCGACGTGCTTCACCGGCGCCTCGTTTTCAAAAAAAGTGCTCATCCGTCCCCAAGTGTAGTCCACGATCTGATGAGGGACGACGATCTTTCCCGGGCCGAGGTCCGCGCGGATGCCCCCGACCGATACCACCGAGACGATCTCGCTCGCACCCTGTTCCTTGAGCGCCCAGAGATTGGCGCGGTAATTCACCTGGTGCGGCGGAATGGTGTGTCCATAGCCGTGACGCGCAAGGAACACCGCCGGCACGCCGCGGATTGCGCCGAAGGTAAGAGGCCCCGAAAGCTCCCCGTAGGGGGTGCGTACGACCTGGCGGCGCGACACTTCCAGATTGGCGAGCTGAGTCAGCCCGGTGCCGCCGATGATTGCGAGCATGCGCTTTAGGAGCCTTTTACGGCGTAGATCGCCGGGAGGTTGCGCCAGGCGCCGGATACGTCCATTCCGCAGCCGAACACGTACCGGTTGGGCAGTCTCAGGCCGATGAAATCGGGGACGATCGGTTTGTTGCGGCCGATGTCCTTGTCGATGAGCACGGCGCTGTAGAATTCCGCCGCGCCGAGCGAGCGCACGCGATCCCGGATCGCAGCGAGCGTTTCGCCCCCGTCCAGGATGTCGTCGAGCACGACAACGCAGCGGCTTCTCACGTTCTCGCCCGGCTCCACCGTCCACACGATCTCGCCGCCCGAGGTGGCCTTGCCGTAGCGCGATGCGTGGATAGTGTCGAACTCGAGCGGGAAACGCAGCTGGGGCAGGAGGTTGCCCGCGAAGAAAATCGACCCGCCCATGACCGCGAGCACGAGCGGATAACGGTCCTTGAGGCTCGCGGTGATCTCCGAGGCGAGGCGCGCGATTGCGGCGCGCACTTCGGCTTCGTCGCACAACAGCTCCGCGCTCTTCAGGATTTTCCAGGCCTCGTCGGGTGCCATGGGGCGAGGAGTATATGCGTCCCGGTCCGGAGCCGCATCACAGGGTTTTGAGAAACCGCTCGAACGCGCCTCCGATTTCGGGATGCTTGCGCCCGTAGGCCACGGTCGCCTGCAGGTAACCGAGCTTCGACCCGCAGTCGTACCGGGTGCCCTTGAAGCGGTACGCCAGCACTCGTTCCTCGGCGAGCAGGGCGGCGATGGCGTCGGTGAGCTGGATTTCGCTCCCGGCGCCGGGCTTGGCCTGCGCCAGGTAATGAAAAATGCGCGGCGTCAGTATGTACCGCCCGACCACGGCGAGAGTCGACGGCGCCGCCTCCGGTTTCGGCTTTTCGACGATTTCAGTGACCCGATCCAGGCCGGCGGCGACGGGCTCCGTCCTCACGATGCCGTACTGGCGGGTTTGTTCGCGCGGGATCTCCTGCACCGCGAGCACCGGGGATTGGTGCCGCTCGAATACTTCGGTCATCTGCCGAAGCACCGGCGGGTCGCCGTCGATGAGGTCGTCGGCGAGGATCACGGCAAAGACCTCGTCGTTCACCGCGGGCTGCGCGCACAGCACCGCGTGCCCCAGGCCAAGCGGCTCGGACTGCCTGATGTAGATGCAGTTCACCGATTTGGGAATGATGCTCCGGACCAGCTCGAGCAGATCGCTCTTTCCGCGTGCGGCGAGCTCCGACTCGACCTCGTAGGCCTTGTCGAAGTGGTCTTCGATGGCGCGCTTGTTGCGTCCGGTGATGAACACCATGTCGCTGATCCCAGCCGCGACGGCTTCCTCGACCGCGTACTGAATGAGGGGTTTGTCGACGATCGGCATCATCTCCTTCGGGCTCGCCTTGGTCGCCGGAAGGAAGCGGCTGCCCATGCCGGCCACGGGGAAAACGGCCTTCGTCACTTTTTTCACGCACTCGCCTCCTCGAACATTTTTCGCAGGCCCGCCTCGTCGACGATGGCGATGCCGAGCTCGCGCGCCTTATCGAGCTTGCTTCCAGCCTCGTCACCGGCGACGACAAAGTCGGTCTTTTTCGAGACCGAACCGGCCACTTTGCCACCGTGCGATTCGATCCGCTCCCGCGCCTCCTCGCGTGTCATCGATGGCAGTGTACCTGTAAGTACGAAAGTTTTTCCCTCAAAGGCTCCGGCCTTCTTACCCGGGGCCGGTGCGCCCTCTTCCCAGTTCACGCCGCCCGCGCGCAACTGCTTGATGACCTCGAGATTGTGCGGCTCGGTGAAAAAGCGCCGGATCGACATGGCCACAACGGGGCCCACGTCCTGCACTTGTTGCAACTCTTCCTCGCTTGCTTGGGCCAAGCGATCGAGGCTGCCGAAGTGCCGGGCCAAGTCCGCTGCGGTCGCTTCGCCCACGTTACGGATGCCAAGCGCGTAGATGAAGCGTGCGAGCGTCGTCTTGCGCGACCTATCGATCGCACCGAGCACATTCTTCGCGGATTTCTCTGCCATGCGGTCGAGCTCGGTGAGCGCCGCCACGTCCAACTTGTACTGATACAAGTCCGCGGGTGTCTTTATGACGGCTCGGTCCACGAGTTGATCTACCAGTTTATCGCCCAGGCCTTCGATGTCCATGGCGCGGCGCGAGGCAAAATGCAGGATCGCTTGTTTGCGTTGCGCCGGGCAGAACAACCCACCCGAGCAACGCGCCGCCGCTTCATCAGGAAGCTTCACCACGCTCGAGCCGCACACCGGACAGGAAGTCGGCATCAGGAATTGACGCACATTGTCCGGCCGACGTTCTATAGCTACACGCACGACTTCCGGAATCACATCGCCTGCACGTCTAACGATAACAAAATCACCTATACGAATGTCCTTGCGGCGTATTTCGTCTTCGTTGTGCAACGTCGCATTAGTAACAGTAACGCCGCCAACAAATACAGGAATAAGTCTGGCAACTGGAGTAAGTGTGCCCGTGCGTCCTACCTGTACATCTATGTCAACAATCTGCGTTGTCTCCTCTCGAGGAGGATATTTGTGTGCTGCCGCGAAATTTGGTTCGCGATGAGCAAACCCTAGACGAGCCTGATCTGCAAGCGAGTTTACTTTATATACGACACCATCTATCTCGTATGGGAGTTCATCTCGTTGCGTTCGTATGTAATCGTAATACTCAAGTAAACCCCTTAACCCCCACACCACCCGCCTCTGGGGCGCTACCGGGATACCCCATTTTTCTAGACGATCTAGAAGGTCGGAGTGACGAGCTATTCCCTTGACACCATCGGCGACACCGTACGCAAAAAAACTCAGGGGGCGCTGGGCGGTAACGCTAGGATCTAATTGACGCACGCTACCAGCCGCCGCATTACGCGGATTGACGAACTCTCGTTCACCTCGCAGACGTTGCTGCTCGTTCAAATTTGCGAACTCCGCAATGGGAAATAGTACTTCACCGCGCACTTCTACTTTGTTAGGTTTGCCTCGACCTTTGAGTCGTGGAGGAATATTTTTTACAGTACGAAGGTTTGCGGTGAAATTTTCACCTGTCTTTCCATCGCCGCGAGTCGCGCCAAGCGTAAGTACACCGGACTTGTAAACCAAGGTGACAGCGAGTCCGTCCAACTTTGGCTCTGCTGCATACTCGATTTCGTCCAATCCAAGTCCCTTGCGACATCTTTCATCAAACTTTTGGGCGCTCTCGTTCCGAATGGAAAGCATCGGAACGCGATGAACAACTTTGGGAAACTTCGTTTGTGGCGCGGCCCCTACTCGCCGTGTCGGGGAGTCCGCCGATACTAGGTCGGGATGCTTGCGCTCAAGCCGTTGCAGCTGTTTGAACAACCTGTCGTACTCGGCGTCCGGAATGGTCGGCGCGTCGAGCACGTAATAACGGTAATTGTGCGTCTCGATCTCGCGGCGAAGCGCTTCCGCGCGCATGCGCGCCTTTTCCGGGACCGCCATCAGGAGAACAGCCGCAGCGCGAGCGCCCCGCCGGGGACGATGCCGCGGGCCTCCATGCTCCGGTGCACCGCCTGCACTCGCGCTCCGACGGCGTCGAATGCGGCCGGCCCCAGGGGCTGGCGGTTGTCGTCGACGATGCGCGCGTTGAGCCGCTCGGCAAGCGCACGCGCCGTGTCACGGAACTGCTCGAACGCGCCGCGCGGGGTTCGCGGTACATCGAGCTCGAGCGTCACGCCGTGCGTCGAGAGAGACTTCAGGCGATCGATGCTGAAAGGAGTGGGACCGAAATTGAGAAGCGCACACATGATCCGTCCATGCTTGTCGCGGCGCCGGAACTTGCCGTCCGCACGATCAAGCTCGAAACCTGCCGCTTTCGCCAGCCCCTCCAATCGGGCCCCCGAGAAAGGAGTCGCATCGCTCACGATATGGACGGCGACCCGGAAATCGACTTCGCCGCAGAACCGGTCGAGTTCCTTTGCCTTGGCTGCCGCGGGTCCAGGGTCCGGCACGGGCGCTAAAGCCCCGATCGACGCCGCAGCCTGCTCGATCGCCGCGCCGAACGCGGCCAATTCCTCCGCATCCGTCGCGCCCCGGCGGTCGACGACCTGCATTCCCGAGCGCAGCCTCGAATAGCCGCGCTCGGGATCGAGCGGTTCCCAGGAGGCCTCCATCTCGTCGAAACCCTCCCAGCGGATCGGCTTCGAGCAGCGCTCAAGCGCTGCAGCGGCCGTCCCCAGAACGGCTGCTCCGGAGATTTCCTCCGGGGTTTCGATGGCTACGATGAAGTCCAGAATCTCCGACAGCACCGGCTGCGAAGCGCCCAGGTCCTCCGAGGACTCGTCGAAAGATCCGAACGCCTGCTCGACGCGATCCGAGCCCGCAGCGCTCTTCCCTTGCTCGATGTCGACCCGAGACCGCATCAACACGTCCTCGTGCCGCGAGGTGAAGCTCGCTTCGGCCTCGCGCCGGGACCGGCGCTCCTGCCACTTGTTGTAAAGGAATACGGCCGCGACGACCGCGGCGCCTGTCGCGAGGAGGCCGAGCTGCAGCTCGCCCATGTTCAGGCAGCCGCGGGCTCTTCCCGCAGCTTCAAGGCCTCCTCGATGTCCACCGCCACCACGCGCGACACGCCCCGCTCCTGCATGGTCACTCCGATCAGCTGCTGCGCCATTTCCATGGTGATCTTGTTGTGGCTGATGAACAGGAACTGGGTCTGTTCCGACATTTTCTTGACCAGATCGCAGAAGCGCTCGGTGTTGGCGTCATCGAGCGGCGCATCCACCTCGTCGAGCAGGCAGAACGGCGCCGGATTCAGCTGGAAGAAGGAAAACACCAGGGCGATGGCGGTGAGCGCCTTTTCCCCGCCCGAGAGCAGGTGGATGGTGGTGTTCTTCTTGCCCGGGGGACGCGCCATCACCTGTACGCCGCAATCGAGGATTTCCTCGCCGGTCATGATGAGATTGGCCTCACCGCCGCCGAAGAGCGCCGGAAACATCTCCCCGAAATGGCGGTTGACGGTATCGAAGGTGGATTGCAGCAGCGCGCGCGTTTCCCGGTCGATCCTGCGGATGGCACCTTCCAGAGTTTCGAGCGCCGCGGAGAGGTCGGCCGCCTGGGCGTCCAGAAACTGCTTGCGCTCCTGGTTTGCCGTCAGCTCTTCGAGCGCAGCCATGTTGATGGCGCCGAGTTCGGCGATGGCATTGGTGAGGCGCGTAATCTCGCCTTGCAGCGGCGCCGCCTTCTGGCCCTCTTTCATCGCCGCGGCGAGGGCTCCTTCATCGGCGCCTGCCTCGCGCAGCTGCTGAGCGAACTGATCGGAGTTGATGCGCGCCGCCTGTTCCTTCAGTTTGAGCTCGGCGATGCGGTCACGCACGGGCTGCAGCTTCTGCTCGCAGGCGAGCCTCGCTTCTTCCGCGGAGCGCAGCTTGTGGGCGATTTCCTCCTGCCGATTCCGCGCCCCGGCGAGCGCCTGTTCTCGGGCCACCCGGGTCGCGAGCTCCTCCTGAAGCTGAACCTGCAACACCTGATCGTTGAGGGCGGCGAGCTCTGCCTGGAGCTGCTCCAGGCTTTGCGCAGCGCCCTGCACTTGCTCAAGTAATACTTCAGAAGATCTTTTTATTTCATTGATTTTACTTATACATTCTTTCTCATAAAAACCTGCTTCCTGAACTTCCCGCTCGGCCTGCTGCAAGGCATTGCGCTGTGTCTGCAGGCCTTGCTCCCCGGCGTCGTGCTCCCGCTGGGTCAGCTCCATTTTGCGGTACAGCTCGTCGATTTCATGCTGGTGCCGTTCCAGGCGCGCTTCGGCCGCCGCTTGGCCGGCTTCTTCCTGAGCCTTCTGGGCCGCTATTTCGCGCAGCTCACCCTCGATCTGCCGGCTGCGCTCTTCGTAACGCTCCAGCCCTTGCGTGAGCTTGAGGTTTTCCAGCTGGCGCTCGTGGTGATGCTGCTTCAGCGCCGCACCGGCGACGCGCAGCTTGGCGAGGCCCTCGTCGTGCTCGGCAAGCGAGCGCTCGAGCCGGGAAAATTCCTCGCGCTTCTTCTCGATTTCGTCCTGGCGCCGGCGAGCATCGGTGCCCAAAGCCTCGATTTCCCGTTGGCGCGCGAGGATGCCGGTGTCCGCCGGATCAGGCGCGTGAAAACTCACGCCGAAACGGTTGAACTGGTGGCCCTCGTGATTGACCAACACCGCTTGCGGCGACAATTCCATGCGAGTCATGAGACGCGGCACGCCCTCTACGGCGTAATAAGGCGCAAGCCACGCCGCGATGACTCCGCTCACGGCCGGCTCGAGCGCGACGACATACTCGGCGAGCGGTTTCAACCCGCGCTCGCGCTCCGGCTTCGCATCCGGTCCTGGAATAAAGGCGCTGACCTTTGCGGGAGGCGGGTCATCGAGCAGCCGCTGCAGCAGCTCAGGGTCGGACATTTCCATCGCGTGCAGCCGGTCACGCAGCGCCGATTCGACTGCAGCTTCCCATCCCGCCTCGACCCGGATCTTCTGCCACAGCCGGGATCTGGATGCGAGCTGGTGTCGATCGATCCAGGTCTGAATCTGCCCGTTCTCCTCCACCTGATTCTGGATCTTCTGCAAGGTGAGCAGCCTGCCGTCCAGGGCGGAAAGCTCGCGCTCCAGGGTTTGCAGTCCGTCCGTCGCGGTCTGTCGCTGCTGTTCCAGGGTCGTGCGCGCCTTCTCTACTTGGACGAGCAGCGCCTCCTGGCGGGAAAGCTCCGCGCTGCTTTGGGAGAGCTCCTGCTCCAGGTTGGCCCGCAACTGGGAATCGGGGACAACCAGCTCGGCGCGCTCGGCGAGCAACCGCTCCTCGCGACTCTCCAATCCTTGCAGCGTCTTTCCCGCGTGCGCCAGATGCGCCTGCTCCACCTGGAACGCCTGTTCGGCCTGGGCGATGCGCTCGCGCTCGCCGGCGATCCGTCCCTGCAGCAACCGGAAAGCCTGCTCCATCTTCGGCAGCTTGGCCTGCTCCTCGGCCAGCTTGGTCCGCGATCGCTCCAGGCTCTCGCGCGACTGCTCGAGCTTCGCCTGCCAGGATCTTGTCGCGTCCCGCAGCTCGGCGTCGTTTTGCTGCCCGGTGTCTCGCTGCGCCCGCAACTGGGCAAGCTGCGCTTCGAGGCGCTGGCGCGTCTCAGCCACGAATCGAATTTCAGTTTCCAGGCGCGACACGCCGGCGTTGGCCCCGTAGAGCTCGCCCTGCGCGGCGCTGAGCGTGTCGCCCGCCGAGTAGTGGTCGCTGCGCGCTTGCTCGAGCTCGCGCTCGATCTCCCGCAGCCGCGCCATCTCCGCCTCGAGCTCCGTAGTGCCGCGCTCGATCTCGCGCGCGTGGCGCTGGGCTTCGGCCTCGGCTTCGTTGCGGCGCAGGAGCCACAGCAGGTTCTGTTTGAGCGTCCGCTCGGCTGAAAGCTCGTTATACCGGCGGGCGACCTCCGCCTGCTTTTCGAGCCGGTCGATCTGGACCCCGAGCTCCTGGCGGATGTCGCCTACGCGCGCCAGATTCTCGCGCGTGTCGGCCAGGCGATGCTCGGTCTCGCGCCGCCGCTCCTTGTACTTGGACACGCCCGCCGCCTCCTCGACGAACACGCGCAGCTCCTCGGGCTTCGCCTCGATGATGCGCGAGATCATGCCCTGCTCGATGATGGCGTAGGCCCGGGGACCCAGCCCCGTGCCGAGAAAAATGTCCTGCACGTCGCGGCGCCGCACATGGGTGTTGTTGATGAAGTAGGAAGACTCCCCGTCGCGCTGCAGCACCCTTTTCACCGAGATCTCGGCGTACTGGGACCATTGACCCGCGGCCCTGCCTAGGCTGTTGTCGAAGAACAGCTCCACGCTTGCGCGCGCTACGGGCTTGCGCAGCGAGGAGCCGTTGAAAATGACGTCCTGCATCGAGTCGCCGCGCAGGGCGGAGGCGCGGGATTCGCCGAGCACCCAGCGCACGGCGTCGATGATGTTCGACTTGCCGCAGCCGTTCGGCCCGACCACGCCGACGAGCTGGCCGGGTACGATTACAGAGGCGGGATCGACGAAGGACTTGAAGCCGGCGAGCTTGATTTGAGTGAGCCGCACGCTAGCAGAACACGCTGCAAATCCGGATAAAAGAAAACCGGCTGCGGGCCGGATTCATCGTCGAGAAAACGGAGCACATATAATACCATCTCCCTCTTCGCATCCGGACCCCGAATGCCGTCCAAGCCGAGCAAGTCGCTGGAGAGCTTTTCCAATCCGAGCCCGCGCCGCGACTATCTGATCCGCATGCAGATTCCGGAGTTCACCTGCCTTTGCCCGAGGACCGGGCAGCCCGACTTCGCCACCCTCTATCTCGACTACGTTCCCGACCGCAAGTGCGTCGAGCTGAAAAGCCTCAAGCTCTACATCTGGTCCTTCCGCAACGAAGGCGCCTTCCACGAAGCGGTCACGAACCGGATCTGCGACGACCTCGTCAAGCTGCTCGCGCCGCGGTTCCTGCGCCTCACCGCCCGCTTCTATGTCCGCGGGGGGATCTTCACCAGCGTCGTCGCCGAGCATCGCAAGCCGGGCTGGAAGCCTGTGGCGGGCCTTGAGCTGGCGCCGGGCGAGGAGCAGCGGAGCACGCGTTGACACGCGCGGGCGCAGGCAGCCCGGGCGCCTCCGGATCTCGGCGAATGAATCCCCGACTGCAGTCGCTGCAAACCTACCCGTTCGAAAAGCTGCGCAAGCTCTTCGCGGAGGTCGTGCCCAATCCGGGACTCGCGCACATCAGCCTCGGCATCGGCGAGCCGCGGCATCCGACACCCGATCTGATCAAGCGCGCGTTGTCGGAGAGCCTAGCGAAGCTCGCGGCGTACCCGCCCACCGCAGGGGGCGATGCGTTGCGGCAGGCGATCGCCGAGTGGCTGACGCGGCGCTACCGTTTGCGCTCGATCGACTGGAAGACCGAGGTGCTGCCGGTGAACGGTTCGCGCGAGGCGCTGTTCGCCTTTGCCCAGACGGTGGTGGACCCCGCGCGCGGCGATGCCGTCGTGGTCTGTCCCAATCCCTTCTACCAGATTTACGAAGGTGCGGCATTGCTTGCCGGGGCGCGGCCGCACTACGTCAACACCACTTCCGAGCACGGATTTGCAGCCGATTACGGATCGGTCCCCGAGGATGTCTGGCGCCGCACGCAGCTGCTCTACGTCTGCTCTCCCGGGAACCCGACCGGAAAGGTGCTGGACCTGGCCGAATGGAAAGACATCTTCACGCTCGCCGACCGGCACGGGTTCGTCGTCGCTTCCGACGAATGCTATTCGGAGATCTATTTCGATGAAGCCGCACCGCCGCTTGGCGCCCTGCAGGCGGCAACGGAGCTCGGCCGCGGTTTCGAGCGGCTGGTGATGTTCTCCAGCCTTTCCAAGCGCTCCAATGTGCCGGGCATGCGCTCGGGTTTTGTCGCCGGGGACGCTGCAGTACTCAAGGCGTTTCTGCTGTACCGCACCTACCACGGCGGCGCCATGAACCCGGCGGTGCAGGACGCGAGCGTCGCCGCCTGGCGGGACGAAGCCCACGTACGCGAGAACCGCAGGAAATACTCGGAAAAGTTTGCGCGCGTCACCCCGATCATGCAAAAGGCGCTAGGGGTCGATCGCCCCGAAGCGGGGTTCTACCTTTGGGCCCGCACGCCCGTTCCCGACGCCGAGTTCGCCCGGCGGCTCTACGCCGAGCAGCACGTGACCGTGCTCCCGGGAAGTTTCCTCGCGCGCGAGTCCGGCGGGATCAATCCCGGAGCGAGCTACGTCAGGATGGCCCTGGTTGCGGAAATCGACGAGTGCCTCGAGGCGGCGCGTCGTATCGTAGAATTCGCAACACGACTATGAACGCCGCACCGCGACTGCAAGAGACCATCGAGCAGGCCTGGGAGATTCGCGCGCGGCTTTCCCCAGGCTCCACGCCTGCGAAGATCGGCAAAGCGGTCGCGCAGGTCCTGGCGGAACTGGACAAGGGCCGGCTGCGGGTCGCGGAAAAAATCGACGGTTCCTGGCGCACGCATCAATGGATCAAGAAAGCGGTGCTGCTCTCCTTCCGGCTCGAAGACAATCGTCCTATCAAAGCGGGAGCGCTGCAGTTCTACGACAAGGTCCCGACGAAATTCGAGCGCTACGACGGGGAGCAGTTCCAGCGCGGCGGATTCCGAGTCGTGCCCCCGGCCGTCGCGCGGCGCGGCGCATACATCGCGAAAAACGTCGTCCTGATGCCTTCCTACGTGAACGTAGGCGCCTACGTGGACGAAGGCACCATGGTGGACACCTGGGCCACCGTCGGCTCCTGCGCCCAGATCGGCAAGAACGTGCACCTCTCCGGGGGCGTGGGGATCGGCGGCGTGCTCGAGCCACTCCAGGCGAATCCCACTATCGTCGAGGACAACTGCTTCATCGGCGCGCGCTCGGAGATCGTCGAGGGCGTCATCGTGGAGGAGAACGCGGTCATCTCGATGGGAGTGTTCATCGGGGCGAGCACACGGATCCTCGACCGCGCGAGCGGGCAGATTATCTATGGGCGGGTTCCCGCCGGATCAGTGGTAGTGCCCGGCACCCTGCCCTCCGCGGACGGCAAATACGGCCTATACTGTGCCGTGATCGTGAAACAGGTCGACGCCAAGACCCGCGCCAAAACCGGCATCAACGAGCTGCTGCGGGGCGATTAGAGACGGCCGACTCGAGGGGTGTGCCTATGTCCGCGATGAAGCGCCTGTTCCAGTTGATGGCCGACAAGAAGGCCTCCGATATCTTCCTGTCGGTCGGCTCACCCATCAATATCAAAATCAGCGGCGTTTCCCTGCCCGTCAACCAGCAACCGATGGATGCCAACACCGTGCGCGGCCTGCTCTACGAGGTTATCGACGACAAGCAGAGGAAAGAGTACGAGGACTCGCTCGAGTTGAACACGGCCTACACCCTGCAGGGCGTCGGCAGCTTCCGCATCAGCGCTTTCAGGCAGAAGGGATCACCGGCGGTCGTGGTGCGCTACATTCCCGGCACCATCCCGCCGCTCGACACGCTCGGCCTGCCTGCCGTGCTCAAGGACCTTGTCCTGGAGAAGCGCGGCCTTATCCTGATGGTGGGCGCGACCGGGGCGGGAAAGTCGACGACCCTTGCGGCCATGCTCGACTTCCGCAACGAGCAGCGAACCGGGCATATTCTCACGCTCGAGGACCCGGTGGAATTCATTTTCCAAAACAAGAAGTCGATCGTGAACCAGCGCGAGGTCGGAACCGATACCCTGGACATGAAGGTGGGTCTGAAGAACGCGCTGCGCCAGGCGCCCGACTGCATCATGATCGGCGAGCTCCGCGACAAGGACACCATGACCTCGGCGATCCAGTACGCCCAGTCCGGGCACCTGTGCCTCGCCACACTGCACGCCAACAACAGCTACCACGCGATGAACCGGATCATCAGCTTCTACCCGCTGGAGAGCCGGGCGGCGCTGCTGCAGGATCTCTCGGCGACGCTCAAGTGCGTGATCTCGCAGCGTCTGGTCAAGAACGTGAGGGGCACGCGTTCCGCGGCGGCGGAGATCATGCTGAACAGCCGCCACATGGCCGAGCTGATCGAAAAAGGCGAGATCAGTGAAATGAAGGAGGCGATGGAAAAGTCGCTCACGCCCGGCTCGCTGACCTTCGAGCAATCGTTGTTCAAGATGATCCAGCAAGGCATCGTTGCTCAGGACGAAGCGCTCGCCAACGCCGACTCCCCCAACAACCTGCTGTGGCTCATCAACAACACCCAGGCCGGCGCCGATATAGCGGGGGGCAAGGAAAGAAAACCGGAGGCAAAACCCGCGGCGCTCACCACCAGCGCCCCGTTCAGCGAGTTCAAGCTCGACATGACCGAGACCTAAACCGCGCGTAGCATTGATGCAAGGAATCGGGATTCACCGCATTGCGATTCGCCGGGCCGGGTTCGCCGAAGTTCGCCATGCAGGCCGCTGAGACGGCCGCGACGCTCAAGCTTGCGCGCGAGCTGATCGCCCGCCGCTCGATCACGCCCGAAGACGGCGGATGCCAGGACCTGCTCGCCGCGCGTCTTGCGCGGCTCGGATTCGCGATCGAGCCGGTCCGCGGCGGCGAGGTCGCCAATCTGTGGGCCCGACGGGGCGACGCCCGCCCCCTTCTGTGCTTCGTCGGCCACACCGACGTGGTGCCCCCTGGCCCGCTCGACCAATGGCACAGCGATCCTTTTGCGCCGACCGAGCGCGAAGGCAAGCTCTTCGGGCGGGGCGCCGCCGACATGAAGACCTCGATCGCCGCATTCGTCGTGGCCGTCGAGCACTTCGTCGCAAAGCACCCTTCCCACAAGGGATCGATCGCGATCCTCATCACCTCCGACGAGGAAGGTCCGGCCGTGAACGGCACGGCGAAGGTGGTCGAGCTCTTGAAGGGCCGGGGCGAGCGCATCGATTACTGCCTCGTCGGCGAGCCGACCTGCGTCTCGAAGCTGGGTGACACGATCAAGAACGGCCGCAGGGGCTCGCTTTCAGGCACCTTGCGCGTCAAGGGCGTGCAGGGCCACATCGCCTATCCGCATCTGGCGAAAAACCCCGTTCATCTCGCCGCCCCCGCGCTCGCCGAGCTTGGCGCAACCGAGTGGGACCGGGGCAACGAATATTTTCCGCCAACCACCTGGCAGATCTCGAATATCCACGGCGGAACCGGGGCGGCCAACATCATCCCGGGCGAGGTCGAGGTGATGTTCAATTTCCGCTTTTCCACGGCGAGCTCGCCCGAGGGGCTCAAGCAGCGCGTGCGCTCCGCACTCGACCGCCACGGGCTCGAATACGAACTCGAATGGTCGCTCTCCGGTGTGCCTTACCTCACGCCGCGCGGCAAGCTGGTCGAGACCCTGAGCGCCGCGATCCGGGAAGTCACCGGCGCGACGCCCGACATCAGCACCACGGGCGGCACATCCGACGGCCGCTTCATCGCCGAGCTCTGCCCCGAAGTGGTTGAGTTCGGGCCGGTGACCGCTTCAATCCACAAGCTGAACGAGCACGTCGACCTCGCCGCGATCGAGCCGCTGCGCGAGATCTACCTGCGCGTGCTTGCGCGGCTTCTCGCATCCTGAAACGCTCCTCCGCCCGCATCGATGCGGCGCCGCCGGCGGCGCTGCGCGACTGGCTGAGCTACACCGAGCGGCGTCTCCGGGCGGCCCGCCTCTGGTTCGGCCACGGGGCCCACAGCGCCCGGGACGAAGCGGCGTGGCTGCTCGCGCACGTGCTGCACGTGCCCAACGACGCGCTCTCACGATCGCTTGCGTACGAGCTGACGGCAAAGGAGCGCCGCAAAGCCTCGCGGCTGATCGAGGAGCGCGTGCGCGCGCGCCGCCCGCTCGCTTACCTCCTCAAGGAAGCCTGGCTGGGGGAACACCGGTTCTACGTGGACGAGCGCGTCATCGTGCCGCGTTCCTTCATCGCCGAGCTGCTGCGCGACGGGCTCAGTCCCTGGATCCGTCGGCCGATGGAAGTTCGCCGCGCGCTCGACCTGTGCACCGGCTCGGGCTGTCTGGCAATTCTGCTCGCGCTGGCATTCCCGAAAGCTACCGTGGACGCAACCGACGTTTCGCGTGCGGCGCTCGCCGTCGCGCGACGCAACGTCCGCGCCTACCGCCTCGGCAGGCGCGTGCGCTTGGCACGCGCCGACTTGTTCTCCGGTGCAGGACCGGCGCGATACGACCTGATCGTCGCCAATCCGCCCTACGTCGACGCCGCCGCGATGCGCAGCCTGCCGCCCGAATATCGACATGAGCCCCGGCTCGCTCTCGCCGGAGGGCGCGACGGCCTGCGGTTCGTGCGCCGGATCCTGCAGGGCGCGGCGGGATTTCTCAGGCCCCGGGGACTGCTCCTGGTGGAGATCGGCCACAATCGCCGCAGCCTCGAGCGGGCATTCCCGCGGCTCCCGTTCATCTGGCCGGAAACGAGCGCGGGTTACGATTGCGTGTTTGCCCTGGGCCGCGAGGATCTGCCCGGACGGGCCGCCTTGAGCGCCTTACAATAACCGCTCCGCGCCGATTGAGCGAAGGATTCCGATGAACGATCCCGCTCCCGTCAAGATCTGGAACGATTACGACCGGCCGCATCGAGACCTGCGGGAATTTCTTTCGCGCATCGAACACGCGGGCGAGCTTCTGAGGGTTCCCGGCGCTCACTGGAATCTGGAAATGGGCACGCTCGCCGAGTCCGTGAACGAGCGGCCGCACGCGCCGGCGGTGCTGTTCGAGGAAGTGCCGGAGTATCCGGGGGGCTTTCGCGTGCTGTCCGGTTCGACCAACTCCATGCGGCGTCTCGCGATCACGCTGGGCTTTCCGGTCCCGGCGCACCCGCTCGACGTAGTGCGCGCATACCGTGATCGCATGAAGACCCACCGGCCCCTCCCACCGCGCGTAGTGCGGGAGGGGCCGATCCTCGAGAACGTTCTTCGGGAGGATAAAGTCGACGTGCTCAAGTTTCCGGTGCCGTTCCTGCACGAATTGGACGGCGGCCGCTATATCGGCACCGACGACCTCGTGATCATGCGCGACCCCGAAGACAACTGGGTCAACTGCGGAACGTACCGGGTCATGGTGCACGAAGCGAAGCGCGTCGGGGTCTGGATGTCACCGGGCAAGCACGGCCGTCAGATCCGCGAGAAATACTTCAGGCAGGGCAAGCCCTGCCCCGTGCTGGTGTCCTGCGGCCACGATCCTCTTCTCTTTCTCGCAGGCGGCAACGAGCTGCGTTTCGGGCTTTCCGAATACGACTACGCGGGCGGGCACCGCGGAGAACCGTTCGAGGTTATAGAAAGCGAGCTCTACGGCCTGCCCATGCCCGCCCACGCGGAAATCGTCCTCGAAGGCGAAATGGTCCCGGGCGATGTCGCGCCCGAGGGTCCGTTCGGCGAGTTCACCGGCTATTACGCCGGCGGCAAGAGCGAGCAGCCGGTGATCCGCCTGCAACGCATCTATCACCGCAACGACCCTATCCTGACTATGGCCACGCCGATGCGCCCGCCTTCGGATTTCTCCTACAGCAAATGCGTGATGAAGGCCGGGATGATCTGGGACGAGGTCGAGCGCGCCGGACTCGGAGGCGTCCAAGGCGTCTGGTGCCATGAAGCGGGCGGCGCGCGCATGTTCAACGTCGTCGCCATCAAGCAGGCCTACGCAGGGCACGCGAAGCAGGCCGCGATGGCCGCGGCGAGCTGCCAATCCGGTTCCTACCTCGGCCGGTTCGTGGTCGCGGTCGACGACGACATCGACCCTACGAATCTGTTCGACGTGCTCTGGGCGATGTGCACGCGCTGCGATCCCGCAGAGGACATCGACATCATCCGCAAGATGTGGAGCGGTCCCCTCGACCCGCGCATTCCGCGCGGCGCGACCTGGAACTCGCGCGCCTTGATCGACGCGTGCCGGCCCTTCGAAATGCTGAAGGATTTCCCGCCGGTCGCCAGAGCGAGCCCGGAGCTGCGCCGGAAAATCGAGGCGAAGTTCAGCGATATCCTGTCGAAACTCTAGGAACGCAGTCGCGAGAACCGTCTCTACGGTATAATTCCGCCCGCCGATCGACGGTGGCCGTAGCTCAGCTGGTAGAGTCCCGGATTGTGATTCCGGTTGTCGTGGGTTCGAATCCCATCGGCCACCCCAGCTTCCCGGTTCTCAACCGGATACCCGTTCAGTGACGCTGGTACTGCGTCGCGCCGAACAGCACTTCGCGCGCCTTGGGATCGTACTGGCCGGGAGGCGTAGTCTGAACGTCTGCGAGCACCTTCAGCGCGCGCTGCACGGCAGGGCGCGCGGCAATGCCATCGAACCATTTCTTGACCTTGGGAAATTCGGCCCAGTCGACGCCGTTGCGCTCGCTCGCCCGCAACCACGGAAAAATCGCGATGTCCGCGATCGAATATTCCGCGCCGGCGAAGTACGGCACCTCCGAGAGCCGCTTTTCCATCACGCCGTGCAGCCGCCTGACTTCGTTCGTATAGCGGTTGATGGCGTAGTCGACGCGCTCGGGCACGGCGTTGCTGCGGAAATGTCCGGCCTGTCCCATCATCGGGCCGACCGATCCCATCTGGAACATCAACCACTGGAGCGCGACGTACCTGCCGCGATCGTCGCGGGGGAGCAGCTTTCCCGTTTTTCCCGCGAGATAGACGAGAATCGCGCCCGACTCGAACACCGGGATCGGGTTTCCGTCAGGTCCCTCGTGATCGACGATCGCCGGGATCTTGTTGTTCGGGCTGATTCTCAAAAACTCGGGATTGAACTGTTCGCCGGTGCGGATGTTCACCGGATGAACCTCGTACCTCAGCCCGGTTTCCTCGAGCATGATGTGGATCTTGTGCCCATTGGGCGTGGGCCACGTATAGACTTCGATCATCGATGTTCCTTTCGTTTGCAGGGACTCGTCCCTGCTTTCGGCAAACAAAGGAGATTGGCGCGCCCGGCGGGAGTCGAACCCACAACCCCCAGCTTAGAAGGCTGGTGCTCTATCCAGTTTGAGCTACGGGCACGGTTACGGCGCACGGCGGCCCGCCCGGCGGCGGCTCCAGCGCGAGAGCGCGCTGCAAAATCTGGTCGGGGTGGAGAGATTCGAACTCCCGACATCTTGCTCCCAAAGCAAGCGCGCTACCAGGCTGCGCCACACCCCGCGGGTGTCGCATCTTACGCCTTCGTCCCCTGCGCGGTCAACGCGGAGAGATTGGCGATTTCCTGCGAGAATTCACTTGCTCGCCCTGTGGATTTCTGGTATCAAATCGCCTTTGATTTTGCGACGCGGAGATTGCGACTTTGGAGCTGCTGCACAAATCCTTCCCGCCCTACCTGCCGAAAAAAGGCGAGGAGTACATGAGTCCCAAGCAGCGCGCGCATTTCAAGAAGGTCCTCGAGGCTCTGAAGGTGGAGCTGTCGCAGGACATCGACCGGACGGTGCACGCAATGCAGGACGACGCGACCCTGTTCGCCGATCCCAACGATCGCGCCAGCCAGGAATCCGACATCGCCCTGGAATTGCGCAACCGCGACCGCGAGCGCAAGCTTATCAAGAAGATAGACGAGACCATCGCGCGCATCGAAAAGGACGACTACGGCTACTGCGAGAACTGCGGCGTCGAGATCGGACTCAAGCGGTTGGAGGCCCGGCCTACCGCGACTTTGTGTATCGACTGCAAGACTCTCGACGAGCTGAGGGAAAAACAAGTCGCAAAATAACCCGGAAAGACCCGACAAAAAAGGGCGCCGCTGGCGCCCTTTTTTCTTGGGTGACCAACCCGTCAGGACTGGGTTGCAGCGGCGGCTTCCTTGACCGCCTTCATGCTCAGGCGCACGCGGCCCTTCTCGTCCGCCTCGAGCACCTTGACCTTCACCTGCTGGCCTTCCTTGAGGTAGTCGGAAACGTTGTTGACGCGCTCGTTGGCGATCTGCGAAATGTGCAGAAGCCCGTCCTTGCCCGGCAGCAGCTGAACGATTGCGCCGAAGTCGAGCAGCTTGAGCACCGTGCCGTCGTACACGCGGCCCACTTCGACATCGGCGGTGATGTCCTCGATGCGCTTCTTCGCAGCCTGGCCGCCTTCGGCCGAAACACAGGCGATGGAGATCGTGCCGTCGTCGGCGATCTCGATCGTGGTGCCGGTCTCCTCTTGCAGCCCGCGGATGACCACTCCCCCCTTCCCGATCACGTCGCGGATCTTCTCGGGATTGATCTTCATCTTGATGATGCGCGGCGCATAGCTTGAAATCTCGGAGCGCGAGCCTTCGAGAGCCTGCTTCATGAAGCCGAGGATGTGCATGCGGCCTTCGCGCGCCTGCGCGAGAGCCACCTGCATGATCTCCTTGGTGATGCCCTCGATCTTGATGTCCATCTGCAGCGCGGTGACGCCGCGCTCGGTGCCCGCCACCTTGAAGTCCATGTCGCCGAGGTGATCCTCGTCGCCCAGGATGTCGGTGAGCACGGAAAAGCGCTTGCCTTCCTTGATCAGTCCCATGGCGATGCCCGCGACGTGCGCCTTCATCGGCACGCCCGCGTCCATGAGGGCGAGGCTGCCGCCGCAGACCGATGCCATCGAGGAAGAGCCGTTCGATTCGGTGATCTCGGACACGACGCGCATCGAATAGGCGAATTCCTCCGCCGAGGGCAAAACCGCGGCGAGCGCGCGCTTGGCCAACCGTCCGTGTCCGATCTCGCGACGCTTGGGCGAGCCCATGCGACCGGTCTCACCCGTGGCGTAAGGCGGCATGTTGTAATGGAGCATGAACCGCTCCTTGTATTCGCCCATTAACGCGTCGATGATTTGCTCGTCGCGCCCGGTGCCGAGCGTCGCCACCACCAGCGCCTGCGTTTCTCCACGGGTAAAGAGCGCCGAACCGTGAGTGCGGGGCAGCACGCCCACGCGAACGCTGATCGGCCGGACCGTGCGGGTGTCGCGGCCATCGATGCGCGGCTCGCCGTCCAGGATCTGGTTGCGGACGATTTTCGACTCGAGGTCGAAGCATATTTCCTTGACGGCGTTCGCGTCCGGTCCATTTTCCTTGCCCACGCCGACCTCTTCGAACACGCGCTTCCAGATGCCGTCGATCGCCTCGGAGCGCGCCTGTTTCTGGCGCAACGTGAACGCCGCGCGCAGATCGCTTTCGGCAAGCTCCTTAATACGGCTTGCGAGCGCCGGGTCCCCCTCTTGGGGCTTCCAGTCCCAGGCCGGCTTTGCGGCCTGGTCGGCCAGCTCGTGGATCGCCTGGATAGCCGCCTTCATTTGCTCGTGGCCGAATACCACGGCGCCAAGCATGGCCTCCTCTGTAAGCTCGCTTGCCTCCGATTCCACCATCAGCACGGCGTGCTCGGTGCCTGCGACCACGAGATTGAGCTGGCTCTCTTTGAGCTGCGTCGCGGTCGGGTTGAGCACGTACTGCCCGTTGACGTAGCCGACACGCGCCGCTCCGATCGGCCCCTTGAAGGGAATGCCTGAAAGCGTAAGGGCCGCGGACACGCCGATCAACGCCGGAATATCGGGGTCCACTTCGGGATTGCAGGACATCACCTGCGCGACGACCTGCACTTCGTTGTAAAAGCCTTCGGGAAACAGCGGCCGTATAGGCCGGTCGATCAGCCGCGAGGTCAGCGTCTCTTTTTCCGAGGGCCGTCCCTCGCGCTTGAAAAAGCCGCCCGGGATTTTGCCTGCGGCGTAGGTTTTCTCGACGTAATCGCAGGTGAGGGGAAGAAAATCCTGCCCGGACTTTGCCTGCCTGGCTCCGACCACCGTGCACAGCACCGCGGTGTCGTCCATGTTGACCACGACCGCGCCGTGCGCCTGGCGGGCCATTTCGCCGGTTTCCAGCGTCACCGGGTGCGCGCCGTAAGTAAATGTCTTTTTGATGGGGGTCAGCTGCATGATTTTCTCGATCGGTTAACCCGGGCGCGCTGCCCGGTCATTTTGATGAGCCGGCTTCGACGGAAACGTGCCGGGCCGTTTTGGAAATCAAAACGCCCATCGGGATCCAATGGGCGTCGTGGGAGTTACTTGCGCAGGCCAAGTTGCTCGATCAGCTCGTGATATTTCCCGGTGTTCCTGCGCTTGAGATAGTCGAGCAGCTTGCGGCGCTGGCTGACGAGCTTCAGCAAACCGCGCCGCGAGTGGTGATCCTTGACGTGCGTCTTGAAGTGGTCGGTCAGCCCGTTGATGCGGGCCGTAAGCAGGGCGATCTGCACTTCCGGGGAACCCGTATCGCCGGCGGCGCGCTGGTGCTGCTGCACGATCTGCGCTTTTTGCGCAACGCTTGCCGGCATGCTCTCTCTCATCTCTTCGCGAAAGGCAGGCATTTTACCTTGGAATCAGTGCCTTCCACAAGCTCTTTTGGCCGGGTTCAGCGCAGCGCGAGCAGCCGCTTGGGCTGCAGCGTCCCGCTCGCGTCGACTTCCCCGGTGCCGAGGAACATCCCGTCCTCGCCGAAGACTGCGACGCTGCCGCTCGCAGAACCGACCGGGACCGCCTGGCCGTGCCGGAACTTCGCCGCCACCCGCGCCTCCAGCGTCAGTCGCGGGCGTGATCCGAGCAGCGCTTCCGGTGCCAGAAGCCGGCCGCGCCGTTCGGCAAGAGAGAGCGCATCGAGCGCATCCAGGGTGATCGATTGGTCCAGCCGGAACGGGCCGACCGCGGTGCGCTCCAGCGCCGCAAGATGCGCGCCGCAACCGAGCGCCGCACCGATGTCCTCGGCGAGCGCCCGGATGTACGTGCCCTTGCTGCATTCGACGAACAATACGGCCGAGTCTCCTTCGAACTCCTCGAGCTCGAGCAGTCGGATCGCGATTCGCCGCGGGGTTCGCGGAACATGCTCGCTCGCGCGGGCGTACGCATAAAGGGGCCTGCCCCGGTGTTTGATCGCTGCATGCAGGGGCGGAAGCTGCTCGATCTCCCCGCGAAAGCGATCGAGCACGGCAAGCAGCTCCTCGCGCGTAACCCTCACTCCCGAGCGCGCCAGCACCGCTCCCTCCGCATCCCCGGTAGCGGTGCGCTCGCCGAGCTTCACTCGCGCGCGATAGGCCTTGTCGGCATCGAGCAAGGCGCCGGCAAACTTGGTCGCTTCGCCCAACCCGACGACAAGCAGGCCCCCCGCCAGAGGGTCGAGCGTTCCCGTGTGACCTGCGCGGCTCGCCCCGAGAAGGCGCTTCGCCCTTTGCAGCACGGCGTTCGAGCTCGGTCCGACCGGCTTGTCGATCAGCAGCACCCCGCTGACGGACTCGCGCAACGCGCCACCTATGGGACCGGCCCTAATCGGTTTTCTTTCCAGTGACCGCGGCGTCAATCAGCTGCGACAGGCGCACGCCGCGCTCGACCGAAGCGTCGTGATGGAACCGCAACTCAGGGGCGATGCGCAGCTTCAGGCGCCTGGCGAGCTGCGCGCGCAGGAATCCCGCCGCGCGCGTGAGCCCGGCTTCGGTCCGGGCAAGCGATTCGGCGTCGCCGAGCGTAGTGAAAAACACCTTCGCCACGGCCAGATCCGGGGACACCTCGACCCCGGTGAGCGTGATCATGCCGACGCGCGGATCCTTGAGCTCGGCGTGCAGCAGCCCGGACAGCTCGCGCTGGATCTGGTCGGCGACGCGCCGCAGCCTTTGCGGGTTTGGCATGGGTCATCGAATGCGGAGCGAAGCGATCCGCCATCCTGCAAGCGGATCCTTCGTCGCGCTACGCGCTCCTCAGGATGGCGCGGACACTACAGCGTCCGCGCCACTTCCTGGACTTCGTAGATCTCGAACTGGTCGCCGACCTTGACGTCGTCGTAGCCTTTCACCGACATGCCGCATTCGAAACCGGCCTTCACCTCGCGCACGTCGTCCTTGAAGCGCTTCAGCGAATCGATCTCTCCGGAGTGGACGACCACGTTGTCGCGCAGCACCCGCACCAGTGCATTGCGGCGCACCAGCCCTTCGAGCACCATACACCCGGCTACGGCGCCGACCTTGGAGATCTTGAACACCTGGCGCACGTCCACCAGGCCGAGGATATTTTCCTTTTTCTCGGGCGCGAGCATGCCCGAGAGCGCCGCCTTCACCTCGTCGACGGCGTCATAGATGATGTTGTAGTAGCGCACATCGACGCCCGAGGTCTCGGCCGCCTTTCGCGCGGCCGCGTCGGCGCGGGTATTGAAGCCGATGATCACCGCCTTGGAGGCGAGCGCGAGATTGACGTCGGATTCGGTGATCGCGCCGACCCCGCTGTGCACGACGTTGACCTTGACCTCGTCGGTGGAAAGCCGGCCGAGCGCGTGCACCAGCGCCTCCTGGGAGCCGTGCACGTCGGCCTTGATGAGAAGCGCGAGCACCCGCACTTCACCCTCGCCCATCTGCTCGAACATGTTCTCCAGCTTCGCCGCCTGCTTGCGTGCGAGCTTCACGTCGCGGAACTTGCCCTGGCGGAATAGCGCGATCTCGCGCGCCTTGCGCTCATCGCCGAGCGCCATGACTTCCTCGCCCGCCCCGGGCACATCCGAAAGTCCCTGAATCTCGACCGGGATCGAGGGTCCGGCCTCCGGAACCGGGTTGCCGCTCTCGTTCAGCA
>WNFB01001015.1_pt1 | contig 23474 bp, 22 predicted proteins | sample 5400501 | NCBI WGS metagenome assembly WNFB01 (sample SAMN13153341, study PRJNA577476) | soil metagenome | isolation source: 200 cm saprolite under Douglas fir tree site 2 hole 1 | place: USA:California | collected 2015-04-18 | reverse complement strand
GTCGGCTGGAGCCAGATCTATGACGACGCGTACAACCCGCCGCCAGGCAAGCCGCAGGGCGGCCGGAACTTCGACCAGCAATTCGGTTACCGGACGAAGTCGATGCTGACGGTGCCAATGCGCAACTACAACAACGAGGTGGTCGGCGCGGTTCAGCTGATCAACGCCAAACGCCGATACGAAACCAAGCTCACGGTCGCCAACGTGCCCACCGAGGTGGTGAGCTTTCGCTCCGAAGATCTCGAGATGATCGAGTCGATCGCTAGCCAGGCCGCGGTCGCCCTCGACAACAAGAGCCTGCTTGATTCGATCCAGTCGCTTTTCGACGGCTTCGTGCAGGCGAGCGTGACCGCGATCGAGCAACGAGATCCGAGCACTGCCGGTCACTCGGGTCGCGTCGAGGCGCTGACGACCGCGCTTGCCCATGCGGTGACCGAGATCGGAACCGGCAAGTATCGCGACGTGTACCTGACCGACGACCAGTTCAAGGAGCTGCGCTACGCATGTCTGCTCCACGACTTCGGCAAGGTCGGCGTGAGGGAGCACATCCTCGTCAAGGCCAAAAAGCTCATGCCCGGCCAGCTCGAAGTGATCCAGGCCCGCTTCGACTTCGCTGAGCGTTCGGTGCAGCTCAAGTACGCGACCGACAAGCTGGAGGCGATGCGCGGCGGGGCGGGGACCGATGGCGCCCTGGCGGAGATCGACCAGCGGCTCGAGGAGGAGCTGCAGCGCTTACGCACCTGGATCGAGGGCATCGTCGCCGCCAACGAGCCGACTGTGATGCCCGAGGACAAGGCCTCGATGCTGGAGATCCTCTCGAAGCAGACGTACACAGATATGTCGGGTCGACCGCACCCGATGCTCGACCCCCAGGAGTTCCGCTTCCTGTCGATCCGAAAGGGAACGCTCGACCCGCAGGAGCGCCTCGAGATGGAGGCACACGTGACCCACAGCTTCCATTTCCTGACCAAGATCCCGTGGACGTCGGTGATGCGTGGCATTCCTGAGATCGCGTATGGGCATCACGAAAAGCTGGACGGGACCGGCTACCCCCGTGGTCTGACCTCCGAGCAGATCCCGCTGCAGGCGAAGATGATGACGATCAGCGACATCTACGACGCCCTGACCGCGCAGGACCGTCCGTACAAGCGCGCGGTGCCGCGAGACGTGGCGCTCGACATCCTCCAAACCGAGGCCGGCGACGGCAAGCTGGACCGGGACCTTCTCGACGTTTTCGTCGACAAGCAGGTCTATCAGGTCACGGCGCCTCGGTGAGAGTCAAGTTCTGGGGCACACGCGGCACGAGGCCAACCCCAGGCAGGAGGACACTGCGTTATGGCGGGAACACGACTTGCCTCGAGGTCCGCGACAAGGACGACAACCTGATCATCATCGATTCGGGCTCAGGCATCGCCGAGCTCGGCGGAGGGTTCGCGCCGTCCGAGCCGCTGCAGGCCCACCTCCTGATCACGCATACACACCTCGATCACATCCAGGGATTTCCTTTCTTCCCACCCGCGTTCGTGCCGGGGACGCACCTGACGATCGTCGGCCCGGCGGGCTCGGCCAAATCTTTGCAGGCAGCGTTCGCCGACCAGATGGACCCCGCTTACTTCCCTGTGCGCCTCGACCACATGCCAGCCGAGATGGAGTTCATCGAGAGGAATCCCGGAGAGACATTCGAGGTGGGCGGGATGCGCATCACACCGCACCTTCTGATGCATCCCATCCCGACCTTTGGATACCGGATCGACGAGGGTTCGAAGCGCTTTGCGTTTGCGACCGACAACGAGATCGCCCTATTCGGCACCAACGAGAACGGGAGCCTCAAGGACCTGGCCAACTGGTGCCAGGACGCCGACCTGCTCGTCCACGACGCACAATTCAGTCGCGAGGAATATAAAACGCACGCGGGCTTCGGACATTCGACGTACGAGGAAGCGCTGTCGCTGGCAGAGCAAGCGGGCGTCCAGCAGTTGGCGTTCTTCCATCACGACCCGGCCCACTCCGACAGCGACATCGACGCCCTCATCGAGGAGGCCCTCGGCAACCATCGGCAAGCGGGCGGCACCGATGTGGTCGCGTTTCCGGCCGCCGAGGACAAGGAGCTCAGCCTCTAGCGTTCGCCGTCGTCCCTTAGTCTTTCTCGGAAGGTGACCGAAGAAGACGAGCCGGAGGTAATCCGCGACCGGCGCAAGAAGCTCGAGCGGTTGCGCGCGGCCGGGATCGACCCGTATTCGCGCGGGTTCAAGCCGATGCATTCAACAGCGGAGGCCAGGGCGCTCCTCGGCGAGCGCGAGCGCACGGAGCCCATCGCCGTCGCCGGCCGGTTGATGGTCAAGCGCTTGATGGGCGGCTCTGTATTTGCCGACCTTCAGGACCAGGCCGGCCGCATCCAACTGTTTGCGAGTCGCGACATCCTCGGTGAGCGGGACTTCGACCTGTTCACCGAACTCGACGCCGGCGACCTGATCGGCGCCACGGGCCCCATCTTTCGCACGCGCCGCGGCGAGGTGACGGTCGAGATCCATTCGTTCCAGCTGCTGGCCAAGTCACTGCGCCCGCTGCCGGAGAAGTGGCATGGGCTCAAGGACGTCGAGATCCGCTACCGCCAGCGGTACGTAGATCTGATCGCAAACCCTGAGGTCCGCGAAGTGTTCCGGGCCCGGACGAAGGTCATCGCTTCGCTCCGTGCATTGCTCGATGCACGCGGGTTCCTCGAGGTCGAGACGCCGGTGCTCCAAGAGGTCCCCGGAGGTGGTCACGCCCGTCCGTTCGTGACGCATCACGAGGCCCTCAACCGCGACCTCTATCTGCGGATCGCGCTGGAGCTGCACCTGAAGCGGCTCCTGGTCGGCGGTTTCGAGCGCGTTTACGAGGTCGGCAGGGTCTTTCGCAACGAGGGATTGTCGCCTCGGCACAACCCCGAGTTCACGATGCTCGAGTGCTACGAGGCGTATGCCGACTACAACGATGTCATGAGGCTGGTCGAAGACATGATCGTCGCGTCGACGGCGGCCGCGGGGCGCACTTCCGAAATCACGTATCAGGGTGAGCAGATCAAGCTCGCACCTCCTTTCCGGCGCGAGCGCATGGCCGACCTCGTCCTCGAGCACACGGGCAAGCAAGCGGTGGGCAAGGAGCTCAACGAGCTGTTCGAGGCGCACGTCCAGCACGTGCTGCGCGAGCCGACCTTCGTGACCGACTACCCGATCGAGGTCTCACCGCTGGCCAGGCCCCGCGATGACGATCCGCGGTTCGTCGAGCGTTTCGAACTCGTCATCCTGGGCCGCGAATATGCGAATGCATTCACGGAGCTGACCGATCCCATCGACCAGCGGCAACGCTTCGAAGCGCAGGCGGTGCAGCGTGCGGCGGGCGATGTCGAAGCGCACCCGATGGACGAGGATTTCCTGCGCGCGGTCGAGTACGGCCTCCCGCCGTGCGGCGGCCTGGGGGTTGGAATCGACCGGCTCATCATGCTGCTGACCGACCAGCCGTCCATCCGCGATGTGATCCTGTTTCCGGTCATGAAGGCAGAGTCGTAGCCATGCTGCCTCTCGAGCTGATCCGCAAAGACCCGGATCGTGTGCGTCGCGCCGCTGAGCTGAAGGGCGAGCCGGCGCCAATCGACGAAATCCTGAAGCTGGATGAGGTGTGGCGCCTCCATCTCTATGAGGCCGAGACCATCAAGGCCGAGCAGAACCGCCTATCGAAGGAGTTCGCGCAGAGTCGCGACCCAGAGCTGAAGGACAGGCTGCGCGAGATGGCCGATCGCAGCAAGATCGAACTCATCGAGGCTGAGGCGGCGAAGCATCAGCTCGACGAGCTGTTGCTTCAGATTCCCAACCTCTTTCACGAGTCAGTGCCGGTGGGGGAGGGCGAGAAGGACAACGTCATCCTGCGCGATTGGGGATCGAAGGTCGAACTGGGCTTCGCAGCGCGCACGCACTTCGACCTCGGCGAGGCGCTCGGCATCATGGATTTCGAGCGCGCGGCGCGGGTCGCCGGCTCGCGATTCGCCTTCCTGCTTGGCGAGGGCGCCCTCCTGGAGCGCGCCCTGGCGCAGTTCATGCTCGACGTGCATACGCGCGAGCACGGGTACACGGAGGTATTGCCGCCGGTGCTGGTCAACAGCGCCTCGATGACCGGGACCGCCAACCTGCCCAAGTTCGGGGCGGACGCCTTTCGGGTCGAGGGTCACGACCTCTGGTTGATTCCGACCTCAGAGGTCCCGCTCACGAACTTCCACCGTGAGGAGATCCTCGACGCCGACCGTTTGCCTTTGATGTACACCGCGTACACGCCCTGTTTTCGATCCGAGGCCGGGGCGGCGGGTAAAGACACGCGCGGTTTCATCCGCCTGCATCAGTTCTCGAAGGTCGAGATGGTCAAGGTGACCGCGGCGGAGACGTCTATGGACGAGTTCGAAAAGCTCACGGCTGACGCGGAGGACATCCTCCAGCGCCTGGGCCTGCACTACCAGGTGATGGTGATGTGCACCGGCGACATGGGGTTCGCCCAGTACAAGAAGTACGACCTGAATGCGTGGTGCCCGGGATTGGGGCGCTACCTGGAGGTTTCGTCCTGCTCCCTGTTCAACGACTTCCAGGCCATGCGCGCGAACATTCGCTACCGCCCGGCTCGGGGCGCGCCGCCCCGCTTCGTCCACACGATCAACGGCAGCGGACTGGCTCTGACGCGAACGATCGACGCGATCATCGAGACGTATCAGCGCGCTGACGGGACGATCACAGTGCCCGAGGTGTTGCGGCCGTACATGGGCGGCCTGGAAGTCATCGGGGAGCGCTGATTAGGAGGCTTTGCGAAAGCCGTCGGCGGATCTTCGGCGCCAATGCGGCCCGTCTGCGTTGTTGCCGTCTGCGCGCGCTCGGTTGTGCATCTGCGAAATGCGCGCCCTCGCGTGGTCGCCGGCGCCTAGCATCCGGGCCGCCTGGATCACCGAATCTCTCGCCGAGGGTTTCGGCCGCGCCTCCTAGAATCCTTGGTGCCCTCGGAGGGGTGGCCGAGTCCGGTTGATGGCGACGGTCTTGAAAACCGTTATGGGTGCAAGCCCATCGAGAGTTCAAATCTCTCCCCCTCCGCCAATTACGACTCAGGCCATAGCAGAGAGACAAGGTTCACGACATCTGAGAGTGAACCGCCGCCAACGTGCCGGTAGTCTGGGCTCGGGTCGAGTCAACTCCCGAAGCGGGGTTCCCGCCAGTCCTGTCCGCGCCGCCGACGGTGATGCGGGCGAAACTCGCCTAAGTACCCGCGTGACTCGAACCCCACTCCGACGACCTCCTGCGCCCACGGCAATGCTGTGAACAATCGTTCTTGACATATTGCAATCAATTTTGATATAATGCAACTCATGAATGATCAACCTGTTTCCGCCCCGCAACGGGGAACCGGCCTCGCGTTCGTTCGGCACTGGGACTGGGTGGCCGAGAAAGGACTTATGGCTCCCGCTTCCGCGCGAGCCATCCGAGCCGCCGTATCCCAGATTCTCAAGATCGACGACAACTGGGAGAGCGTCGATGTGCGCGAGATTGATGTCGAAGCTCTATTCGCCCGTTTTCGCAACCTGTCCAAGATCGCTCCGGGGAGCCTTGCGGCATACGAGTCTCGATTCCGATCGGGTCTCCAGTCATACCTCGCATACCTGGATAACCCTGCTTCGTACCAGCCTAAGACCCGAAAAGTGTCACAGCGAGATGACAAGACAATGCCGAAGTCGAAGAGCAAGTCGAAGACCGACTCGCTGCTTCCGAGCCCCGTCCCATCGGGCCCTCCGCTAACGAGTAGCAGCGCCGCGAAACTTATCGTCTACCCATTTCCGGTTCGTCCTGATGTGTTCGCTGAGCTCAAGCTGCCGGCCGACCTGACCGTCGACGAAGCTTTGAGGCTAAGTGCCTTTCTCAAGGCTCTCGCCCTATCGGAACCCGGCGGTGGCAACCAATAAGGAAGTCCGGCAGCAGCTGAAACGCTACCGCCGGCAATGGCGCTTCTACCGCAGCATGGCGGGACGCGAGCCTGTACGCGAGTTCCTTGCGGACCTATCCGATGAGGATGCGGCGGCAGTTGCGGCTGTAATGAAGGAGGTTCGTAACGCGGGTCGTGGCCACGCTGACGTGAACCACCTGCGAGGTGACATATGGCAAATCGAGGTCGATGGGCAGGGCGTGACCTACCGATTGCTCTTTGCCGAATTGGGCCGTTTCAGCCAGATATTGCTTGCACTCGAGATTGTGAACAAGAAGTGGCACACTGCAAAGAGTCGGCACATTCAGCTCGCGGAAAGGCGCCTAGCCGATTGGCGCCGTAGGGGCCGCCGACACGGCCGCTCCGCACTGCGAACTGCCAAGTGACCTCAGGCTGGACATATCGTGGAAGATATGCCATTATTGTGCCATGCGAAAGAAGGATGACCTCGACGAGTTCATCGCGAAACGGACTGCGATGAACCCCGACTTTCCAAAGCTTATGAAAGCCGCCATCGAGACTAGACGCTTGGTTCAACAGCTCGCCGCTGAGCGGGAGAGACAGGGCCTTAGTCAGGGCAAGATCGCGGCGGCTCTGGGTACCAAGCAGCCGAATGTGGCGCGACTTGAGCGTGGTTCAGTCGATCCCAAGCACACCACCCTCGTGCGTTACGCGTCCCTTTTAGGCCAACGCATAACTCTGCAGCCAATTAGGAGGGGTGGGCAGGCGAGCGCGAGCCGGCCCGCGGCCAGTTCCCGAGGTCGGTAGGCCAGCGTCCGAATCGATTCGTCATGGAGCCCGCCTGAAGAAGCTGTCCGGCAAGCAAATTCGAAGCCTCTATGAGCGTCGTGGACTTCACTAGCGCAGCCGTTGAACCGACAGGTGTTCTGCACGGCTGACTGCCATCCGCCGGACTCTAGTGAGCTTCGGTGGACACAGTCGACTGAAGGCTCACCATTTTGAATACGGAACGGACTCCGGCGGACTTCTACGAACACCCGTCCAGCGCCCTTGAAAACCGTTATGGGTGCAAGCCTATCGAGAGTTCAAATCTCTCCCCCTCCGCCACCGTTTTACCGCGACGACCGCTACGGGGCTCTAGCCGCCCAGGCCGCTCTGCGCCCAGACGGTGGCCGCAGCGACCGTGTTGAACTTTCGCATCGCCAGGCCATGGTTGTCGATCTCTTTGGCAACGTCCTCGATGATCGCCTTGCCAAGCCCGTGGTCCGCCGTCACCATCGCCATTCGTTTCAAGCCGGCACTCACCGCTTGAGGCAGCCAGACTTCGGAGACCCACTGCAGGTCCTCGGCCACGAAGACCCTGGCTTTGCGGGCATCACTGACGTAGCCGACCACATGGTGATCGCGAATCGCCTGCACGCCTTTAAGCAGCGCAGCTCGAAATTCCTCACTCGTTGCGAAGCCTTTCCATTCCGCAAACAGGATCTGCGGGACGCTACGCCAGCGGATGGACAGATATGGCGCGTCCAGGTAAATCTGGTCATCCAATGGGGAGAACGCTAGCCTTCGACCCAGGTCACCGAGTAGGTATACGTTGACCCGGGCGCGGGGGCCACCACTGAATCCCCAGGTACCGCCCCATCCGAACGCAGGGCAAGAAACCACCGTGCGTGTAACGAAAAGCCATCAAAAGACACCAACTCAGGATGAGCGTGTCCCTGTTCTCGAGCCGGCCACCTTGGCCCGAGGGCCGCTCCTCCTATCCTGGCCCACAGGTGGTGAGAGAACCGTCCGATCCTGACCTCGTGGCTCTCAAGTCCGGCGACGAGTCCGCTTTCGAGGCGCTGATCGGCCGCTACCACGGGCCGATGATGCGGCTGGCCGTGTCTTATTTGCGCGACCGAGGTGCGGCGGAGGACGCGGTCCAGGAGACCTGGCTCACCTGTCTCCGTACCCTGGATAGATTCGAGGGGCGCTCTTCGCTCAAGACGTGGGTCTTCGGGATCCTCCTGAACGTCGCCCGGTCTCGCCACCGCAAAGAGTCGCGAATCCTGCCCTTCACCTCCTTGTTTCGGCGAGATGCCGGAGAGGGTCGCGGGCCAACGGTCGATCAGCGTCGTTTCGGAGGCGATGGCTTGTGGTCGACTCCGCCCGACAGCTGGAGCAACGTGCCGGAATCGAAGCTGCTCGATCGCGAAACCATCGACCAGGTAAAGGGAGCGATTGAGGCCTTGCCCACTAAGCAGCGCGAGGTCGTCATCCTCCGGGACGTCGCTGGGTTCGACGCCGACGAGGTGTGCGGCCTGCTGTCCATCTCGCCCGCAAATCGGCGGGTACGGCTGCACCGGGGTAGGGCGTCCGTACGCAAAGCGCTCGAGGATTATCTGAAGTGACGTGCCGTGAAGTCGTTGAACTGATGACAGACTACCTGGACGGCGCGCTCTCGGCCGCCGACCGCGCGAGGTTCGACCACCACATGCAAGGCTGTGACGGCTGTCGCGCCTATCTCGCGCAGCTGCGTACAGCGCGAATGTTGATGGGCAGGGTCGCCTCCGAGCCGGTCCCTGAACCGCTGAAGGTCGAGCTCATGAATGCATTCAGGAACTGGAAGGCCCGCTGATCTAACGGCGGCGCGTTCTCACCGTGTGGGGTCGTCTGGGCCGCACCGGCTCCCCCCTGCTGAAGTTATCGTGGGCGGGTGAAGCTTCGGGCAGCCGGCGTGCTGTTGCTACTGGGCGCCGGATACCTGGCGTTCAACTATTTCATCCGACCCATTCCCGCGGTGCCGGCCACCGCATCGATTGCGACCTCTACGACGACCTCTGGAACCGCTCCCACGCTGCCGTGGCCGAGCCCTGGGTCGGCCGCGGTCGCTGTCTCCAGCCTCGGCTTCATCGCGAGCTCAGGCAACGAGAAGCCGACACCTGCGGCGAGCATCGCCAAGGTGATGACCGCGCTCGTCGTCATCGAGGAGAAGCCCTTGAAGAAGAGTGAACAGGGCCCGACGATCCTGATCACGGACGCGGACGTGCAGGAATATCAAGCGGATAACGCCGCCAAGCAGTCGGTAGTCGAGGTGCGCGCCGGTGAGCAGCTGACCGAGCTTCAAGCCCTCGAGGCCCTGCTGATCCCTTCCGGCAACAACATTGCATTCACGCTGGCGAACTGGGACGCCGGTTCGACCACTACGTTCATCGCGAAGATGAACAAGCGGGCCAGGGAGCTTGGAATGAGCCACACCAAGTTCGCTGATGCGGCCGGCGTGTCGGATCAGACCGTGAGCACGCCGACCGACTTGCTGGCTCTGGGCATGAAAGCCATGAAGCAGGACGTGCTCGCTCAGATCGTGGCCATGACCGACGCCACGCTGCCGGTTGCCGGCACCGTGTACAACGTCGATTACGCGCTGGGCGAGGCCGGCATCATCGGCATCAAAACGGGTTCCGGCTTCGGCGCCAACTTCCTGTTCGCGGCCTCCATAACCGTCGGCGGCTTCACGATCACTATCTACGGCTGCGTCATGGGACTGCCCACCCTCGATGCCGCGTTTGCCTCCGCCAAAGCGCTCATCTACGCCATGCAGCCGCAGCTCCACATCGTTCGGGCACTTTCCAAGTACGTGTCAGTTGGCAGCTACGAGCTGCCGTGGGGCGGCCGTTCTGACCTACTTTCGACGGCGAACGTCGACCTGGTCGAGTGGCCCGGGATGATCCTGAGGCAGACAGTGCGGGCGCCGGCGCTGACGATCAAGAATGCGATCCCGCCGGGGACCCCAGCAGGCGTGCTCAACATGGTGCTCGGCGATTACAACCTCGATGTGCCGTTGACCACCTCCGACGCGATCTACCCGCCCGGGCGGTTCTGGAGGCTGACCCGGATCTAGGCAGGCCCCTGTTACCCAGCCGTGCGCAGCGGCGTTTGCATGACAGGAGGTTTGCAAGATGCAATCAACTATCCGCACTGTCGTGTTGTCCGCCGCCGCGGCGACTCTCTGCGCGCTCATCGCGACCCTCGCGGTGCTTGCGGTCAGCAGACCTTCGATCCTCGTCGCTTCGCCCTCGGCGTCCTCGAACACGTCGACATTCGATCCGGGCGTTATCACCAGCGGCGACGCTATCGTGTCCAGGAAGCCCGACCTCGCCCTGATCTCCGTGGCGGTCGATTCCAAGCAAAGTACCGCCTCCGCGGCGCAGCAGGACCTGGCGAGCAAGGCAAGCAACCTGATCGCGCGCGCAAAGGCGCTCGGAATCGCCGACAAGGACGTCAACACGTCGGGCTATTCGGTCGGCCCGAGCTACGCACCTAATACCGGCACGATCGATGGTTATCGCGCATTCGAGCAACTACTGCTCAAGTGGCACAACGTCGACACTGTCGGCAAGACGCTCGACGCGCTGGTCCAGGAGGGCGGAGCGACGCAGATCAGCGTTGGCTTCACGCTTGCGGATCCGAAGGCCGCGCAGGCGGAGGCGCGCTCACTGGCGATCGCCGACGCGCGCTCACGGGCCCAGGCTATGGCCGGCGCCGCGGGCGTGAAGCTTGGCAAGGTGCTTCGGGTGAGCGACCTGAGCGCATCGGGCTATTCGTCTGCGAATTTCGACATCAAGGGCGCCGCGCCGGCCTCTACCCAGGTCCCGGTCGGGCAGCTGGACGTGCGGGTGGCAGTCGAGGTCGACTTCGCGATCGACGGCTAGACGGCCTAGACCGTGAAGAGGGTGATGGCGCCGCTTCCGATCAGTACGAAGCTCCAGCCCAGGTCGAGGTTGAACCAGCCCCGACGCAGGATCCTGAGCCCAACTCGCTCGTAAATGATCATTGCGACCACGCCCATCACCAAGAGCATCGCCGCCACGTGGAGGGTCGCCGCGGCAGCCGCGGTAATCGAAATCTCTTGCAAAGAGTGATAAGCCGCGCCCATGGGGAGGCCGAGGAGAATCGGCGCTAGCATCAAGCCCGCTCCGTGCGCCGACGACATGAGGAATGACCACGTCGCCAAACCTCGGAATCCCACGCGCATGCCGAAACCGCGTGGGTGCGAATGCGGCGTCGCCAGCCTGTACACCCCGAAGCTCACCAGCACCAGCGCAGCGATTAGCCTGATGAGGTAGGTCGGGACGAACTGCTCGGTGAGCGAGACGGCGACTACCACCATCACGATCGATGCCTCATGTCCGATCGCGATTGGAAGCAGGGAGCTCAGCACCGCTTGGCGTCGCTGTTCCTGCAAGCCGCGCGCGACCGCGAACAGCCATCCCATTCCGGGGTTGATCCCGTGATAGGCCCCGAGCAGCACGAGCGCTGCCCAGGGCCACCAGCTGTTGCTCACGGGTAGCAGTACGAGTCCGAGGAGGCGTCGCCGCCTTCGAGATGGATCTGGTGCGTGCGCTGCTGGAATTCAGTGAAGAAACCGTCATTGAAGCTCAGGCCGCCGCCTGCCTTAGCGTTAATCAGGGTCGCCCAACTCTTCACGCCCTCGGGGTAGAACTGCTCGTCCCAGCTGCCATACAGGGAGTTGGTGAGGTAGATGCGCTTGCCGTCGCGGCTGACCTCGACCATCTGCGGACCGCCGTTCAGCGGGCCGCTGTCCGGGTGGGCCGCCTTGCGCACGATGCCGCCCAGGTGGACGCTGCCTGTCTTCTTCGGCTTGAACGGGTCGCTCACGTCGTACTGGAGGAACTCTCCGGTTCCCCACGCGGAGACATAGAGCCACTTGTCGTCGAGAGAGAGGTTGATGTCTGTGACCAGAGGCGGGACTGCCTTGAAGCCCTTGAGCAGCGGGGGCAGGTCGTCTTCGGAGGCCGGCTCGGCCGGGATCTCGATCACCTTCTCAGCCTTGTACTTGGATCCGTCGAGATGCCAGACCCAGATCGACGAGCTGAGGTCCTTGAGGCTCGTGACCACGCCCACGAAACCGTGAGCCTTGGTCGGGTCGTGCGCCGGGCGCAGCTCGAGGACCATCTGATACTCGGTGCCGAGGTCGATCTCCTGGCGGTGGCGGCGCTTGGGGAGATCCCAGATGTGGATTTTGTGGCCATAGCCGCCCGCGAGCAGGATCTCGGGGTTGACCCCCTTCTCGACCATGTTCGGGGTGCCCCATTCGCTGGTGATCGCAGTGTCATAACCGAGGTGCCACCAGAAGTCGTAAGCGAGCTGTTGCGGCCCGCGGTCAAGCTCCCATCGGCCCTTCACCGCGAAGGTGTCGTGGTCGACGATGAAGATGCCTCCCGGGCCATCGCCATTGGGAGCGCCGAGGGCGCTGACGTAAATGCCGTCAGGGCCGCAGTGGATTGTGTGCGGGCGGCTGTAGCCCGCGACGTCTGCGATCTCCTCGGGCTGAATCGTGTGCACGAGCTTGGGCTTGAGACGGTCGGCCTTGGTGTCGAAGATGTAGATCCGCGACGAGCGGAGTCCTGGGACCAGCAGATATCGGCGCTCGATGTGCGGATGTGGGGCGTACGGGCACAGCGCGGAGCTGCATGCGTTCCAACCGAAGTGGTGGAGCTCGTCACCGCGGTTCGGAAGCTCGACGTGCCCTACCTCCTTGCCGAATTCGGGCGATTTCGGATCGACGTCGACGGTGACGAGTCGGTCCGGTGACTTGCCAGTGGGGTCGAACGTGACCATGTAGGCGAGCGTCTCGACCGGTGCCTCGCTAGCGAGCCGAGGCGATGGATAGAAAGTCTTGTCGGGTCTGAGGAGGGTTGTCGCCAATCTGCAATCTCCTGGTTCATGCGCCCCTACGCGCGCGGGCTCGGGCTCGGAGGAGGGTGCGGTCGCCTCTGACCGGACGCTCTGGCCCGGGGTCTAGCGACCTAGCAGGTACAGAAGCAGTGCGGCGCCTCGATGAGTCGATGTGCCGGGTACTCGAGGTCCGTGGCCATCGTTGCATCCGAGTCTAGCCCAACGTGGGCAAGTGCGCGTTTTGGGGTGCAAGTGACTTATCTTCCGGGCCATGATCAAGCTCTATCCGGATCGCCCGGGGGCCGCCCTCGTTCGAGTGTTCGCCGACCTCACGGCCACGGGCTGGACGCTTGCGTGGGCAGTCCTGGGGTTTCTGATCTACCAGACCATCATGGGCCTCGAGGTGATCGCCAACGGGATCACGAGCACGGGGACCACCTTCAACAGTTGGATCAAGCAGTTCCACGACGCGATCCCGGGCGGGATCCCTGGCGTCACTGACTTCCTGTTGAAGGTCGCAGACGCGCTGCGCAAGTACTCAGGCGATCCGCTGGTGTCGGCCGGCCACCAGGTCCACGACGCGATCATCCAGGTCGCGATCGTCCTGGCCTTGCTGGTGGCGCTGCCGCCTATCCTGCTCGTCCTGCTCCCGTATGGCGCGTGGAGGTGGCGGGACATGCGCGAACTCGGCGCCGCGCTCGCGTTCGTGCGGATCGCATCCATGACGGGTCGCGCGGACCAGGCGCGCGCAGTACTAGCGTCTCGCGCGGTCTCTACGCTGACATTCCGGCAGCTGATGTCAGCCAGTGCGGATCCAGTCGGCGATATCGCGGAGCGGCGTTATGAGCGCCTGGCCGCGGCAATGATGAAGCGCGCCGGACTTGATCCTGGGCGCCTGACGCCTCCTGGGCTCCCGGAGCTGCCGGGGCACCGGGGGCGGTAGTCCGGGCGCTTCGGTTTATCAGCTCTCGTATGTTTGTCGCGTGTGCCGAAGCATCAAGACCCTGCGCCAGGCTGAAGTCGTCGCCAGCGAGGAAGAGATCCGCGCCGCCGCGCGCCAGTTTGTGCGGAAGGTGAGCGGGTTTCGCGAGCCGTCGGGCAAGCACCAAATGGCGTTCGAGGGCGCCGTGGACGAGATCGCGCTTGCCTCCCAGCGCCTGCTGGAATCCATCGCGGAGAACCTGCCCGTCCGCCGCGCTTCTTAACGACCTGGGTTGGCGGCCCGGCCGCCCTCTATTAAGGTCGAGGCCGTCAGGTGAGTTGGGCCGGGGGAGGGGGCCAAAACGGAAGGGAGGGCCCGCTAGAGGTATGTCCGCAGGTATACCCGCTCAGATTTGGCAGCCCCGGCAAAAGTTGAGCGGCTCCCGGTTCGACCCCAGCTGGCTGATCCGATGCCCGCATCGCGGGCAAGTCTTGCCACCTTTCATATGCACCGCCATGAATGACCGATCCTGCTTGGATTCGTCGTAGTTGGGATTGGCCAGGATCGCCGCTACCGCGCGCGACAGCACGACGGGAATGGCAGCGAACAGCGCCTCCTCGTCCGCCGGTTTCAACGACGCCCGCCGCCGCAAGGGCAGCAATCGCGCCTCGAACAGGATCTCGTCTGAGTAGGCGTTGCCGATCCCGGCCAGAAACTCCTGGTTGCGCAAGAGGTCCTTGAGCTCGTCGCGGAAACGACGCAAGCGCTTGCGAAAAGCGTCGATGCCCATCGCCGGCACCGAGTCTGCTTCCGGTCCCAACTCGGCCCAGCCCGGGACTTCTTTCACCAGGTCGCCGACCCAGTAGATCCGGCCCATGTCGCGGAAGTCCAGATATCTGAGCTCCTGGCGGCCCTCGACGCGGATCGTGAAAACCTCCGTCGCCGGCACTGGAGTCCCGCCATCCCCCATCTGGAACCGCCCGCCCAGCATCGGGTTGATCACCAGCCAGCGCTCCGAACCGCCTCCGCCCAGCTCGGTGGCAAAAACGAGGTGTTTTCCGCGCCGCGAAAGTGACACGATCCGGCTGGCGGGGAGCTCGTTGGCGAAATGCTCGACGGGGTATCGAAGCATGTGGCCTTTCTTGGGGTTGACCGTGGCGGCCGTGATCAGCCGGCCCTCGAGGCGCGGCCCGATCCGGATCCGCAGCGCTTCCAATTCAGGCAATTCGGGCATGAAGCCAAGATACGGCGGCCGGTTTTATAGCGAAGGTCGCAACACCGGCGGCCTGATCGGCGGCCGTCAGTGGCAGACGGTTCCGTCGGCCGGAATCGTCAGGTTGATCAGGTACTCGTTTTCGGCCCGTGTAACGCACGCGCTCACGCCGTACGAGACGTGGCCGTTGCCGACGCGCGTCAGCAACACCGAGCTGGCTAGCTGCTGGTGCACTCCTTGCGCCCAGGCATAGGGGGTGGCGGGGTCGTTCGTGCCCCCGACCAGCAGGATGGGAGGCGCTCCGTCGGCCCCCAGCGGGCCTACGGTTTGGGTGGGCTTCGCAGGCCAATACGCGCACGTTAGGGTCGAATACTGGCTCCACGGCCCGAAGAAGGGAGAAGCCTTTGCAAAGGCCGGCCCGAGGGCATCGTAGGCGGAAACGTCCGTTGGAACGGGGTGGTCGAGGCAGTTGATCGCGTTGTTGGCGTCCGTCTCGTTGGTGTAAGTGCCGTCAGCATTACGACCGTTCAGGTCGTCCGCGGACGCGAGCAGCAGCGATCCATTGCCCTGGTCAATCTGCGCAAGCTCGCTTTCCAGGAGCGGCAACGTTTCCAGGTAATACACCCTCCAGAGCACACCGGTCATCGCAAGTGAACGCGTCAGCAAACGGTTACCCACGCGCATCGGGTTGGTGTCAAGGCGCTGCATAAGTGCCAGCAGCTTCGCGTATGGATCGCCCGACTGTGCCCACTCGCATGGTGGGGAAGCTGTCTTTCGGGCGGCGCAATCGGCCAGGAAGGCTTGCAGGTTCTTCTCGAAGCTGACCACCTGGGCCAACACAAGGTCGTTGAATGAAATCGCCGGGTCGACCACAGCATCCAACGAGAGCGCGCGTACGTGGGTCGGGAAAAGGTGTGCGTACATCTGGCCCAGGTACGTTCCATAGGAGAACCCCAAATAGGTCAGCTTGGCGTCGCCGATAGCAGCGCGAATCAAGTCCATGTCCCGGGCGGCGCTCGCGGTGTCGAGGAACGGCAGAATCTGCGCGCTATGTTGAGCACACGCGGCCGCATAGTCCTTGTCGGCCTGGATGAGAGCTTGCTTCTCGGCGGGATCGTCGGCCACTGAGTCGACGGCGTTGAACGCATCCGCCGCAGTCCCATCGAGGCAGCGCACGGGCGAGCTCCTACCAACGCCTCGTGGGTCGAAGCCGACGAGGTCGAACCGGCGGTTGAGAATCGACAGCGCGGCGGCCGAACCCCTAACCCAGTCCACACCTGATGCCCCCGGCCCGCCGGGGTTGATGAGCAGCGAGCCGATGCGGTTGGCCTGATCGATCGCAGGCTTGCGGTTCACAGCGATGTCGATCGTCCCGGCAGCGGGATGCGCGTAGTCGAGCGGCACGGACACCGACCTGCACTGGAATCCGCGGCCGCAATCTGTCCACGCGGCCGTTCCCGGCGTGGCCGGCGTGGAACTTGGAGTTGGGCCAGATCTTGCCTTACCTTGCTGCGGCGCAGCGCTGTTGCACGCCGACAGAAGAAGGATGGCCGCGATCGCGACCGCGGTGACTCGCGGACCCACGATCCGAGTCTAGCTATCTCAGCCCGCTGCCCGGCGTGACTCTTGGCCGCGCAAATGGCGGGAAGGGAGAGATTCGAACTCTCGAGGGAGCTTTACACCCCCTACCCGCTTAGCAGGCGGGTGCTTTCGGCCACTCAGCCACCTCCCCGTGAGTCTGCGCCGTGGTTCGATTCTATCCGCCGTGAGCCTCTCCCATACTTACTCCCCGATGGAGGCTCCAGGTGGTCCCGGCGCGCCCCCGATGTGGGGTCCCGGCCGCAAGATGGCGTTCGGGGCGGCGCCTGGTCCGAGGAGCAAGCTCTGGTACACGCTTGTCGACGGCAACCTCAGCGAAGTCTTCTTCCCAACCATCGATCGCGTAGCGCTACACGAACTGCGCTTCTTTGCCTCCGCAGGAGGCGCACCGCCAGTCGATGACGCCGGCGACGGTCAGCACCGCATCACGTGGCTCGCTCCCGGCATCCCGGCGTTCACCGTCGACAGTACTCACCACGAATATCGCCTCACCAAAGAGTTCTTCTCGGATCCCGATGAGAACGCGATGCTGATCGCCGCCACCTTCACGCCTGAGCTCCCGGACGTGCGCCTGTACATGCAGGCTTCGGCGCACTGGCAGCCGGGGAGCGAGGGCAACTTCGGCCAGGTTCTCGACACGCATCCACCCGCGCTCCTTCTGCGCCAGCAGGACATATGGATCTGCATAGTCGGTCCGTTCAGTCGCGCCACTGTCGGCTACTACCGAAGCTCTGACCTCCAGATCGACCTGCATGACGGCGACGGCTACCTCACCTATACCTATGAGCGCGCGGGCCCGGGCAACGTGGCGGCCGGCGCCGAGATCGGCATCCGCGCCGGCTCGTTTCAAATCGCGATCGGATTCGCTCACACGCAGGCAGACGCCGAGGAGGTCGCGCGCGCGACGCTCCAGAAGGGTTCCGGCAATGTGCGCCATGCCTTCGAGCGCGCATGGCGAGGACTGCCCGACCTACCGCCGGCCCTCAGCAAGGTGAGTGGAGACGAGGGCATGCTTGCCCAGGCATCGCTCGCTGTGTTGCGCTGCCTCGAGGACAAGTCGCACGCGGGTGCGTTCGTCGCCTCGCCGGCCGCTCCTTGGGGCGAGTCCAACCACAACGGCAACCAGATCTATCACCTGGTCTGGCCGCGTGACCTATGTCGCATCGCGACCGCCCTGCTCGATGCGGGCGACCAGGCTGCGGCCCTTCGCGCCTTTCGCCACTTGCAATCGCGCCAGCGCGCGGACGGCGCGTGGTTCCAGAACTGGTTCGTGGACGGGACCCCGCACTGGACCTCGACCGAACTCGACCAAGTTGCGCTTCCGATCCTGCTCGCGTGGCGTCTCGGGATCGCCGGTTGCCTCGACCACGACCCGTACCCTGTCATGGTCCGGCCCGCCGCGCAGTTCATCATCCGCGAGGGCCCGCTAACGCAGCTCGACCGCTGGGAAGATCTGGGCGGCCTGTCACCATCGACGCTCGCAGCCTGCATCGCCGCCCTGATCGTGGCGGCCGAGTTTGCGCACGAAGCCGGCGAGCATGTCGCCGCCAGCCACCTGCGCACTGTGGCGGATTACTGGAACGATCGAGTCGAGACGTGGTGCTCCACTGCGGGCGGTCAGTACGTGCGCCTCGCGGGCGATCCGGATCACCGCCCCACGGTAGGAGCGATCGCGCCGGAGTTCCTCGAGCTGGTCAGGTACGGCCTGCGGCGGCCGAAGGACGAGCGCATCCTCCGCAGCCTGCAGAGCGTGGACTCGGCCTTGAAGGTCAGCCTGCCGCCCGGACCGTCATGGCGTCGCTACGTCGGCGACCTCTACGGCGAGCATGACGACGGGTTGCCCTGGGACGGCAGCGGCAAAGGAAGGCCGTGGCCCGTGCTCACGGGCGAGCGCGCCCGCCACTTCTTCTCGATGGGACTGCCTGCCGCCGAGCTGGTGCGAACCCTCGAGGGCTTCGCCGGTCCCGGTTCCATGATGCCCGAGCAGGTTTGGGACGCGCAGGACATTCCCAGCCGCCTGTTTTTCGGCAAGGCCACGGGTTCGGTGTCGCCGCTGGGCTGGGCCCACGCGGAGTACCTCGAGCTGCTGGTGACGATCGCACTTGCCGGCTTTCCTGACCTGGTCGTACCCGCGCGGCACCGCTACACCGAGGGCCCGCCGCAAGATCCGGCTTTCGTGTGGTCGCACCGCCATCAGATCGCGCACATCGTGGCCGGCCGCAGGCTTCGCATCCAGCTCCCGAGACCCGGTTCCGTGCACTACACCTTCGACGATTGGAAGACGTTCGCCGAGGCGGACGCCATCGATACGACGCTCGGTGTCTGGGTGGCCGAGATCCCATCCAACAAGCTGGCGTCTGGCGCGCAGCTCGCCTGGACCGCGCACTACGTGACCGGCTGGGAGGGGAAGAACTACTCCATCACGGTCGACTAGTGCAGCTCGCGCCCCTCTCCCTAACCCTCTCCCCGCTGGGGAGAGGGGATTCAGCGCTCGTCGGGCGGATCGAGGTCGTCCAGTCGGAGCTCCTTGCCGGCGTCCTCGTCGAACTGGCTGTGCAGCTCGCCGCAGTCGGCGCAGCGGTAGTACTCGCCGACGAACCCCTTGTGCCACACGGCGTAGCTCACCACGCCAGGCTCCTCGACCAGGATCTCCTGCTCCAGTCGGTAGATCACCTGCTCCCAGCCGCCTGCCTCGATAGCGTCGTCGAGGACGACGAGACAGTAGGGGTGAGGTTCACCCCAGATCACGTTGACCTCGCCGCGCCGCTCGTCATCCACGTTCACGATCGACCAGGCCTCCGCGCCGGGTCCGCGCGTGCTGCGCACCAGCCGAAGCGGAGCCCAGAACCGCTCGGCCGACTCCCTTTCCGCCTTGTCGTGCTCGGCCTGCGCCTCCTGGAACGCGCTCCACATGCGCAGCAGGTGGTTGCGGAACCGGTGATAGGTCGGCAGCAGCTTCGGCTGCTGCTTGGGTGAGCCGATGAGCTGCTCGAACGCGTGCTCGAAAGCCGCCTCCACTCGCTCCTGCCGGTCGGCGACGTCGGGCGCCCAGGCCTCGTCTTCCGAGAGCCGCATGCTCTCGTTGAGGACGACCTCGAAGTCGAGCCAGTCGTCTCCGAACTCAGGCACGAAAACGCTCTCGACCAGGTCGGCCAGCCGGTGCTCCTCCAGGACGGCGGGCGTGACCTTGCCGCGGGCGTCCGGCCACCCCTTCCATCCCATGACGTTGTGGATCCAGTAGTCGAAGACCGTCACGGCGTACTGCAGCGCCGCGGGGGAGCTCCAGATGCCCGACGGCCAGGTCCGCTTGCCTGTGCGGACCTTGTTGTACAGGGCGATCACCTGTTCTTCGTCGAGGTATTCAGTTTCCACCGGCTCTCCACTATAGGAATAACAGCCGAGCGACCCTGGGTATAGTGAGTTGCAAATGGCTCCAGCCAAGGGGTTCACGCCCGATCAAGTCGCCCGCTACGCCCGCCACCTGATCCTGCCGGAGGTCGGGGGCGCCGGGCAGCGCAAGCTGCTGTCCTCCAGCGTCCTGCTTCTGGGCGCCGGCGGCCTCGGCTCGCCCGCCAGCATGTACCTGGCCGCTGCCGGGGTGGGCAAGCTCGGGATCGTCGACTTCGACCGCGTGGACGCCTCCAACCTGCAGCGCCAGATCCTGCACGGAAGCAACGACATCGGACGTCTCAAGGTCGAGTCGGCGGCTGAGACCCTGCGGAACCTCAACCCTGACGTTGACGTCGTACCGATCAACGAGCACCTCAACTCAGAGACGGCGATGCGCATCTTCCAGCCCTACGACATCATCGTCGACGGCACGGACAACTTCCCCACGCGCTACCTCGCCAACGACGCAGCCCATTTCCTGGCCAAGCCGCTGGTGCACGGCAGCATCCTCCGGTTCGAGGGACGGCTCGCGATGTTCGACTCCGCCAAGGGCACGGGCTGCTATCGCTGCCTGTTCCCGGAACCCCCGCCGCCGGGCGAGGTGCAGAGCTGTGCGGAGGCCGGCGTTTTCGGAGTCCTGCCGGGGATCATCGGCAGCATGATGGCTTTCGAGACGATCAAGTACCTGTTGAACATCGGCCGCCCGATGATCGGCCGCTACCTTCTGTTCGAAGGCGAGGATATGACCTTCCGCGAGCTCAAGCTGCCCCACAGCAAGAGCTGCCCGCTCTGCGGTGACAACCCGACCGTGCACGAGCTCATCGACTACGAGGCCTGGTGCGGGACGGCCGCGATGGAGCCCTCAGAAGCCCAGGCGGTCTAATCTTCGAGGCTGGACATGATCCAGCTCGACCGGCACGACGCCAGCAAGCTCGACAGTGCCCGCGCCATCGTGCGCGACCTGTCCTCCGTCCTGGTGGCGTATTCGGGTGGCGTCGATTCCTCTCTGCTGCTGAAGCTGGCGCTGGACGAGCTCGGCGAGCGCGCGGTCGCGGTGTTGGCGAGCTCGCCCGCGTACCCCGAGTCGGAGCAGGAGGAGGCGCGCATCCTGGCCCGAAATCTAGGAGCGCGGCTGGTCGAGGTCTCCACCAACGAGGTCGAGTTGGAGGCGTACAAGCGCAACCACCCGGATCGCTGCTTCCACTGCAAGGAAGAGCTCTTCGAAACCCTGGAGCCGGTCCGCCGCGACCTCGGACTCGACCACATCGCATACGGAGCCACGGCCGACGATGCGGACGACCACCGACCCGGTCACGGCTCTGCCGTCCGCCGCGGCATCCGATTCCCGCTGCTCGAGGCCGGCATGGGCAAGCCGGAGATCCGCGCAGCGGCGCGCCGCCTCGGACTGCCCAACTGGAACAAGGCATCGTTTGCCTGCCTCTCGTCGCGAATCCCCCACGGCACGGAGGTCACGGTCGGAGCGCTGCGTCAGATCGAATCGGCCGAGGCCGCCATCAAAGCCCTCGGTTTCAAGCAGGTACGCGTTCGCCATCACGGTGACGTCGCACGAATCGAGGTCGAGCCGGCCGAGATCGCGCGTTTGGTGTCGGAACGCGAACGAGTGGTCGACGCGCTGCGGTCGGCGGGCTACAAATTCGTCTCGCTCGACCTCGAGGGCTATACGACCGGCAGTCTGAACCGGACCTGGAAGACGACCACCCAGAGTGGCTGACCGCCGGGTCGTTCTGAGCCTCGACGAGGGGACGACCGGCGCCACATCCGTCGCGGTCGGCATGGACGGCATCGTGCGAGGCAAGGGCTACGCCGAGATCGCGCAGCATTTCCCTCAGCCGGGCTGGGTCGAGCACGACGCCGAAGAGATCTGGGCCGCGGTTCAACAGAGCGCGCGCCAGGCGCTCGACGCCGCGGGCGCAAAACCTCGCGACGTGGTCGCGATCGGGATCACCAACCAGCGCGAAACGCTAGTGGTCTGGGACCGCCGCACGTTGAAGCCGCTTGCCCGCGCGATCGTGTGGCAAGACCGCCGGACCGCGGCCGAGTGTGTGCGACTTCGCGACGCGGGTCATGAGGACCGAGTGCGCGAGGTGACCGGGCTCGTCATCGACCCCTACTTCACCGCCACCAAGCTGGCGTGGGTGATCAGTCACGTCCCCGGCGCGAAGGACGCCACCGTCGGCACCGTCGACAGCTGGCTCGTCGCGCGCCTATCTGCGGCCCGCGACCACGTGACCGATGCGTCGAATGCATCGCGCACGCTCCTGTTCGACATCGGGCGTGGCGTGTGGAGCGAGGAGATGGCCGATCTTTTCGGCGTTCCCCTGGCCAACCTCCCCGAGGTTCGCGACTCGAGCGGCGCGATCTCGAAGAGCGACCCCGAGGCATTCCTTGGCATCGACGCGCCCATCACAGGAATCGCCGGCGACCAGCAGGCTGCGTTGTTCGGCCAGGCGTGCACCGCGGTCGGGATGGCGAAGAACACATATGGCACGGGCTCTTTCGTGCTCGTGCAGACTGGCCTGGACCGCGTGCCGTCGAAATCCGGGATGCTCACCACGGTCGCATGGCGGCGTGGCGGCCGGCTCAGCTATGCGCTCGAGGGCGCCATCTTCATCACCGGCGCCGCTTTGCAGTGGCTGCGCGACGGACTCGGGATCATCGCCAGCGCTTCTGACGCAGGTCCGATCGCCTCATCGGTTTCCGACGCGGGCGGCGTGTTCATGGTCCCCGCGTTCGTCGGCCTGGGCGCGCCTTACTGGGATCCGTTCGCCCGCGGCACGATCCTTGGTCTGACACGGGGCACCGCCAAGGCGCACGTCGTCCGGGCGGCCGTGGAAGCGATGGCGTACCAGACCCGCGATGTCGTCGATGCGATGCAGGGCGACGCAGGCAGGGCGCTCGACGAGCTGCGCGTCGACGGCGGCGCCGCCGTCATGGACGTCCTGTGCCAGTTCCAGGCGAACCTGCTTGGGATCCCGGTCAGGCGGCCGCGCCAGACCGAGACGACGGCATTGGGCGCGGCTTTTCTCGCCGGCCTGGGTGCCGGCGTGTGGACCGACGCCGACCTCGCAGACCTGTGGAAGCTCGACCGGGACTTCGAACCGGCCATCTCGCGAGACCAGGCCGACACGCTCCAGGCGCAGTGGCGGCGCGCCGTGGAAAGGAGCCGGGCGTGGTCGCCCAGCGATAATCATTAGCTTGAGCTCGAATGGAGGCCGCGCCCCTCGGGGACGGCAACGAATCCTCTACGCCGAGGAGTTGTGGCGCTGGCAGCGGTTTTACGCCGGCCTGCTCGTCGTGGTGGGCGTCCTGGCCGCCGGCGTCGAGGTGTACTCCCGCCAGCCCATCAACTCCCAGAACATCATCTGGCTCTTTTACGCCCCGGTCGGGCTTTTACTCGGGGCCGCGTTCCTCGTCTATCGGTGGCGGAGCTTCGTCGAGCCGCTGGACAAAGGGCTCAAGGTTTCCACGCTTTTCTCCGACGTCGTGATCGAGTACGAGAACATCCGGATGGTGAAGGTGCAACCGCTCAAGGTCGCGTTCCAGGACGCGCGCCGCGCGAAGGTGGCCCGGATCATGAGGCCGCTGCTAGAGAAGCCCGCTCTATTCGTTCGCGTCCGTGGCGACGAGGAACGGCTGGCGCTGATCAAGAAACGGTTGGGCTCGCGTCTGTTCTACGAAGACACGATCGCAATGCCGGTA
>WNFB01001135.1_pt1 | contig 23507 bp, 19 predicted proteins | sample 5400501 | NCBI WGS metagenome assembly WNFB01 (sample SAMN13153341, study PRJNA577476) | soil metagenome | isolation source: 200 cm saprolite under Douglas fir tree site 2 hole 1 | place: USA:California | collected 2015-04-18 | reverse complement strand
TGGCGCCAAGTATAAGACTCACGACTGTCTGCTTTCTCATTGCCGTCCTCCGTTCGGGGGCGTGCCCGCCACACCTTCCCCGTCTGCTGCGCCTCGGCGGCGAGCGGCGCAAGAATGAGGCTGAGAATGACCGCGCGGCTGATCAGTCGCATGTTGCCGGGGAGTCTAGCCGAACGCCACGATGCGCACCAGCGCCCCCCGCCAAGCCTCTAGGCGGCGCCGACGAACTGCAGGAATGCTGACACGATCTCGGCGGCGATGTCGGAGCCGGCGCGCTTGGACGCGCGGAACAGATCGTGGGCGGCACCGTCCACGGCGACGAGCGTGGTCCGTGCCGGAATCAGGCTGCGCGCCGCTGCGATCTCCTCGAGCGTGCCGAACGGATCGCGTGAGCCGTGGGCGAAGAGCGTGGGCGTCTGGAGGCTCGGGAGCTGCGCCGCCCGGAGCTCGGCCGGGCGACGCGGCGGATGAAGCGGGTACGAGAGCAGCAGCAGCGCGTCGGCGAGCCCGGGCTCGCTCGCCAACAGCATGCTCGCCTGGCGGCCTCCGTACGACTGCCCGCCGAGGAAGACCCGGCCGGTCACGAGCTCTCGCATCGACGCCACCGCGCTGCGCAGTCCCTCGCGGTCTCTGGCCGCCCCAGCCGGCCGCGGCGGAGCTGTTGGGCTCGCCTGACGGTAGGGGAGATCATAGCGGAGGACCGTGACGCCTCTGTCCCTGAACGCCTCGGCGAGCGCGACGAGGAGCGGGGCCCGCGCACTTCCACCGGCACCGTGGGTCAGGACGAACCCGTCCCCCGATGGCGACCGCGGCCGATGGAAATCCCCGCTCATGCCGCGACCTCGGTCGGTCGTTACGAGATGCGGTGGTACATCACGTGCCGACGGTTCGTGGTGTACGGGCGAACATGCTCGGCCCAACGCCCTTCCTCGACGGCTTTCGCCCACGCATCGCTCGTGAGCACGGCCGGGCTCTCGACCTCGTAGAGCGCGTTGTAGGCGGGCTCGCTCTCGATCACGATCGTCTTGCGCTCCCCGCCGATCATCATCGTCACCGGCTCGCTCTTGAAGCGCGCGACCGCGATGACGCCCCGCACTCCGAGAAGCGACGGCACGTGTTCCTTGTCGTACACCTCGTTGAAGAGCGCTTCCTTGTCCGGCCGAACGCTCATGGCCGCGCTGAAGAGATATCGGGTCTGGATCGGCATGGCAGTCTCCTTTGGGGGTGATCGAGCCCCCTCATCCTAGCTCATGCGTGGTCTTGTGGCATCTCGGCCCGTTGCCACTCCTGGCTGTGGGGGTGGCGGCCGGCCCCGCGCTCCGAGCTCACGAGAACTTCGAAAAAGGAGCCGCGCGCCCAGGTTTGCCACCCGCGCAGGACGCCGATGCTACGATGACGAGGGAGGGGATTATGACGTTCGGTGGCATTATTTTTCTCCTCGTCTTCGTCGGTCTCATCGTCGCCATTGTCGTCACGTACAACAAGCTCGTCGGCCTGCGCCAGCGGTCCGAGGAGGCGTGGTCGGACATCGACGTCCAGCTCAAGCGCCGGACGGACCTGGTTCCCAACCTGATCGAGACCGTCAAGGGCTACGCCGCGCACGAGAGGACCACGCTCGACCAGGTCGTCCGCGCCCGCGGCGCGGCCGTGGCGGCGCAGACGCCGGAGGCGCGCGCGCAGGCCGAGAACCAGCTGACGGGGGCGCTGCGCCAGCTCTTCGCGCTCGCCGAGTCGTATCCCGACCTCAAGGCGAACCAGAGCTTCCTCGAGCTGCAGGCCTCGCTGGGCGAGCTCGAGGAAACGATCCAGAGCTCGCGCCGCTACTACAACGCCGTCGTCCGCGATCTCAACACGACGATCGACAGCTTTCCGTCCAACCAGATCGCGTTGTTCTTCCGCTTCGTCAAGCGGGCATACTTCGAGCTCGACCGCCCCGACGACCGTCAGGTCCCGCGCGTCTCTTTCGGGAGCTGATCGCATCGGCCGGAGCCTCGCCGCGCTGGCGCTCGTGCTGGCGGCCGCGTCTCCGGCCGTGGCGCAGACGCGAGGGCTGTTCTCGATCGACAGCTTCATCACCAGCCTCGTGGTCAACGCCGACGGGAGCCTCATCGTTCGGGAGGACATCACGTTCGAGTTCCGAGGGGCGCACCAGGGCATCTTCCGGCGGATCCCCCTGCGCGACACGCGTGACGGGCTCGACTTTCCGCTCCACCTCAGCGGCATCGGCGTCTACGACGAAGCGAACCAGCCGCTCCGGACCGCCGTGTCCTATCCGGATCGGTACGTCACGATCAAGGCGTGGGTGCCGGGAGCCGTCGATACGAAGAAGACCGTCAGCGTCGTCTACCACGTGCGGCGCGGGATCATGCAGTACGACGATCACGACGAGCTGTACTGGAACGCCACCGGCAACGAGTGGCACGCTCCGATCAGCCATGCCGAGGTGTTCGTGACCATGCCCCCGGCCGTCGCCGACGCCGAGGTGCGGACCTTCGCCTACACCGGAACGCTGGGGGCGGCCGGCCAGGACTACGCGGTCGATCGTGTCCAGACCTACTGGAGGTTTCGGACGACCCGCGCCCTGCGGCCGCGGGAGGGCATGACCGTGGTCGTCGGCTGGCCGCCGGGACGCGTGGCGCATCCGTCCGAACTCCGCCAAGCCCTGTGGCTCATCGCCGACCACTGGCCGCTCGGACTTCCGGCGCTGGCCCTCGTCTGGGGCGCGTTCGTCTGGTGGGCGTTCGGACGCGATCCAGCGTCGAGCCGCTCGGTGAAGCCGGAGTACGAGCCGCCCGGCGACCTGATCCCGGCGCAGGCCGGCGCGCTCGTCGACGAACGGGCGCATCCGCGCGACGTCATCGCGACAGTGGTGGACCTCGCAGTGCGCGGCTATCTCGAGATCGAGCCGATCACGACGGCCTTCGGCGACCAGGATTTCATGTTCAAGCGATTGAAACCGGTCGCCGGCGACCCCGACCTGAGGCCCTTCGAGCTCTACGTGCTCGCCAAGATCTTCGGCGCCGACTGGGTGATCAACATGCGGCTGCTCTCCGAGGTGCGGCGCGACTACGAGAACGTGTTTCCCCCGATCCGCGATCGGCTCTACCAGCTGATGGTGCAGGATGGCCTTTTCCCAGCCTCGCCGCGCAGCGTGAGATCCGGATGGATGGCGGCAGGCCTGCTCACCGCGATCAGCGGTTTCCTCCTGCCGCAGTTCGGACCGTCCTGGCTCGGTCTGTACGAGCCATGGCTGCGAATCGGGATCGTCGGAAGCGGGCTCGTCTTCATCGCCTGGGGCTGGGTCATGCCGCGCAAGACCTGGGCCGGCGTGCAGATCCTGGCGAAGGTGCGCGGGTTCCAGGAGTTCCTCGAGCGGGCCGAGAAGGACCGGCTCGAGCGGATGCCGGCCGACACGCTCCATCGGTGGTTACCGTGGGCGATCGCGCTCGGCGTGACCGAGCGCTGGATCTTCAACTTCCAGGGCCTCAAGGTTGCCGCGCCGGCCTGGTATCACAGTCGCGGCGACTTCTCTCTACCGACCTTCGAGCGCGACCTGGGCGCGTTCGCGCGCCGGACCGAGGAGGCGATTCTCACGACCCGGCGCGGCTACAGCGACGGCAACCGCGGTGGCTTCTCGCGCGGCTCGTCCGGCGGGGGCATGGGCGGGGGTGGCGGCGGGACGTTCTGAGGACGGCGTCAGGTCTAGCGCGCGCCGGTGGACGAACCTCCATCGCCCGTTGTATCGTAAGTGCCCTCGGGCTCGTGGTGCAGCCTGGTTAGCACACTGGACTGTCAATCCAGAGATCGCGGGTTCAAATCCCGTCGAGCCCGCCATTAAACAACGACTTCGGTGACAGCCCTCCGCGGCTGTCACCGAACTCGATGTCCGCAGAGAACGCACTCTCGATTTTTAATCCTCGGTCTGTCAAACCGGCACCGACGCGAACTTTTCTCGTCAGTTGCCCTCGCCGTCACCCGGCGACCCGCGCTCATCCACGCTCTAAGTTCGCATCGCCACGACGTTCGCCAAAAGACCTCAGCCTGGCACCGACATTGCTCCGTACGTGCTCGCTTCCGGCAATTCGAATAGGCGCAGTCGGTGCAGTGAATGCAAACAGACGGAGAGTGGACATGAGGCGGATGGGAATCGTAGTAGCGTTGGTGGCGGTCGCGTCAGTCATCCCGGCGATGGCCTTCGCCCAGGCGCCGGTCGGGGCGTGGTGCAGCGGCTCGTACGGCCCGACGGGTACGAACTTCGGCCCGTGCATGCCCGCGCAGGGCGGAGCCCAGGTCGCGGGCCAGGCCTCGGGCATCTCGAACCAGGGTGTGCCGACGGAGCCACAGTACCCGGCCAGTCAGGTCACCTTCGAAGGCGACAAGGCATTCTTCAACAGTCAGGAGCTGAGGTTGAACTACGCTGTCTCTCCCGATCGGTCCGGGCACATCGAGGCACCCGGCGAATAAGCACAAGTCCGTACCGGCGACAGGGCGACGGCGCGGGTTGAGCCCGCGCCGTTCGTCTTTTCGGCTCCCGCCCGATCTCCAGCTGGTTCCTTGACCGCGTTCTGCCCGCGTGATAGAAATCCTGACGCCGAGATGCACGGACGAGAATATCGGCTCGCGATCCGTCACAAGGTGTGGCTCGACGTCGGCGGGCGATTCGCCGTCGGCGACGGCGGGACGGATCTGCTCCGCGCCATCGATGCGACCGGATCCGTCCGGGCGGCCGCGCAGAGTGTCGGGTGGTCCTATCGTCACGCGCTGGCGTACCTGGACAACGCGGAGCGTATGCTCCGCCGCGCCCTGGTCGAGCGGACCCGCGGCGGTCAGGAGCGCGGCGGCGCGCGCCTGAACGCGGAGGGGCGGGACTTCCTGCGGCGCTATTCGCGATTCAGGCGGAAGACACAGGCGGCGGTGCGCGCGCTCTACCGCGCCGCGTTTGGCGGCGCCCGCTGGAGCTCCGCCGACGGACCGCGGCGCGGCCGCGGCGCCTGAGGTTCAGGAAACTGATGCTTCACGCGCTGCTGACCGCGCTGGTCCTGGCGATCATCCCGCTGCCCGCCGAGGCGCAGCGGCCCCCGGTCATCCTGTCGACGACCACGAGCACCCAGGATTCGGGGTTGCTCGACGTCCTGGTCCCAATGTTCGAGCGCCAGACGGGCTACAGCGTCAAGACGATCGCGGTGGGCACGGGCCAGGCGCTCGCGCTCGCGGCGCGTGGCGAGGCGGACGTCGTGCTCGCGCATGCGCCCGGGCTCGAGAAGAAGTACGTCGCGGACGGCAAGATGCTGAACCGGCGGCTCGTCATGTACAACGACTTCGTGATCATCGGACCGGCCGACGACCCGGCGAAGGTCAAGGGGACGAAGAAGGCGACGGACGCGATGCGGGCCATCGCCGCGACCGGCTCACGCTTCGTCTCCCGGGGCGACAGTTCGGGCACCCACGCTCTCGAAAGGGCGCTCTGGAAGCTGGCCGGTCTCGAGCCCCAGGCGGGGTGGTACATCGAGTCCGGGCAGGGGATGGGCGCGACGCTCGGCATCGCCGACGACCGCAAGGCCTACACGCTGACCGACCGCGGGACCTACCTGGCGTTCCAGCGGCGGGTGCGCCTGCCGATCCTGCTCGAAGGCGACAGGCCGCTCCTCAACATCTACTCCGTCATGGAGGTCAATCCGAGCAACGGCCCCAGAATCAACACGGTGGGCGGCCACGTCTTCGCCGACTTCATGGTCTCGTCCGACGTTCAGAAGATCATCAAGACGTTCGGCGTCGACAAGTACGGCCAGCCCCTGTTCGTGCCCGTCGCCGGCATGAAGGAGGACGAGGTCGGGGGCAAGGACTAGCGGCGCCCGGACGTCTGGAGCAGGCCGTTGTTCTCCGCGTGGCAGGGATCGTCGATGGTCTGCAGCGCGGCGATCGCATGACAGAACTCGTGGATCTCGATCTCGAAGGCCATCATCGAGGGCAGCACGTCCGTGTAGCGGACGACCTTGATGGAGCGCGCCGTGCGGCCATCGGGCAGAGCGACCGCGTGTGACGTCTGGCACCCATAGATCGGGCCGACGGACAGAGGGAAGCCGCACTCACGGTCGATGGCCTCGCGGTCCTCGCTGATGACGACGGTCACCAGTCGATCGCCGGTGGGGAGCCGCCCAGCGTGACCCACCCGGGTTCCGGCGCAGCCGGCGACGGCGATTGAGGCGACGATGAGCGCGAGGCCGAGAGAACGGGACACACCCAGGCTGGGTGCAAGGCGTGTGCCCCTGACTCAGGGCGGCTGCATCGTGTTGTCGGAAGCCGCGTTAGCCCTCGGGACTTTCGCCGGCGTTGCCGCTCCACGTCACCGGCGGGGAATTCTCGCGCCACGCTGGCACGGTCACTGCTGGCGGCGTACCTTCAGGTAGCGCTGGCCCTTGTTGTCGAAGGCCCACTCGTTGGGATCCTTGACATCCACGGTGACCTTCTTGCCTGCGTCCTGGATCAGCGTCTTGCGCTCCTCCAGCATCTTCGTCATCTCCTGCTGGAGATCCTGCGCCTGCCGCTGCAACAGCGCGAAGTTGGCCACCACGGCGGAAATGCGCGCCTCGAGCGCGGCGGCCCTCAGCGTCGTGGACTCGTCCAGTTTGATCTCGGCTGCTTCGGCCGCCGGCGCCGGGGTTGCCGGACGCGCCGGCGGCTGCTGCGTGGTTTGAGCCGGGACCGGCTGCGGCCGCTGCTGCGCCAACACCACGGCCGGCATGATCACCAGTGAGGACGCGACCGTCAGTAAGCGGATGCAAGTCGACATATGCTTCCTTCCCGACAAGATTCTAACCGAAGGGAGGTACGGGACGTTCCTGATGACGCCCGACCAAGACGCGTCAGTTGGGGGTGCCGGCGATCCTGACGGTCCCGTTGGCGCCGACGTTGATGAGACTGCCGGTGATGCCGGAGGCCGTCGTCGCGCCGGTCGGTAGCTGAGTGCCGTTGATCCGGATGATGTTGTTACCCGCGTTGAGACCGGCGAGAGAACCGGCGCCAATACTTGGCAGCACTGCCCCGGCGGCTACGAAGACCGGCACTCCGTTGAAGAAGTTATTCGGGGCGAGGGTGTTCGTGACGTTGATCGTCGCGTTGATCCCGGTGAAGTTGACGAGCGCTCCGTTGATGTTGACGATGCCGCCGTTGAGGACATTGAGGAGCACGCCGTTCACGTTCAGCAGCGCACCGTTGCCCATCCGCACCAGATCGCCGGCGACGTTCAGCCGACTGAGCGAGACACTCACGAGGTGGCCGTTCAGTACGTCCATCCGCGCCTGGTTCTCGATCCTGATGAGCCCTTCGGGTGCGTTGAGGCTTTGCAGGCTCGCGTTGTTCGCCAGGTCGATGCCGTTGCCGCCCGTCTGCAGCCGCGTGCCGTTGCCGGTGAGCGCGATCAGCGGAGCAGTGGCGGCGAGGAGCGCGGCGTCGAGGCGCACGACGTTGCCGTTCGCTCCCCTGACGTCGACGAAAGTGCTGTTGTCCGGGGTGCTGTTGCTCGCCTCGAGCAGCGGACCCGAGAGCGTGAGTGAGGCGGGTGTGGCGCCATCCGGCCCGCCGACGCCCGACACGAACGCGATTCTCCCGTTGACAACGACGTCACCCGAAACGCCAGCCGTTAGGGTCGTGTCGTTGAGCCTTACGAACGGAGAGGTCGATGTGCTGCGGACGCTCGCGCCGTTGAAGATGCCGATAACGTCGCCGGTAAGCTGGATCGGCGCCGACACCGCGTCGAGCAGCGGACCAGCCAGCGAGACCGACGCCGGCAGTCCGGTCTGTCCCGAAGTCACCGAGGAGACCACGCTGAGGAGCCGCCCCGTCGTCGTGACGCTGCCGAAGGGATTCAAGCCGCCGAGCAGCAGCGCAGGGGCGTTGGCCCTCGTCCCGTTCAGCTGGATCAGCGCGTCCGGACTCGTGCTCGTCAGCGTCGACCGCGTCACGCTGAGCGCGCTGAAGAGCGCGCGGATGTTACTGGTGGTGCTGCTGACGAGGGGGCCCGCGAGCGAGACTGTCGCGCTGGCCGTCAACGGGCCGTTCAGCCCGGAGTCGGTGAGCCCGATGAAGTTACCGCCGGACTGCGCATCCGGACCCGCGTCGAAGACCGAGTCCACAAGCTGGATGAGGGCCAAGTTCGTCGTGGCGACGAGCTGGCCACCCTGCTGGACGTTGAATCCTGTGCAGCAGGCCGACGTCGTGCCGAGGCTCGTGGCGTTGAAGGTGCTCCCGTTGATCGCCCGGAACAGCGGCCCCGCGAGGTCGAGCCGCGTGAGCTGCGTTGGTGAGAGAGAGCGCCGCACGACGAAGAAGCCGCCCGAGGTGTCGACGGTCGCACCGTCGTACCGGAGGAATGCCGGCGTGGACGTACTGGACACTTGAGCGCCGTCACCGATGAAAACGGAGCCGAAGACGTTCGCCGTGGGATCGCCGTTGCGAATCGCCGTGGCGGAGGCGCTGAGGAGGGGGCCGGCCAGCCGCACTGTGGGCGACAGCCCGGCCGCCGAAGCGATCGCGATGAAGTTCGCGGCGGACCCGGTGAAGGAGCCCCCCGAGATCTGGATCAGCGGCTGGGACGTCGTGCTCGACAGGAGCGCGTTGTCGAACACGCCGAAGCCGTCGCCGGTCGTCGTCACGACAGCGCCGTTCGACGCGAACAGCGGTCCCTGGAGCGCGATGCTCGCGCCGGCGCCGGTGAGTGACAGTACCCGCGCGAAAGAGACGCCGCCGACGATCGGGTTTGGGCCGCCGAGCGCCAGCGAGCCACCCGACAGGGAAACGAGCGCGCTCGGGGTGGTGCTCGACAACGTCGAGTTCGTCACCTGGATGAGCTGGAACAACGTCGAAATGGTGCTGTTCGTGGCGGTGAGCAGCGGCCCGGCGAGCGCTGCCGTCGAGGGTGCGACGAGCTCGCCGGCCGGCGCGCCGTTGAGAGCGTCCGCCAGCAGGAATAGCGAGCTCCCTGACCGTGCATCTGGGCCGACGTTGACCGTCGCGTTGCTGAGCTGGATGAGCGGCAGGTCTTGTGTCGTCGTCAGTCGCGCGCCCTGGTGGAGAGACACGACCGGGCAGCACGCAACTCCGGTCGTGCCGAAGAAGTCGTTGAACCCGCTCGAGGTGGTGGTGATGGTCGAGTTGCTGGCGAAGATCAGAGACCCTGCGAGGGTCACCGACGTCGGAGCGGAGAATGACGTGGAACGCCGCGCGCTCAAGACGGTTCCAGCAAGATCGGCCGTCGAGTCCACGAACGACAGCAGGGGCGACGGGGTCGTACTTGTCAGTGTGGCGCTGTCGCCGAGGAAGATAAGCCCGAAGGGATTCGCGGGCGTATTGCCGGTCGCGGTCGGATTGCCGGTATGGATCGTCGTGCGGTTGGCCGAGAGCAGCGGACCAGAGAGGGTCATCGACGGTGCCGGCGTCCCGGTGAGCGTGAGGAACTGTCGTGCCGTCGTTACCTGGCTGCTCGTGCCGTCACTACCGACGAACGAGAAGAGCGGCGCCGCCGTCCCCGTGGTCGTGAGGCTGGCGCCATCCGCGATGGCGAACGCGGCGCGACTGGCGTCCGTGGCGGTGAACGCCGTGTCCTTGGCGAACAACAGGGAGCCGTGGAGCGTCAGGTTCGCCGCACCGGTCAGCCGCAGCAGCTGCGACGCCGTCAGCGCCGCCGGCGTGATCGGCGCGGTCGGCGGAAGACCAAAGCTGATGAAGGGGTTCGGCGTCGCGCTGGTCAGGCTTCCGCCCGACATGTCAAGCAGTGGCCCGCCGACGCTCAGCACGCCCGGAGGCGTGACCTGCAGGAAAGGCCCGCTCATCGTCACGGACGCACCGTTCAGCGCGAGCAGGGTCCCGGGTACCGAGAGCCTCGAGCCGGGATCCGAGCCGACGGTGAACGCGAGCGAGTTCGGGTCCGTACCGAGCACGTGGGCGCCGCCGATGAGCGAGACGAAGGGATCCCCGGCCGTCGCAATTACCTGACTCCCGTTGAAGACGCCGACGATGCGGCGAGCGACGTGCAGGGAGCCGCCGCCGACGAGCAGGAGCGGCCCTGCGAGCGCTACGGTCGAGGCGTCGTAAGCTGCGAGAACGTCGAAATCGGTCCACAAGGTGCTGTTCGACGTCTGGATCAGCGGGCCTGCGCCCAGACCGAGGACGGCGGCGCCCAGCGCGACCTGCATCACGTTCCCGTGAGCCGTCACCGTGCTGCTGTTGAAGGCGCTCAGCAAGGGCCCTTGCAACGTCGCGAACGCCGGCGTCTCGGCGACCGTCCCGGCCACGTGGAACAGGGCGCCTTCGAACTCGTTGGTGAAGGCCGGCCGGCCCGTCGTGAGGGACGTTCTATCGAGCAGAAATAGCGGAGCGCCGAGGCTCGCAAACGCCGCACCGTTGAACACACCCACGCCATTGCCGGTAGTAGTCACTTGCGAATTCGTGGCGTTCAGGAGCGCGCCCGTGATGACCGCCGTGGCCGGCGTCGTGCCCGAGGTGCCACCGCCTCCCGTGACCAGGAGCAAGCGCGAGAGGAGCGACGCGTTACCGACCGCGAGGGTCGTATCGTCGAACTGCAAGAGCGCGGCGCCGCTGCTCTGCGCGAGCAGCCCGCCGTTCAGAACGCCCACGACGTCTCCGGTCGTCGTCATCTTGGCGGCGCGCGCCGAGAGTAGCGAGCCCACGAGACCCACGGAGGCGTCGAGGGAAGGAACGGGGCCGGGGCTCGTCGTTGACCCGGCGAAGACGTTCAAGAAGCGCGCGAACGTCGCCTCACTGGTGGGCGCTCCCACGGCGAGGTTCGTCCCTTGAAGAGCAACCAGGGCGCCTGGGCCGGTGCTCATCAGCGTCCCGGCCACGGAAATGGCGCCTTGCGCGGTCGCGATGACACCGTTCAGGTCGGTCAGGAGCGGCCCCGCGAGCGAGAGACCGCCACTGGCGGCGATCTCGACCAGCGTCTGAGCGTTGACGGTCACCGGATCGAGGGCGATCAGCGGCGCGGCGCTGAGCGACGTCAGGCTCCCCTGCACGTGGAGCAGCCTGAGCACGTCGAGGGTGCTGTCGGTGACCTTCATCAGCGGGCCAGCCGTCAGCGTCGCGTTCGCATCGGGCAGGGCGGTGACCAGGGTGCTGGCCGGGCCGTTCACCGTCGAGTCGGTGATCCGAATCAGCGGTGAGGTTCCGGGCCGCGTGCTGGTGCCGGTGAAGGTCTTCAGCGTGTCGGCCGCGCCGAGCGCCACTGTGGTGTCGTTGATGATCACGTCCGGCGTGTCAGCCGGCGGAGGTTGTCCGGTCGGCGGAGATTGTCCCAGCCCCGCGCACGCCGCTGGGTCGCCCTGACTGCATTTCTGCTGATCCAAAAGCACGTGTTCGGTCACCGGGTTGCTCAGCGACGTGATCGGCGCCACGGTGACCGTCTGCTCCGGTGTCGTCTTGGGCGCGGGGATCGGCGGGGGCGGGCCCGTCAACAGCGCCATCTGCTGCTGCCCGCCCGAGCCCACGAGAGCACCGAGCAGCGCCACGGCGGTGTTGACCGCTTCGAGGCGGGCGGGACTCTGACTGGCGCTGCCCACATCCTGCGTCCGCTGTGGCTGGAGGCCTTGCACGATCGTACCGACCTCCTCCAGCGTGAACGCGCCCTTCGTCGCCGTCGCCTGATCGGCGTTGAACGACTCCCTTTCTCCCACGGGCACCGGCTGGCTCAGCGGCGCGCCCGTGACGTTGGTATGGATGGCGTCGATGATGCCGCGCAGGACCCACAGGTTGGTGAACGGCCGGCCCTGGCGATAGGTGACCTGGGCGACGACTACCGTACCGCGCACGCCGGCGATCGCGTTCGGTGTTTTGATGTTGATGACCTCGCCCGGGAGCATGCGTTCCCGGGCGACGCTGAGCGCGATCTTCCCGGACTCGATCTCGACGGTGGAGCGCCCGGGGACCTCGGTGATGGTGACCGCCGAGCGCTCGCGGATACTGATGACGGCCTTGCCGCCGAGCAGGAGGCGAGCGAACGCCTGCTCGCCGGTGACGACACGGTCCTGCAGGAAGACGTCGTCCTTGAACTTGAGGGCAACGGGCTGGGGCGCAACCGCGCGGACGGCGGTGACGTTACCTTCGAGCGTCGTAACGACGCCGGCCTTCGTGCTTTGCGCGAGCGCGGGCGCGGGGAGCAGGTAGATGGCGAGCACAAGCCACGCCAGACCCTGTCTCCGCCATCTGATCATTCCGGGAGCCTCACGTTTTGAAGAAATAAAGTAGCGAAGAATGATCGCGTCATTGTTCTTGACTGTCAAGAGGGAGACGGCTAAAAGGTGTGATCCTATGAGGAAATTTCCGGAAGACGCGGACGCGACGTGACCTCGATCCGATGATCGCGCTCCGTCCGAGCCGCCGGCGGCCCCCGAGCTCGGTGCGCCTGTCTTTTCTGTCGCTGGTAATCGTGCTCGTCACACTGCTGTGGCCCGCCACGCACGCCTTGGCTCAGAGCACGGAGGCCGACGTCTACGTCGCCCAGGCCGTGCTCGAATATTCGGAAGGCAAGTACGACGAGGCGCTCGCCAACCTCCGCAAGGCCCTCGAGACGGAGCCTGACCACGTCGAAGCCCTCTACTTGACGGGCGTCGTGCTGATGGCCAAGGACCAGCCGGCGCAGGCCACGCCGTTCCTGGAAAAGGCGCGGGCACGCTCGCGGACCGATCCGGCGATCGCCTTCCAGCTTGGGCTCGCCTACTTCGCCCAGCAGCAGTACGACCGGGCGCAGCCCCTGCTCGAGGAGGCGTTCCGGAGCCAGCCGACGCTCGACGGCCTCGCGTACTACGTCGGGTTCCTGCGCTACCGGAAGAAGGACTATCGCGGCGCGCTCGACGCCTTTCGCGCCGGTCGCACGAGCAATGCGGATCTCCAGCAGCTGACGAAGTTCTACTCCGGGCTCGCGCTCGGCGTCCTCGGCCTGCCCGGGCAGGCGGCCGCCGAAATCGATCAGGCGATCCGGGCGGCGCCGGCCTCCGCGTTTACCGGGCCCGCCGAGCGCTTGCGCGATTCCATGGTCGCCGCTCGCCAGGGCCAGCGCCGGCTGTCGGCCGAGGTGCGTCTGGGCTTCTTCTACGACGACAACGTCGCCGTCATCCCGAACGCCGACAGCAGCGAGCCGCTCGTCGCCGCGCTCCGGCGAGTGAAGGCCACGTCGAGCGGCGAGCTCTTCGGACTGCGCGCGGACTACGCCTGGCTCAGGACCGACCAGTGGGAAGCGACGATCGGCTACTCGTTCTTCACCACGTACGACAACGACCTGCCGTCGTTCAACATCATGAGCCACCTGGGGAACGTGGGCGCCACGTACCGCACCGCGGTCGCCAACATGCCGCTGCTCGTCGGCGGGCAGTACGCGTTCGACGCGCTCTTCCTCGACCAGAAGAAGTTCGTGCTCCGGCACACCGGGAGCGCCTTCGTCAGCCTCGTCGAGAGCGACCGGTACCTGTCCCAGCTCTTCGCCCGGTATCAGAACAAGAACTTCAACCAGATCGTCGACACCCTGCCCGAGGAGAATCGAGACGCCAACAACTGGATGATCGGCGCGACCCAGCTCTTCCGCTTCGCCGAGGACCGGCACTATGTGAAGCTCGGCTACCAGTTCGACTGGGACGACACGGTCGGACGGAACTACGAGTACGTGGGCAACCGGGTTCTCGCCGGCGGCCAGTACACGCTGCCCTGGCTCGCCATCCGGCTCAAGTACGACCTCGACGTCCACTTCCGCAACTACCAGCACAACAACAGCCTGCTGCCCACCACGGCCCCGGGCACGACGCGACGGCAGGACCAAGAAATCACCAACATCGTGCGGGCTGAGCTGCCCCTGCCCCATAGCTTCACGCTGGTCGCCGAGTACCAGAGGACGATGAACATCTCGAACATCGCGGTGTTCGACTACACCCGCAACGTCTACACGCTGATGCTCTCCTGGTCGTACTGAGCCGCGCCAGCCGCGGCGATCCCGGAGCCCGGGAGAACCCTGCCTAGCTCTGAGGATCGCCTCCTTGGGGCTTCGAGGCAGACGGTCCTGGCTGTCAATCAGTCCGCTGCGGATCGCGGCGCCGCCGATCGTGTTTTGGCCCGGGGATGGCTCGGCGCTATGCGTCGGTGGTCAGTACGACCGGCTCAGCTCGCTCCTGTCTTCGAGGTAGCAGATCTCCAGATCGATCGTGGTGCGAATGTCGTCGAGCTTCCCGACCAGCTCCGGGTAGCCCGCCGCGACGAGATCCGCCTCGACCTGACACAAGTGTGCGGCAGCACCTATGAGCCGTCGAAATCGGTGAATGTTCATCATGCGCCGGTGCACCGCAAAACGCGTGCCGTTCTCGTAACCCGTGATTGTTCTTGAGTTGCCCTGTCCCCATACCTGTGGTTCTGCGTCGGCTCGGCGTCGCAAGATCCCGGACAGCGTCACCTGGTCGACAGTGAGGCGCTGGACGTTCGGGAGCCCAGTGTCACGGCCCGCCGGCCCTGCGTCGGGGAAGGGCGAGACGATGCCGGCGCCGGGTCGGTGCTACGATAAGCGACCACGCGGAGGCCGGAAGAGATGAGTCGCGACTTCGGCTTCACGCCGCGAGAGTGGCGCGCGCTCCGCGCGCTCATGACGCCCGTCGGGATCCAGCGAGCGCTCGAGGCGATGCCCTACCACGTCGCCACCACCGCATGGTCACCACGACGCGTGCTGCGTTACGGGACCGCGCACTGTCTCGAGGGCGCGGTCTTCGCCGCGGCCGCTCTCCGTGCGCTCGGGTTTCCACCGCTGCTCCTCGATCTCGAGGCCGTGCAAGACACCGATCACGTGATCACCGTGTACAGGCTGCGCGGCCACTGGGGCGCAATCGCGAAGTCGAACTTCTCGGGTCTGCGCTACCGCGAGCCCGTCTACCGGAGCGTGCGGGAGCTGGTGATGAGCTACTTCGAGGGTTACATCAACCTGCGCGGCGAGCGGACCCTGCGCGCCTACTCCCGTCCGGTCAATCTGGCGCGCTTCGACCAGAAGCACCGGGGCTGGATGACCGCCGAGGACGATCTCTGGTGGATTCCCGAGCACCTGCTGGGCGTTCCGCACGCACGGCTTCTCACCGCCGGCATGATCCGGACCCTGTCACGGGTCGACCGCCGATCGCTCGACGCGGGGCTCGTGGGGTATCGCGGACACTGAGCTCAGGAGGAAGGCTGAGCCGGGCTCCGCAGTCCTCGACGGGCGAATGGCTGTAGCGAGCCGGACAGGCCTGGCATAGAGTTGCGGAGATGGGGCGCGTTGGGGCTCGTCTGGCGGATCTGCTGCGGAAGCAGCTCTGCGGCATCGGCGCCGCCCTCTTCGTGGTGGCGCTCGTGCTCGTGGGGCCGCTCGAGCGGTGGGAGTACTTGTGGTTCGACCAGCTCTTCGAGCTCCGCGGCCCTCGCCCACCCACCGCGCCGATCGTCATCGTCACGATCGACGAGTCGTCGTTCCAGGAGCTGAGCCTCCAGTGGCCGTTCCCCCGCGCGCTGCACGGCGAGCTCATCGACCGGATCCGCGCCGAGCGGCCGCTCGTCATCGGTCTCGACATCATCTTTGACAGCGACTCGATGTTCGGACCCAAGGACGACGAGGCCCTTGGCGCGGCGGTCGCGCGCGCCGGCAACGTCGTGCTCGTCTCCGCCGGCGCCCAGGACGACCAGCGGCGGCTCGTCGCCGAGGGCGGCAAGGTCCGGGGCGTGGAGCGCGAGGTCTCGAACATGCCCCTGCCGGTCATCCGCAAGGGCGCGACGGCCGTCGCTCCGATCAACATGGCTCCCGATCCCGACAGCCACGTGCGGCGCGTGCCCGTTCGGGTGCGCGTGCCGGACCCGCTGAAGGGTTACGAATGGTGGCTCGCCTTCGACGCGCAGCTCCACCAGCAGGCTCAGGCGGCCGGGTTACCGGTGAAACCGATCCCCGACGCCCGGGAGGTCCTGATCAACTTCCGCGGCGGGCCCCGGACCTTTCAGTGGGTGCCGTACTACCGCGTGGTGACAGACGAGTACAACGAGATCAAGGGCCTGTTTCGCGGCAAGATCGTCCTGATCGGCTCCACGAGCGAGGTGCAGCATGACGTCTTCGCGACGGCGTTCGCCCGCGGCGGCGACATGCCGGGCGTCGAGATTCACGCCAACGCGCTCGAGACCCTGATCCGGGGCGACCCGATTCGCGAGGTGCCGAAGCCCCTGTCGACCGTGCTCGCGGTCGTCGCCGCGCTGGCCGGATCGGCGCTCGTCGTCCGCCTCCACGCCTTGCGCGCGCTGGTCGTCACGGTCGTGCTGTTCGTCGTAGGCTTCCTGCTCGCGTATGCCGGCTTCCGACTCGCCGACGTCTGGATGCGCGGCGTGGCCTGTACGTTCGCCCTCGTCCTCGGCTACGGCGCGACGGTCGTCGAGAATTTCGTGCACACGCAGCTCTACAAGCGCCGGCTGTCACCGTTCTTCTCGCCCGACGTCCTGCGCGCGCTGGTGCGTGCGCGCGACGAGCAGAGCCTCGGCCCCCGCCGCCGCGTGGCCACGGTGCTCTTTTCCGATATTCGCGGCTTCACGTCGATCTCCGAGCGGCTTCAGCCGGAGCAGGTCGAGGAAATGCTCGGCGAGTATCTGACCGAGATGACCCAGATCGTCTTCAATCACCGAGGCTCGGTCGACAAGTACATGGGCGACGGCATCATGGCGCTCTACAACGCGCCGTTCGAGGATCCCGAGCACGCGCTGAACGCGATCCGGACCGGCCTCGAGTTTCAGGAGCGGGCGCTCGCCGTCTCCGCCAGGTGGCAGGAAAAGCTCGGCGTGGCCATTCGCATCGGCGTGGGCATCAACACGGGCGAGATGCTCGTGGGCACGCTCGGCTCCCGCCAGCGCTTCGAGTACACCGCGCTCGGCGACAACGTCAACCTTGCCTCGCGGCTCGAGTCCGTCACGAAGGACTACGGCGCGTCGATCATCATCAGCGAGTACACCTACGAGCACGTGAAGGGCCGGTTCCCGACCCGCGAGCTGGGGGATGTCACGGTCAAGGGCAAGTCGCGGCCCGTGAAGATCTACGGCGTCGTGCCGGCCGGCGCCCGCAAGCACCCGCGCGCGGCGCTCCAGGTGGTCGCGACGCTCACCGCGGTCGGGGATGGGCGGGTTTGCCGCGTGCGCACCGTGGACATCGGCGAGGGCGGGCTGGCGCTGGCCGGCGTCCCGCCGGAGTGGGAGGTCGGCTGCAAGATTCAGATCCGGCTCGAAGGCGGCGGCCTGCCGCGTCGGATCGTCGCCGAGGGCACGATCGTCTCGCGGCGCGGCGAGGCCGCTGGTGTACAGTTCACCTCGCTGGACGAGGACTCGGCGCCCGTCGTCGCCGAGTACGTGGCGCGCGGGCGGAAGGCGACACCGGAGGATCAGGATTGATTCTCGAGGAGGGGCGTTTGGGGAAGGCGACGCGAACGGTGCTCGGGTCCTTGCTGTTGGTCCTCCATCTCGCTGGCTGCGCGGACCGTGTGGCGACGCCACCGGCGGCGACCGCGCAGCAGGAGTGCGAGCGGTCCGGCGGCGTATGGCGCGGCGCACGCTGCGAAACTTCCTCCGGGGGCGGGTACTGAAGTCCCCGCCCACTTCGTAGCGGCCCCTCAGGCGCGGCTCGGCGCGCTGCTCAGGCGCCCGTCGACCCGAAGCCGCCGGCGCCGCGCTCGCTCGTCGGCAGCTCGCTGACCTCCACCAGCTCCGCCCGCTCCACGCGCTGGATGACGAGCTGGGCGACTCGCTCGCCGCGCCGCAACGTGACCGGCGTCTCGCCGTGGTTGACGAGCAGGACCTTCAGCTCACCGCGATAGCCCGAGTCGACCAGCCCGGGCGTGTTGAGGACCGTCACGCCGTGCGTCCGGGCGAGGCCCGAGCGCGGCAACACGAGCCCCGCGAACCCGGGGGGGATCGCGACGGCCAGGCCGGTGGCGACGAGCGCGCGGCCGTTGCGCTCGAGCGTGACGTCGTGGGCGGCGTGGAGGTCGAGCCCCGCATCACCTTCGTGTGCGTACGCGGGCAGCGCCACGAACGGGTCGAGGCGCTTCACGAGGAGCTTGATCACGGAATCAGGACGACCTTGCCGTAGCTCTCGCGCGAGGCAATAGCGGAGAGGGCCTGCGGCGCCTCCTGCAGCGGGAACGACCGCCAGAGGACGGGCTTGAGCTGGCGCGCCTCGGCGAGCTTCAGGAGCTCCACCATCCATCGCCGCACCGTCGTCGCGTCGCGCTGGCGGTAGAGGCCCCAGTGGACGCCGACCACGCTGAAGTTCTTCAGGAGCACCCGGTTGGTGGCGGCCTCTGCGATGCGGCCGCCGGTGAAGCCGATCAGGAGCAGCCGGCCCTCGAAGGCGATGCACCGTGTCGAGCCGTCGAAGACGTCGCCGCCGACCGGATCGAAGATGACGTGGGCGCCCTCGCCGTGGGTCTCCCGCCGCACCCGCTCGACCCACGCCTCGGTCCGGTAGTCGATGCAGACGTCGGCGCCGTTGGCCCGCGCGATCTCGAGCTTCGCCGTCGATCCGGCCGTCGCGATGACCTTTGCGCTCAGCGCTCGCCCGAGCTGCACCGCCGCGAGCCCGGTCCCGCCGGCGGCGGCATGGACGAGCAGCGTCTCGCCGCGCCGGAGCGCGGCGCGGTGGACGAGGCCGCACCACGCGGTCTGGTACGCGAGGCCGAAGACGGCGCCTTCTTCAAAGGTCATGAAGTCGGGAAGGGCATAGACGTGGCGCTGATCGACGGCCACCACTTCCGCATATCCGCCCCACGCCATCGTCGCGAAGACCCGCTCGCCGAGGCCGACCTCGGTGACGCCGGCTCCGACGCCACGGACGATCCCGGCCACCTCGAAGCCCGGGCTGAACGGGAGCTCCGGACGGTGCTGATACTTGCCCTGGACGATCAGGATGTCGGGGTAGTTGCAGCCGATCGCGCGCACCTCGATGACGACCTCGCCGGCGTTCGGCCGGGGCACGGGCACATCGGCGTACTCGAGCGTTGCGGGCTCACCCCACGCGCGCGCAAGCATCGCTTTCATCGGAGTCCTCTCGGGCCGAGAGGCGCGGCGATCCGCGCCCGGCCCGGCCGATCCTAGCACGAGCGGGGTAAGATGATCGGCGTGGCCGACTCCCGCGCCGCGCTCGACGGCGTCAGTGTCCTCGATCTGGCGACCTACCTGGCGGCACCGCTCTGCGCGACGCTGCTCGGCGAGTTCGGCGCGGACGTGATCAAGGTGGAGCAGCCGCGCGTCGGCGACGACCTGCGGCGCCTGGGCCGCACCGTCGCGCCGTCGGGCGGCGATTCGTACTGGTGGTTCGTCGAGGCGCGCAACAAGAAGTCGATCACGTGCAATCTCAGGGATCCCGAGGGCCAGGCGCTGATCCAGCGGCTGGCCGCTGCGTCGCATGTGGTCACCGAGAATTTCAGACCCGGAACGCTCGAGCGGTGGAATCTCGGCTGGGACGAGCTCTCGCGGGTCCGGCCTTCACTCGTCATGGTGCGAATCTCGGCGTTCGGCCAGACCGGGCCGAACCGCGAGCGTCCCGGCTTCGGACGCATCGCCGCTGCGGTCGGCGGCCTCGCGTACCTCTCCGGGTACCCGGACCGCGCCCCCGTGTCGCCGGGGACGCCGACGGTTCCCGACTACCTCGCGGGCGTGTTCGGCGCCGTCGGCGCGCTCGTGGCGCTGCGCCACGCCGAGCGCACCGGCGAAGGTCAGGTCGTCGATCTGGCCTTGTACGAGCCGGTGCTCCGCGTGCTCGACGACGCGATCGCGGTCTACGGCGGGACCGGCGCCGTACGGGAGCGGATCGGTTCGGGGACCGAGAGCGCGGTGCCGCACAATCACTATCTGAGCCGCGACCGACGATGGATCGCGATCGCGTGCACGAACGATCGGATGTTCGCCCGCCTCCTCCAGGCGATGGGTCGGCCCGACCTCACGGGCGATCCGCGCATGGCGACGACGCCGGCGCGGCTCGAGCACCGGACGGTCGTGGACGAGCTCGTCGGCGCGTGGGTCGCCGAACGCGACGCGGCGAGGGCGCTCGCGGCGCTCGAGGCGGCGGAGGTGCCGTCCGCGCTCGTCGCGAGCGTGCGCGACCTTTTCGAGGATGCGCACGTGCGCGCCCGGGGCAACATCGTCTCGGTCGCGCTGCCGTTGCTGGGCCAGATCGCGATGCCGGGAGTCGTCCCGCGGTTGTCGCGGACGCCGGGACAGATCGAGGGTGCCGGGCCGTCCAGGCCCGGAGAACACAACGAGGAGATCTACGGCGGGAAGCTCGGGCTCTCGAACGCCGAAATGACGGGGCTCCGCGAGCGCGGCGTCATCTGACGCTCCCGGCCTGCGCCCGTTCCTGGTCGGTGGCCACGACGAGGTTCGAGAGACGCTTCAGGAGCTCGGCGGTGAGCCGGGGGCGGTTCTGGATGAGCCACTCGAGCCGCTCCTCCTTGATGACGAGCAGCTCGACGTCTTCCGACGCGACCGCGGTCGCCGACCGCCGGGCCCCCCCGCGCAGGATCCCCATCTCCCCGAGGGGCTCGCCCTCACCGATCCGGTTCAGCACCTTCTCGGTGCCGTCGAAGCTCCGACGAATCTCGATCGTCCCCGCGTGAATCACGTACGCCTCGCCCCGCGAATCGTCGCCCTCCTTGAAGATGACGTCGCCTGGTTTGAATCGCCGCCGCTCGATGTCGCCGAGCGAAAGATTCTTGTAGAGCTCGAGCCCGATCGAGGGCAGCGCGGACTTCGCCTCGACCGGCAGCCGGGCGTTGGTCCAGCCGCCGAGGCCACCCTTGAGAATGCGCACCGTCTTGAAGCCGCGCCGCCGGAGGATCTGCGCCACCCGTGTGCTGTGCTGCTCCGCGGGGCTCGTACAGTAGACAACGATCATCTGCTCGGGCTCGAGTCCGAGCGGGGCGCGCTCGGCGGTCTCGGGCTCGAGCCGCATCGAGCCAGGCAGCTTCAACGGGCTCGTCTCGAAGTCGGTCTTGGTCCTCACGTCCAGCAGCACGGGATTGAGCCCGCGCTCGATGAACCCGATCACCTGGGTGGGCACCACCCGGAAGCGATTCTTCCACCAGCGCTTGCCCCACATCCCGCCGTAGGCGCCGACGCTCAGCAGGGTCACGCCGAAGGTCGCCCAGGCCCACGGGAATGGTTGGGGCGGCGGATTCTTCACTTTGTCCCGGGCCTCGGCGAGGGCGCGCTTGACGTCGGGGAGATTCGGCACCAGCGCGTTGGCCTCGGAGATCTTCCCGACGGCCGCCTTGTAGCGCTGGTCCAGGAGCAGCTCGATGCCTGCGGTCCACACCGGGTTGAACTTGCTGTTGCCGGGATTCGTGACTTCCGTGCCCTGCAAGAATCGGGCGACGTCCTTCGCGGGAATCAGGAAGTTGAACCCCTGCACGATGGCGCCGCCCGACGGCGAGAGCGTGACCGCTACCATCACTCCGACGACCCCGGCGTCGTCACCGATGCCCGGCCCGCCGCTGTTTCCGTGCGCGGCCGATGCGTCGGTCTGCACGAAATCCTGGCCGATCGCGTCTTGCTTGATGCCGGACACGGCGCCGTTCGTGACCGATGCCTCGAGCGTGGAGCTCTGATTGAGGAGCTCGTGGGTGTTGACAACGCCGGGGAAGCCGAGGACGTGGACCGGATCTCCGATTTGCGGATCGCGCCTCGAGAGCCCGATCGCAGGATAGTCGCCGTCGGGCACGCGGAGCAGCGCCAGGTCGCGTCCCGAGTCGGGGAGCGGCTTGCCGGCCTTGTCGAGCAAGAGCAGGGGGCTGAACTTCTTGACCTCCGCCTTGAGCTTCATCCCGTTCGAGAGCAGAACGGTGATCTGGGGCTGGGCCTCGACTTGGGCGCTCGCGAGCGCCCGGCTCGTAACCTCCCGGCGGATCTCCTCTTCGAGCTCGAGCCGTTCACCACGCATGAGCCCCCGCGCGCGGAGCTGTGGCACGACGCAGGCCTCTTCGATCGCCTTCTTCTTCAGCTCGTGCGTCACCCACGGCGGCATCCGGTACGCGGGGTCCACCACGTGCGCATTCGTGATGAGGAAACCGCGGCCGTCGACGAACCACCCGGTGCCCGTTTCGATGAACGGCGCAGGGCTGACGGTGACGGGACCGTGCCCGCAGTTCATCGTCACGTCCGCGCGCACCTCGACCGTGATGAGCACCACCCCCGGCTTCACGCGGAGGATCGCTTCCTGGATGGAGAACGCACGCGGAGGATCGCTTCCTGGATGGAGAACGCCGCGGTGCTGCGGGGAACGGCGAGCCAGGCGCTCGCAATCAGGAGCCCGAGCATCAAGGCTCTCATCGCCCCGCAACGTATCACGGAGCGCGCGCAGCGTACAATGCGCCCATGGCGTCTGAGAATTCCGGTTATGCGCTGCGCCTGTGCGAGGACACGCTGGGCGCCTCCGGACGGTACTCGCTGCTGGCGCTGAACCGCGTGCTCTACGTGCGCCGCGGCGCGCTCGTGACGGTGACCGGAGCGCGTGAGGTGTCTCTTCTCGAGGATCAGGCCTGGTACGGCGCCGAAGCCTGCGAGGTCGGCGCGGGGGGCGCGGGCGCCACCGTGCTGCGTTACGAGCTGATCCGCGGCTCGGCGCCGGTCGACGGGCCCGGAAGCGCGGCGAAGGTCCTCCTCGAGCACACGCTCGACCTCGACCCTCGCGCGGAGTACTTGATGCGCGCCGATCGCGTCGATTTCGCGCCCGGCGGCGTCGCGCTGCCGCACCGGCACCGGGGCGGTGGCGTCCGCTGTTTGATCGCCGGCGCGCTCGACGTCACCGTGGGTCAGGCACCCGCGCGGAGAGTGATGCCCGGCGGCGTCTGGTTCGAGAGCGGTCGCGAGCCCGTGTTCGCCGTCGCGTCGAAGGACGAGCCGACGAGCTTCGTCCGGGTCGCGATCCTGCCGCGCGAGATCCGCGGCCGAACCTCGATCATGTACGTGGACCCGAACGACGCCGAGCGTGGCCGGCCACGCACGTACACGGTGTACGTCGACGCGCCGATCGAGATCGCCTGACCAGCGGCGATCTTCGTCGGCGTCGCGAGGCCCCTCGGCCTGAGACCTATCTTGACCAAGGGCCCGAGCGCGCGATAATGAATGCGCTGACTGAGGGCGATGGGGTTCGCCCGAGACCGCCTCCCTGATCGCGAGGCTGATGACCCCTACCGGCCGGGACGCTGGTAGGGGTTTTTTGTTCTCCCGCGGGCGAGGGAGAGTGCAGCATGTCGGCAAGAGAGAGGAACGGGTGGAGAATCTCCTGATCGCCGTGATCGCCGGTCTGCTCATTCTCCTCGCGAGCGTCGCCTCTGTCGAGCTGGGCATCTCGGTGGCGCTGATCGAGATCAGCCTCGGCGTCATCGCCGGGAACTTCCTTGGGCTTTCCAGTCCGCCGTGGATGGACTTCCTCGCGTCGTTCGGCAGCATCCTCCTGACGTTTCTCGCTGGCG
>WNFB01001010.1_pt1 | contig 23508 bp, 19 predicted proteins | sample 5400501 | NCBI WGS metagenome assembly WNFB01 (sample SAMN13153341, study PRJNA577476) | soil metagenome | isolation source: 200 cm saprolite under Douglas fir tree site 2 hole 1 | place: USA:California | collected 2015-04-18 | reverse complement strand
GGGCGGGAACGCCGTCTCGGTCCGCCAGCGCCCGGGGATCTCCGCCAGGTCCGGGTCCGGCGGGTGCCAGTCCCTGACGTAGACCGTGACCGGCGGCTCGGACATGATCCCGTTCTCGGCACCCTTCAGCCAGTGATCCCACCACCGGACCGCGTCGGCCCGCCATTCCACGGCCGGCCCGGGAACCGCGTTATGCGGGAATGTATGATTCCACGGGCCGATCATGATCTTGACCGGGGCCGGCACCGCGGCGAGCATCCTGGGCACCGAGTCCCGGTAACCGTCATACCAGCCGCCGATCAGGAACGCCGGGATCGTGAGCCGGTCATAGTCCGGCCGCAGTGAGGCGCGCCGCCAGTAGGTGCCGTCCTGCTGCCTGGCCAGCCAGGTCGCCAGCCACGGCTCGCTGTCGAACCTGCGGGCCAGGGTCGCCGAGTCAAGCGGGAAGTCCGGCGCGGGCGGCAGCGCGTTCATGTGGTCGATCATCAGCGCGTATTCGTCGAGGTGCAGCAGCCCGTCGATGTAGTGCACGTCGTCGTGGAACAGGTCGTCGGAGGCGTCCACCGCGATGATCGCCTTGAGCGCCGGCGGGCGGCGCAGCGCTACCTGGATCGCGTTGAAGCCGCCCCAGGAGATGCCCCACATCCCGACAGCGCCTGTGCACCACGGCTGGGCCGCCAGCCACGCGATCACGTCCTCGGCGTCGCGCTGCTCCTGCTCCGTGTACTCGCCCTCGGGCAGGTCGCCGCCGCTGTTACCGGTGCCGCGGATGTCCACCCTGGCGCCCGCGTAGCCATGCCTGGTCATGTACGCGTACAGCTCGTAGTCCCTGGCGAGCATCGCGTCGTCCTTGCGGTAGGGCAGGTACTCAAGCAGCGCAGGGACCGCAGTGGTGACGGGCTGCGCAGGGAGGTAGAGCGTGGCGGCGAGCTCGGTACCGTCCCGCATCGAAATCCTGGCCTCCCGGACGGTCATGTGCTGGCCCATGGTCACTGGTGGAGGCGCGGGCCCGGGGACGCTGTCAGCGGCTGGTCACTCGCCGGGGCCACGTATCAGCTTGTGTCCCCCGTCCATGGGCCGAACAAGCGGCGTGACCTGGCTTCTGACGAACATTCCCAGGAGGGCGGCGACGATCCCGACTACTGCCCCGGTCTGCGCGTTACTCCAGGTCCACCACCGGAAGGCGATGCCGAGCGCGATAAAAGCCAGTACAAGGGCTTGGGCTGCCGCCGATTCCTGCCTGACCCATTTCACGATCTGGTTCAGCACTTTCAGCATTGTTTCGCTCCATATGATCAATGTTGCTCCACACGGACTGCCGCGCGGGGTTGTCCCTGCCTGGCCGGAACGATACGTCCGCAAGAGACTAGAGGTGTGCCGATTGCGACAGCTGGACGTGCGGGACGGCTCGTTACGTAGCACAGGCCAGCGTCCGGGGCGCCGAACCAGGTGGTGAGGGCGTGGCGCAGCCCGTCGTTGCCGTTGATGAGGTGGCGCAGCGGCTGCTCGTACTGGAGCAGCTGCCCGAGCACCTCGCGGAGCGCAGCGGCTGCTCGTACTGGAGCAGCTGCCCGAGCACCTCGCGGAGCGCAGCGACCAGGCCCGCTGCCCCGGAACCGATCAGCGCGCCCTGGGCCCGGGTGCGCAAGAGCACGCGTTCACCTTCTGCGTGCCGCTCGGCCTGGTAGGTGTCCAGGAGGGCCGACGGGACCCACCCCCGGATGTCGGCGCCCAGATGGCCAACCTCGGGCCCCGGCGATCAGCGCCAGCGGCCGGCCGGTGCTTGGCAGCCAGCCGTGGCTGGCCCGCCCAGCCGTGGCTGGGCGGGCCAGAGGCTGAACTCGGGCGCTAGGGTCAGGCTCGGGCTAGGTGTGGCCGCCGATGTCGATGTGGCCGGCACTGGCGGCGGAGGCGGGGATGACGTGGACGGCGACGGCGTAGGGGATCACGACGACGACGGGGACGGTGAGGGCGGTGTGGGCGACGGGCTAGGGGTCGGCGCGGCGCACTTCACCCAGAACACCTTGTGCTTGGCGGAGCCGTGTTCGCCCGTGAAATTCCAGAAGAGCTTGTAATGCCCATTCGGCAGCGTCATGTCGCCGGTGCGGCCACCGCCGTTGCTGTCCAGCGCCAGCACGCCGGATGTGACAACGCTGCGGTCGCCGGTCGGCGGCCATGACTTGATCTGCCAGGACACGGACTGGCCCGGGTCAAAGCCGAAGGCGTCGAGGTAGAAGACACACACGTGCGGCTGGTTGCGCCGGTCGGTCACGGGTGTGGTGGAGCGGTGGATCTTGACGGTGCCGTTGTCACCGTTCCTCGCGGCCGCAGCATTGCCGCCGCCCAGGTCGCGGGCGGCAGCGGAAGCGCGCGGGATCGGCAGCGCGCCCGCACCGGGCGCTGCGAGCGCCAGGGTCAAGCCGGCAGCCATAAGCGTCGCGCTGGCCAGGATGGTGAGATTCGCACGCCATGTAACGGCGGTCACAGAACGCCTCCGGTGTAGGAGAAACATGGGACGTACGGAGAAACGCCAGCGGCCGGGTAACTGTTACGCCTACCCCCCAGCCCCGGGCAAAGCGCCCGGACGGCTACGCGACGATCCCCTGTGCGGGCCAACGAGCGCTCAGAGACCTGAGCGCCCAATGGTCGCCAGACCTCTTGCGGACCAGAAGCGGCGGCGTAAGCGTTGATCAGGCCCCGTGGACCGGGGGAGGCATCGAGCGACCTGACAAGGGGGAGAGATCGATGCGACGTATCGCGTTCGTGCTCATCTCGGCGCCCCGCGGCGTCATACTTGTGCCGCTATTGGTGATTTACTTAGAAAGGAATGTGAAACCATGACCATCTGCCCGCTCGCAGCCTGGCGACCGGTACAGAACCACGGCGGCAATATGGCCGCGCATCTCGGCCTTATCCTCCATGTGCAGGAGGGCCTGGGTAGCCTGCAAGGCTGGTTCAATAACCCGAACTCTCAGGTGTCTTCCACCTTCTGGGTGGCCAAGGGCGGTGCCCTTGAACAGTATGTGGATGCCGACTGGAATGCCTGGGCGCAGGCGGCCGGCAACGGCCAGTACAACTCGGCGGAGACCGAGGGTTTCCACGGCGAGGCTCTAACGGACGCCCAGATCCAGACCCTGGCCAAGTTGTACGCCTGGGGGCAGCATGTCTACGGCTGGCCGCTGCAGTTGGCCGACAGCCCCGGCCAGGCCGGCTTCGGCTGGCACGGCATGGGCGGCAATCTCTGGGGCGGCCACTTTGACTGTCCCGGTGACCAACGTCGGGGTCAGCGCAAGCAGATTCTGGCCCTCGTCGGCGAGCCCATCGTGCCCGATGGTGAGCCTATCGGCGGTCATCATGGGGCACCACCCTGGCCCGGCCGCTTCATCAAGCAGCCGCCCGAGATGGACGGCGCCGACGTGCGGATGTGGCAGCAGAAGATGGCCGAGCGCGGCTGGAGCATCGCCGTGGACGGCGCCTACGGCCCCGGGAGCGCCGCTATCTGCGGGCAGTTCCAGCGCGAGAAAGGCCTAACAGACGACCAGATCATCGGGCCGATGACCTGGAACATGACCTGGACAGCGGCTATCAACTGAGCCAGTGGGACCGGACCGCCGGCTCCCCGGGCTCTCGCCCGGCAGGCGGAGTTGATGCTTGACATCACGTCGGCTACCGGCGTGCTGCGAACCTGCTCTTGGCTGCCGTCATACGAGACCGACGTCGCGCTGGTCATCAGCCGCGGCCGGGGCCGGCCCTGCTACACGCCGTCCCGTGGTATGTCGAACGTCCACGTGCGGGAGAACAGGCACTCCTCGTGTTCGAAAGCCCGCAGCGACGTCCAGACCCGGAACGTGGCCGCGTCGGCGCGCATCTCGCTCTGCGATTCGACCCGGGTTCGCCAGCCCTCGGCGCGCGCCAGGCCGTATCGCCGCTCGCAGCGCACTGCCGCCGAGAGGGGGTCGTCCTCGCAGATCGTGAAGATGTCCGGCTCGTACTGGTCGACCTCGATGTCCGATTCCGGCAGCAGGAACCGCTGGGTGGCGTACCGGTGGACGAACTGGAACGTGCCAGCCGCGATGCTGCGCGCGACGGTCTGATCCGCAGGCTCGAGCTGCAAGATCTCGACGGCCGGCCGAGGGGCCAGCTCGGGCGCCGCGAACGGGGCTGGCTCGGGCCCGCTGCCGGCCGGGCGCGTCGGCAGTTCGAGCGCGCAGTCGCCGGTCAGCAAGGTCAGCTCGACCGGCTCCGGCGATGGCCAGGCCCACGGCCAGTAGGTGGTCGAGATGCTCAGCCGCAGCCGGTGCCCGGCCGGGACCACCTGGCCGATCGCCTTCATCGGGACCCGGACGGTCATCAGCTCGCCGGGGACGACCGGCAGCGTCCGGTCGTGGCCGTGCCGGCGGGTCAGATTGAGCAGGCCGCGGGTGATGAGGCAGGAGCGGCCGTCCTCGAGCACATCGCACAGCCGGACCGATACCAGGGCCAGCGGCCTGTCGCTCGCCAGCCGGAGCACCGCGGCTGGCTGCCCCAGGATCTCCACCGGCTCGCCGAGCCGGGCCGACGTGAACCCGAGCGCCAGACCGTCCTCGGCGCGCTGGTCTGGCGGCAGGTCGGCGGGCGCGCCCATCGGATCCCAGTCGCCTGCGTCGAGTCCGTGCTGTTGCGCGCCGCGATGCAGCAGCCGCTGCGGCGGCTGCGGCTGGTCGTGCAGTACGCCGTCGCCGAGGTAGAAGCGCCGGTCGGCGACGTTTGGCGATGGCCACGCGGGCTCAGTCACCCAGCGTCCTGGCCGGCTTGGGTGCGCTGGGCGCGGCGGCACGGAGTCCTGCATCCAGGCGCGCAGCATCGGCTCGTCCATGATCCCGGTGTCGCGCCCGATCAGCCAGTGGTCCCACCAGCGGGCGCACTCCTGGAGGAAGCCGATCGCCGGGCCTGGCGCGCGCGCCTCGACCGGGTAGGCGTGCGGCCACGGGCCGATCAGGCCCTTGCGCGGGCAGCTGAGGCCCTCGAGCAGCCGCAGCACCGCGCTGCAGTAGCCGTCCGCCCAGCCGCTCACCGCATAGACCGGGCAGTCGATGGCCGCGAAGTCTTCGCACACCGATCCGTGCCGCCAGTAGTCGTCGCGGCGCTGGTGGCTGAGCCACGGCCGGATCATCGGCTGCGCCCGGTCGAGCCGCTCCAGCCACAACTGCCGCCACCCGTCACCGACCACCTGCGGGTCTGGCGGCAGCGTCGCGTAGATGTGCATCTGCGCCGCCCAGGACAGCATGTAGTAGGCGAGCACGCAGCCACCCATGTAGTGCACGTCGTCGGCATAGCGGTCGTCGGTCGAGCCGACGGTGATGATCGCGCGCAGCGCCGGGGGCCGACGCGCCGCGACTTGCAGCGCCGCGAATCCGCCCCACGAGTGGCCGATCATCCCGACTGCGCCGCTGCACCATGGCTGGGCGGCGATCCACGCAATGACCTCGACCGCGTCGTCCTGCTCCTGCCGCAGGTACTCGTCCAGGAGGATCCCGTCGGAGTCGCCGCTGCCGCGAATGTCGACCCGCACGGCTGCGTAGCCTCGCCGCGCGAACCAGCCGTGCCGCCCTTCGTCGGCTACTGCGGTGCCGTCGTTCTTGCGGTACGGGATGTACTCGAGCACGGCGGGCGCCGGCTGGGCCTGCGCGTCGGCCGGAAGCCAGATCCGCGCCGCCAGCCGCGTCCCATCGGACAGCGGCACCCATGCGTGGTCGATGCGGCACGCCCCGGCACTCATCCGATCTCCTGTTCTCCGGTCCCGTTGGCCGGCTCAGCGGCGCCAGGCCGTTGCGCTGCGCAGGCGCGGCTACGGCTGCGCCGCTGCGGCCACCACCCAGGCGTCGTCGTCCGCCCACGACAGCACGACCTTGTCGTCCGGTACGACGGTCGACTGTCCCTGGCCAATCGCGACGAGCTGGCCAAGTGCGCCCGCGTCCAGCCGCACCATCCGGTGGGCGCCGAGGAAGGCGACATCGATGACTGTCGCGGCTGCCGGGCCGCCCTGCGGGCCGGTGGCGGGCGCGAGGCGCAGGTCCTCCGGGCGCACGACGACCGTCACCGCGGCCCCGGCGGCCAGGCCGGGCGGGCCGTGCGCCGACCGCCGCCCGAGATGGTCGAGGTCCACCTCGTAGCGCTCACCCGGGGCGGCGCCGACGAGCCGTCCCGCCAGGCGATTGGCGAGCCCGACGAAGCTGGCCACGAACGGCGTAGCGGGCCTCCGGTACACGTCCTCGGGCCGGCCCACCTGCTCAAGCAAGCCGTGGTCCATGACCGCCACGCGGTCCGACATGGAAAAGGCCTCCTCCTGGTCGTGCGTGACGTAGACGAAGGTTACGCCGACTTCCCGCTGCAGATCCTTGAGCTGGACCTGCATCTCCTTTCGGAGTTTGAGGTCGAGGGCGCCGAGCGGCTCGTCAAGAAGCAGCACCTCAGGGCGGTTGACCAGGGCGCGGGCGAGGGCCACCCGCTGCTGCTGGCCGCCAGACAGCTGCCTCGGCTTGGCCCGCTCCCGGCCGTCAAGCTGGGCCAGGCTGATGGCCTCGGCGACACGACGGCGCAGTTCCGCGCGCCGGACGCGGGCCTCGCGCAGCCCGAAGGCGACATTCTCGAAGACGTCGAGGTGCGGGAACAGCGCGTAGCTCTGGAACACCGTGTTGACCGGGCGCCGGTACGGCGGGAGGCCGGTCACCTCCCGCCCGGCGATCTCGATCATCCCCTGCGTGGGCCGCTCGAACCCGGCGATCAGCCGCAGCGTGGTCGTCTTCCCGCAGCCGCTCGGGCCGATGACGGAGAAGAATTCCCCGGCCGCTATGTCGAGGTCGACGGACCGGACGGCGACCAGGTCGCCGAAGCGCTTCTCCACGCCGCTGAGGCGGACCGACGATTCGCCGTTCACTGGCCGTAGAACTCCGCGAGAGCATCCCGGCGGCCGCGACCGACGCTGCCCACCAGCGTGGAGGCCGCAACAGCGACGCCCATGAGCGTCACCGTGAACAGCATCACCATCACCCCGATCGCGTTGATCTCGGGCGTGATCCGGAAGCGGATCATGCCGAAGAGCACGAGCGGGAGCGGCGTGGCCGAGTTGCCGCCGAGGAAGTAGCTGGTGACGACGTCGTCGAAGGAGAACGTGAAGGTGAGCAGGCCGCCAGCGATGATCGCCGGCAGCAGGGCGGCGAACGTCACGCGGCGGAAGGCGCGCCACGGCGTCGCGCCCAGGTCAGCCGCGGCCTCCTCGATCGCCGGGTCGAGGCCGACGAGCCGCGCCTGGATGATCACTGCCGCGTAGGCGGAGTTCCATACCGAGTGTCCGACGATGATCGCGAGGATGCCGAGCGGGAAGCGCGCCTTCAGGAAGAGGAAGAACAGCGCGGTGGCGAAGACTACCTCCGGCAAGATTATGCGCGCGTAGACCATGGCGTCGTAGACGGCGCGCGCGCGGGCCGGTGCACGCCGCCACCAGAGCGCCCCGGACACGGCAATGACCAGCGACACGAGGGTGGAGCCGAGCGCGATCTCGATGGTCGTCGTCAGGCCGGTGCGCACGTTGGGGTCATGCAGCGCCAGCGAGTACCAGTGCACGGTCGCGCCACCCCAGCTGACCATGAGGGAGCTCTGGTTGATGGAGTTGACGGCCACGGCGAGGATCGGGATCCACAGAAAGCCGACCACGACCAGCGCGAGCGCGCCGGCAACCGGATGGCGGCGCAGGCTCATGACGCCTCCACGGCCGGCTGGACGCGGCGCAGGGCGAACAGCATGATCATCAGGATGACCATCAGCGAGACCGCGAGCGCCGAGCCGAACGGGTAATCGCCGACGTCCAGGTACTGCCCGACGATGATGTTGCCGACCATCAGCGTCTTGCCGCCGCCCAGGATCTCGGGGATGACGTACTCGCCCATTGCCGGGACGCCGACGATGATGACGCCGGCGATCAGGCCCGGGCGCGCCAGCGGGAACACAACCCGCCTGAACTGCCGCCACGGTCGCGCGCCCAGGTCGGCGGCGGCCGCGTAGAGGTCCGGGCTGATCCGCTCGAGCGCGACATAGATCGGCAGCACCATGAGCGGCAGGTACGAGTAGACCATGCCGACGGCGATCGACCTGGGGCTGTAGAGGATCTGCAGGTGATGGCCGGTGAGCCCGTGCGCCACGCGGTCAGCCGGGCCGTCTATCTGCAGCAGGTTCACCCACGAGTAGGTCCGGACCAGGAAGCTGGTCCAGAACGGGACGATGACTCCGGCCAGCAGCAGGCGCTGGACCCGGGGACGCTGGCTGGAGATAAAGAAGGCCAGCGGGAACCCGAGGAACGCGCAGGCGGCCGTGGTGCCCAGCGACAGCGCGACGGAGCGCAGCAGGGTGCTCAGGTACAGCGCCGAACCGAATGCCGCGTAGTTCGACGCCGTCCAGCCGAAGCTGACGTTGAAGGTGATGAGGTTCTCGGTGCCGAACGAGAATACGGTGACCAGACCGAGCGGGAGGACGAAGAACGCCAGCGTCCATACCGCCGTCGGGACGACCAGCAGGTGACGTAGCCCCGCCGCGTGACCGCTGTCGGCTCTCAGGCCACTGGGCGCGGTCGGAGCCAGCATTACGCTGCCTTGACCTCATTCCAGACCTGTGTCCACAGCGCGGTCGCCGACCCGAGGAAGTGCTCGAACTCAACATTCCCGATGGCCTTCCCCGGCCGGAGAATCGGGCTGGCGGAGATCGACTTCGCAATGAACCGTGTCGCGACCGGCTCCACGTACGCGGTCCCCGTCGTGTTGACGAAGTCGGCGTACTGCTTCGGCTCGAGGGCGAAGTTCATGAACGCCTCGACCAGTGGCAGCACCTTTGACGACTTCAGGGCGATCCAGCCCTCGATATAGGCCACCATGCCCTCGGTCGGGAAGACCCATTCGATCTTCGGCTGCTTCTGCTGGTTGAGGGCGACGTCGTAGTCGTAGTCCATTGCGATGACGGTCGAGCCGTCCTGCAGGCCCTGACCGTAGTTGACGCTCAAGAACGCCTGGAGGTGAGGCTTGATCGCGATCAGCGCGTTCTTGCACGCGGCGAGCTGCGACGGCACGGTCGAGTTCCCCGAGTAGCCGAGGTACCTCAGGGCCGATCCCATGCAGTCGCGGTCCAGGTCGATGAACACGATCTTGCCGGAGAACTTGGGCGCCAGCCGCCAGACATCGTGCCAGCTCGTGATCTTCTCGCCAACGATATCTGGCCGGTAGCCGATGCCGATCTTCCCGTAGTCGGTCGGCATTCCGTGCGGGAACCCCGCGCGGAAGCTCTCGGCCACGTACTTGATGTTGGGGACCTTCGACCAGTCCGGTGGCTCGATGAGCCCGACGTCGACCGCCTGCTGCGTCGCGGACGCGTCGGCGAGGCCAAAATCGAAGTTGCCAGTCTTCAGCTGCTGTACGGTCCCGCTGATGCTGGACGAGGCGTTGGTGATCTGCTTGATGACCGAACCTGGGTGCAGCTTCTGGAAGTCCTGGACGACATGAGCGCCCATCCAGCTCGGATAGTTCGTCATCACCGCCGTGCCGGCCAGGCTAGCTGTCGGGGAGCCAGAGCTGGAGGAGGAATTGCCGCACGCCTCAAGCATTGCCGCCGATGCCGGAATGGTGAGGGCGAGCGCGGCACCCCTGCGCAGCACCTGACGGCGGCTGGGGAGTCTGGCCTGACCGTTCCGCGGGCAATCGCCGGGACGCACCATGAGCACCGCCCCCGTGTCGCTACAAGCAGCTCGCCTGTAAGTCCGGGATAGCCTATCGCTCACGCGATGCTAACACAGCGCCCCCAGACCGTACGGCGCTGGCGGATTCGCCACTGTGACCTCGGCACGCCCTGGGAGTACTTCCGCGGGGCGGCATGCCGCCGCGCTGCGGTCGGATTGTGACCCTGGTGAAGATCTGGTGACGTTCATCCCGGTCGACTCTCTCGGCACCCACCAGACCTCAGCTGGAGGCAGTATCCGGCGGGGATGCGTGGCTCAACATATGATTCTCGGATCGCCATCCGAGAATGGGGTGCCGGGTGGCGCGAGGAGCCGCTCCCGGCCCCGAGCCGTGGCGAGCTGTTGTCCATCATCGCCGGCGATTAGGGGCGGATTTATGAGAGTCGAAGCAGCCGGAGCGGGCATCGAGTACGAAGTGGCCGGAGAGGGCCGGCCGGTGATCCTGTTGCATGGGTTCCCCGACTCGGGGCGGCTGTGGCGCAACCAGGTCCCGGTCCTGGCCGGCGCCGGGTTCCGGGTCATCGTCCCTGATCTACGCGGCTACGGGCGCTCGGACAAGCCCGAGACCGCAGGTTCGTACTCCTTCCCCTCGCTGGTGGGAGACGTCATGGCCGTCATGAGCGATGCCGGGGCAGAGCGGGCCCACGTCGTCGGCCACGACTGGGGAGCGGCGCTGGGATGGGTATTCGCGTCGCTGGTACCTGACCGGGTCGATCATCTCGCCGTGCTGTCGGTCGGCCACCCCGCGACGTTCAGAAGGACGCTGGAACAGCACGAGAAGTCCTGGTACATGCTCCTGTTCCAGTTCGTCGGCATCGCCGAGCAGTGGCTCAGCGACAACAACTGGGCCAACTTCCGCTCCTGGGGCCGCCACCCTGACTGCGAGGCCGTCATCACCGAACTGGAGGCCACGAAGTCTCTGACCCCCGCCCTCAACTGGTACCGGGCCAACGTGCCTCCCGAGTCCTGGGTGGCGCCTCCCCTGGCGTTGCCGGCCGTGCAGGCGCCGACCATGGGGATATGGAGCAGCGGTGACATGGCCCTCACCGAGACACAGATGACCGATTCGGCCGAGAACGTGACTGGTCTGTGGCGCTATGAGCGGGTCGAAGGCCCTGGCCACTGGATGCAGCTGGAGGCTCCCGACGTGATCAACCAGCTTCTACTTGACTTCCTCCCTGCTGAGGGCTTCGCCGGCCAGCGGTGATCTACGGCGACCGAGCAGAACTGGGCGATCGGAGCCCATTCAGTACCGCGGGGCGAGTCCTCCGCCGCCGCGCACCGCCTCAGTCTGGCTGCGACTGCGACCCCCTCGTGCGACGGTCTGGCCGGGCGCGCCTAACGCGTTGCACCGGATTGCCTGGACGAAGTTGCGGATGATCATCTCGCCGCAGCTCGTGAGGATCGACTCGGGGTGGAACTGAACGCCTTCGGTCGGCTGAGTGGAGTGCCGCAATGCCATCGGGATCCGCCCCCTGGCCGTGGCGGTGACCGCAAGGAAGGGAGGCAGCGAGCCCTCGTCCACCATCAGCGAGTGGTAGCGGGCCGCCTCGAATGGCTGCGGCAGGCCGGCCAGGAAGCCGCGGCCGTCGTGCGCGATCGCCGACGTCTGGCCGTGCACGGGGCGGGGCGCGGCGACGACCCTGGCCCCGAACGCGGCGGCGATCGCCTGGTGTCCGAGGCAGACGCCCAGCAGCGGCGCCTGGCCGCCGAAGGCCCGCACCACGTCCACGCTGATCCCGGCGTCAGCGGGGGTGCATGGCCCCGGCGAGATCACCACGCCGGCCGGGCCGAACGCGGCGACCTGCTGAGCCGACACCTCGTCGTTGCGTACGACCTCCACGCGGCAGCCGCTGGTGGCGAGCATGTGCGCGAGGTTGTAGGTGAACGAGTCGTAGTTGTCGATCAGGACCGTGACCGGGCCGGCGCGATCCAGCCGCCTTCCCGGCTTAGACGCGGGCGGGAGGCGACCCGGATGGCTCGCGGTGGCGGTTTCGCGGCGGCTGAGCGGCTGCCCGGCGAGGGACGCCGCCATTCGGCCGGCGACCGGGCCCGCCGGCCAGGCCGCCGGGCTGTCGGCGACCGACCGGACGGGCCGGACGCCGTGGACGGCGTTGGTGACGAACACCTCGCTGGCGGCCTGCAGCCGTGCCCTGCTTATCGGCGTCACGCTGACGCCCAGGCCCGCCAGGCCGGCCGCGCGCAGCACGGCATTCCTGGCCACGCCGGGCAGCAGCCGTCCGTCCGCGGGCGGGGTGTGCAGCACCCCGCCGATCACCGCGAAGACGTTCGCCCTGTCGGTCTCCAGCACGTCGCCGTCAGCGTCCTCGATCAGCAACTGCTCGCCGGGCGCCACGGCCATCGAGCGGGCCATGTCCGCCAGCAGCCGCCGGTCGAGCCACTTGTGCGCGCCGAGGCCGCCTCGGATCACCGCCGGCCGCAAGCTCACCTCCGCCGGCGACTGGTCAAGCGGCACGACCTCGACCAGTGCCCGGAGCGGCCCGCCGACAGGCTGCACCGTGATCCGCAGCCGTCCGGACGGGTTCTTGGCGAGCTGAGCCGCCAGGTCTCCGGCGAGGGTCCCTGGCAGGCCCTTGCCGAACAACTGCCGGGCGCTGGCGTCCAGCCGGGCTACGTGGTCCGCCAGGCCGCGCGTGTCCCCATCGGCGACCAGCAGCGACGTGAACACGCCGGCGGCGGGCCGCGGCCGCAGGGACGGCCTGGCCATAGCGCCGCCGCCGGCCCGGGCCCCCGCTGCGGGCAGGCCAGCCTCGCCGCCGAGGCGGCCGCCGATGGCGCGGATCAGCGGGCCCGCCTTGAGCAGGCACTCCAGGAACTCGTCGTCGGCGGCCGAGTCCGCGACGATGCCGCCGCCGCTGCCCAGCCACACCCGTCCCGCGTGGAACTCGAACGTGCGGATGGCGACGTTCAGCTCAAGGCCCGCGACGGGGCTGCGATACCCCACCGCGCCGGTGTAGATCTCCCGCGGCGTCGCCTCGAGCTCATGGATGATCTCCACCGCCCGCACCTTCGGGGCGCCGGTCACCGATCCGGGCGGGAAGGTCGCGCGGATGAGGTCGCCGTCGCCGGCCAGCGCGCCGAGCGTTCCGCGCACATCGGAGACCAGATGCCAGACTCCCGGATGAGGCTCGACGCCCAGCAGGCGCGGGACCTCCACGCTGCCCGCGGCGCAGACCCGGCTGAGGTCATTGCGCATAAGGTCGACGATCATCACGTTCTCGGCGCGGTTCTTGGCCGAGCGCTCCAGCTCGGCGCGCTGCCGCCGGGCCTGCCGCTTGCGCGGCGACCGCCGGTGCGTGCCCTTGATCGGCCGGGACAGGACGGCCCGGCCGTTCCTGCGCAGGAACAGCTCGGGCGACAGGCTGGCCACGGCACCATGGGACATGCGCATGAAGGCGGCGTAGGGCGGCTGCAGGACGGCCACCGCCCGGCAGAACGCGTCCAGCGGATCGCCGTCGAAGCCGGCTTCCAGCCGCAGGCAGATGTTCGCCTGGAAGATGTCGCCCCGCCGGATGTACTCCACGGCCCGGCTGACCGCCGCTTTATGCTCGGCCGCCGACGGTGCCAGCAGAAAGTCCCCGCAGGAGTAGCCGCGAGCCGGCGGCGCGGGGTCGCGCGCCCGGCGGGACAGGTCCTCGAACCGGCGCTCCAGGGCCTCTTCCCGGCCGGTTGTCCAGAGCGCCTCGAACAACCACTGCCCGGTTGACTGGTCGCGGCGCAGGACATGGTCGTAATAGCCAAACCACCACGCGGGCAGCTGCCCGGGGCCGCCAGCTGCGGGCGGCACCGGCAGGACCTCGCCGCCGAAGCCGAAGCCCAGGTAGCCGATCCAGCCGCCGCCGAAGGCGGGAAAGGCGGGATCCGCAAGCCCCGCTCCCACCTGCCAGGCGTGGTCAGCGTGGCCGCCCGTGCCGCCGCTGGCCCCGCCGCCCGGGGTGCAGGGCGAGTCAAGGACATCCCCGAGGGGCTGGGGCGGGCTGCGCACCAGCGCAGGCTCAGAGCTGATCACGTCGGCGCCATCGGCCCAGGCCCCGATGAGCGCGATCGGGTGCGCATCCGACCGCACCAGCCTCAGAACGTCGACCGGAGCGAGGTCCCAGCCCAGCGGGCGACGCACCACCCGAGGAGCCGAGCTGAGCTGCACGTTGCCTCCGAAGCAGCGAACCACGATGTCCCGCCAGTGAATCAGCCAGCATCAACCGGCCGCAGGCCGGCGCCGAAGTCAACCCGGCGGACAACTACCTCGCCGCGTCACCGGCGATCGAGGACAAGCGTCTGCGCCGCCGCTGACCGACTCCGCAGACAACACCGCGCCGCGGAATCCCCGTCTTTAGGGCACGATCACCAGGGGCACCGGTGAGTGGCGGGCCAGGCTCACGGCGACCGAACCGACCACGCGGTGCATGGCATGGGACGAACTCCCGGCCACGATCGCCACACTCCCGCTGACGTGGGCATCGCGGATGTCCTTGGCCACCGCAATCAGCTCGTCCGCGATCATGCCCTGGCGCCGCACGAACCCCCAGCCCTGGTCGCGGCCGCGCAGCCGCTCGCCGGCCTCGGCACGAAGCTCCTGCTCGACCTCGTCGAAGTTGATTTCTATTTCGGCCAGGGCAGCGGCGGACACCATGCCCATGTCGGGTATGTGAGCCACGTACACCACGTCGATCCGGCCCGTCCGGCCCTGCAGCAGACTGACCGCGGCGTCGAGCGCCCGGCTGGCGGGCGCAGACCCGTCATACCCGACGACGAGGTACAGATCCCCGGTGGGCAGTGTGGCAGTGCTCATGGAGGTCAAGGCTAATCCCGGTGCCCTAGCGTGGCGTCCCCGATACCCGGCTCACGCAGCGGCTGGACCATAGGAGGTATCGCCGGGCTGCTGATCGTGGCGCGCGTGGTGCAGGGCGCGGGCGGCGCCGTGGTGGTGCCGCTCACCCTGACCCTGATCAGCGACGCCTTCCCGGCCGAGAAGCGTGAACAGCGATCGGGATCTGGGGCGGAATCACCGGCCTCGGGGTAGCCGCAGGCCCGGTCGGCGGCGGCGCGATCGTGCAGGGTATCTCCTGGCAGTGGATCTTCTGGCTGAATGTCCCCATCGGGCTCATCGCGGCGGCGCTGTCCGCGTCACGGCTGCGCGAGAGCCGCGGCCCCCGGCCGCAGCTGGACATCATCGGCCTGATCCTGGCCGGGGCCGGGCTGTTCGCGCTGACCTGGGCACCGGTCCGGGCACCGTCGGCCGGCTGGGGCAGCGCCGAGGTGACCGGGACGCTTACGGCGGGAGTCCTGCTAGTGGCCGGGTTCCTGGCCTGGGAACCGCGGGCCCGGTATCCGATGCTGCCGCTGGCCTACTTCCGCCGGCGCGCGTTCTCGACCGCTAACGGGGTGATCTTCTTCCAGTTCATCTCGCTCATCGGGTCGCTGTTCTTCATCACCCAGCTGTTCCAGGTCGGGCTTGGCTACTCTCCGCTGGGCGCTGGGCTGCGGATCCTGGTCTGGATGGCCATGCCCATGCTAGTGGCGCCCGTCGCCGGCGCGCTCGCCGATAAGATCGGCAATAAGCCGTTCATGCTGCTAGGGCTGGTACTGCAGGCGGCGGGACTGGGCTGGCTGGCGTTCGTAGCCGGGCCTGAGGTGAGCTACGTCACCCTGGTCGCGCCGCTGATCATCGCGGGCGTGGGCATCGCGATGTGCTTCCCCACCGTCGCCAACGCCGTGACCGCCTCCGTCCCGCCGGCCGACGTCGGCGTGGCGGCCGGCACCAACAACGCGCTGAACGCCCTGGGTGGCGTGTTTGGCATCGCGATCCTTGCCGCGGTCTTCGCCGCCCACGGCAGCTACGCCTCGCCGGCAACGTTCATCAGCGGCTTCAAGCCAGCCGAATGGGTCGCAGCCGCGGTCGCCGCCACCGGAGTGATAGCAGCCGCACTCGCCCCGTCCAAATCGGCGCTCATACACCCGGCCTCCCCAGTGCCAGAGCTGGTCACCGCATCGAGTCCCTCTCAGCGATCCGGATGACTGTGGCAGGCTCAGGTCGCGGCCGTGCAGCCGCGGTGGCTTACGATCAGCGCCCTCAAGCGTTGGCATGCTGGGATCAGTTCGCTGGCTGGCAGCGGCCGGGCGGCTTGCTGTGTCGGGTTCATTGGGGGCGCCAGCGGGTTGGGCTGAATGATTCGCCGGTCGGAAACCCGAGGACTTTGGTGGGCGTCACCTGGTAGACCTCATATGGTGGCGGGCCGGCGGTTGGGGCTCCCTCGGTGTCGTGGAAGGCGCCGTCGCGTGCTGTCGCGGGCCAGCTGTACTTGGTCGCGTAGGCGTCTGCCACGAGCTGGAGCCTGGCTGCGTCGTGGACTCTCTCGGCCTTGCCTTCGACCACCAGGTCGATCCGGTCGACGGAGACGGTGATAGTGACCTGCGGATTGCTTGCGAGATGGCGTGTCTTTCTGGTGGTCGGGCCCGAAACAAAGTGCAAGCGGCCGTCCACCCACACGCCCAGGACAGGCCTGACGTGTGGGGCGCCGCTCGGGCGAGTTGTCGCCAGCCAGTAGGTGTCGTGAGCGTCGTGGAGACGCCTGCGCGCTTCTGCCCATGGTGTCGGTGCATCGTAGGTTTCGAAGGTGGTGGCGATCAGTTCGGCCTCTGGTTGTTTCTCGGCCATGTCGTGTCCTTCTGTTGGCCAGGGCCTGACGGCGCGTCAGCCGAATGTGTGTGCCTGGGCGTGTTCGTGGTCGATCAGGAAGACGACCCGGCCGGTGCGGAGCGGGTACGGCTTGCCGGTGTATTTGTAGGAGATCCGGTCGATAATGGTCCAGGCTTCGTCGCCGTCGATCATCTGGGCGACGCGGCCGCGGATCATCGTCATGGTGAAGGGGTTGTCGTGAGCGGTGATCGAGATCGCCACGCGCGGGTCCCGGTCGAGGTTCCGGGCCTTGCGTGAGCCCGGCCCGGTGAGGAAGGCGATCCGGTTGTCTTCCAGCCCGATCCACACCGGGACGCTGTGCGGGGCCCCGTCTGGGAGCAGGGTGGCGATGTGGGCGTAGTTGGGGCCGTCGAGCAGGGTGCGGACGGCCTCGGGGAGCTCGGTCATGGCCTTCTCCTGTGAGTGAGAATCCGGACGGTCACGGTTGCCGTTTTCAAAGATCGATAAATGCGCCGCAGGTGGAGCTGCCGCATGCGGCCATGAATCCGCCGAGGTCGGCAGCGGGAGTGGGCTCGACGGTGATGGAGGGCGTCTATGGGTAGTACTGCCGGGCGCCGTGAGACTCATCGGTGACCATCGACTGGTCCGATGGCTGCCTTGGCCGTCCGAGTAACATCGCCGGCATGGGGGCCCTCTCCGTAAGCGCGACCGCTGAGGAGCGAGAGCTTCTTGATGCTGCACGCGGAGGCGATGAGGACGCTTTTCGCCGACTGGTCGAGCCCCACCACACCGAGCTCTATGCCCACTGCTACCGCATGCTAGGCGCGCTCCACGACGCGGAAGACGCCCTCCAGGACACGTTGCTGCGCGCCTGGCGCGGCCTGCCGGGATTCGATGACCGAAGACCGCCTCGCCCCTGGTTCTACAGGATCGCAACCAACGCCTGCCTGGACGCCATCGCACGACGGCCGAGCCGCATGTTGCCGGTCGATTACGGGCCGCCCGTCAGCCCGGGTAACGGCGACGTGGGGGAGCCACACGCCGAGTTGCCTTGGATCGAGCCCTACCCGGACGGGCAACTCAGCGTCCAGGACGGCTACGCGTCGCCCGAGGCGCGCTATGAGCACCGCGAGGCCTTGGAACTCGCGTTCATCGCAGCGCTCCAGCACCTGTCCGGCCGGCAGCGTGCCGTGCTCATTCTGCGGGAGGTACTCGGCTTCTCGGCCAAGGAGGTGGCCCAGGCGCTGGATTCCACCCCGGCCTCCGTCAACAGCGCCCTGCAACGCGCACGCAGGGCGATCCGTGACCGGCTCCCCGAGCACAGCCAGCAGGCCACCCTGCGATTGCTCGGCGACAAGCGCGTCCGCGATCTGGTGGACCGATTTGTCGATGCGTTCGAAAGCGGAGATGTCGACACGATTGTCGCCATGTTGGCTGAGCACGCCAAGTTTGCGATGCCACCCTATGCGAGCTGGTATCGCGGCTCCGACGCGATCGCTGACTGCTGGCTCGTGCCCCGCGGGCCAGCATGCCGGTTGCGCTACGTTCCCACCCGCGCGAACGGGCAGCTAGCGTTCGGCGCATATCGGCTAGACCCGGAGAAGGGAAACTATCTCCCGGTCGCGCTCGATGTGATCACTCTGGCCGGCCTGAGGATCACCGACATCACGGCGTTTCGCACGCCAGTGATCTTTCCGCTCTTCGGGCTGCCAGGAAAGCTCGATCCCTAGCGATCCTTTCGTCGCTAGATTCTGACGGCGGTCCTGGGTCTTGGTGCGATATTTGGGGCCGGGGTTGGTGGGGTGTTACGCGGCGGCAGGTGGGGGAAGCCGGGCGTCGGCAAGGCGCTGGCCCTATACAGGTTTCGATGACCCGCAGCGCGGACCTGAGCTTGGGCGGGTGCTGGGGCTGTGCGGTAGCCCCGATTCCAGCCACCCGGTCCCCAGCGGGGAGCCTCACCTACAGCCCGCGCGGCATCAGACGCCGCCGCCCCGGCGAGGAAGAGACGCACTGCGTCCGAGAAAGGCGACCTGACAACCGGCAGCCGGCCCGGCCGGTGGCCAAGGAGGGAAAGGCAAGTGATGGCAGCGCACAGCTTCGACCTTGTGATCGTCGGTGCCGGCAGCGGGAACATGCTGCCAGCCGGCCAGTTCGCCGGATGGCGGATCGCCGTGGTGGAAGCCGACCGCTTCGGCGGCACCTGCCTTAACCGCGGGTGCATCCCCTCCAAGATGCTCGTGCACACGGCGGACATCGCCCAGGCGATCCGCCACGCCGACCGTTTCGGGATCAGCGCGCAATGGGCCGGGGCGGACTGGCCGGCGATCCGCGACCGGGTTTTCGGCCGCATCGACCCGCTCCACGACCGGGCCGTTGCCCACCGCCGGGCGAGCGGCCTCGACGTGTTCATCGGCGAGGCCCGTTTCGTGGCCCCGAAGATCTTGCGGGTGGGCGAGGATGACCTTCGCGCCGATCGCTTCGTGCTGGCGACGGGCTCGCGGCCGCACATCCCGCCGATCCCGGGCCTGGCCGAGATCCCCTACTTCACCTCGGACACCATCATGCGGCTCAACACGCTGCCGGCGTCGATGGCGGTGCTGGGCGGCGGGTACATCGCGGCCGAGATGAGCCACATCTTCGGATCGCTGGGCACCACGGTGACCATCGTCGAGCGCGGCCAGCACCTGCTCTCCCGCCACGACACCGACATCCGGGCACGCTTCACCGAGCACTACCGCCGACGCTTCGACCTGAGGCTGAGCTCGACCATCGACCGGGTGTCAGCCGTCGGCACCGGAGTCCGCCTGGACCTCGCGACGCCGTCAGGAGCCCAGCGGGTCGAGTCTGAGATCCTCCTGGTGGCGACCGGCAGGAGGCCGAACAGCGACCGCCTCAACCTCACTGCGGCGGGAATCGAGGTCGATGCCCACGGGCACGTCCGCACCGACGACACCTGCCAGACCAGTGTCCCGGGGATCTGGGCGCTCGGCGACCTCGCGAACCACTTCCAGCTCAAGCACATGGCCAACGCCGAGGCGCGGGTCGTCTGGCACAACGTCGCACACCCCGGCCAGCCCCGCAGGGCTGCCTTCCCGGTCGTGCCGTCGGCGGTGTTCGCCGATCCGCAGGCCGCCTCCGCAGGCGCCACCGAGCAGGACCTGCAAGCACAGGGACGGCGCTACATAGCCGCCACCCGCCCGTACAGCGACACCGCCTACGGCTGGGCACTCGGGGACACGACAAGCTTCGTGAAGATCCTCGCCGACCCCGGCACTCACCTGCTCCTCGGAGCCCACATCATCGGCCCGCAAGCCTCAACCCTCATCCAGCCGCTCATCCAGGCAATATGCCTGCAGAACACCGTCGACGAGGTAGCCTGCGGCGTTCTCTACATCCATCCAGCGCTCACCGAGGTCGTCGAGCAGGCATTGCTCGACCTATGAGGCTGATCAGTCGCCGTCCCAGCCTGGCGCCCGGGGCGCCACCTGTCACCCGATGGAATCTGCGGTGAACAGGCGGCGTCACCAGGACCGCCGCTGGGCGTGTCTGCACCGGTCTGTGTCGCCACAGAACAGGACAGGAGTAGGATCTGGCCACATTCCCAGAGCCAGGAGCCGATGATGGCCAAGGTGCTGTGCGTGCTGTATGACGATCCGGTCGATGGGTACCCGGCGTCCTACGCCCGAGATCAGATCCCGGAGATTGACGCGTATCCGGGCGGCCAGACGACGCCGAGCCCGCACGGCATCGACTTCACCCCGGGCGAGCTGCTGGGCAGCGTGTCGGGCGAGCTGGGCCTGCGGGCCTTCCTGGAGGCCGCCGGTCATACCCTGGTGGTCACCTCTGATAAGGACGGCCCGGACTCGGTCTTTGAGCGGGAGCTGGCCGACGCCGACATCGTGATCTCCCAGCCGTTCTGGCCTGCCTACCTGACCAGGGAGCGGATCGCCAAGGCGAGGAACCTGAAGCTGGCGATCACGGCCGGGATCGGGTCGGATCACTATGACCTGCAGGCCGCCAGCGAAGCCGGGCTGACCATCGCCGAGATCACCTACTCCAACAGCATCAGCGTTTCCGAGCACGTGGTGATGATGATCTTGTCGCTGGTGCGCAACTACATTCCCTCCTACCAGTGGGTGGTCAGGGGCGGCTGGAACATCGCCGACTGCGTGCAGCGGTCCTATGACCTGGAGGGGATGGCGGTCGGCACGGTCGCTGCCGGGCGGATCGGGTCCGCGGTGCTCCGGCGGCTCAGGCCCTTCGACGTGAAGCTGCACTACACCGACCTGCACCGGCTGCCCGGCGAGGTCGAGCGCGAGCTGGGGGTCACGTTCTACCAGAGCGCGGCGGAGATGGTGCCGCACTGTGACGTGGTGACGATCAACGCCCCGCTGTACCCCGGAACTGAGGGCCTGTTCAACGACGACCTGATCGCGACCATGAAACGCGGCGCCTACATCGTCAACACCGCCCGCGGCAAGATCTGCGACCGCGACGCGATCGCCCGGGCGCTGGAAAGCGGGCAGCTGGCGGGCTACGCCGGTGATGTCTGGTTCCCCCAGCCCGCGCCGCGAGATCACCCCTGGCGCTCGATGCCGCACCACGGCATGACCCCGCACATCTCGGGCTCGTCGCTGTCGGCACAGGCACGCTATGCCGCGGGCACCCGCGAGATCCTGGAATGCTGGTTCGAGAACCGGCCGATCCGCGAGGAGTACCTGATCGTCCAGGGCGGCCAGCTGGCCGGCGCGGGCGCGCACTCCTACCAGCCCGGCGACGCGACAGGCGGCTCCGAGGAAGCCGCCCGCTACAAGACGTGAGCCACCTTGCAGTTGCCGCCCCGGGACTAGGGCAGGCCTGGCCAGGTCAGCGCCCGTGCCGGCGATCCTGGCCGGCGAGCGCCTTCCCCGGACGCGGGTGCCCTGCCCGGGACATGCTCAGGCGGCCGGGGAAGGCGCGTTCGTGAGGCTGCTCCCGGTGCGCGGGAGCCCGGGCCCGTCAGGTGGCGCTGAACTCGCCGGAGACGTCGGCAATGGCTTGCTGAGGCTGCCGTCCAGCGCCGGCGAGCCTGTCCGCGACACGTTCCAGCCAGGATCCGGCCAGCAGCGAGGTCACCACGGAGAGCATCACGAGACTGACGAAGAACGTCTGGTTGATGATACCCGCCGCGTAGGCGGCCGAGGCGAGCACGATGCCCGGCCCGCCGCGGGCGTTCATCGCGATCGCCAGGCTCGCCGACGTGAACCTGTTCTCCCGCGAGAGCCGCGCTCCCAGGTACACGCTGGCCGCTTTCGCGACGCACGCGAAGGCGAGGAACCCGACGAAGAAGACCACATTGAAGTGGTGGATCAGGTCGAGCTGGATGCCGATGATCGCGAAGTAGACCGGGATGAAGAAGCCGAACGAGACACCCGCGAGAGCGTTGCGCTCCCGCACCACCTCGGCGTCATTGGCGACAGCCACGGTAATGCCCGCGACGAACGCGCCGTACAGCGGCACGAGACCGAGAGCCAGCGCCCCAGCCGACAGCGCGAGCATCCACAGCAGCTGAAACGCGACTGGGCTCCGGCGAGCCAGGACGTTTGCCCGCATCCCGATCAGCGCCTTGTAGGCACGCCCCCCGACGGTGAGCGCCACGCCGAGGAAGATCACGGCCACCACGGTGTGGTAGACGCTGTTCTGGGCCACGCCGTGGATCTTCAGCGCCGTGGGGACCCCGAACGCCTCGCTGCCGCTGACCTGCACCAGCCCGATCGCGACAGCGAGGATGACGTACAGCACGATGTCCTCGATCACGGCAACGGAGAGCACGATGCGCGAAAAGCGCGTGCCAAGCAGACCGACGTCGTGCATGATCCGCGAGATCACCGGGATGCTCGTGACCGCTACCGCCATCCCGAACACGAGTGTGAGCGCCGTGTGGTTACCGGCGGTGCCGATGAAGCTGCTGACGCCCAGAGCTGCCACCAGCCCGAGTCCCGCCGCGAACGGCAGGACAAGGCCGAAAGACGCAATCAGCCCGACCGGCCGCACGGCATCACGCTGCAGAAGCCGGCGCATCTCAGCGCCAGCGGCGAACATCAGCAGCAGCAGGCCAAGCTGATAGACGGCCCCCAGGGCAGCCGCCGACGAGCCGGCGGCCGGGAAGATCCAGTGCTGAACGGCCGGAAAGGCCGCGCCGAGAGCCGACGGCCCGAGGAGCAGGCCACCGACAATCTCCCCGATGGCGGGCGGCTGGCCAAGACGGGCGAACAGCGCCCCGACACCGTGCGCGGCCAGAAGGAGCACCGCCAGCGCGATCAGCAGACGAGCAAGATCAACATCAGCGAACGTCATTTGCCGCTCCCCCCAGCCGGCTTCCGCCAAGACGGCATTCCGGTTTGTATATCAATGTGACACATGGTGTCAACGTTACTTTGGGTAGCCCACGAGCTGGGTCAGGACTGGGACGGAAACCCGTATTGCCCGTGCAGCCGGACGAACCTGGCCAGGGTGAGTACCTGACGCCGCTGCAGCCCGGCCGCGGCACGCTCGAACAGCACGACCTGCTCATTGCCGCCCGGCCCGATGGGCTGTACCAGGCGGCCGCCGTCTCGGAGCTGGGCGGCCAGCGGCGCGGGGACCTGCGGGAACGCGGCCGAGACCAAGATGGCGTCGTAGGGGGCGCGGTCCGGCAGCCCGCGGCTGCCGTCACCGGCAAGCACCTCCGCGTTGCGGATGCCCTGCCGGGCAAGGTTCCGCCGCGCCTGGCCGGCCAGGTCCGGCCAGCGCTCGATGCTGACCACGCTGGCGGCCAGGCGGGCTAGCAGCGCCGTCTGGAAACCCAGGCCGGTGCCGATCTCGAGCACGTGGTCACCGCCGGCCAGGCGCAGGCCCTCGATCATCCGGGCCGACAACGACGGCTGCGTGGTCACCTGCCCGTGCCCGATCGGGATCGGCTGGTCGCGGTCGGCAACCGTGACATAGCCGCCGGGGACATATCCGGCGCGGGGTGTCGCGCTGATCGCCTCCAGCACGCGCTCATCGCTGACGCCAGCCGCCCGGGCCGCCTCGACCAGGTCCCCGGGGGAAGCGGCCCGGCTCATGACGCCCC